>JAAUYK010210520.1_pt1 | contig 17121 bp, 9 predicted proteins | sample 7278021 | NCBI WGS metagenome assembly JAAUYK01 (sample SAMN14350223, study PRJNA611818) | marine sediment metagenome | isolation source: surface marine sediment (1.8m) | place: French Polynesia: Moorea | collected 2018-08
GTTTGTGTTTTAGAGATAGTCCTTGATATTTATAATAATAGATTTGCAATTTCCTCTTCTTCTTCATTCTCTGGTATTCTAGTAATATAGCTTCGGCTGTTTTTTCAGGGTTTTGTGTACATACATTGTAGTCGTCGTCGATCGAAAAGGTCTCGGGGTTCCGCTTCATCATCTTCAGTGTGTTGTGGTTGTTGTATTGTTATTAAAGTAGGTATTACTCGGTCGATAGTTGTAGTATTGGATATAGTACGTAGTATAGTATAGTATAGCAGTAGTACATACAGTGTAGTAAATTTGTTGGTTAGCAAAAGATAGAAAACTGCGTTTAACGCCAGCAATTTGCGTAATATCCTAGCTATAAGATTGCTATTTACTAAGTGGGAGCTGTTCGGTCGGAGGGCGGCCATAGCCTCTCCTAGCTCTCGATCGTGCCCCATGATGTATCTACTATTTAGTTTAATAGTCGTGTCTGTCTCATGCCCACACGGGGTCCGTTCCCACGTTTCCGTACCGTCGGGGGATTCGGCTGGCCGACCTGTCGGCACATTGACCCGCGAACGGCCGGTGGTGGGATTCGGAGATGGAGGGGGCATTGGTGACAGGGGTATAAAGCAGCCGAATGTACTAGGTTATGTAGTAGGTATACACATTGTTCTTGTCGTAGTATGTATAGACGTAATTGAACGATTTGTAGATTAATCTTCTCTTCTCTTCTTATTTTTTCTCTTTTCTCTTTCTTCGATCCTTTTCTTACGTATACTACTAGATTTCCTCTTCTCTCGAATCTTTTTTCTCAAAGCTCATTGGTTACTCTTGACTAACATGCTGCTGCTGCTGCGTCTGGTTGGCAGCCTTGTCGCAGGAGTCGCTGAATGCCTCGATGGCGACCTCGTTGGCAATGCTGGAGGCTCCGGCCTCGGCGGCGGCCACGGAGTAGTTGGAGGCGGCGGCGGAGGGCTCGCTGCTGACGCTGGCGCGGTGCAGGAACCCCGCGTTGTTCGGCGTCGGAGATGAAGACATTAAGAGCGTGTTCGGAGGCGTTGTGGCAGTGTTGGAAGCGGAGGAGGACGCCGACGACGACGACGAGGAAGAGGAGGAAGAGGACGAGATAGAGTCCAGGCAGCCGTTGCCGAGGATGGGGCGGCCCAGGGTGCCGAGATCCAGCGAGGCGCGAGAGCCGACGCTCATGAAGGCGGACTTCTGGACGCCGCTGCCGGCGCCGATGTCGCCGGCCGCGCCGGGCGCGAAGCCCGCGCCGGCGTGCGACGGGCTGGCGCCGTTGGTCAGCGGGTGGTGCGCGCCGCTGCCGGAGACCGAAGGCCCGTCCATAATGCTGCTGCTGTTCCTGTGATGCCCCATGTGGCCGCCGCCGAGGAGGCCGCTGCCGCCCATTCCGCCGGCGCTGCCCGTCGTCGTGTGAAGATCGAGGCCGCCGAGCGCCTTAGTCAGGTCGCCCCAGATGCCGGTGCCGTTGTCGCCGCCGCCGCCGCCGCCGCGGTGGTGCCCAAAGCCGTTGACGGCAGCGCCCGCGCTGAGCGACGTCTCCAGCGGCGGGTGGTGGCCGTTGGCCTCGAAGGGCGGCGAGTGGCCCATGCCGGAGTCGTGGGAGTCGGTGCCGCCGTTGGTCGACCAGCCCTGCTGGTGCGCCGGAGGCTGCTGCTGCTGGGGGTGGTGGCGGTGATGGCCGTGGCCGCCGCCAATGCCCGACGTGGCGGCCGCTGCGGCCGCTGCGGCCCTGAGGCCGAGTCCAATGCCCGACGAGGAGTTTGACGACGACGAATGACTATGGTTTGAGTTGGAGGACGCCGCGAGGTCCACAGAGAAGTTATTGCTGTCCAGAATGTTCTGGAGAGTGATGCCCTTAACTGACGAGTTGGACGTGAGGCTGGAGAACGGGGAGGAGTCGAGACCTCCGTTGGCTCCGCCGCCGTTGAGAATACTGTTGAACTTGTTCGAGTTGCTGCCCCCGCCCAGGTTGTCCAGGTGTCCGGAGCTGGAGCTGAACGAGCTGTGGAAGCCGTTGCTGGCCGACGGGTCGTCGCCGCCGGAGTGGCCGCCGCTGCCGAAGGCGTCGCTCATGTTGCCGTAGAGGCTGGCGCCGATGCTGGATCCGCTGCCGCCAGGGCCGCCGGATCCTGAGGCGTCGGCGCCAGTCCTGAGCGCGATGTGCGCCTCGATCTCCTTCCTCGCGGCCTCCACGTTCTCGGGGAGTCCGGTCACCTCGAAGACGGGCTCCTTGTCCCGCGACGGCGTGACGATGTAGGTGTGCGTCTGCTGCTGGATGCGCTTGATGGTGGCGCCCTTGGGTCCGACGACGAGGCCGACCACCCTGTAGGGGACGCGCACCTGCACCGTCGTCTGGCCCGGCTGGTTCGACACCAGCTGGCCGAACGCGAGCGTCGAGTTGATGTTGTTCTTGGTGCGGGAGGCGCGGATCTGGGAGAAGTGGTCGGCCGCCGAGAGGATCTCCCGCTTGGCCAGGGCCACGTCCTCCTTGCGCCCGGTGACGACGAAGACGGGCTCCTCGCCGCGAACGGGCGTCTTGATGTAGGTGTTGGTCTTGGCGCGGAGGGCCTTGATCTTGCAACCTGCCGGGTAAAGAAACAATAGTAGTATGGTGGAAGGAAATCGCCAACATGTGGGGGACACAGGAAATTCCGTGCATTCGCTCGCCTGCCCCATTTTAAAGCCCCGCCACGCGCGATCTGCTTTCGCCCTGACCGAAAGACGTGCTCTCGCCAGCTATACCCTCAAAGTGACGACGGAAAAGCGAACAGAACTCCGAGCGACCGAGGAGGAGGAGGAGGAAACGAGTAAATAAGCAAAAGATGTGCTCGCTCGCTCGCTCGCTCGTTGGCGTACCTAGCACACACGTTTTTGCCCCCCATCTAGGAAGTAAGCCATCATCCTGCATGAGTTCAGTGTACGAACCGCTGGCGGCGAGACTATCACGCACTATACATGGGCAAATATTTGACCTGCAGCCATCCGCGCACCCTAGCTGCGAGCAGCGAGTCGTTCCGAATATCGCATTCGCACTATTTACCGCCGCCCCAGCTAGCTCCTCGTCGCCGGTTGATATTGCGCACTCGCTCGGGCAAATGTAGTACGTTAGCTAGGCACGACCCCGCATGAGTTTACAGAGCGCCAACGGACGAGAGAAGGAAAAACTCCCCCCCCAACATCCCGGCTTGCAGGATGGGGGCCAAAAATCGATGTGTGTACTACGCGTACTATACGTCACCATGAAGTGGGACACTCTGACCAATATCTTTCGCGAAGAGTGTTTAAAAGTCGACGCGGAACAATCGAACCAGGTGGAGGGTGGAAAATCGATACACGGAGGCAGCAGCACTAAACCGCCGGAGGGGAGGTTGTAAGGATTTTTGGATGATAGTACAAAGGGAAAACCCTGTCCGGCCGGCAGAAAGGAAGCGAGGAAGCGTGGCAGCTGCAATGCTAATAACATGGCGGTGGTCCGTCCGGTTCGCTCGTTCGCGTGCCACGGCGACGCCGGCACCGTCCTGTCCTCCATCTTAAGCAGCTTTTGCCCGGGGCGCTCGTCCGGACGGCCCAGATATCGGGACACAAAAAAAATCTGCTTTCCGCCGCCCGCAAAGCAAAGCAAAGAGCGACCGCTCTCTAGCTCACTTGCTGCATCGTCGCTGATAATGCGCAGTACGTAGTTACTACGACTGATCAGTGTTTGCCTCCGGGGGCTGTTGGATGCAATTCGTTTGTAGGTCGGACGTACCGGGCAGTTTCTGGCCTATGAAAAAAAGAGCTGCGGCTAACTTTTGGACGGAAAAGGAGGGAGCTAGGGTGGTGGCGTACTAGGTTGTCTGCCTGCTGCAAGCTGTCATGAGGAAAAGCAAACGGAGAGAGGAGGAGACAGCTAGAGAACGGACGGACGGACGGCGGCGAGAGAAGAAAGCATTTCGAATGCAGCCAGCAGCTGCCGGCCGGACGATGCTAACTGCTGCGAGCAGGCGAGCGAAGGAGCTAGACCCAGATGGAGCGGGAGATACGCGCGGATGCAGAATGAGTAAACTCAACTGCCTCCTCCGTGCAGCCGCCTCCCATGTTTTTGCCATGACCGTATATATTGCGCGCCACGTATGCCGCCAGTTTTGCATCTTATAAAGACAACGGAACTTGGAACCATGCAGTAGCAATCGACCAAATTCCCGTGCAGACCCATAAAATCAGTAACCGGCCAACAGACCAGACATTATTCCAACGATTCCGCGTGGCGCACGGGGACAAGCACGCGCCATTGTCACCGGCATACAACGACCAGTATCGATTGTTTGTCCCTTCGTGCGATCGAATTCGCCGTTGTGAAGCCGGTCGATGGGTCGAGCGAACGGCGCGCGCGGCAAGCGACGATCGATCAGCCGCTATGTTGTCGGCCGCCTGCCCGCTGCTGCAGCTTCCTTTTCCCCTACGCCATGCGGTCGCTTAATATACGTACGTACAGGTCGATCATTTCCCTAGGTTCGTTGAATACGTAAGTTCGTTATAGAAACGCTCATTTATGAGCTTGGATTCGAGCATGCCGCTTTTATGAGCCACCTATGGTCTCTTTGTCTCGAATGCAGCCAACCAGCTGGCGGCGTCGGCCAGAATCGATCAGCTGATCTGAGATACCTGTGCTCGGGCCAGACCAATCTGCCCGCTCGCCCGCCCGGCCGGAGCGGAGCCATTTAACACAGACGGCCGTCCGCACAAGGAGCCCGCCGTCGCCGTCGCATCGACCAACCGCCAACGCGACAGCTGCGGCATCCGTCCGATGGAGAGGGAAGCCGGCGCAATGGCCGACGACGACGACGCCGGGCGGTTAAAAACGAACAGATGGAATAAAGAAGATCGTACCTAGCTGGCTGGCTAGCTATAGATAGTTTCATTCGCCGCAGCAGAAAAAAGCTCTCTGCTGGCCGCCGTTCGACCGGCATCCAACCATGTAGCCGGCCGGTGGAAGCCGGCAATTTATCGCGTATCATGTTCACGCTGCAATCCAGTTATGGAAGCAGCATAATTTCTGGCCGCATTTACTACCTCTCGAGTTTCTCAACCATGCACTAGCCCGTCAATAGGGGAGAGGGAAAGAGAGGAGAGAGGGGGTTAAGGGCCACGACTACTAAAGCGCCCCAGTGCGAATACCGCGCCTTGAGTTAGGAGGGAGCTAGCTTGGGGATAGAACAGGAAGAAAGTCTAGTACAAAAGAAAGCATACGAACCACTAAGGGTCGCTACGTATTGTAGGTATTGGGGGACCCCCCATCCACACCAAGACAATCGCTCACGCACGGTGCAATTTGCGTTGCATGCATTCGCCACGTATATGTATTGCAGCATGCATGTGCGGCGAAGAGGCTTTGGGCGGAACGGACGGAAACGTGGCAATGGTATGGCATCGGACGACGACGGACACGCAATCGACCACTCCTCCGCCTACTACCATATCTAGCTTCCCTCCCCCTCCTTCCTTTCTCTAGCTAGCAAGCTGGCTACGTACATAAAAGCGGCCTGCTTTCGCCCAGACACACGAATGGCCCAGAAGTAGGACGGAGTTGTGCAAAAAGCCCGTCGAGTAAAAGCCGAAGGCGGTCCGTCCGTCCGTCCGGCCAAGCCAGCAAGTCCTCCTCCGAACCGGCCGGCCGGTCTGGTGGTGGCATCATCATGCACTTACTACGGCTAGCTCGAATGATCGATATTTTCGCCGGCTGCTTTCTACAAAGCTGCCGACCGACCGACCGACCGACCGACCGAAGCTGCCATGGTTGTCCGTCCGTCCGCCCCCTTTTACTACGGCCAGCCAGCAGAGCAGCTGCTGTTCCCCCACACCAAGATGGTTCTCGTGGAAGGAAGGAAGGAAGGAAGGAAGGAAAGTTGAAAGCCGGCGGGGCGGGCAGCGAAAGGAGAGTGAAAGACAACCGACTAAGCGCGGACTGAGGAGCTGGAGAGAAAGAACTTCCTCCCCCCTTTTCCTCTTCCTTCCTTTTCCTCCGCACACTACTTCCAATGTGAATGACCTGAATCCGAGGAAGTGAGGGAAGGAGGGGAGAGGAGAGAGAATGCTAGATAGCAGTTGCAGCCTTTCTCCTCCTGGCTGTACTGCGTGGGTTCGTTGTTGGTAGATGGAGCTTGGTTACTTGGTTTGGGGAGGGAAGGTGAGGAGGGGAGAGGGGAGGGGGGAGGGAAGCGAGGGAGGGGAGGGGAATAGCAGGAAATCGATAAGGAAAGAGGGCTTGGTTATACTAGCCTTACGTATAAGAAAGGGGCTAGGCGAGCAAAAAATTGATGGCCGGCTAAATGCGGGCGTATGTGAGCGCGCAATAGAAGATGGAAGATAATTTGCTTTCTTACCTTGTCTGCCGACGATTTCCGCCACGTGCTCCGACGTTGGCACGGGCACGCACTCGGTCATGTTCTGGCTCTTCCTGCCCGCCTTCAGGTCTTCCAGGGACCCGCTGTTGACGCCGAGGGGACCGTTGCCGTGGGACCCGAAGCCGTTCAGCAAAAGGGACGCGCTGTCAGACAGCATCCCGCCGGAGTTGCCGGCGCTGCCGCCGCCGTGCGACGCGTGGTGGTTCAGGTGGCCGTTGCCCAAGTGAGAGGCCGGCTCGCCGTTACCGACGCCGCCCCCGCCGTTGCTGCTGCTGCCCTGCAGCAGGGCCAGCTCTAGGGCCAGCTGCACAGTCCGGTTCTCGTCGAAGGCGGCGCCAGAAGCGGACGCCGAAGACGTGACGGGCACGTGGTGGTGGCCGTGCAGGCCGGAGCTGTTGCCGGACGCGGCGGCGGCGGCAGCGGCGGCGACGGCCGCGTTGATGCCCGAGTCCATCTCGAGGCTGTTGAGGCTGAGCGAGGAGGAGGCGGTGGCGACGGCAGGGGGGAAGAGGCTGCTCGAGGCCGGCATGATGATGACGTCGGGGAGGGAGGAGAAGGAGACGGTCCGGGTGCGACGTTGGCCACGGTGCGGAGGTGCTCAGGGGTCAAGGGGATAGAGATCGTGGTGGCGGCGGCGGGGTATGAACACAGTATCTGCTGTAGTACGTATGCTGGCTGGCCGGCACGTGCCCGCAGTGGTGGAAGATGAAGTATAAGAGGATGAGTAGGGTTGATTCTTTCTTTCTCTTTGGGTTTTCTCTTCTTCTCGCCGATCAATGTTTGCGATCGATCGATCGAACGAACGGCGGCGCGGACTCACAGCTTCAGGGTGCGATAATATATATTGGCGGAGGAGGAGGCCTTCCGGTAGCTGAGCTACGGCCTCGTGTGTGTCGTCGCCAGCGTGGGGCCGGTAAGGGAGGCAGAGGAGGGCTCCGTGCGTTCGTTTTTCGCGTCTCTGCTCTTGGCGAGCTTCCTTCCTCCTTCCTTCCCACGCTGTTTCTCTTCTTTTTCTGTTTCGTTGCTCGCTCGCCCTCTCCTATATCGTCTCTTCTTCTCTCTCGCTTCCTTCGTTTCGGCCAACTGCGAGCTGAGCGAGTCAGCGAGGAGGAAGCGAGCGAGGCGAGGCGAGGCGAGGCTGCTCCGATCCGACGACGAGAAACGACGGCGGCGGCGGCGGCACGCGAAAAACTCACTGGCTCCGTGCTGGGACGCCGACCTACCGACAACGGCGAACGAAGTTCACTCAACCCGGCGGCTGTTGGCGGGGGCTGGCGGCGGCCGCTGTGGCTGTGGCTGTTGCGGGCGAGTCGTCGGTCCAGATGAGTCCAATCCAATTCCTCCTCTTCAGTCTGCCCCGGTCGATGCTAGCTGCCGGCAGCCGGGGCCGGCCGGGGCAAGTTACTGGCTGGCGGCGCTAGCGGCGGCGGAGCCGGAATCGACCCTAAAACTAAAAGTAAGGCACGGAAAGCCAGCGAGCTAGCTCTCTCCGCTCCGCTCCGCTAGCTCAGCTAGCTCCATTCGATGGCTGCCCCGGCCGACACCAATGGGCAAGTCGCAGCCAGCGAAAAAAACATCGCGTGGGCTAGCTACTACGAAAAAAAAAATAGGCGAAAAAATAGCTAGCTTCGTTCTGAATGTGAACAGACTTCATAGACATTTATTCGATCATCCGTTATTAGACTCATAAATATCGGAGGCCCTCTTTACTACGTATTACTCACCCGAGTCATTTCCTTCGACGGGCGATGGCGCCGCGCCGGTCCGTCTGGCGGAAGTCCGCCAGCCCGCCAGCAGCCGCTTTTCGGGCCAGCCAGCCAGGTGCGGACGGACGGACGGAACGCCGGACGAAGAGTGCAACGACCGGACTCGGACGAACCGGACGGCACGGCGCGGGACGCCGACAACGATGATGGCGGCGACGACGACGAGGGGGAGGGTCGGACGGTCGATTCGAAGTCTATGAGGGGGCAGGAGGAAGATTGGCAACGAGAGAGCAGACCTAGACTTTATATTTCTTCAGACAAAATGTCAATACTTAAGGATTTTCTACGAGAGCTGTAGATGGCTTTGGTTTTTGTCGAGTGAGCGTAAAATAGTGCACTTAATAGATCGCCCACATAATGCCCCTTTCTTTGCTGAACCGTGGGGCATCCACGAGGTGAGACGGCCCCATCGCTCGTTGTTGCTCTAGGTCGAGTGGCGCGAATATTTGAAAACACGTGCTCGTCTCGGTTGGTTACATAACCTAGACCTTGCCAGCCGTGCATATTAGAACAAAGTATTGTCCAGTGTTTCTGTGGTTCTAGCCCTAATAATTATGTGAGATACCTATTATTACTCCTCTCTCTAAATTGACTTTACCCTGCGAGCGATTTAATTGACTCATATGATTTTTCACTTAACCTTAAAGGAACGTTTCCTCTTCCATTCACGCAACCTTGAGTTCGGACTTTTTTTTTAATGATGTCCAGAGTCTACATATACTACATGTGCTTTATAACTGACTTTTATATCAGCGCAGTTGCCGTAATTAAAATGCTGTGAATCACACAGAATGATGTTACTTTATTCCATCAAAAATAAACACCGTAAAATTACACAGTCCGGCTGATTATCGATATCGATACGGGATTGAGGTACGTAGATATAGTGTACACATGCTCGCATATGTCAATTCAATTTCCTCGCGTCTGCACATTGAACGCGCCCCAAGTCACACTTTTCTAGACTATACGTATAAAGTGTAAAGTGTCCGTCCTTTGGGCGCACATAGACAGGCGGGTTAATGATGGCCAAAAATCGCCACTTCCGTGTTGAGCGTTTCTGCACATTTTTTTGTGACCATGTACCGTATGGCAGTATCGAATACAGTCCAGTCCTACAGCTCCGTGGTGTGCACCGTCTCGTTCTTCTGGGATACGCTCTCCAGGCTGGCGAACTCCCTGCGCAGGGTGAGCGGGTACACGAACCACATCTTGAGCGTCTTCTGCGCGATCACCCAGAAGTGGCGGTCGCACACGCAGTAGAGGAGCAGGTTTACAGACGAGTTCGTGGCCAGCAGGACGTGCGAGACGACGGTCAGGTGGTCCACCCACGCAGGCCACGTGTTCACCATCGAGCAGGTGTAGAGCGTCTGGAAAGGAAATTAAATGTAGAGAAAATGATGAGTCTGCACTCGCCAGAGGCATAATGTACGCACGCATGAATTCCCCGGCATGAAAGGGGGTTAAGACGAGGGAAGGCAAACAGTCAAATATGCGGCTATAGCTCCTTAATTTCAGCTTCCACTTTCTACTTCGTACGCCCACGAAAGAATTTTTTGGAGCATGCAGGATGCATGTCAGAAAAAGGCGGATATGGTCTTTGCCGCTTCTCGAGAGGCGCCCCAGGGCAGGATGCTTCTCTATGTAGCCTGAAGTGTTTGTCAAGATTGCATGCATCGTAAGGAAGGGGAAGAAAAGCGGCCAGTAAACTCGTAAAAATGAAAAATGAGTAATGCAGATTGTTACTGAAGAATGTACGTGTACTGTATGGCGCTTTAGAGACGCTCTTTCAGTCTTTGCACCTGTGCTATTCCAGCCGTCAGTGTAATTACTTTCTGTCTTTCACCCGTACGTACTGCGCGACGCAGATCAAAATAGGACAGGATAACGTCACACCTTTCTCTACACTGCTATCTTGGGTCCAGGGGAGAGGAAAGAATAATCGCTGGTGGTATAGTATTTCTGGGTCAGGGGCAAGCGAAGGGTTCTTCCCAGGCTTAAAATAACCCTCCCCCGGGAGCTTTCTTTCGGCTGGCTTTCTAATTACAAGGGGAAGGGGAATAAGTGGGGGATTACGTCGGGTAGCAGCTGAGGTATTTCGCTTGCACCTGGTACTCGCGGTATATTCATTGTGATCCAATATTTACGCTCCGGTTGACCGAGAATAATTTTCGTCATAGAATTATCTTCATTCGGAAGAGCGCCTAGCTGAGGTGTCACAATAGAGCAAGAAACCCTTTGGACAAGCAATATACTCTTTGTCGAGCTCGCCAACTCATCTCCTCCGTCGCTAATATTGCCAAGATCAAAGCTATCGCCCAGGGGGATTAATCCGAAATACAACGTATGTGAGCTTAATTATCCGTACCTGCACTACTTGGTACCCGTTGACGACGACCTTGACGGAGTGGCAGACAAGGAAGAAGAAGACGATGGCGATGAGGGAGATGGTGGCCCTGACCGTCCTCCTCTCCTCCCTCCCGAGCCGGACGCTGACCGACTTGAACCGCTGCAGCCGGCGGAAGATGAGCGTGTTGAGCACGGTGAGGCTGACGCTCGGCAGCAGCGTGAGCGCGACGAACGTCAGCAGCTGGCTGTAGTAGAGGAAGTAGTTCACGTCGAACAGGTCGGTGCGCTCGACGTCGGCGGTGTAGCCCTGAAGGCAGAGAGTATTTAATTAGCGCGATTGTTTTTGCTGGGTAAAACATGGGACTGTTTGACAGTTAGATGAACTACCGTAGTTTCGACGAAGTTTCTCATCTGGTTTATCCAGTACGCGATATCGCCTTAACCATGTATCCTGTATGTGCGTTCAACTTTAAGAGGATCAGTTGGGGACGTTTCCAATATTGAATCGTTCGGCCAGCGTACGATACCGTAGCCGATAATGTAATGCCCCATTTCCTCCGGCTGCGACAGACAGTTTACGTAGTACGTAGTGCAATTTTCGCAAGCACCTCCAACCTCCAGCTATTTACTATTATCTCTAGAGAAAGTGCACTTGCCATTAAGGCCTAGCTATAGCTCCGGGCCACCCCATGGCCTGCTGCCTGATGCAAGCCGGCTAGCTCGTGTGCAGTATCACCTCACTTCAGTCGCCACCAGCAGCAGACTTCCTTCTTCTCGAAGCCCCGACTTGCATCGCACGCGTCCCTCCGTCCGTCTCAGGGGTTTTCCCTCCCTCCTTCTATCCTTCCTTCCATCCTTCAACAAAGAATAGTTTGCGCGACGTGCGCGCTAAGCAGGGCCCACTAGCTTGCCCTCTGATGTTGAAATATGGGGCGGCACTCACCCGTACTACGCGGGAGCCTAAAAGTCGAGTCGTACGTATGCGAGCTGAATTTTGATGACAAGCTTGTGCGTATACAGTGGCTTCAAAACTGCCGACTGGGCAGGACACTATCGCCGGCTTCAATCTTTCTTCTTTGGATTCGAAACGAACGGCCTTCATTCAACGGCGGCCTGGAAGCCAAAATCGGAGCTGAGGACGCGGTCGATTTTATGGCCTAGCTATACACGTACGAGACGCGACGGCTTTCTTTGAGGAACGGATATTTGGCCGCGTCGTCCGCATTTTTTCGAAGGCGAGGATGCGCTCGAAGTATATATTGCTGTATCCAAAAGGGGTTCTAGGCGTCATTGATTCATAGCAGATGCATGCTGATTCCGGGACGGAGTAGGAAAAATATCTACGTTCCTTTAGTTCCATACTTTATGTAAGCTATAGCCCTAGCAACTGTCTGCATGGATTTCGTGAGACTACTGAGACCTTTAAAGTCTAGCCGCGCGGCCTCTCCAAAGGTCATGTATAGGAGGCCAATTAAGAGTTGATGTCAACAACTTGTGTGCCATGATAGACGGAAACCTTTGAGGCTAGCTGTGGCCTCGGAGAACTTTTTTGACAAAGTCTGATGCGCGCTGGCCGCGCCATAAAAGAAGCAATTTAAAGCGTATATTAGCGCCATAAAGTGCTATTAGGCCGCGCGTGCAAACTTTCCCCCCGCGTTCGCCCCTCCGTCCCTTCAGGCTGTCAGCAAATTACATTCTTCTCGCGGCGGCGGCTCGCGAAAGAGGTCACAGCGTGAGAATTATGGCTCCGAGGACAGACCGGAACTCCCTCCCGTGGGAGGAAAGTGTCGAAGACTCGATATTTATACGTACGCGCGCACTTAATTACCGTCACGATGAGCCCGTAGTCCAGGTGGGGTATCCCGGTGTCGTTGATCTTCTGCAGGATGTTCTGCCGCTTGCTGACCACTCGGAGCTCGAAGAACCGCGGCAGGTTGAAGAGGGCGCTGAAGACTACGATGCAGAGGACCACGATCCACGTGGGGTACCAGTTGTCGCCGCCGCCGCCGCCGCTGCTACCGCTCCTCGTCGACCCGCTCGACCCGCCGCCGCCGCCCCCGCCGGCGTTGCCGTTCTGCCGTGCCGGCCGCCTCCGCCGCCGCGCGTGCCGGTGGTTGTTGCGCGGGATGCGCATCGCTCCCAGCCGCTCGAAGGCCAGAGCCACCGTGGTTAGGCAGGAGCCTGTATGGAATCGGGAGCGAGTGAAATGTGGGAACAATGAAAAGTGGGACGCGCAGTTGGAATGACTTTCCGGGTAGGGAATTATACGAGATATCGATTTGTCATCCTAACTCAATTAGCGCCGTCGACGACGGAAAGAAAAAAAAGGACTTTTTTTCTCTTTAAGAATGAAGCCTTAAACAATCATGGGGCTTTTTAGCCTCTCTCATCATAACATAGTATAGTCGTAGCTTCTGACGCTGACAGCATGGAGGCCGCGTCGTATGCAACCGACAGGTGCACCGCAGCAGCTTGGTATCGTGGCGACAAAAGTGCAACAGCAGGCTTTTCGACCCCGCAGCCTGCATTCTCAATGGGTACGCCGTCCGTCCGATCGGATCATCTTAAGAGGAAAAACGGAGCGGAAAAAAGAAGGGGAGCGCATTCGTTCGTACGTACGCGTAGGTTCCATCAAAGTTTTCTTTCCTCTCTCTCTCTCTCGCACGCCATCTCTCACTCCCTCCCTCCTTCCTTCGATCCAATGAATGGGACTCATCTGCTGAGCGGAGGCACAGTGCCTGATAACGCCTCACGTCGCCTCCGGCATTGCCGCAATCACGGAGGAGGAGGGTGGAGAGAAAAAGGCCCTTAGGTAAGCCATTCAAATCACTGCAGGCTGAGAAATGGCTGCCGTCGAAAGAGCTAGACATCCAGCTATGCACGAACTTGCAGACTCACAGCCATACGCAACGACAGCTAAGCAGACTCTCCGGAGACGGCCTTGAAGATGGCTATATACGTATTTTCCCGGCATGTTTTTGCGCCAAAGCTTCGTACGTATCATGACGAGCGGCGCGCTAAGCTTTTTCTCGCTCGTCCGTATTTCCTCCGCGTACGGATCGTGCGTCGGCTCGGCTCTCTCTCATTGCTTTACCTGTCAGGAACACCTGCAGCAGTGGTATGACGACGGGCATGAGGAGCACCGCGTTGCCCCTGTCGGCGTCGTCGCTGAGCAGCGCCGGCACCACGAACGCGGGCACGTTGACCGAGAGGTAGGCGAGGTCGTAGAAGGCCTGCAGCTGGAGCAGGCGGCTGAAGTTCCGGATCAGGTTCAGCTCGCGGTTCCTGGAAACGTAATTGCATTGTTTTTTATGGCTCGAAAAAAGCGCGTCAGACGCACCTGATCACGATGAAGGAGAAGAGGTTGGCCGAGGTGCCGAAGGCTACTATCGCCATGAGGATGTATCCCTCGCCGTACTTCTGGAACTGCGTGATGCTGATGGCCGCCGACGTGTTGATGAACATTGGTGAGGAGGAAGAGGAGGAGGAGGAGGAAGCCGAACCAGAGGAGGAGGAGCCGGTGGCGTCTGTTAGATTCTCCTCCTCGCTGCCCGATCCCATTGCCTCTTCGTGGCTCAGCATCGTAGGGGCCTTCAAGAAGAAGACCTGAAAGGCGATCTATATACTACGCCGTCAGATTTACACGCGTATTTGCTCGATTTCGGCACCGCGCCTTACAAAACCAGAGCGTGTGACTTCATTCATGTTTCGTTTAAAGGCGATCCCGTGGGAGGAGCCACTACTACTGCATATATAAGACGTCGGTCCGGTCCGAAAGAAACGCTGCGTGGCTGCTACGTCATACACACGAAAAACATGCAGGTTCGCTCGGCTATATAAAGTTGCGCGAATTGGACTAACGTAGTTGTCCGTACCTTAAAAAGAAAACGCCGTCATACACTTAGCGCTCGTCTGTCTCGATCTGATGAGTATGCATTAGTCCTTTTGATGCCTGAGCGCCCCGTGCTGAATATTTAAAGCCCCTCCATTGGTTTTCCGAGGCTTAAAAAGGAATATGAACGAGCTCTTATCAGTTCGGACGGACGGAGCGGATTAAAGCTCTCTCACTCGATCCTCTTCCAATCGGCGGAAGGAGGGTTAGATCTCGCCAGTGCGCCCTTCATTAGGCCCGACGTTGTAGGGAGCCACTTTGACTCACTCACTCCTTTCGTCCGTCCGTCTGTCTTACCCAATTTATTATTCAGCGCTGCAGCTAGTCGCTGTCGCTCGCTCGCTCGGTCGGTATACGGACAATGGATTAATTCAAAGCGGCCTCGGGCGCGTTGCCAGGACGCCTTGTACTTACACGCTCAACCCGCTCTCAATGCATGACTCGCAGGATAAACTCAGGGTCTAATTTAAGCTATGCATGCATCGTTCGAACCAGTATTAAAATTCGCCTCTGTGTACATACGAAACATGCATAATGAACAAAACTTATAATTCCTGGACTGAGGGGTGAAAAAGCAGGGACTTTTTTCATTTTATTCCGCTTACCCTTTCGTAAACGCGACGCCTCCTGTTGCTAACTCCCTGGGTCCGTACCACGCTGCAATGTACGATCGACCGTCTGTCCAGCACTCTAGCAGGTTGGAAACTCCCCACCGTCTGTCCGTCAGCCTAGCTGTCCTCCGCAGAGACAGCGTTTCCAAGCCAGGGTGGACGAGGACGCCGTACGTTGCAGCAGAGAGCCTTCCGTCCGTCCGTCCGTCCGTCGGCGGCAGCAGCCTCGTGACGCCGACTTGCTCACTCTCCGAACGAACGAACGCGGACGGACGAGCGGCGGCGGCGGAGCGGCGACCGACCGCGAGGCTGTTTTGATCGGCGGCCGACCGCGTCGCGCGCCGATGTACACTTAGCGGGCGACTTTATTGCCTGGCGTTATCTGGCGTAAGCACGCTATCCATCCGCCCTTTTCCCTTCTCGATGAATAATTAATTGGAGAAAAGAGTGGTGCTCCTCTGGATCTCTGTCAACAGGTTGCAGCAGCTGCATGGCTGACTACATAGTAGGTTTCTCTAACACAGACCGGCGAAACGTTTCAGCCAACAGGAAAGCTGTATTCCCAAGGCTCGTGGCCAAGATTTGACGAAACTGAATGGGTGGAGAAAAAGAGGTCGCCGGCGCCGGCGGCAGCAAACCTCGGAGGCCCATTTCTCTCAAGCGCCCGCACTCAATCCCCTCTTTTGTGGATCGTGGCTCCCGATCGATCGATCCCCGGGGAGGAAGTAAGGGAGGGAGAGAGCCAGCTGAAGAGACAGAGAGATGGAAAAAGTTTTCGCACAGCCAGCCAGCCGCAATCGGATACGGTGGGACAAGGGCAAATTGGAGACGCGAGAACGGCCGAAGAATGCCCGCCCTCCATGACCTCCATGGGGTTGGCATGTCCACTCCTTAAGTCTTTGAACAACGCGATCAGAGCACATTCTTGAACGCAATATATACGTACATCCGTTTCCTCAGGCGGCACTCGACTCTGCTGCCAGAAGCCACTTCATTAGCCTCCTTTCGCCAAGGACGAGGATCGAGCGAGGCCAGTGTCCTCTCCCATCGGGCGGGTAATTAATTGCATTAAAACCGGATGCCGTGTACTCTCCGCGCAGCTGTAACGAGGTGACGTGTTCCTGTCTTTTTGCCTCGTCTAGCTGAGAACATGCTTCATCCATATCTATCTATCGGGAAAAGCGTCGCGTTTCCTGGTCGGCCAATGCACACCTGCTGCTGCTCCAATGGATTCTTCATCTTTGACCTTTCCATTAGGACTTAACACAATGCGTCAACCAATCCAAATGCGCAAAAAATCCTTGCTCTCTTTTCAGCCGAGAAAGCCAGCCGTTTTCAGGCACAAGAGGGTTCTGGCTTTTTGCTTTGCGGCGGCGGCCGCCGGCATTGTGGGCGAACACGATTCCACGAAGAAAAGGATTCCTTTCTCCAATTACATTCAAATCGGATGTCAAGGATTGAAGCCGGCTTCTGGGTATTGAGTTCACTGTACGTTCGCGCACTTCGAAATTGCATTATAAGGCTTCAGCATGCGAATGCATACGTACATGTACCATGATGAGTTAATTCAAAGCATACGCAGACGATTACGTCCATCTCATCTGTCCATCTGTCATACATCTCTGCCCGCGGCAGGTACGTATATCTGCTTGGTGAGAATGAGGCCGGCGGGAGCGCCACTGCTAGCAAGGCCAATGCGTGGTAATTACACATAGGCGATGAATACTGATGAGGATTTTCCGGGTATGTAATGGTGGAAAAGGTCTGCTAGCTGCTACAATTCATTTGTAATTTGTAAAAGTTCATGTGTTTAACTTACAGAGTCATTCATGTTGCTTTAATAATTTAGCCCATGAACCTGTTGCTTTGATTGTACGTACTTTCCAGGCGACATTTTTTTCGTTCAATTCTCCGATCCTTTTTCGCTAATGGACACGAGCTGAGCCGTAGTACGTTCGAAGCTGTAGCCGTTATTATGACCATTGCCACGGCCGCAACATCTAGGTACGCGTATAACTCGGCGCGTACGTAGGCGCGGGCATCGGAGCATAAGATCGCGTCGCAGTCGTCGTACGGGCAACAGCCGACCATCCAGGAACGGAAAGAGAGAGAGA
>JAAUYK010055901.1_pt1 | contig 17082 bp, 18 predicted proteins | sample 7278021 | NCBI WGS metagenome assembly JAAUYK01 (sample SAMN14350223, study PRJNA611818) | marine sediment metagenome | isolation source: surface marine sediment (1.8m) | place: French Polynesia: Moorea | collected 2018-08
CGACCGGGCAGATCAGCCCGGGGGCGGTGCCCGGCATCTGCGGGATGACCGTCGCCCCCAGGGGCACGTCGGCCTGGCGGCGGTTGTTGTCGGCCATGACCCGGCCGCGGGACTCGAACATCACGCGGATCTTTTCGACGATCGTCTCGTCGCGCCGCATCTCGACCCCCATGATGCGGGCGATGACCTCGCGGGTGATGTCATCCTGGGTAGGCCCAAGGCCGCCGCAGCAGATGACCGCGTCGCTCCGCTCGAGGGCTTGGCGGAGCGCCGCTTCCATGCGCGCGAAGTTGTCGCCGACCTTGATTTGGAAGTGCGAGTCGATGCCGGCCAGGGCCAGCTGCTCGCCGATCCAGGACGAGTTGGTGTCGACGATCTGGCCGAGCAGCAACTCGGTGCCGATGGCGACGACTTCGCAGCGCACGCTGGACCTCCTCCTCTTGAAGCCGGGCCCTTATCTCCCAGGGACGGGCACCTTGTCCAGATGACGCAGGTCGCGTCGCGCCGGACAGAACCAAGGCCCGCAGAACTGCAGTGTTGGCCTGCGTCAAATCTGTGGCATCGGAGATTCCGCTGCTACGGGCGGCCGTTTTTCGATTAGAATTAATCAAAACAAAGACTAAGACCATTGATATACAAACTTAAATTGTAACGAGAACCAAAACCACAACCAAAAAGAACTGCGTCGGTGAAGCGCAGGTGACGAACGCGGGAGGTTGTCGGAAATGCGAAACTCAGCAGGGTTGTGCTGTGTCGTGATCCTCGTGACGGTGCTGGGCCCCGGGGCGTCGCCGGCGCTAGCTCAGGACTACTACACCAAGAAATTCGAGTCCTTTCCCAAGTGCTGCCAGGTGCTACGCGAGCACTCCAAGCAGATGGGTGCCGAGGGCAAGCTGTCGACGAAGGTGGTCGACAACCGGGCTCTCTTCGTTGGCATGACCTTTGAGGGCTTGCCCAAGGTCTACACCTGCACGCCGACCGCCGACGGAGGCGGAATCCTCGGCAGCAGTCACAACGATAAGGCTCTGGGTCTAACTCCAATCGAATAGGCGCCGCCTTTGCGCCAGGGTCGCGCCTGTTGGGGGGCAGGCGTGGCCTGGCGGCGACAGGCTGCGGCCGCATAAAGGGTAGCGAAATCGGGTTCATCGGGAAGAGCGAGATCTTCCGACCATGGGAGGGGGTCCTAAGATGTCACGAAAACTGTCCAAGGTCCTGGCCACGGCTGCCGTCGCTACGGCGGTCGTCTTCGGCTTCGCAGGTGCGCAGCAAAGCGAGGCGGCGAACGCCGCGCAGCTGCGGGAGCAGGTCAACCGAGGGACCGTCGGGATCGTCGCCGGCGATATGCACAGCGCGACGGTCCGCATGTCGAAGGACCTGGCGACCATACTGGACGACGGCGACAACCGGCGGGTCCTGACGGTCGTCGGCAAGGGGTCGGTTCAAAACATCCTGGATCTTCTCTACCTGCGCCACATCGACGTCGCGATCGTCCAGGCAGACGTGCTGGAGTACTTCAAGGCCCGCAGCGTCCATCCGGACGTCGAGAACGCGATCCGCTACGTCGCCAAGCTGCACAACGAGGAACTGCATCTGCTGGTCCGGGACGAAATCCAGAGCGTCCAAGATCTGGCCGGCAAGCGGGTGAGCTTCGGATCCCTTGGGAGCGGCACCTACATCACCGCATCGATCCTCTTCGGCGCCCTCAAGGTCGGGGTCCAGCCGCTGATGATCGACCAGGCCCTGGCCATGGAGAAGCTGAAGTCCGGGAAGATCGACGGCCTGGTCTACGTCGTCGGCAAGCCGGCGCGACTCTTCTCCGAGCTTGCGCCGGAAGACGGGCTCAAGCTCTTGCCGCTGCCCCTGCCGCCCAAGCTCCTGGAGACCTATCTCCCGTCCCGGCTTACCAGCGAGGACTATCCGAACCTGATCGCCCCCGACGAGCCTCTCCAGACCATCGGCGTCGGAAGCGTGCTGGCGGTCTACAACTGGGGACCCGAGAACTGGCGCTACACCAAGGTCGAAAGGTTCACCAAGGCACTCTTCGACAACTTCGAGGCATTGCAGGGGACGAACCGCCATCCCAAGTGGGCCGAGGTCAACCTCGCTGCGGAGCTTCCCGGTTGGGAGCGCTTCGCGCCCGCCGAGCGCTGGCTGGAGGAGCACAATCGCGAGCGGCCGGTCGCGGTGGCGGAGAACGAGCTCCTGCTCGAGTTCCAGCGCTTCCTCCAACAAAGCAATCTGGGCGAGGCGCCCGCTTCGCAAGCCTCGAAAGACGCCTTATTCGAGGAGTTCGAACGCTGGATGAGTGCCACCAGAAACTGACAGCCGCTTGCGGTCCTGAATAAGACCTCACAGCGGCTCCGCGCACACCCTGGGAAGCTGTTGTCGCGGCGGCCTTGCCTACCAGCAGGAATAGCCGCCGTCGACCAGGACCACCGAGCCGGTCATCAGGCTGGCCGCATCCGAGGCCAGGAAGAGAACGGCTGAGGCGATCTCGTCGACCTCGCCCATGCGGCCCATCGGCGTGCTTGCCATCCAGACGTCGTAGAGCGCCGCGTTCTCCTTCGCAAAGGCGGTCAGCGGCGTGTTGATGTAGGTCGGCGCCACGGCGTTGACCCGGACCCCGCGCCCGGCCCATTCGGCGGCCAGCGATTTGGTCAGGTGGTGCACGGCGGCCTTGGATGCGTTGTAGTAGGACTGCTCCTGCGGCTTGTTGACGATCACGCCGGACATCGAGCCGATATTGACCACCGCGCCCTTGCCGGCCTGCAGCATGTGCCGGCCGAAGGCGCGACAGCACCAGAAGACGCCGTTGAGGTTGACGTCGATGACGTTCAGCCAGTGCTCGTCGGTGACCGTCTCCGCCGGGGTCTCGCTGCGCGCGATGCCGGCGTTGCAAACCAGGATGTCGATCCCGCCGCGGGCCGCGGCGATCTCGTCGGCGACGGCCGTGACCCCGTCGGGCGCGGTGACGTCCATCTCGACGATCTCGGGTGCATAGCCCTTGCCGCGCAGGATGTCGCGGCCGGACTCGGCCTCACCCATGTCGACCTCGGCGATGGTGACCTGCGCCCCGGCCTCGGACAGGGCCTCGCAGCAGGCGAGGCCGATGCCGCGGCCGCCGCCGGTGACAACCGCGCTGCGTCCCGACAGGTCGTATTTCTCCAGGTACATAGTTCCCTCCCGGGTCAGCTCATCCAGTTGCCGCCGTCGACGTTGAAGGTCTGCGCGACCACGTAGTCGCTCTCGGCCGAGGCGAGGAAGATCGCCGCGCCGACGTGATCCTCGGGCCGGCCCATGCGGCCGCAGGGCACGGCCTCGCCGACCAGGCGCTTCTTCTCGCCGATCGGGCGATCTTCGTACTTGGCGAAGAGCGCGTCGACCTCGTCCCACATCGGCGTGTCGACCACGCCCGGCGAGATCCCGTTGACGTTGATCCCGTGGCGGATCAGGTCCAGGCCCGCCGACTGGGTCAGGCTGATCACCGCCGCCTTGCTGGCGCAGTAGACCGCTACCAGGGCCTCGCCGCGCCGGCCGGCCTGGGACGAAAGGTTGATGATCTTGCCGCCCTGGCCCCGGGCGATCATCTGCACAGCGACCGCTTGCAGGGTGAAGAGCAGGCCCTTGACGTTGACCGCGAAGACGCGGTCGTAGCTCTCCTCGGTGATCTCGACGATGGGCGCCATGTCGAAGATCGCAGCGTTGTTGACCAGGATGTCGATCGGGCCGGCCGCGGACACCGTCTCGACCATGGCGTCGATCGAGACCCGGTCGGTGACGTCGAGGGCGAGGCCCGAGGCCTTGGCTCCCAACGCGGCCGCGGTCTCCCTAGCGGTGGCCGCGTCCAGGTCGGCGATCGTGACCTCGGCGCCCTCATTGAGGAAGCCCTCGGCGATGGCGCGCCCGATGCCTCGGGCGCCGCCGGTGACGATGGCCCGTTTGCCCTGCAGCCTCATCAGGACAACGCTTGTCCTTGCTGGTCGAAACGATGAACGCGCTCCGGGTCGGGATTGAGGAAGATCTGTTCGCCATGATTCAGGGCGAACTCGCCGGTGGTCCGGACCGTCATGGGGCCGATGCCCTCGACCTCGGCGTAGATGAAGGTGTCGGACCCCAAGTGTTCGGCCACGCCCGCCTTGCCGCGCCAGCGGCCTTCGTCGCGCGACAGGGCCAGGTGCTCGGGCCGGATGCCGATGGTCGCCGCACCGAACTCGGACGCGACAGCGCCCTCGATCAGGTTCATCTTCGGCGAGCCGATGAAGCCGGCGACGAAGACGTTGGCGGGCGCATTGTACAGCTCCAGCGGCGACCCGACCTGCTCGATGACCCCCGCCTGCAACACCACGATCTTGTCGGCCATGGTCATGGCTTCCACCTGGTCGTGGGTGACGTAGATCATCGTCGTCTTGAGCCGTTCGTGCAGTTCGCTGATCTCGAGCCGCATGCCGACGCGCAGGGCCGCGTCCAGGTTCGACAGCGGCTCGTCGAAGAGGAAGGCCGAGGGTTCCCGCACGATGGCGCGGCCGATGGCGACGCGCTGGCGCTGGCCGCCCGAGAGCTGGCCGGGCCGGCGGTCCAGATAGTCGGCGAGGTTCAGGACCTTTGCCGCCGCCTCGACCCGCCGGTCCTGCTCGGCCTTGTCGAGACCTGCCATGCGCAACGGAAAGGCAATGTTCTTCCGGACGCTCATGTGTGGGTACAGGGCATAGGATTGGAACACCATGGCGAGGCCCCTCTTGGCAGGGGGCACCGCGGTGGCGTCATTCCCGTCGATATCGATCCGGCCGTCCGTCACGTCCTCGAGCCCCGCGATCAAGCGCAGCAGGGTGGACTTGCCGCAACCCGAGGGGCCGACAAAGACCACGAACTCGCCGTCCTCGATCTCGAGGTCGAGCGGCGGAATCACGTTCACGTCGCCGAAGCTCTTGGTCACCTTCTGGAGTGCAATGCGTCCCATGGTTCTTCCATCATTTCACCGCGCCGAAAGTCAGGCCGCGGACGAGTTGTTTCTGACTGAACCAACCGAGTATCAGGATCGGCGCAATGGCCATGGTCGAGGCCGCGCTGAGCTTGGCGTAGAACAGGCCCTCCGGGCTGGAGAAGCTGGCGATGAAAGCCGTGAGCGGAGCCGCCTTGGCCGCCGTCAGGTTCAGCGTCCAGAAGGCCTCGTTCCACGCCAGAATGATGTTCAGCAGCAGGGTCGAGGCGATGCCCGGCACCGCCATCGGCGTCAGCACGTGTATGATCTCGTTGCGCAGAGTCGCCCCGTCCATTCGCGCGGCCTCGAGAATTTCTCCGGGAATCTCTCGGAAATACGTGAAGAGCATCCAGACGATGATCGGAAGATTGATCAGTGTCAGGACCACCACCAGCCCGAACAGCGAGTCCAGGAGGCCGGTGTCTCGGAAGATCAGGTAGATCGGAATCAGGACACCGACGGCGGGCATCATCTTCGTGCTGAGCATCCACATGAGCACGTCTTTGGTGCGCTTTGCCGGCACGAACGCCATCGACCAGGCGGCCGGAATCGCGATCAGAAGCCCCAGGAGAGTCGAGCCGAAAGAAATCACCACCGAGTTGAAGAAGTGCTTGGGATAGTCCGACCGCTGGTTCACCGCCTCGTATGCCGAGAGATTCCAGTCGAAGAACAGGAACGACGGCGGGGACGCGATGGCCTCGCCCTCGGTCTTGAAACCGGTCAGAAAGGTCCAGAGGATCGGGAAAAATATTAAAAGACCGATTGCCCAGGCGGCGGCGGTCACCGCCAACTTTCGTTGAGTGGAAACAGCGCGTGCCATGGTCAGAGGTCCAGGTTCTTTCCGATCATTCGCATCAAGAAGATAGCCACGATATTGGCGAGGATGATTGCGATCACGCCGCCGGCGGATCCGCCGCCCACGTCGAACTGCAGGAGGGACTGGATATAGACGAGGTAGGTCAGGTTGGTCGTTGCCGTTCCCGGCCCGCCATTCGTGGTCACCAAGATCTCGGCGAAGATCGAAAGAAGGAAGATCGTCTGGATCAAGACCACTACCGTGATGGCGCGCGCCAGATGCGGCAGAATAATGTAGACGAAACGGCTCAGAGCGCTCGCCCCGTCCATCTCGGCCGCTTCCAGCTGTTCGCTGTCGAGCGACTGGAGCGCCGTCAGAAGGATCAGCGTGGCAAATGGCAGCCACTGCCAACCTACGATCCCGACAATTGAGGCAAGCGGCGCTTGGGCGAAAAAGTCGATCGGCTGAAATCCCAGTCCCTGCGCCAAATGAGCAAACAATCCGTTGACCGGATTCATGAACATGTTCTTCCAGACCAGCGCCGAGACGGTGGGCATCACAAAGAACGGCGCGATCACCAGGATACGTACGATCCCCTGACCCCAGATCGGCTGGTCGAGCAGCAGGGCCAGGAGGACCCCGCCGACGATGGTTATGAGCAACACACCGCCGACCAGCACCAGCGTGTTGCCTATTGCATCCTTGAACGACGGGTCGGTCAGGAAGAACTGGTAGTTCATCCAGCCTGCGAAACTTTCCTGACCCGGTTGGAGCAGGTTGTAGAACTGGAACGAGAAGTAGATGGTCATCGAGAGCGGGATCAGCATCCAGCCGAGAAGCAGGATCACGGCCGGAGAGATCATTATCCGGGCGGCCGTTCGGGAATGCTGTGTGGCCATCTCATGCCCCTCGTTTTTTCGATAGCCTGAGTGCAAATCAGCGGCGTGGCGGCGAAGGCCAACCCTGGGGGGCGGTCCCGGCGTAGTGCGTGGCCAGTCAGGGACCGGCCCCGCCAGGGTGGGGGAGCTACTTGATGTAGCCGGCCTTGGTCATTTCGCGGACCGCGAAGGTCTGCGAATTCTTGAGCGCTTCTTCGACCGACTGTGATCCAGCGAGAGCGGCCGAGATCTGCTGGCCGACATAGTTGCCGATGCCCTGGAACTCGGGGATCGCTACGAACTGGACGCCCGTGTAGGGAACCGGTTCGAGCGTCGCGTCGGCCGGGTTCGCGGCCAGAATCGAATTCTCGACGGTCTCGGCGAAGGGAGCCGCCGAGATGTACTTCTGGTTGGCGTAGGTCGACTTACGGGTTCCCGGAGGTGCCGCAACCCAACCCTCGGTCTCGCCGACCAGCTCGACGTATTCCTTCGAGGTCGACCACTTCAGGAAGTCCTTGGCGGCATCGGCCTTCTGCGAGCTTGCCGGGACGGACAGAGCCCAGGCCCAGAACCAACCGGTGCCCTTGTCGGTAACCTGCTTCGGCGCCTGGGTGAAGTCGGTCTTGTCCGCGACCTTCGACTCGTTCGGGTTGAAGATGAAGCCCGCTGCGGACGTGGCATCGACCCAGGTCGCGCACTTGCCGTCCGCGAAGAGCGCACGGTTCTCGTTGTGACCGTTGGCCGAAGCCCCTGGCGGGCCGTAGTTGGTGACCAGATCGACGTAGTAGGTGACCGCCTTCTTCCAGGGCTCGCTGTCGATCTGCGGATTCCAGTCCATATCGAACCAACGGCCGCCGAAGGCATTCACGAGCGGGCCGACAAAGGCCATGTTCTCACCCCAGCCGGCCTTGCCGCGCTGGCAGGTGCCGAACACGCCGTTGTCCGGGTCGTGCAACTTGGCCGCAATCTCGGCAAACTGATCGTAGGTCATCTGCTCATCGCCCACCTTGATTCCGGCGGCTTCGAACAGGTCTTTGCGATAGAACGTGAAGGAGCTTTCGGCGTAGAAGGGCACTGCGTAGAGCTTGCCGTCTGCCGACAGGCCGTTGCGAACGGTCTCATAGATGTCGTCGTAGTCGTAGTCGTCGCCGAGGTCGTCGAGCGGGGTCAACCAATCCTTGGCACCCCAGATCGGTGCTTCGTACGCGCCGATGGTGATGATGTCGAACTGTCCGCCCTTGGTCGCGATGTCGGTCGTCACCCGCTGGCGCAGCACGTTCTCTTCGAGCACCACCCAGTTGAGCGTGTGGCCGGACTGCTTTTCCCATCGGGGCGACAGCTTCTGCATGATGATCATGTCAGAGTTGTTGACGGTGGCGATCGTCAGCTCCTCTGCCGAGGCACTGAAGCCCCAGCCCATCAAGATCGCAGTTGCGGCCAACAAGGCCTTTTTCATTTTCATGTTAGTGCCTCCCTTGGTTCCTCGGATGCGTGTCAATCAGCAATTCCAAATCTGGACGAGGGTAAATGCCTAGACTGGGACGCGGAAGCTTGATCTGTCTCAACCTGTGCGGGGAGGGCGCCGATCAGCGGAACGGCCATCAGGCCGGGGGCTGCCGTTGCTGTCGTCGTCATGGTCTTTGCCTCCCGTTCTTATGAGCATTTGCTCAATGATTGAGCAGATAATCGGATGATCCGATTCCAGAGTCAAGAACTCTCTTTCGAGGCTACAGCCCGACAGTTGCCCAATGTAACTTGCAAAACGGCCATGAACCGAACCGCTAGACCCATGTCCAAGGCAGGGAACACGCGGATTCAATCCTACGCTCCTCCGGACCACATGATGTAATTGCCCAAAGCTTGTGTAATTGCTAGTTTTCTGGGTCAGCAGACCTGGAGGTGAGATGCCCGACTCTTCGCCCGGCCCCACGGACCGTCCGGTTGACAAGCGACGCGACGATGCGGCGCGGGCCGCCTGGCTCTACTTCATCGGCGACCGCACCCAGGACGAAATCGCGGCTCAGCTCGATCTGTCGCGCCAGGCGGTTCAGCGGCTGGTCGCCTTTGCGGTGAGCGAGAAGCTCATCAAGTTTCGGCTGGATCATCCCATAGCGTCCTGTACCGAACTCGCGGCCAGGCTCGTCGAGCGCCATGGGCTCGAGTTCTGCGACGTGACCCCCAGCGACCCGGAAGCACCGGCTGCAATCGCGGGCATCGCCGGGGCAACGGCGACGCGCCTGCAGCGCCTCTTGGCATCCAAGGTGCCGATGGTCGTGTGCGTCGGTACCGGCCGCACGTTGCGGGCCGCCGTCGAGGAAATGGACACGCTCGACCGTCCGCAGCACAAGGTCGTTTCCCTGGTCGGCGCCATGGCGGCGGGTGGCCACGCCAGTCCTTACGACGTGGTCATGCGGCTCGGCGACAAGGTTGGCGCACAGCGCTATCCCATGCCGGCGCCCGTGCTGACCGAGACGATCGAGGACCGCGAGGGGATTCAAAGCCAGCGCGCTTTCGCGGTCCTGCGGGAGCTGCGAGAGCAAGCCCGCGCGAGCTTCGTCGGGATCAGCGAGATCGACTGGCAGGCGCCGGTCCATCGCGACGGCTTCATGTCCGACACCGACATCTCGGCCCTGGTCGAGGCGGGCGCCGTCGGCGAGATCACCGGGTGGTCCTTCGACCCGGACGGCCGGCCGCTCGATTGCTCGGTGAATCGGCGGATCGCCAGCCTGCCGCTCGAGATTCCGCCGGGTCGCCTCACCGTGGTGGTGGGCGGCGGACCGAAGAAGGTCGCACCCTTGAAGGCCGCCCTGAAGGGCAGGCTGGTGTCGGCCCTCATCACCGACGAGGCGACGGCAGAGGCGATCCTCTCTGACGCCAATTCCTAGGACTTGATCGCCTCCGAAGCGATTCCCGCGAGTACCATGACTCCCGATCGGAGGATTGCGCCCAGGCGGTTCGGACGCAGTCGTGCGGGTCACGCGCCCCAGCGCAGCGCTGCGGTGTGGACCGGCGCGTCCCAGAGCCGGAGCATCTCGTCGTCGACCCGGGTGAGGGTGATCGAGCAGCCGGCCATGTCGAGCGAGGTGCAGTAGTTGCCGACCAGCGAGCGGGCGATGGTCAGCCCGCGGTCCTGGCAAAGCACGGCCGCAGCCTGGTAGACCAGGTAAAGCTCCATCAGAGGCGTGCCACCCATCCCATTGACGAACAGAAGAACTTGATCGCCCTTCTTCGGGTCGACGGACTCCGTGATGGCGCCCAGCATCTCGGTGGCGATCTCCTCCGCGGTCGCCAGGGCGACCCGGCGCCGGCCCGGCTCGCCGTGAATGCCGACGCCCATCTCCATCTCGCCTTCGCCGAGCTCGAAGGTCGGCTTGCCGGCGGCGGGCACGGTGCAGCTGGTCAGCGCCACGCCCATCGATCCGGTCGCGGCGTTGACGCGGTCGCCCAGGGCCTGACAGGCGGCGAGGTCGGCGCCTTCTTCCGCCGCGGCGCCGACGATCCTCTCGACCACCACGGTGCCGGCGACGCCGCGCCGGCCCTGGGTGTAGAGCGAGTCCTCGACCGCGACGTCGTCGTTGGTCAGCACCGTCGCAGACTCGCCGTCGAGCATCTCGGCGGCCATCTCGAAGTTCATCACGTCGCCGGAGTAGTTCTTGACCACGAAGAGGATGCCGGCACCGCCGTCGACCGCCTGGGCCGCGGCGAGCATCTGGTCCGGGGTCGGCGAGGTGAAGACCTCGCCGGGGCAGGCGGCGTCCAGCATGCCCTTGCCGACGAAACCGGCGTGCAGCGGCTCGTGGCCGGAGCCGCCGCCGGATACAAGGGCGACCTTGCCCTGGCTGGCCCCGCCGACACGGGTGACGAACTTCGGCGCCAGGCTGACCGTGACCAGGTCGCCGTGGGCGGCGCCAAAGCCGTTCAGGCTCTCGTTCAACACGTCGTCGACGGCGTTGATCAGCTTTTTCATCGCTTCTCTCCCCTGACTAGGATCGCTCGTCGTTTCGGGCGAGCGCAATCAAGCGCCGGGCCAGTTCCTCGATGGCCTCGGCGACCTCGGCCTGGCGCTTCGGATCGTCGAAGGCCGGGATCTCGATCTGGACCACCCGACGACCGGTTGCGGCGACCTCTTCCGGAAAGACCGCCTGCTGCGGGTGGGCCTTGCGGTAGGCCGCGAGAAAGGCACGGCGTTCCTCCGGCGAGAAATGGCAGATCTTCATGATGCTGGCGACGTGCTGCGCCGGCAAGGGCACCCGGTAGTTGGGGTTCGTGATCTGCGAGACGAAGCTCTTGTGCGTGCCCAAGGCCTCGGCAATACGCTGACGGGTGCCCGAGGGCCGCCGCTCGAGGAAGGTCTTCAAGAGGCTCTTGTAGGCCCCGACCGCCTGGCCCGTATCCGGCCGGTCCTCTGCGGTCTCGTTCATGGGCTCGCCGCCTGGCCGCGGTAGGCCCGCAGCGCCAGCTTGATCCGTCCGAGCTGCGCCGGGGCCACCGAAAGCGACCGCAGACCGCAGTCGAGCAGGCGCGGAACCAGGGCGGGGTCGCTGGCCAGGTCGCCGCAGAGCCCGATCTCGACACCGCGTGTCCCGGCGGCCTCGACGCTGCGCCGGATCAGCTCCAGCACCGCCGGGTGATCGGCGAGTGCGAGGCCGGTCAGGGCCGGATTGTCGCGCGCCGCCGCCATGACGTACTGGACCAGGTCATTGGAGCCGATGGAGTAGAAGTCGGCCTCGAAGTCCCCTGCGGTCAGCGCCGCCGCCGGGACCTCGATCATGATGCCCAGGGCCGGCGTGCCATGGGCGACGCCATCGGCGGCCAGCTCGGCCAGAATGTCATCGAACAGCCGCCGTGCCTGCTCGAGTTCTTCCGGCAGGGTGACCATGGGCAGCATCACCTTCAGCGGGCCCTCGGCGGCAGCCCGCGCCAGGGCGCGCAGCTGGACCCGGAAGACCTCGGGGCGGGCGAGGGAGAGTCGCAGCCCGCGCTGGCCCAGAAAGGGATTGGATTCCGCGTCCAGGGTGACGCCGGGGATCGGCTTGTCGCCGCCGGCGTCCAGGGTGCGGATCGTGACCGGCTTGCCGCCGGCCCAGGCGAGGATCCGGCGGTAGACCGCGAGCTGCGCGTCCTCGTCCGGCGGCTCGTTGCCCTCGAAGAGGAACTCGGTGCGGGTGAGGCCGATGCCGTCGCAATGCTCCGCGGAAAGACCGTCCAGCATTGCTGGGTCGTCGACGTTGATCAGGACCTGGATCCGCGCGCCCTCCGCCGTGACCGCGTCCTCTCCCAGCGCCTCGGCCGCAGCTTCGTCGCCCGCCGCGCGGGCCAGTATCCGGCTCTGGACCTGTGCCAGGGTGCCGTCGCTGGGCGCCAGGATCAGCTGCCCGGCCTCGGCGTCCAGCACCGCCGGGGCATCCGGGGCCAGGTGCTCCAGGTTCGCATCGAGGCCGACGATCAAGGGAATGCCCCGCGCCCGGGCCAGGATGGCGACGTGGCTGGTCTTGCTGCCGCCGCGGATCGCGCCGCCGCCGAGGCGTTGCCAGTCGAGCTCGAGGAAGCGGCTCGGGGTCAGGTCCTCGGCGACCAGGATGGCACCCTCGGCGAAGGTCGCTTGGCGACCAGTGTCCTTGCCGACCAAGGCGCGCAGCACGCGATCCTTCAGGTCGCTCAGGTCCTCGGCCCGGGCCGAGAGGTACTCGTCGTCGCCCTTTCGGTACTCGGCGATCTCCTTGTCCAAGGCCTCGTCCCAGGCGCCGTGGGCGGTGCCGCCGGCCTGAATGGCCTTGAAGATCGGCGCCAGCAGGTCGTCGTCCTCCAGCAGCGCCTGCTGGAACTCCAGAATTCCAGCTGCCAGCTCGTCCTCCCCGGCAACCAGGGCGGCCAGCTCCTCCTTGGCCAGGGCGATCGCCCGCAGGAGGGCGTCGCACTCCTGCGCGACGCTGCCGACCCGCCGCCCGCCCAGGCGCAGGCCGCCCTCCCGCGCGATCCGGCCGATCACCAGGCCGTCGGCGGCGGGAACGCCCGCGATCACCTGTTCGGTCGCAGCCTCAGCCATCGAAATCGCGTTCTACCAGGGCCACGAGCGCGGCGATCGCGGCCTCGGCATCGCCGCCGTTCGCGCGAAAGCAGAGGGTCGCGCCGTGCCCGGCCTTCAGCTTCATGACCGCGTTTGGCGACTTGGCGTTGACCCAGTCGGCTTCGGCCCCGACCCGGACCTCGATGGCCGCCTGGTGCGCCTTTGCGAGCTTAGTCAGCTTGACCGCCGGCCGGGCGTGGAGGCCGGTCGGATCCTGGATCACCGCCTCGCCGAGGGCCTCGGTCAGGTCGTTGGCTGCATCGTTCATGACAGGAACTCCTCGGCCGTCGCTTGGACCTCGGCCAGGGTGGAGCCGCCCGCGGCCTCGGTCGCGGCCATGACCGCGCCCTCGACGATCGGCGCGTTGCAGATCACGACCTTGCCCTGCATCTCGGCCGGCAACATCTCGATCGCCATCTCGCTGTTGGTTTCGGCCCCGCCCAGGTCGATCAGCATGGCCACCCCTTGGGGGCCGTAAACCGACTGGATGGCTTCCATGATCGCCGGCACGTTGGTGCCCAGGCCGCCCTCGGGATTGCCGCCGCAATGGGCGACCCGGACCTCGTCGCCGACCATTTCCCGGACCATGTCGGCCGCGCCCTTCGCGACCTCCGCGGAATGCGAGACGATGACGATGGAGACGCAGTCGCTCATGTCTTGCCCTCGATGACGTCGCAGACCGAATGGATCAAGAGAGCAGAGGAGCGCGCCCCCGGATCCAGATGCCCGACCGAGCGTTCGCCCAGGAAGGAGGCGCGGCCCTTGGTGGCCAGCATGTCCTTGGTCGCGGCCAGGCCATGGTCGGCGGCAGCCCGGGCCGCCGCCGTCGACTCCTCGGCCGCGGCGGCTTTCAGGGCCGCTAGAACCGGGACCAGGACGTCGAGCATGGTCTTTTCGCCGGCCTCCGACTTGCCGCGTTTCTTCACCGCCTCCACGCCCTCGGCCAGCATCGCCGCGACATCTGTTTCGCCGTCCTGGCTAACCGCCTTGCCCATGCCCATCAGCAGCGAGCCGTAGAGCGGCCCCGAGGCGCCGCCCACGGTCATGACCAGGGTCATGCCGGCCTTTTGCAGCGCGCCGGCCAGGGGCAGGGCGGCGATTTCCTCGGCGGCCGCAGCGAGGGCATCGAAGCCGCGCTTCATGTTGACGCCGTGGTCGCCGTCGCCGATCGCCTGATCGAGGGCGGTGAGCTCGTCGGCGTTCTCTGCGATGGTCGCGGTTGTGGCCGCGATGAGGCGTTGTAGCTGATCAGGTGCCATAGGCGGCCTCCTGCTTCGAGTTGGTCCCCGGCCCGGTGATCCTTTGGCCCGCGTCGTCGAAGAAAAGGGCGGCGCCGGGGCGCACGGCGATCCGCGTCTTTTCGCCCTCTGCCACGGGGTCGTGGGCGCCCAGCAGGGCCCGAATGGTCAGGTTCTCGACCGAGAGCAGGACCAGGGTCTCGACGCCCAGGTGCTCGACCGCCACGACCTCGGCGGCGACCCCGTCGTCGCGGTGCAGCTGCACGTCCTCCGGGCGGACTCCGACGGTCGCCGCCGACGCCGGCCGATCCTCGACGCCCAGCGTTCCGCCCGGCACAAGATTGATCTGCGGGCTGCCGAGCCGCCGGGCGACGTGGATGTCGTTGGGCCGCTCGTAGACTTCCCGCGGCGCGCCGACCTGGACCAGGCGACCCTCTGAGAGCACGCCGATGCGGTCGGCCAGGGTCATGGCTTCGAGCTGGTCGTGGGTGACGTAGAGGATGGTCGCGCCGAGGTCGCGCTGGATGCGCTTGAGCTCGATCCTCAGATCCTCGCGCAGCTTGGCGTCGAGCGAGGACAGCGGCTCGTCCATCAGATAGATCGATGGCCGTCGCACCAGGGCCCGGCCGATGGCGACCCGCTGCATCTCGCCGCCGGAGAGCTGGGTCGCCCGGTTCTTCAGCTTGGTCTCGATCCGCAGCAGGCGGGCGATCTCCTGCACGCGCTGCTCGATCTCGGCGGCCGGCCGCTTGCGGCCCGGCGCGCGCAGCGGGAAGGCCAGATTGTCGAACACCGTGTAGTGCGGGTAGAGCGAATACTGCTGGAACACGAAGCAGACGTCCCGCTCGGCCGGCGTGGTCTTGGTGACGTCGCGGCCGTCGATCTCGATGCGGCCCTCTTCCGGGCGTTCCAGGCCGGCCACCAGTCGCAGGGTCGTGGTCTTGCCGGCCCCGGTCGGGCCGAGCAGCACCACGAACTCGCCATCGGCGATCGTCAGCGACAGCTCGCACACCGCCACCGTCTTGTCGAAGCGCTTGGTGATGCCGGTCAGCGCGACTTCAGGCATGACCGCCTCCGAGGCCGGCTCCGGCGTAGAGGTCGCTCATCACCGCCTTGTCGCTCTCCGGGTGGAAGATCACAAGGCGCTCGGTCTCGAAGTTCAGTCCCACCGTGTCGCCGTAGTCGACCCTTACCGTGTTGGGTGCGCGGATCTTCAAGCGGCCGGCATCCGTGTCGACGGTGAGCAGCTGACGCGTGCCCATGTACTCGATCCCAAAGACGCGACCGCGCAGGGGACCGTCGTCGGCGATCCGGATGTGCTCCGGCCGGACGCCCAGAACCGCGTCGCTGTGATCCAGGGCCTCGTGCAGCCTGGGAATGGCGATCCGGCTGCCGTTGACATCGATCCCCTCGGTCCCGGGCGCCAGGCCGCCCGCGGCCGTCAGGAAGTTCATCGAGGGACTGCCGATGAAGCCGGCGACGAAGCGGGTCGCCGGGCGCTCGTAGACCTCGATCGGCGGCCCGACCTGGAGCACCTCGCCCTGGTCCATGACGCAGATCCGGTCGGCCATCGACATGGCTTCGATCTGGTCGTGGGTGACGTAGACCGTGGTCGCGCCGATGCGGTTGTGCAGCAGGCGCAGCTCCTCGCACATCAGCTCGCGGAACTCGGCGTCCAGCGCGCCCAGCGGCTCGTCCATCAGGAAGGCCTTGGCCCGGCGTACGATGGCGCGGCCCAGGGCGACCCGCTGCCGGTCGCCGCTCGACAGGCCGCCGACCGGACGGTTCAGCAGGTGGTCGATGCGCAGCAGCTTGGCGACCTCTTCCGTGCGTGCGCGGATCTCGCGGCGCGGCAGGCGCTGGATCCGCAAAGGGAAGGAGATGTTCTTGCGCACGTTCATGTGCGGGTAGAGCGCGAAGAGCTGGAACACGAAGGCGATGTCGCGCTCCGAGCCGCGGTTGAAGGTGACGTCCTCGCCGTCGAGGAAGATCTTGCCGGCGCTCGGCATCTCCAGGCCGGCGATCATGCGCAGGGTCGTGGTCTTGCCACAGCCCGAGGGCCCCAGCATGACGAAGAACTCGCCGTCGTTGATCGTGAAGCCGGAATCCCGCACCGCGACGAAATCGCCGAAGGCCTTGTGCAGGTTCTCGATGCGGATCTCGGCCACGGCTCACTCCGGAAAATGGCTGACGACGACGAAGCCGACGGTGCCGGCCAGGATCACGGCAAAGGAGTAGCCGAAGAGCGTGATCGAGAAGGGCTGCATCAGCATGAACACGCCGGCCGCGATGGCCAGCGTCGCCGCGTTCTCCCAGGGTCCGCGGCGGAAGAAGCGGGACAGGCCCTTGGGTGCGTCGTCGTGGTCGCTCATTTGCGCACCGCCCCAAAGGTGATGCCGCGCAGCAGCTGGTTGCGCAGGACCACGGTGAAGAAGACGATCGGCAGCAGGAACAGGGTCGTGCCCGCAGCCACGGCCGGCCAGTCCAGGCCGCCCTCGCCGATGATCAGGGGGATGTAGGGCGGCGCCGTCTGCGCTTCGCCGCTGGTCAGCAGCAGGACGAAGGCGTACTCGTTCCAGGCGAAGATCAGGCAGAAGATCGCCGTCGCGGCGATGCCCGTGCGGGCCTGCGGCAGGACGACCTTCCAGAAGGCCTGCAGGCGGGAATAGCCGTCGACCACCGCGGCCTCCTCGTATTCCCGCGGGATCTCGTCGATGAAGCCCTTCAGCAGCCAGACCGCGAGCGAAATGTTGACCGCGGTGTAGAGCAGGATCATGCCCAGTGCGGTGTCCGAAAGTCCGAGGGTTCGGTACATCAGGTAGATCGGGATCGCCACCGCGATCGGCGGCATCATCCGGGTCGAGAGGATGAAGAACAGCAGGTCGTCCGCCAGCGGAATGCGGAAGCGCGAGAAGGCATAGGCCGCGAGCGTGCCGAGGAAGACCGAGAGGAAGGTCGAACCGAAGCCGATGATCACCGAGTTGGTGAAGCGCTCGCCGAACTTCGACGGACCGGCGATCACCATCTTGCGCGAGCGCACCAGCTCCTCGTACCAGGTGTCGGGCGGCGGCAGGCTGGCGATGTACTCCGGGGTCTGGCGGGTGCGGGTGGTGAACAGGTTGACG
>JAAUYK010099947.1_pt1 | contig 17058 bp, 9 predicted proteins | sample 7278021 | NCBI WGS metagenome assembly JAAUYK01 (sample SAMN14350223, study PRJNA611818) | marine sediment metagenome | isolation source: surface marine sediment (1.8m) | place: French Polynesia: Moorea | collected 2018-08
ATTGTGAGGAAGTGCTCAGCAAGAACGGGGGGTTACGTTCACAATGCAAGTATGCAAGGAACGTCCCCGCTCCCACTAGCCCTGATCCGGCATTGGGGATCGAGGGGAAACGCCCAAATTGAAAGTGGCCCCGTCGGTGGTAGGAGTGGAATCGCCAAACACCACTCTCCTCCGAAAGGGCCACATTCGTGCGACTAAAGAAAGGCTCTCTGCGGGCCCGCGTCAAGGGCGACCTCGAGATTCAGTTCACCCAGGAGCCGCTGACGGCGCACGCCGGTCTCGAGCTCTTCGGACGCTTCCTGCGGCGCTCTGGATTCGTCGATCGGCTCCGTGAGGCCTTTGCCGACCGCCGCTTCGACACCGACTACGGTTCCTGGCGCATGGCGCTACTGGTCATCGGGCTGCTCGTGGTGGGCGGCTCCCGACTGCGCCATGGGCGCGTGATGGCACGCGATCCACTCTTCCTTCGTTTCGCCCGCCTTCAGCGTATGCCCGATGAGCGCACCCTGGCGCGCTGGCTCGTGGGCATCACCTCGTTTGTTCGCGAGCGATTGAACGGGCTGCTGCGCGAGATCGCCTACGCGACGTTCTCCTCCCGCGAGCTCGGGCGCGCCACGCTCGACTTCGATGGCACGGTCATCCGCGCGGGCGACCAGGTGGATGGCGCGGAGCGGGGCTTCAACCCCCATCACCCCAAGGACCGCTCCTACTACCCGCTCACCAGCCATCTCGCACAGACGGGTCAGATCCTGGGCGTGTGGAACCGGCCGGGCAACGTCAACGACTCGGTCGAGGCGGTCGCGCACCTCGAAGAGGTCTTCGCGAGCGCGTGCGAGGCCCTGGGCGCCATCCCCTACGAGGTCCGGCTGGATGGGGCCTTCTGCCAGAAGGCCGTCTTCGAGTGCCTCACGGCCTCTGGCGTCGAATACGCGGTCCGGGTCCCCAAGTGGCACTGGCTCGGCATCCGCGAGGTGATGGCCCAGCGTAAGCGTTGGAAGCGCATCGGCCCGCGCCTCGAAGCCTTCTCCGTCCGGCACCGGATCGACAAGTGGAAGCGGACGGAGCGGATCGTGGTCTTCCGCAAGCACGTCTCAGGCAAGCCCAAGAAAGGCTTCCAGCTCGACCTCTTCCAGCCGGACGACGGGCACTACGAGTACTCGATGGTGGCCACGAACAAGGCGGTCGGCGAGCGCACGGTGTGGGAGTTCATGGCGGGCCGGGGCGGCCACGAGAAGACCCTGGCCGAGCTCAAGCAGCATCTGGCCTTCGGGTCCGTCGTGACCCAGGACTGGGACGCGAACAGCACCTGGCAGCTGCTGTCGGCGATGACCCACAACCTGGTGCGCCAGTTCCAGATCGAGATGGGGGCGAAGCCGCGGAAGAACAGCCGCAAGCGCACCTACCGCTTCACGCTGCCCTCGCTGCGCAGCTTCCGCTTCGAGCTGCTCCATCTGCCGGGCAAGATCGCCCGGCCCGCCGGAAAGGCGCAGCTCCGGATCGCGGCTGCACGCGACTCCCAGCGCCAGATCCGAAGGATCGAGCGGAAGCTCGCCGCCTGAGGATGGCTCCAGCTACCCTCGCCCTCGCGATCTCAATGCCGGATCAGGGCTAGGCGGCGGCTGTCTCGTACAGCCACGCACTCTGAAGTCCCTCTTCGAAGACCAGATGCTTCTGGCCTGCGATCATGCGGACGGCCTCGATCAGGGCCTGGCCGTTGGTCTCTACCGGGAAGTCCCTCAGCCGCTTCCCGGTCTGCGAGATCACCGCCAGCGTGCAGCTCGCGGCGTGGACGTCGATGCCGATGTACCGTTCCACCGGTGTCTCCTCTCGTTGGGCGTTGTCGATTACCCAACTCGAGGATGTCCAGCGGGGTCGGGAGGCACCAACCCTTCTGATCTCGCGGAGTTACGTCGCGGCCCGCAGACGCCATCCCCTTATGATGCTTAGCCGTCTACAACACCGAGCGACCCCACACAGCGCTTGGCTACCGGCCGCCCATCTCCTGGATCAGGAAATCGCAGTGACGAACGTTGCTGTACGTAACACCTAAGCGCCTGCCCACACGGGAGCTTGATGCGTCGCAAGGTCAAGTACTCGTGCCCCATCCTGAAGGTGGCCGTTGAGGCTTTGGGCCGTTCGGTGCGTGCTGCGGGGTCCGGAGCCCTGGGAGCCATGTGAGGCGCCTATCGGTGAAGGTGGACCAGCACCAGATACAGCGCGGTCGAGATCGTGATCAACACGAACGCCAATGAATCGAAGGCGATCTGGAGCCCGAAGGAAGCCCCGCACGTCTCCGTGATGAGCTTTCCTCCCAAGACGGCAACGAGGAGGCCGGGAAACGCGATGGTGTAGAGAACCCACGTCCACTTGGAGAAGAGCGGGTAGCCATCGAGGTAGGCGCGGCCCTCGCGAGTGAACGCCTTGTCATCGAAGTGCGAACTCAACACCTCCTCGAGGCGGTGGATGTATTCGTACTGCCGCTCCGCGTACACGACCGCTTGGAAGTAGCGGACCACGGCCGCCAAGGCGCTGAACCACAAGACGCTGGAGATGACCGAGACATCGATGGGACCCACGCCAAGCCTCGTCCCCACCATCTCCGAAAGAGTGGTACCGGCCTCCTCGGGTGCGATCGCCTGCAACAACATCACCGTGACGATGACCAGCAGGAGGACGAAGAGCCGGTCCCGCTGCCGCAGCGCGGCCTTGATGTTCGAGAAGGTCTCGTCGTAGTGCGAGCTCAGAACCTCGAGCTTCGTATCGCTCAGCTCGCTCACGGGCTGCTCAGGCCGCCGCCAACGCCTTGATGATGGCGTCCTCGGTGAAGCTCATCGCCCACGAGGCACCGGCCCCCTGCAGCTCCTCGGGCAACGCGTAGGCCCGATCGAGCTTCACGGCGACGATCTTGTTCCGGGCGAGCTTGCTCTGGTGAACCTCGAAGTTGATCCAGTTCCGGAAGCCGATCAGAGCGCGGCTCGGGTGCGGCGCGTTGGCGTGCTTGCCGACGATGACCAGGGTGTGCGTCGCCGCGTTGATCTTCGCGGTCAGCCCGGCCTTGATCCGACCGACGTTGAGGCTGTTGATCTCGCGCGGCGTCGCGTCCTCGAAGACGAACTTGAAGCGCGGGTTCTTGTTCCAGGCGTCCAGCAGGAACTTGTAGCGGCGGTCGTGGTCCCAATCGAAGCTGACGAACACGTTGCTCACGGGGAGGCTCCTTCCCTGGGTAGGCCCGGCCGTGTTGAGCCGGTGGCGTCGAACAGGGGAGGGAGCCTATCCCGGGCTCCGGTCAGCGTCAAGGGCCGTGTATTAGCGTTTGATACATTGCCATACGTGTCCATTCGAGACTACTTCAACTCTCGCGTGATCGATCGATCATGCTATAGTCGCGTCCATCGAGGGCCCCGTGAGTTCAGCCGTTCCCGACGATTTCGATAGTAAAATCAGGATCTTGCGATCTACGCTCGGGATCACCCAGCAGGGGCTCGCCGCCCTCCTGGGCGTCTCCTACGTCACCGTGAATCGCTGGGAGAACGCCCAGTCGCGGCCGCGCCAGCTGGCCTGGGAGAAGATCGAGCGCCTCGCCCGGTACGGCCCGGAGGGGATCGAGGGGCCGGCCCCTGAGCCCGAGCAGAGGGCGCGGGCGGAGACCCGCCCGCACCACGAGATCGACTTCGGGGCCGACCCGGAGGTCGTCCGGCTGGTGGCCGAGGCGGAGCGGCTCTCGCACGGCCACCTCTTCAACCCCTCCTTCGCGACGGAGATCTCCTCGATCGACCCGCTGCCCCATCAGAGGCTGGCGGTCTACGAGCGCATGCTCCTGCAGCCGCGGCTGCGGTTCCTCCTGGCCGACGACGCGGGCGCCGGCAAGACCATCATGACCGGCCTCTACGTGCGGGAGATGGTCGCCCGGCGCCTGATCCGCCGGGTCCTGGTGGTGCCTCCGGCCGGCCTGGTCGGCAACTGGGAGCGCGAGATGCGCGTGCTCTTCCGGCTCCCCTTCCGGATCGTCTCTGGCGCGGAGGCTCGGACCGGCAACCCGTTCATAGGCTCGGAGAGCGACCTGGCCATCGTCAGCGTCGACACGCTGGCCGGGGAACGCACCTTCCGGCGGCTGCAAGAGCTCGGGGACGAGGCCAGCCGCGAGCCCTACGACCTGGTGGTCTTCGACGAGGCCCACAAGCTCTCCGCCGATCGCGACGCGCGAACAGCAGCGCTGCGTCGCACCGATCGCTACCGCCTCGCTGAAGCCCTCGCGGGTGTCCGAGGCCGAGAGCAGCGCTGGCGACTCGACTGGCATCCACGCCATCTCCTGCTCCTCACGGCCACGCCGCACATGGGAAAGGACTTCCCCTACTACTGCCTGTGGCGCCTGCTCGAGCCCGAAGGGCTCCCGACGATCGAGGCCTTCGAGGCCCTCTCCAAGGAACAGAGGAGCCGCCACTTCATCCGGCGCACCAAGGAGGAGATGGTCTCCTTCGACGGCAGCCGCCTCTATCCGATGCGCGTCTCCGACACGCTCACGTTCGACCTCACCCAGGGCGCGGACAGCGAACAGGAACTCTACGACGAGACCACGGCCTACCTCCGGAGCTACTACAACCGTGCGCGAATCCTGAATCGCTCCGCCGCCCGGCTGGCGATGGGCGTGTTCCAGCGGCGCCTGGCGAGCTCCACCTACGCGCTTCTGCGCTCCCTGGAGCGCCGAGCGGAGCGCATCGACGCGATGATCCGCGACCTCGAGGCCGGTCGAATCGGCCTGGAGACCTTCCTGGCGCACCAGCGGGAGATGGATCGCACGCTCGAGGACCCGCTCGAGGAGTCCGCGGCCGACGACGAGCCGGAGGCAGAGGGAGAGGAGGCGCACGAGCAGGCCGAGGACGAACTCCTCGCCGCCGTCGTGGCGGAATCGATTGCGGATCTCCAGGCGGAGGGTGAGAAGCTGGAGGAGCTGATCGCCCTGGCGCGCCGCGTGGACGAAAGTGGGCAGGAGTCGAAGTTCCAGCGCCTTGCGGAGGTCATCGAGGATCCGGCGGGCCACGGCGAGAAGCTCCTGATCTTCACGGAGCACCGTGACACGCTGGACTATCTCGCCCGCCGCCTCGGCGGCCTCGGCTTCACGGGGCAGATCGCGCAGATCCACGGGGGCATGCACTTCCGGGACCGCGAGCGGCAGGTCGAGTTCTTCCGAAAGCCAGGCTCCGAAGGCGGCGCCGACATCCTCATCGCCACCGACGCGGCCGGCGAGGGCATCAACCTCCAGTTCTGCTGGCGCATGGTGAACTACGACGTGCCTTGGAATCCCGCGCGCCTCGAGCAGCGGATGGGCCGGATCCACCGCTACGGCCAGGAGCACGATCCCGTCGTGATCCTGAACCTCGTGGCGGCGAAGACGCGCGAAGGCCGGGTCCTCCACACGCTGCTCGACAAGCTCGAGCGCATCCGGCAGGAGCTTCAGTCCGACAAGGTGTTCGACGTCATCGGGCGGATCTTCGAGGACGTCTCGATCAAGCAGTACATGGAGCAGGCGACCACCGACGAGGGCGCAAGCCGCGCGACCGAGGAGCTCGCGGGCCGGCTGACGAAGGAGCAGGTCAAGGCCCTCCGCGAGCGCGAACGGGCCCTCTACGGATCCGGCGGAGAGGTAGCCGAAGCCCTGCCGCGGCTGCGCGACGCGATGGATCGGGACGGACTTCGGCGCCTGATTCCCGGCTACGTGAGGCGGTTCGTGGAGACGGCAGCGCCCCGGCTCGGGCTTGCCATCGAGGGGTCGCTCGACGGCGAGTTCCAGCTCCGCGCGCTCCAGGAGCGCGCCCTCGACATGCTGCTAAAGGACGTGGATCTGCCCGCAGACCAGGATCTCCGACTGTCGGTCACACGGCCGGCACGTGACAGCCGCGCGGTGTTCTTCCACCCGGGCGAGCCGCTCTTCGAGCGCTTCCGCGTGTGGGTCGCTGATCAGTTCTCGACCGAGGGCCTGCGCGGTGCCGTGTTCATCGATCCGGGAGCCGAGGCCCCCTACCTCTTCCACCTTCTGCGGGTCGAGCTCGTTCGACGAGCAGAGGCTAAGGATGCACTGCCGCAGGAGGAGGGGCAGCTTGTCGAAGCCCGCCTGGTCGGCATCCGCGAGAGCCAGGATGGAGCCTTGGAGGAGTGCCCGGTCGAGCACCTTCTGCTGCTGCGAAGGGGTCAGATACGGCCCGCCGTTGTGCGGCCCTTCGTTGCGACCGCGCGCAGCCGCGCTCAGCGCGTGCGCGCCTACGCGCAGGAACATGTCGCGGAGGCCCGGTGCAAGAAGATCCGTGCCGAGATTCGAGCAGAGCTGCCCGAGCGAGAGGCGTTCCTTCGCCGCGGCTTCGACCACGAGATGGCCCGGCTGGCCGCTCGCCGAATCGAGCTCGCTCAGCGCGCCCGCGATGGCGATGCCCAAGCAAAGGTCGAGCTCGAGCGGGTGCGCGAGCGCCAGAAGGCCGCGAGCAGCGAGCGCGACCGATCGCTGACCGACCTCCGTAGGGAGCCGGAGCTCATCGTGCCCGGCACCGTGGAGACCCTGGTCCGCGCCCTCGTCCTGCCGACCACCTCGCCCGAAGATCGCGAGGCACACGACGCCGCCGTGGAGCGCGTGGCCATGGATCTCGCCGCGGAGTACGAGCGCGCTCGCGGCGGGCAGGTACGGGACGTGTCGACTCCCGACCTGGCCAGGCGCGCTGGCCTCTCCGACTGGCCGGGCTTCGACCTTCTCTCGATTCGCCCCGATGGCATCCGCCGGTGCATCGAGGTCAAGGGCCGAGCCCGCACGGGAGGCGTCGAGGTCAAGGAGAACGAGTGGGCGGCCGCCTGCAATCTTCGCCGCGAGTACTGGATGTACGTGGTCTTCGGGTGCGCCACGCCCACACCAGACCTGCTCCGCATCTCGGACCCTTTCGGAAAGCTCTTGGCGAAGCAGAAGGGAGGCGTCCTGGTGGACGCCTCTCAGATCCGGGAGCACGCCGAGCCGGAGCTATGACAGGATAGGAGGGACCCCATGCGTACCGTCTACGCGATCCAGGTGGAGATCGGCGGGGAGCCCGCCGCAACATTCGAGAGCGTCGTCGGCCGCCTCAGCGGCTGGGCGACGCACAAGTACCGCGACCGGTGGAACACCGAGGTGGAATTCCCCGCTGAGGGTGGCGAGGTCCTGCCGTTCGAGGCCCACACCCTGCGGACCCAACGCCTGCGCCCAGACGCTGGCGAGCTCTTCTCTCTGGAGTGGTCGCACCCCGATGAAAGAGATCCCACCCTGCGCTGGACCAGCGTGTGCCAGGTCGCCCGAAGCGCCGAGCAGGTGCAGATGCAGATGAGCCTGCGGGTGGCTTCCGCTGCCTTCGAGGTCCGCCCCGTGCGGTTCCAATTCGGCCGCCCGGGAGTCATCACCCAGATCCTGAAGGACCTCCGGTGCTCGGTTCGCGGAGCGCCGGTCCGGACAACCCCGCGAACCCTTGGCGCCGAGTTCGTGGTCGACTTCGTGCGCGACGAGCTTCTCGACAAGGCTCGGCCTCTGCCCGTAGTGGTGCTCTCGCCGGACGAGACTGGCAAGCCTCCGATCGAGCCCGCGACGCTGCAGGAATGGACGCTGGGCCTCGCCCAGGTCGTCGTGCTCCGGGACAAGTGGGCCGGCTACAAGCTGACGAGCGCTCTCGGGAAGGACCTCTCGTGCTTCCATGGGTATGGGCGCCTGTACTGGCCCGGCCTCGAGTCCGGCACGGATCCCAGGCGGTTTCCCCTGTACGCGCCCGAAACGCTCAAGTGGGTCGATCGGATCGGCCGCGACTTCCCGCGCCGCCTCTTCGAGCAGCTTGCCGCTGTCGCTTCGGTCCGGATGGTCGAGGGACAGGTGATCCGGAACATCCGCGAGGCAGCCGAAGCGGACCGTACCGCCAGCCTCGAGGCGCTGCGGCGGGAACGGGCCTCCCAAGCCGACTACGGCGAGCTGCTGGAGATGGCCGACGAAGAGATCAAGGAGCTGCGGGCAGCGAAGCGGGACCTGCAGGCCAGGGTGGATGACCTCCAAGACCAGCTGGCCACTGCCCAGGCCAACCTCGAAGCGACCTGGCGCGAATCGGGCGACGAGGAAGAAGAGGAAGGATCGGAAGCAGGAGGTCCTGCGACCCGGCCTGCACCCTCGTCCGTGCGCGAGGCGCTGGACACGGCCCAGACCGATTGTGGGGATGTGCTGCGTATCTACGCGTCGGCCCAGGAAGCCGCGTCGGCGTCGGGCTTTGCGAGGCCGGAGGACGTCTACCGGGCGCTTCAGGAGATCGCGGATCTGGGTCGCGCGTACTTCGCGGCGGATGATCGCAAGATCGGCCCTTGGGAAGACCGCCTGTCTTTCAAGTACGCGCCCACCGAGAGTCAGACGACGAAGACGAAGTACGGCGGCGCGCGCAACTTCCGGCGGGGCGATGGTGAGCACAAGCTGATTCTCAGACACCTGACCCTTGGCGGCGGCGACAAGGTGAACTGCCTCCAGATCTACTTCGAGCCCGATGAGGACTCAGGCACGATGGACATCGGCTACTGCGGCGAGCATCTCCCCTACGCGAAGCAGAGGACCTGATCCGTGGCTGAAGACCGCCGTCTGATCGAAGTGGCGTTTCCGCTCAAGCAGGCATCGATCGATTCGGTGCACGAGAAGAACGTGCGCCATGGGCACATCTCGACGCTGCACATCTGGCCCGCGCGCCGGCCGCTGGCTGCGAGCCGGGCCGCGCTGATCGCCACACTGCTGCCCGATCCGGGAGACGACGTCGCACGCCTGCGGATCCTGGAAAAGCTGGGCGGCAAGATCGTGGACTCCGTACAGCGAAAGCGCATGCCGAGCGGAAGGGTGGAGGAGATCCACAAGGAGGAGACCGTCGGCGGGATCCTCCACTGGGGCCAGGAGACGAGCCCCGACCTCGGCTGGTTCCGGGAGGAGATCCGCAAGGCATATGGCGGCCGGGCGCCGCGGGTGCTCGACCCCTTCGCAGGGGGAGGCGCGATCCCGCTCGAGGCCATGCGCCTCGGATGCGAGGTGACCGCCGTGGACATCAACCCAGTAGCCTGGCTCATCCTCAAGGGCACTCTCGAGTACCCTCAGCGCCTCGCCGGCCAGACACGTCCCCTACCCGAGTTCATCCGCAAGGACCGGGTCTTCGTGGAAGCCTTCCTGAAGGCTCAGGGACTCAAGTCCGCCGCGATCCGGACCCAGATCGAGAAGCTCGACCTCGCGGACAAGGGGGAGCTCGCATTCACGAGCTTCTTCCAGGACGATGCGCTCTTCGAGGCCGACCTCGGCTGGCATGTGCGCGCCTGGGGTCATTGGGTGCTCGATCAGGCGCGGACAGAGCTTGAACGGTTCTATCCGACGATCGACGGAAAGCCAACCGTGGCATACCTGTGGGCGCGAACCGTCGCCTGCAAGGGCTGCCGCGCGACCATCCCGCTACTCAAGACACGCTGGCTCTGCAAGAAGGCGCGCAAGCGCGTGCTCCTGATGATGGAGCCGGACGCGGACAAGACCGGGGTGGTGTTCGACGTGCAGAGCGACGCCCCCGTCCAGGGCGGGAACGCCGCCCAGCGGCGCGAGCACGACAAGCGCATCGGCGCCGGCACCATGACCCGGTCCGGGGCCACGTGCCCTTGCTGTGGGACGATTCTCTCGATGGAGGACATCCGGCTCGAGGGGAAGGCGGGACGGCTGGGGAATGTCATGACCGCGGTAGTCGTCGATGGCGAGAAGGGAAAGGAGTACCGGCGGCCCGCGGCCGAGGAGCTCGAGGCGGCAGCGAAGGCTGAGCTGGAGATCGAGCGGATCTTCGCGGCGGTCCCGTTTGGCGTGCCTGACGAGCCCACGCCAAAGGGAGGCAGTGGAGCGAGTCGGGCCTTCTCAGTGGACGGATACGGCTTCGACCGTTGGGCGAAGCTCTTCACGCCACGTCAGCTCTTGACGCTCGGAGCGATGGCGGGTGTCATCCGAGCAGCCGCGGAGCCCATGGCCGACGCTGGCTACGAAGCCGACTGGCAAGAAGCAAGCACGGCCTACCTCGCCATGATGCTGGACCGGCTCGCCAACCAGGGCAGCACGGTGGCCAGGTGGAACCAAAGCCGGGAAACGATCGAGGGGACGTTCGCGCGCTTCGCACTTCCCATCATGTGGGACTTCACGGAAGTGAACCCTCTTGCTGAAACGGGCGGCGGCTTCCCGAGCGCTTTCGGATGGGTCACCCAGGTTGTGGACCACTGCCTGAAGGCGACCGCTGAGGCACCGGCCCCGCACGTGCGCTGTAGCAGCGCAGTGGGCCTAGATCCGGGAACGGTGGACCTGGTGGTGACGGATCCGCCCTACTACGACGCCATCCCGTACTCCGACCTGATGGACTTCTTCTACGTGTGGCTCCGTCGCAACCTCCACGGCCTTTCGCCCGAGCTCGACGAAGCCTTCGAGAACGCGCTCGGCCCCAAGTGGGACGCGGAACGCGCCGATGGCGAGCTGATCGACGATTCCGCCCGGTTCGACGGGGATTCGCAGCGTTCGAAGGCGGCCTACGAAGAGGGGATGTTCCGCGCCTTCCAGGCCTGCTCGGAGGCGCTCGCTTCCGAGGGCCGGATGGTGGTCGTGTTTGCCCACAAGCATCCCGATGCGTGGGAGGCGCTTGTGGCTGGAATCATCCGCGCCGGCTTCGTGGTCGACGGGAGCTGGCCCATCCAGACGGAGCGCACGGCGCGGACCCGGTCGCTCTCATCGGCAGCGCTCTCCTCCTCGGTCTGGCTGGTGTGCCGGAAGCGCCCGGCCACGGCGCGGCTCGGCTGGGACAACCGGGTGCTCGAGGTAATGCGCGAGCGCATCGCGGTGCGCCTGCGTGAGTTCTGGGATGCCGGGATCCGGGGGCCCGACTTCGTGTGGGCCGCAACCGGGCCAGCCCTCGAGGCGTACAGCCGACACCCGGTCGTGAAGAAGGCAAACGACCCCGGCGCAGTGATGGCGGTGGGCGAGTTCCTCCGGCACGTACGGCGCCTGGTCGTAGACTTCGTGGTGGGGCGCGTCCTGACCGGTGACGGTTCGAGTGAGACGACGGCGGGACTCGACGACGTCACGACCTACTACCTGCTCCACCGCCACGACTTCGGGATGGGCGAGGCGCCCGTCGGCCCGTGCATTCTCTATGCGGTCTCGTGCGGGCTCTCGGACGGCGAGCTCGCGGGGCCGCTCGAGATTCTCGCCCGGAAGGGTGCCCGCGGCGTCACGGAGGAGATTGAGGAAGAAGAAGAGGCGGCAGAAGAGGCAGAATCCGGCGGTGGTGGAAGCATGGTGCGGCTGCGACCGTGGTCGCAGCGCAAGCGCAGGAGCCTGGGCTACGAGGGCCCCGGAGGACGCCAGGCTCCGCTCATCGACCAGGTGCACCGGTTGATGCATCTCTGGAAGGCCGGCGACGTTGTGGACGTGAACAGCTATCTGGACGAACGGGAGCTGCGCCACAGCGCGCTCTTCCCCTACGTGCTCCAGGCCCTGATCGAGCTGGCGGAGAAGGAGGAGCGCACGATCCTAGAGAGTCTCATGAACCACGTGGGCAAGCTCGGCGTGCGCGCCCCGACCACGCGGGACTGGATCGAGGGATGAAGTCCTTCGCCCCGGGTTTCCTCGAAGGAGTCGCCATCCCGCAGCGGGTGCTGCGCAGCGTGCGGGCGATCGGGGAGTACCGGGGCAAGGAGGAGCTCTTCAAGCGGCAGACGCCTCAAGTGCTGGAGACTCTCCGGCAGGTGGCGATCATCCAGAGCACCGAGTCCTCGAACCGGATCGAGGGCGTGACGGCGCCGCGCCGGCGGATCGAGGCGCTCGTGGCGCAGAAGACCACGCCGAAGAGTCGCTCGGAACAGGAGATCGCCGGCTATCGGGACGTGCTCCAGACGATCCACGCGAACCACGCCCATATGGAGCCCACGCCGAACCTCGTCCTTCAGCTCCATCGCGACCTGTACCGCTTCGTCCCCGCAGAGGGCGGGCGCTGGAAGACGGCGGACAACGAGATCACCGAGACGCGCCCGGACGGAACGCGCGTGGTCCGCTTCAACCCGGTGCCCGCGTGGCAGACGGCAGAGGCCATGGAGGCTTTGCACGCAGGGCTTCGCGACGCGTGGAAGCGGGACGAGATAGAGAAGCTCGTGATCGTCGCGGCCTACGTTCTCGACTTCCTCTGCGTACACCCCTTCCTGGACGGGAACGGTCGGATGGCGCGGCTGCTGTCGCTCCTGCTCCTCTACCGCGCCGGCTTCGAAGTGGGCCGCTACGTGAGCCTCGAACGCGTGATCGAGGAGAGCCGCGAGACCTATTACGACGCCCTCTATGCCTCTTCCCAGGGCTGGCATGAGGGCCGCCACGATCTCCTGCCGTGGCTCGAGTACTTCCTGGGGGTCCTCCTAGCGGCCTACCGGGAGTTCGAGAGCCGGGCGGGCGAGCTGGTGGCTCCCCGGGGGGCAAAGACCCAGCTCGTCCTGGAGGCGGTCCGGCGCCTTCCCGGGGAGTTCCGGCTGCGGGACCTGGAAGAGAGATCCCCAGGAGTCACGCGGGATATGATCCGGGTGGTCCTGAATCGCCTCCGGGAAGAGGGGCGGATCGAGTGCGAGGGCCGCGGGAGAGGGGCGGTCTGGCGAAAGGTGGGAACAACCTGGGAATCGTAGGAATGATGGTGGTAATAACGACCGGTTCGGTGCCCAGGCCGACGAACAGAGGGACGGGCTGATGGCGAAGGCGCTTCCGTGGACGCCCTGGCACGAGGTGGTGCGCCTGCGTGAGGACTTGCGCGCGGGCGAGCTGCCCCTGGCCTCGTTCGCCGCCGACCTCTACGACGTGGCCATGGGCCGGGCCCGGCCCATCTACCAGGATCCCTCCGAGTTCTTCGCGCTCACCTACCCCACCTACAACCTGCGGGAGCTGGCGAAGGACGTGGTGCAGCGGCTTGCCAGCCGGAACGAGAAGGCCATCCGCCAGCTCGAGCTCACCTATGGCGGCGGCAAGACCCACACGCTGATCACGCTCTACCACCTGGTTCGCGAACCCGAGGCGCTCCCCGATCTGCCCAGCGTGAAGGAGTTCGTCGAGCACATGGGGATGGCACCGCCCAAGGCGCGGGTGGCCGTCCTCCCCTTCGACAAGCTCGACGTGGAGAAGGGAATGGAGGTGCGGGCGCCTGGGGGCGAGACCCGCTGGCTTCGCAACCCCTGGAGCGTCCTTGCGTACCAGATCGCGGGCGACGAGGGCCTGAAGCTCCTCCACCCCGACGGCAAGGCCGAGGAGCGCGACAGCGCGCCGGCCCAGAACCTGCTGGAGACCCTGCTGCAGACGCCGGCAGACGAGGGGTTGGCGACGCTCGTCCTGCTCGACGAGGTGCTGATGTATGCGCGCGAGAAGGTGGGCCTGGACGAGGCCTGGCGCTCGCGGCTCACCAACTTCTTCCAGTACCTCACTCAGGCGGCCGTCAAGGTGGAAGCCTGCGCGGTGGTGGCCTCCCTGCTGGCCACGGACCCCGCTCGAGCCGATCGGCTCGGCAAGGAGATCATCAAGGACCTCTACGACATCTTCCGCCGCGAGCGCGAAGAAGGTGTGCAGCCGGTCCTCAAGGAGGACGTGGCGGAGGTACTGCGGCGGCGCTTCTTCACGCCGGACTCGATTCGCGACCGCGAGAAGTTCCGGGCTCCAGTCCGAGCGGCGCTCAATGGCATCGTGGCGTTGGATGAAGCCACCAAGAAGGACGAGAAGCGCGCCGAGGAGCGCTTCCTCACGAGTTACCCCCTCCATCCCGATCTCACGGAGGTCTTCTACACGAAGTGGACCCAGCTCGAGGGCTTTCAGCGCACCCGAGGGATCCTGCGCACCTTCGCGTTGGCGCTGCGCGACGCGGAGCGCTGGGACCAGGCTCCGCTGGTGGGTCCGAACGTCTTCCTGAACGAGCCGGGAAAAGAGGGCATCTCGGAGGCCGCACGAGAGCTCACGACCGTGGCCGCCACCGAGGAGTACGAGGGCAAGCGCCAGGAGTGGTCTGCGATTCTTCTGGGCGAGCTCGACAAGGCCTGCGAGGTGCAGAACCAGGACGTCCCCTCCCTCCACCACCGCGAGCTCGAGCAGGCCGTGGTGGCGACCTTCCTGCACTCCCAGCCGATCGGCCAACGCGGGCTGCTCCGTGACCTGCTGGTGCTGATCGGGCCGACGCGGCCCGACAAGATCGATCTGGAGAAGGGCCTCGTCCGTTGGGCTGACACCTCCTGGTTCCTGGACGAGGCGTTCCTCGAGGACACGCAGACCGGAGCCGAACATCCGCTGCCCAAGGCGTGGCGGCTCGGCTCGAAGCCCAACCTGCGACAGATGCATCACGACGCCTGCGAGCGCATCTCGCCGGAGCTGATCGAGACGGACCTCCTCGATCTGACTTCGAAGGAGAAGAGCCTCACGGCAGGCGCCAGCGCCCTCGGCGCCAAGGTGCACAGCCTCCCCGTGCAACCGCGGGATATTCCGGACGACGGCGAGTTCCGCTTTGCGGTGCTCGGCCCGAAGGCTGCCTCGGAGTCGGGCAAGCCGAGCACGGAGGCGGTCCGCTTCCTTCAGGAGACGACTGGGCCGGATCGCCCGCGGGCGAACCGAAATGCCCTCGTGCTCGCGTGCCCCTCGCGCGAAGGGCTCGAACTGGTGCGGCGGCGCATCCGGGAATGGCGCGGGTGGCAGGAGGTCCAGAGCCAGCTCGCCGATCAGGAGATCGACGCCGTGCGGAGCGCGACGTTGTCGGCGCACATGCGCGATGCCCAGCGCCGACTCGGGGAGGCCATCTCCCAGGCGTATTGCATCGTCGTGACACTCTCCGACAAGGGAGAGCCCCAGGCGTTCAAGCTCTCCGTCGAAGCCGCACCGCTCTTTCAGCAGATCAAGAACGACGCCCGCTCGCGCATCCAGGAGACGGCGATCACGGCCGAGACCCTGCTGCCTGGCGGTCCCTACGAGCTCTGGCGCGAGGACGAGCCCGCTCGCTGGGTCAAGGACTTGGTCGGCGCATTCGCCCAGCAGCCCAGGCTCCCCAAGATGCTGAGCCGCCGGGCGATCCTGGACACGCTCGTCGAGGGCTGCCGGGAGGGTCGGTTCGTCCTTCGACTGACCAGGCCCGATCGCACGGTGCGCACGTGGTGGCGGGAGGAGCCCGACGACGTGGCGCTTCAGGACCCCGCACTGGAGACGGTTCTTCCCGAACACGCCGAGCTCGGGGCACTCCGGCCGGAGCTCCTCGCACCGCAGGAGCTGCCCGACCTGTGGAAGACGGAGCAGATCCGAGTGGGCGAGGTGTACGACTACTTCGCCGGCGGGCGTGTCGTGCAGGTGCAGCGGGAGGGGTACGCGGAGCCCCTGGCGATTCCCAAGGTTCCTCGCAAGGCCGTGGATGATGCCATCCGCGAGGCGGTGGGGGCGGGGCGGCTGTGGCTCACGGCAGGACCAGCGAGCCTCCTGGGCGAGAAGATCCCGGCTGGCGTCTTGACCGAAGAGGCGCGCCTCGCTGCCCCGCCGCCGCCCGTCCCCCTTGCGGAGATCCTCCCCGAGACGCTGCCCGATGCCTGGAGCGACACGGAGACGACGGCTCTCGCGCTCGTGACGGCCTTGTCCCAGAAGTACGGCTTCGTCGTTCCGTGGCAGCTGGTCTCCACAGCGATCGACGGCGCGCTGAACGCCCGGTTCCTCGAGCTGGGCGAGGGATCGGCCGCCTGGCCCGCGGAGTTCGCGGCGGCCGGCGCCATCAAGCTTCGGCTTCTGGAGGAGGGCGGCGTCCCGCTGCCTCCCCCTCCCACGGGCGTCCACATCGCCGAGGCGGCGATCGAACCGGACCAGATCCAGGACCTCGCCGAGAAGCTACCGGACCTGCTGCATGCGGCTGCGGGCCTGGAGCTACGCCTTCGCCTGCGCGTAGAACTCGGCGGAGATCCGCCGCCCAGCGACGAGAAGCTCGAGGAAGTCCGTGCCCTCCTCGAGGAGATCTGTCCAGAGCTCAAGCTTCGCTGACCGGTGTCCCGGGTGACCGAAAGAGGCCAAGAGGCGGAAGGAACGTTCGCGCTCGCGATCGACAGCGAGGCGTTCCGCAAGGCTGCACAGCTGTTCAAGCGCTGGATTCCGCAGAACCAGCTGACAGCGCGGGCCGCCCTCTGGCTCGATCGGGGGGACCTGGTCGTTCGTATCGGAAGCGACGAAGCTCGCGTACCGGCGGCTGGATCCTGGCCAGGAACCGTCACTCTTCCGGCTGGGTTCCTGACCGCGGAGAGCGGGGGACTCCCCGACTCCGGAGAGATCCATCTCGCTATCGACGGGAATCGGCTGAGACTGCGGATGCAGGGTGGCAGCCGGAGCACCCTGAAGGGCAGCGACAGCACCCACTGGCGCACGGGAACCTCGGGAAGGACGCGGTCGACGAGATGGGCAGCGGTGTCTCGGCGAAGCAAGGCTTCGCAAGCGCTTCGGTCGCTTCGCGACCTCGCGGCCATGCGCCTGCCCCCGCAGGAGGAACAGATGCGGCCTTCTGCAGGAAAAGGCGACCAGGCGGTCACAGCCGCAGGCATCGCAGTGGAGGCGAAGGAAGCCCCGGGCGAGGATTCCGCAGTCGAGATAGGCGCGGAGCTCGCGCTCGACGAAGCGCGGTACGCTCCGGTCCTACGCGCCGGCTCGTGCGAGAAAGGTCTCGAGGTGCTCGCGAACCACCTGGTGGAGCAGCGTCGCTTCGGGGCGCCGAGGCGTGTAGGGGGCCGCCTCCGGGCAGGAGGGTGTGCACCTTGCGTTGGCGTGAGGGGACTGTTCGCACATTCGGCCCCGGCGAGGGTGCTCGCTCGGCGCCGCGGATCGACGCCCGCGCGGCTCATCCGCCGCCGAGCCGAAGCCCCGCGGGCAGCGCGTCGCCCAATACGCGGCGGAGGTCGCCCTCGGCGAGATCGGAGGGACGCACCACCATGTCGATCCAGGTGGCCGGCGCCTTGGCCTTGGCCAGCCGATCCGCGACCTGCGCGCGGAGGCCGGAATCGATG
>JAAUYK010036424.1_pt1 | contig 17056 bp, 14 predicted proteins | sample 7278021 | NCBI WGS metagenome assembly JAAUYK01 (sample SAMN14350223, study PRJNA611818) | marine sediment metagenome | isolation source: surface marine sediment (1.8m) | place: French Polynesia: Moorea | collected 2018-08
CCCAGAATGCCGAGCGGCGACATGCGGTAGAGCTCGATCAGGCTCACCTTGCTGGGTGCGTCGAAGGCGGGCGCCGGGCCGGCGGTCAGCGAGATCGGCACCAGGGCGAGCGATACCAGCACCGAGCTGAGCACGAACAGCAGAATGCCCTCGGGGGTCGCCACGTTGAGCAGCAGCTGGCCGCAGGCCAGGCCGCCCAGGATGGTCACCATGTAGAAGGACAGCAGCTGGCCGCGGGTCTCGTTGGTCGCCCGGTCGTTGATCCAGCTTTCCGCCACGATGTAGAGGCCGGCGTAGCAGAACCCGGTCAGGAGGCGCATTGCCGCCCAGGTCAGCGGCTCGATGAAGACGCCGTGGATCAGGGCCGAGATCGATGCGAGCGAGGCGAGCGCCGAGAATACGCGGACATGGCCCACGTTCTGCACGATCCGCGGCACCAGGGTCGAGCCGGCCAGGAACCCGAGGAAATAGCAGGACATCACCAAGCCGGTGGTGCCCGTGGCGAAACCCTCCGAGGCGGCGCGCAGGCCGAGCAGGCTGGCCTGCAGGCCGTTGCCGAGCATCATCAGCGCGATGCCCAGGAACAGGGCCCAGGACGTCAGAACCACAGACAGCATGACCGCGCCACTCCAGGAGGGTTTCGCGCGCTTATGCCACAGACCGGGGGCCGTGGAGAATGGCTCTTTTTGGGTCCGGCGGGCCGAAGGCCGGTCCGGCTCCTCCAGCGGCCTAGAGCGGATCATGTTTTGACGGAAACGCTTCGCGGTTCCGGCAAACCCGGATCTGCTCTAGGGCTGCGGCGGGGCGGCGCTCTCGACGTTCTGGATGGCGTCCAAATAGCACCCGTGCCGCTGCCAGAACGCGAGCACGTCGCGCGCGGCCTCCGGGTCGATCGCTTCGTAGCGCTCGAAGGCCCGGGACCCGCTCTCCGGATCCTCGGGCGCGCCGGGGCGACCGCGCCACAGCAGTCCGCGCAGTACCACGAACTCGGCGGCGGCGAGATCGAGCGCCCGGCAGGCGATGGCGAAGTCGCTGTCGTCCGGCGCATAGAGGATGAACCGCACGCGGCGCGCGTTGATGCCCAGCAGGCGGGAGAAGAGGGCCTCGAACAGCGGCGCCTCGCCTCGGCGCAGGATCGCCGCCATGGTGTCCGGATTGATCTGGCTGCGGGTCAGGAGCTCGTCGGCGAGTGCACCCGCCGGCCCGTTCGTCGCCGCCGAGGCGCCGGCGCGCTCTCGTCCGGTCAGCTCCAGGACCGCCGCTTCCAGGTCTTGGTCGATCTGGGCGGCGTCGGCCTCGAAGCCGGTCAGCACGTGATGGCGCAGGGCGGCGGCGATATGCCAGGCGAGACGGGCATCCAGCGCCGGGTCGAGCTCGTCGCGGCACAGCACCGGGTCCTGAAAGCTGTCGAGCCTGCCGGCCTCGTGGATCAGGTAGGCCTTGGCCGCCTCGGAGACCTCGGGTTCGGCCCTGTGCAGCAGATCGCGCAGGGGGTCCTCGCGGCCGCCGTCCTCCCCGTAGCCGCCGAAGCAGGGCTGCGCGGCGGCCACCTGGTGTGCCATGAGGCGGTAGTAGACAATCTCGATCAGAGCCTCGTCGGAGAGCAGCGCGCGCCCCAGGAGCAGGGGCTTGGCGATCTCGACCGAGGAATCCGATAGAGCCATCACGAGATCGCCCGGCACGCCGGGCCGTCCCGACAGGCTCTCGGCGAGCCGCAGTCTAAGCACCCCCTCGATCTCGCCGATCAGGTGGCTGAGGATCCCGTCGTAAAGGGTCTTCTCGCGGTCTGTGAGCGTGCTGGAGCCCCCTTCCAGGTAGCCCCTCACCGAATCCAGCAGACCGCGGCGCGCCGCCAGCGAGCGTTTCAGCGCCTCGTCTATCAGGCTTTGTGCGCCTTGCAGTCGCTTCTCGCTCGCCATAGACAAACTGTCAGTTGGATTGTCGGTGAATTGCTACTTAATGGTGTAAAATCCGCGCTAAATTCGGACTAGTTTGCTTTGATCTCCCGCGCGTCGCAAAGGAAATCCCGAACCCGGCCGGAGGACAAGTGTTGTCCTCCGAAGTAAAAGCTCTGTTAAACTAAAATATTGAGATAAATCGGCTTTAACGCTGTGCTCGCGCCATGCGCGCATCGGCGCTCCGCCGGTCGCGGCCGCGGGGGCGGCCTGCGCGAGGCCAATCAGTTGGCGGCGGCCCCGGCCTGCTTCGCCAAGCCCGCGATCTTTCCTTCGATCATGGCCAGAAGCCCATCCACGCCCTCGCGCCTGATCGCCGAGGTGAACTCCGATCTCTTGGTGGCCAACTCGCTGTACTTGGCGTCCAGATAGACGTCGATCACCCGCCAGTGCCCGGGATTGCCTGCACGCCGCATCAGGTAGTTGATGGCGATCGGCTCGCCGTCGGCCTTGATCAGGTTGTTGAGCACCAGGATCGCCCCTCGGGGCTGCTCTTTCGTGCCCTTGATCTCGAAACGCTCGCCGCTGTAGCCGTTGAAGCGGCTGGCGAAGCTGGCCACGCTCAGCCGCGCGAAGGCGTCGATCAGGCGGCGCTGTTCATCTCCGCTAAGGTCGCGCCAATGGCGGCCGACCGCGACCCGGGCCATGAAGGGAAAGTTGAAGGTCTTGCGTAGGACCGGATCGAGCGCTTCGTAGCGTCCGGCATACCCCAGTTCGTCGCTCCGGCGCATGGTCTCGAGCAAGGCGTCGTCCAGGATCTGCGCCACGACGCCGGGATCGCTGGTATCGGCCGCGCGCGCCTCATTCGGCACCGCTGCAGCGATCCCTGCCGCGAGCAGGGCGGTGGCGGCGAAGGCGCCGATGACGCGTTTGGTCCGAAACCTGAACATGCTTTATCTCGGTAGCTTCCTGGGAAGGGCGTGGTGTTGCGGCACAGCGGGCTGCCCATGACGTTACGAGCGGCGGCGCGCTCGCGTCCCTCCAAGGGCATATACAGCAAATTCGGCAATTGCATGACAACCGAAAAACGATCAGTCTCGCGCCTCCGGCGAGCGGGAAGGCGGCGTGTAGGATTGGAGAGACCATGACGACCCTGGTCACCGGCGCGACGGGATTTGTCGGCGCCGCGGTCGTGCGCCATCTGCTCGAAAAGGGCGGCACCGTGCGGGTCTTCACCCGCGAGGGCAGCGACCGGCGCAACATCGAAGGCTTGAAGGTCGAGATCGCGACCGGCGATCTGCGCGACCGGGCGGCGGTCGCCCGCGCCGTCCAGGGCTGCACCGCGCTCTACCACGTCGCCGCCGACTACCGGCTCTGGGTGCCGGACCCCGAGGAGATCTATCGCACCAATGTGGAGGGCAGCCGCGACCTCCTGTTGGCGGCTGCCGACGCGGGGGTCGAGCGCATGGTCTATACCAGCAGCGTGGCGGTGCTGGGGCTCAACCGTGACGGCACGCCCTCGGACGAGGAGACCCCGGTGGCTCTCGAGCACATGATCGGCCACTACAAGCGCTCGAAGTTCCTGGCCGAGGAGGCGGTCCGCGAGCTCATCGTCGAAGAGGACCTGCCGATCGTGATCGTCAATCCCTCGACCCCGATCGGCCCGCGCGACGTCAAGCCGACGCCAACCGGCCGCATGATCGTGGAGGCGGCGGCCGGGCGCATGCCGGCCTTCGTCGACACCGGCCTCAACATCGTGCACGTCGACGACGTCGCCCGCGGCCACCTGCTCGCCTTCGAGAAGGGGATCCCGGGAGAGCGCTATGTTCTGGGCGGCTCGGACATGACCCTGGCCGAGATCCTGGCCGAGATCGCGGCCCTGGTCGGCCGCAAGGCCCCCAAGGTCAAGCTGCCCCACGACCTGATCATGCCGCTCGCCTACGGCGCCGAGGCCTGGGCCCGTCTGCGCGGCAAGGGCGAGCCCTTCGCCACCGTCGACGGCATCCGCATGGCGAAGAAGCTGATGTACTTCTCCAGCCGCAAGGCGGAACGGGAGCTCGGCTACGAGAGCCGGCCTCCGGTCGAGGCGCTGCGCGACGCGGTCGACTGGTTCCGGGCCGGCGGCTATCTGGATTGACGCCTCGAGACAGCCACGCGCTTGTGATGTGCCATTTCTGTAATCGGCGCACGAAGCCTCTTGGCTCCAACGGCCAAAGGCGATAGGGATAGCCTTTCCGGCGACCGCCGGGTTCAACCAGAAATACCAAACAAGAGGAGCGCCCCGGTGGCCGTCCCCGTGAAGCAACAGTTCAAGGTTGGCGCCTACATCATGAAGCAGCGCCTCGCCAAGCGCGAGCGCTATCCGCTGGTTCTGATGCTGGAGCCCCTGTTCCGGTGCAACCTGGCCTGCCCCGGCTGCGGCAAGATCGACTATCCCGACTCCATCCTGAACAAGCGGCTGTCGGTCGCGGATTGCATCGAGGCGGTCGAGGAATGCGGCGCCCCCATCGTCTCGATCCCGGGCGGCGAGCCGCTGCTCCACAAGGAGATCGGCACGATCGTGGAGGAGATCGTCAAGCGCAAGCGCTTCGTCTACCTCTGCACCAACGCGCTCCTGTTGGAGAAGAAGCTGCACCTCTTCAAGCCCAGCACCTACCTGACCTTCTCGGTCCATCTGGACGGCCTCGAGGAGGAGCACGACCGGGCGGTCGACCAGAAAGGCGTGTTCAAGCGCGCCGTCAAGGCGATCGAGGCGGTCCGCGCCAAGGGCTTCCGGGTCAACATCAACTGCACGCTGTTCAACAACGCCGAGCCGGAACAGGTCGCCGAGTTCTTCGATTTCGCCACCAGCCTCGGCGTCGAGGGCATCACCGTCTCGCCCGGCTACGCCTACGAGCGCGCGCCCGACCAGCAGCATTTCCTGACCCGCCAGCACACCAAGAACCTGTTCCGCGACGTCTTCCGGCGCGGCAAGGGCAGGAAGTGGAAGTTCAGCCAGTCGACCCTGTTCCTCGATTTCCTGGCCGGCAACCAGACCTACCGCTGCACGCCCTGGAGCAACCCGACGCGCAACATCTTCGGCTGGCAGCGGCCCTGCTATCTGCTCAACGAAGGCTACGCCAAGAGCTTCACCGAGCTGATGGAGGAAACCGCCTGGGACGCCTACGGCACGGGCAACTACGAGAAGTGCGCCGATTGCATGGTGCATTGCGGCTACGAGGGCACCGCCGTCGCCGACACGGTCAAGAACCCGCTGAAGGCGCTCAAGACATGGGTCGGCGGCATCGAGACGGAGGCGCCCATGGCGCCCGAGATCTCCCTGGACAAGCAGCGACCGGCGGACTTCGTCTTCGATTCGCTGGTCGACGACGCCGTGTCCAAGATGCACGACGCGGCGGAATAGCGCCTCAAGCCTCTTCCGGATGACTGGCCAGCGCCGGTCCCAGACAGTCCAGCGCCCGCGCTAGGGCGGCCAGCCCGGCCTCGGAGTCGCGCCGCAGTCGCAGCAGCGTGCCCAGGTGCCAGGGCGCCAGGGCGAGGCGCCCGAGCACGAGCCCGACGCGCGGCCGTCCGTCCGCGGCGATGCTGCCCTCGACAAGGGCCGGCAGCGCCCGCCCCGCCGGGTCGGCCACCGCGCGCAGAACCAGGAAAGGCAGTCCCGCCGCCTCGGCCACGCGGCCCACGGCGTGGCTCTCCATATCGACCGCCAGGGCACCCCGGTCCCGGTGCAGGGCCAGCTTGTCGCCGACCCCGGTGACGGCCGCGTCGGACCCGGCCAGCGCGCCGCCCGCGAGCGTCAGGCCGGCCGGCTCGGCCAGGCGGAGCACGGCTCGGCGCCAGCCCGCGTCGGCCGCGGTCGCGGTCCCGTCGGGTGCGATGACCTGTTCCGAGAGCAGCAGGGCGCCCGGCCCCAGCGCGGGGTCCAGTCCGCCGGCGACACCGAAAGAGACCAGGGCATCGGCGCCCCCGGCGATCAGTGCTTCGGCGGCCGCGGCGGCGCGCGCGCTATCCGCCCCGGCGCAGGCGACCCGGGGCGCCGAAGGCCCGGAGCCCTCGTCTAGTCGTGAAAGGAGCGCCGCTTCCGCGGCCAGCCCGGTGACGAAGCCGACACCGGTCACATGCCGAAGCCGACCTTGCGTTCGTTGCTGGCCATGAGGTTGCGGTAGCGCGCCAGGGCCCAGAGCGGGAAGTAGGCGCTGTAGCCGTCGTAGCGCAGATAGAAGACCCGCGGGAAGCCGATGCCGGTATAGAGCCGCTCTTCCCACTTGGCGCCGCTGCGGGGCGCCGTCTCCAGGTAGCTCACGCCTCCGGCGACCGATTCGCTCTCCGTCTCGCCGGCCGCCATAAGGCCGAGCAGTGCCCAGGCGGTCTGGGAGGGCGTGCTGCCCTTGGCCTCGCCGCGCCGCTCGTGCCAGTAGGTCGCACAGTCCTCGCCCCAGCCGCCGTCGGACTGCTGGAAGTTCTTCAGCCAGTCGACCGCCTTGCGGACCGCGGGGGCCGACATGTCCTCGCCGACGGCATTCAGCGCGGAAAGAGCGGACCAGGTGCCGTAGACGTAGTTCACGCCCCAGCGGCCATGCCAGGAGCCGTCCTGCTCCTGGTCGTCCTTGATGAAGTTGATCGCCTTCTTGACCGCCGGATGGTCCCGTTCGTAGCCGAGCTGGGCCAGCATCGAGAGGCAGCGGGCCGAAACGTCCACGGTCGGCGGGTCGAGCAGGGCGCCGTGGTCGGCGAAGGGGATGTGGTTCAGATAGCTGTACTGGTTCTCCGGATCGAACGAGCCCCAGCCGCCGTTGCTGCTCTGCATGCCGATGATCCAGTGGGTCGCCCGCTCGATCGCGGGCCGGCAGCGCGGGTCGCCGGTGCGGTCGAGGGCCATGACAACGACGGCCGTGTCGTCCACGTCGGGGTAGTGGTCGTTGCGGTACTGGAAGGCCCAGCCGCTCGGCTTGAGACCCGGCCGGCGCCAGACCCAGTCGCCGTAGGTTCCGGTGATCTCGCGCTCCAGCAGCCAGTCGATCGCCTTCTGGATGACCGGACCCTTGGGGTCCTCGTTGGCCTCCAGCAGGGCGTGGAGGGCGAGACAGGTATCCCAGATCGGCGACAGGCAGGGCTGGCAGTAGGCCTGATCGCCGTGAATCTTCAGCAGCTTGTCGACCGCCTGGCGGGCGACGCGGAAGCTCTCGTCGTCGCGCGGCGTGCCCAGCGCCTCGTAAGCCATGACGGCGTTGGCCATGGCCGGAAAGATGCCGCCCAGGCCGTCCTCGCCGTTGAGGCGCGGGCCGATGAAGTCGAGCGCCTTACGGATCGCCTTCTCGCGCTGCTTCTTCGGGAAGCTCGGCTCGATCGAACGCAGCACCCGGTCCAGGCTGGCGAAGGCCGCGCCCAGGGCGGTGCCGGTCGCGTTCATCGGGAACTCGGTCTCCTCGGGCGGCACCAGGAAGAGCTCGCGGACATCGACGCCGAGCGGGTTCTTGGCCTTGGGCTTGAGCGCCATCAAGATCAACAGCGGCACGATCACCGTGCGCGACCAGTAGGAGACCTTTTCCAGGTGGAAGGGGAACCAGCGCGGCAGCAGGGTGATCTCGACCGGCATGACGGGCACGGCGCGCCAGGGCACCTGGCCGAAGAGGGCCAGTGCGATCCTGGTGAAGACGTTGCACTGGGCCGCGCCGCCGCGCTTCAGAATGGCTTCCCGGGCGCGCACCATGTGCGGCGCGTCGGGATCGTCGCCGGCCAGCTTCAATGCGTAGTAGGCCTTGATCGTGGCGCTGATGTCCAGCTCGCCGCCGTGAAACAGAGGCCAGCCGCCGTGCTCGGCCTGGCGGTCGCGCAGGTAGTTGGCGATCTTCGGCTGGATGTCGTCGACGAACTCGCTCTTCAGGTCGCCGAGGAAGTGCTGCAGAAGCACGTATTCCGCGGGAATGGTGGCATCCGCCTCGAACTCGAAGACCCAGTGTCCGTCGTCCTTCTGGCGCGCCTTCAGCGCCTCGCGACTATCGAGAATCAGGGCATCCAATTCGCCTCCGAAACCGGAATCAGCCGCCAACACGCTCATTCTTCGCCCTCGTCTGTATGATTGGTCGGCCGGGCCCCATTGCGACCCCCGGCCAGCCCCCAGGATAGGTGTGCATTACTGACGTACCTTGCGCAAACTAATCGCTGTTAGCAGGCGTTGCAAGACAGGGCCAGTAACCTTCTTGTGTCACGAAACCGGAGCCTTTGACATAAAGGCCGAGCAGCGTTCTGGCGGGGCGGCGGCGCTCGATAACGGACGGCTTCGCCGGGGCTGCGGGCCCGCTGCTGGCGGGGCGATTCAACCCATGATTTGAGGCGGCGGCCGGTCACCCGCCTTCGCGCGCGCCGCCGAGCAGGATCGACGCGGCGGCCCGGCCCGAGCGCACGGCGCCCTCGATCGTCGCGGGATAGCCGGTATCGGTCCAGTCGCCGGCGAGCAGCAGGTTGGACCAGGAGGTGCGGGGCGCCGCGCGGCGTTTCAGGGCCGCCGGGGTCTGGGCGAAGGTGGCGCGCTTCTCCTTGATGACGCGCACCAGCGGCCGCTCCGCGGGATCGAGCCCGAAGGCGCGCGCCGTGTCGTGCCACATTTTCTCGGCGACCATCTCGTTCGGCTCCTCGGCCAGGCCCTCGGCGGCGCTCACGGTCAGGCTGGCGATGTCCCCGCGCAGGAAGATCCAATCGGCGTGGCCCCCGACCAGCCCGACGAAGGGCAGGTCGGCCGGCAGGCTCGGCGGCCGGGGCAGGCGGATGTGGGCGTTCACGATCGGCCGGCTGTCTTCCGGCACGGGCAGGTCGGGCAGGAGGTCGCCGGTGACCGCCGGCGGCAGGGCGAGCACCACCGTGTCGTCCGGATCCAGCGGGACCGTCCCCGACGAGAAGTGCAGTTGCTCCGCGCGCTCCGGCCCCAGTTCGACCGCCCGCAGGCGGTTATTGAAGCCGACCTCGACGCCGGCCTCCCGCAGCCGGTCGAGGGCCGGCTCCACCAGCCCGGGACCCAGACCCTCGCGGGCGATCAGCGGGCGGCAGGCCTTCTCGCCCTTGGCGAAGCTCTCCTTCACGACCAGCCAGAGCATCCGGGCGGAGGCCTCGTGCGGCGCCGTGTTCAGCGCAGCGACGGTGAGCGGCACCCAGAAGCGCTCCCACAGGGGATCGTCCGAGCGCAGGCACTGGGCGACGGTATCCTCCGGCCCGGCGAAGGCGAGACGCAGACCGGCCAGATAGGCGCCCAGCCGAGTGCCGGGAATGCGCTTGCGGCGGTCCAGGATCCACCAGGGGATCGCGCCGGCGCTGGGCTCCAGGGTCCAACGCTCGCCGCTCTTGAGGTCAACGAAGGGGAAGGCCGCGCGCGATGGGCCGACGAAGCGGTCGCGGGCGTCGATCTCGTCCAGATAGGAAAGCGCCGCCTCGTTGGCGCTGAGCAGGATATGGTTGCCGTTGTCGATCAGGCAGCCGAGCTTGGCGTCGACGAAGGACCGGCAGCGGCCGCCGGCGCGCGCCGCCGCCTCGTGCAGCGTCACCCGCCGGCCGGCCTTGGCGAGGCGCACGGCGGCGGCGAGCCCGGCCATGCCGGCGCCCACGACGTGAACCGTGCTCACGGCACGCGACCGGCGGCGAGGGGCGGCAAGGCTAGACCAGGCCGTAACGCAGTGCGATCCAGAGCTTCTCCGCCCGGGATACCTTGACCGGCGTGCGCGGCCGGTCCCAGCCGCGCCGCTCGAGCCGGTCGAGAATGCGTTCGTAGACCTGCATCATCAGGACGCAGGGCTTCAGCGGCCGGCGGTCGCAGCGCGCCATGAGCCGGCGCGTGCGCTCGAAGCGCTCGCGCGCCATGGCGGCCATTTCCACGGAGACCGGCACCAGCCCGGGATGACTCAGCACTGCCGCCGGTTCCAGGCCCTGCGCGCCGGCGGCCTCCAGGCTTTCTTGCGGCAGGTAGAGCCGGCCGCGGTCGGCGTCCTCGGCCAGGTCGCGCAGGATGTTGGTCAGCTGCAGGGCCTCGCCCAGACAGACCGCGAGGTCGCGCGCCTCCGGCTCTTCGGCGCCGAAGGCCCGGATCGACAGCATGCCGACCGCGCCCGCGACCCGGCGGCAATAGAGCATCAGCTCGTCGAGCGGCGGTGCCACCATGAGTTCCCGCGCGTCCATCTCCATGCCGTCGACGATGGCGAGGAACTCCTCTTTGGGCAACGCGAACTCGCGGACCGGGCCGGCCAGGGCCTGGGTCGTCGGCAGGCCGGGCCGGCCGTCGTAGAGGCGGTCGATCTCGCGACGCCACTCGTCCAGAGCCTCGAGCTTGGCCTGCTGCTGGCCCGGTTCGTCCGCCACGTCGTCGACCTCGCGGCAGAAGGCGTAGATCGCGAACATGGCGCGGCGCCGGGGCTCCGGAAGGATCCGCATGCCCCAGAGGAAGGAGGTGCCGGAACTGCGCACCACCGCCTCGGCGTGCTGGTCGGCGGTGACCGGGCTTGCGATCGTGACGCTGGCTTGGCTCAACGGCTTGGTTCCGAGTTGTTCGTGCTTTCGGCGGGACGGCCGCCGCCAAGCGCGCGGCGCCACGAGGTGCCGACGACGCCCTGGATCGCGCAGGCCAGGACCTGGGGCTTCGACAGTTCGACGCGCTCCGCTAGGGGGTCGCGGCGCTTGAGTTCCCGGCTCAGGCGCTCGGCCAGCCTGACGATGACGGCGGACTCTAGCGCCAAGTGCCGTGATCTCAAGCCTTGAGGCAGTTTCCGGGCCACGGTCAGCAGTTCGTCGACGCCGGCGAGACAGCGGTCCATGACCTCGCGCAGACCGGCCGAGGTGGCGGGCGCCTCGAGCGCGCCGACGTTTACCCCGGCGGTGGCCATCCAGTCGCCGGGCAGATAGACGCGGTCCAGGTTGCGGTAGTCGTCGCCGCAGTCCTGCAGGTGGTTGATCACCTGCAGGGCGCTGCACAGGGCGTCGGACGATCGGTAGCCCGCCGGGTCCTCGCCGTGCAGGTCGAGCAGGAAGCGTCCGACCGGATTGGCCGAGCGTTCGCAGTAGCCCAGGAGATCGTCCCAGTCGTCGTACCGCGACTTCACCGCGTCCTGCTTGAAGGCGGCGATGAGGTCGGTGGCGTGGCGCGCCGGGATCTCCTTCTCGCCGAGGGTCCGCCGGAGCCGATGGGCCTTCTCGAGCGCCGCGTCGCCGGTCTCGCGGCCGGTCACCGCGTCCTCGAAACGCTGCAGCCGGTCGATCTTCTCCTCGGGCGCCAGGTCGGGGTTGTCGGCGACGTCATCGATGGCGCGTGCGAAGGCATAGTAGACCGCCACATGCGGCCGCAGCCGGGCGGGCAGCAGCCAGGACCCGACCGGAAAGTTCTCGTCGCCGCTCCCCTTGCCCGAGGGGGTCTCGACCTGGGTCCCGGCGGCGGCCGCTTCCCGGGGATTGCTTTCTAGGGCGGTCATGGCGGCGCTCAGGGGGACTTCTTGGCGGCTTGCACGCGGCCTTTCCAGAGCCCGCCCTGCCCCGCCATGTAGCGGCGCGCCGAGTCGACGGTCATGGCGGTGTAGAGCATGGCTGCCAGAGGCATGAGAAAGCCGACCCAGAGCGGCTGCCGGTAGAGCTGAAGCGTCGGCGCCGCGGCCATCACCATGAGACCCCAGGTCGCGGCGCCGGTCAGCATGATCATGGTCGCCGCGCCTATGTTCTCGACATCGCTGAAGAGCCCACCGAGCGCACCGAACAGCGCTGCGAAGGGCGGGACGAGATAGATCAGGATCATGCCCAGGACCGTGGCGGCCAGGTAGAGCGGCGAGTGGTTCAGCTGGGTGTAGGCGGTGCGCGTCACCATGTGCCAGATCGAATCGAGATCGTCGTAGGGGCGCACGCTGGTGACCTCCTCGCCCAGGCCAAGCCAGATGCCGCGCTGGTGACTCCGCGCGACCTCCTTGATGCGGGCCGCCAGGGCGCAGTCGTCGATGATCTCGCCCTTGATCGCGTCGAAGCCGCCCGCCTCCTCGAGCGCCTTGGCGTTGACCAGGACGCAGCCGCCCGCCGCCGCCGCCGTCGCCTTGTCCGGATTGTTGACCCAGCGGAACGGATAGAGCTTCTGGAAGAAGTAAACGAAGGGCGGGATCAGGACCCGCTCCCAGAAACCGTGGCACGACAAGGTGGCCATCACGGATACCAGGTCGAGATGCTCGCGGTGCGCCTTCGCCACCAGGAGGCGAAGGTTCTGAAGCCAGTGGGCGATGTCGGCATCGCTCAGCCAGAAGTAGCGGGTATCGGGCCAGCGGCGGCGCGCCTCGGTCCAACCCTCGTTGAGCGCCCAGAGCTTGCCCGACCAGCCCTCGGGCAGCTCGCCGGCCTGGATCACGGCTAGCCGCTCCGTCTGCTCGCAACCCTTGGCGATCGCGAGCGCGCGCTCCGCCGTGCCGTCGGTCGAGTGGTCGTCGATCAGAACCACGTGGAATTCGCCCGGATAGTCCTGCATCAAGAGGCTGTCCAGGGTCTGCCCGATGGTATCCGCCTCGTCGCGGGCCGGGACCAGGGCCACCACGCTGGGCCAATGGGCGAGGTCTTCGGTATCCGGGTCGATTTCCTGATCGGCTGTCCAGAAGCGCCCCCGGAGCAGGATCAGGTAAAGCCACGCCAGAAGGGAAAGAGACGCCGCGATGCTGAGAAACGCGAACATGGTCGCCCTACATAGCAAACCCGCGATGGCAGGACCAATGCGAAAGTTCGGCCGCTCCACGGTCCGACGGCGCAGGCCTCCTATAGATCGGTGATCTTTCGGTGGCCGGGCTGGCTCTGGACCCGTTCGATCCAGGCGGAAACCGCCGGATAGGCGGAGAGCGCGAAGCCGCCTTCCTCGGCGACGTGGGTGTAGGCGAAGAGCGCGATGTCGGCGATGGAGTAGCGCCCGCCGACGAAGAAGTCGCGCGACGTCAGGTGGTGCTCCATCACGCCCATTGCCTGATGGCCGCGCCGCTGCTTCTCCGGGATCTGGTCCCGGTAGGTCTCGGCCTGCCCGGAAAAGTGCCAGAACCGCAGCACGGCGATGTAGGGCTCGTGGCTGTACTGCTCAAAGAACATCCACTGCAGTGCTCGCGCCCGGTCCAGGCGGTCGGCAGGCAAGTAGGGGGTGCCTTCGGCCAGGTAGAACAGGATGGCGTTGGATTCGCAGAGCACCTCGCCGCTGTCCAGCTCCAGCGCCGGAATGCGCCCGTTGGGATTCTTGGCCAGGAACTTAGGCGTGCGGGTCTCGCCCTCGAGAATGTCCAGTTCGACCCGTTCGTGGGCCATGGCGAGGTGGCTTAGGAGCAGCCGCACCTTGTAGCCGTTGCCGGACTCGTGGAAATCGTAGAGCTTCAAGCGGGTCGTGCCTCCCTGCGCCAAGCGTTTGAGCTTAGACCCGGGCGCAGCCCTTGACGAACGAGATTATCTTCTCGGGCCCCATTAGTTCTGCTCATGCGGCGGCCGAAAAGAGAAAGAGCGGCACCGCCGGGTGCCGCCCTTAAAATCGCTCTATGACACTGGCTCGGTCAGCAGGCGCCGCGGTCGAGGCCGACGTCGCGGAGGATCTCGCGGTCATAGCGGGCGAAGGCGCGCCGCTGGGCTGAAGACTTGGGCGAGACAGCCGCGATCTGATCACTGGCCCGGCGCACGAGATCCTTGGCAGAGAGCCCTGGAATCGTGGTGTCAGCGACGAAGGCGAAGATGGTCATGGGTTTCCTCCTTCATGCTTAGGCCGGGGCGTTCTGCCAAGCGGCCGGGTTGCGCTCTACGTCATGAGGTGAAATAGGCGCCCGGCGCGCGCCTCGCCAATGCCGGTTTTGCGCGGGCGCCATGCGAAAACTGCATGCCCGCCGATAGCGTTTACTTAAGCGCGTCCTCCAGCCGGTCGAGGCCCTCGGAGAGGCCCTCCAGCGAGCTGGCGAAGCACAGCCTCAGGTGCCCCTCGCCCCCCGCGCCGAAGGCCGATCCAGGCGCCAGGCCGACCGCGGCGCGGTCGACCAGGTCCTTGGCGAAGGCGAGGCTGTCGGTCAGGCCGTCGACCGCGAAGAAGGCGTAGAAGGAGCCCTTGGGCCGGGCGATTCGTACCCGCGGCAACGGCGAGAGCCTCTGATAAACCAGCTCGCCGCCCCGCCGGCACCGCTCGATCATCTCCTGGGCGAAGGGCTCGCCCTGCTCCAGAGCGGCGATGCAGCCGTACTGCAGGAAGTGGGGCGCCCCCGAGGTGCAGAATTCGACCAGGCGGTCGAAGGTCTCGGCCAGTGATGGCGGGTGGATCACCCAACCCATCCGCCATCCGGTCATGGCCCAGGTCTTGGAGAAGGAGTTGACCACGATCACCGGGTCTTCCGGCTCGATCAGGGTGAGGAAGGAGGGCGCGGTCGGCCGCTCGCTGGCCGGCCGGTCGTAGACGAAGCGGCTGTAGACCTCGTCGGAGATGAGCCAGAGGCCGCGCCGGCGACAGAAATCGAGCAGGGCCTGCTGCTCCTCCCGGGGCATGACCCAGCCGCTGGGGTTCCCCGGCGAGTTGACGAAGACCGCCCGGGTAGTGCCGTCGCAGACCGCCATCAGACGGTCCAGGTCGAGCCGAAAGCCGCCTTCCGGAAGGCGGTCCAGCACGATCTCCTCGACCAGCCCGCCGGCCACCTGGACCGCCGAGACGATGTTCGGCCAGACGGGGCTCACGACCACGACCTTGTCGCCGGGCCTCACCATGGTCTGCAGCGTCAGCAGAATCCCGGTCATGCCCGACGAGGTCACCGTGAAGCGTTCCGGGTCGAGCGACACGCCGTAGAGCTCGTTGGAATAGCGCGCCAGGGCCTCGCATAGCTCGGGGATGCCGCGCTTGCGGTTGTAGAAGGTCTTTCCGTCCTTCAGCGCCCGGGTCGCCGCCTCGCCGATGAAGGCGGGGGTCGGCAGGTCGCCCTCGCCGACCCAGAGCCGCACGATGTCGTCGCGCCCCAGCCCCAGCTCGAAGACCTGGGCGATCCCGGAGGTCTCCAGCGCTTCGATCTCGGGTCTGAGCGGCGCCGGGAAGGGCGCGGCCGTGATTAGGTCGTCGGGCATGGGCGGTTAGGTGGCACGTCCGGCGGCACGAGGCAAGGGACGCATGCCACCCCTCGCCGCTTAACTGGGGCCACACTAGCTTCGCTTTAAGCTTCACGATGCTAGGCTGCGAAGACCAGAAGTCGTAAGGGTTTCTTCGCCATGTTCGCCTGGCTCCGTGCCTTCGTCTCCGTGCCGCAGCCGTCCGGGCCGTCCCAGATCCTCAAGGCCTTCACCGCCGCCGATCCGACGATCACCGGTGGACCGCTCGAGGTCGAGGGGCAAGGCTGGTGCGCCGAAGTCTCCGGCGCCCAGAACCTCCGCCTGTTCGAGTTTCAGCCGCCGGTCCTGGAGCGCTGCATGATCACCTATCGGGCGCAGATCAAGACCGAGGACCTGCGGGGAGACGCCTATCTCGAGCTCTGGTGCCGCTTTCCCGGCCGCGGCGAGTTCTTCTCCAAGGGTCTCGATCACGCCGTGACCGGGACCAACGACTGGGCTTCCTACGAGGTGCCCTTCTATCTCAAGAAGGGCCAGAGCCCGGACCTCCTGAAGCTCAACGTCGTCTGCAAGGGTGCCGGGCGCCTCTGGATCAAGGACGTCGAGATTCTCCAGACGCCGCTAGGTTAGGCGGCTCCCCCCGCGCCCGACGCGAACACTCAGCTCCGCAGCTCCGAACGGTCCCGGAACATCTCCAGCGCCTCGGGATTGGCGAGCGCCTCCTTGTTCTTGATCGGCCGGCCGTGGACCACGTCGCGCACCGCCAGCTCGACGATCTTGCCGCTCCTGGTGCGCGGGATGTCGGCGACGGAGACCACCTTGGCGGGCACGTGGCGCGGCGTCGCGCCGGCGCGGATCTCCGCCTTGATGCGGGAGGTCAGGTCCTCGTCCAGGGCGACCCCGGGGCGCAGGCGGACGAAGAGCACGACGCGGACGTCGCCCTCCCAGTCCTGGCCGATCACCAGGGCCTCCTCGATCTCCGCCAGCTTCTCGACCTGACGGTAGATCTCGGCCGTGCCGATCCGGACGCCTCCCGGGTTCAGCGTGGCGTCCGAGCGGCCGAAGATGATGAAGCCGCCGTGCTCGGTCAGCTCGACGTAGTCGCCGTGGCACCAGACGCCGGGAAAGCGCTCGAAGTAGGCCGCCTTGTAGCGCGCGCCGTCCGGGTCGTCCCAGAAGCTGATCGGCATGGAGGGGAAGGGCTGGGTGCAGACCAGCTCGCCCTTCTGGCCGCGCACCGGCTGGCCGTTCTCGTCGAAGACCTCGACCGCCATGGCCAGCACCGGGGCCTGGATCTCGCCGCGCCAGACCGGGCCGTTGGGGTTGCCGCCGACGAAGCAGCCGATGATGTCCGTGCCGCCGGAAATCGAGGCGAGGCAGACGTCCTTCTTGATGTCCTGGTAGACGTAGTCGAAGCTCTCGGCGACCAGCGGCGAGCCGGTCGAGGCGATGGTGCGAAGGCTCTCCAGGTCGTGGTCCCGGGCCGGCGCCACGCCGGCCTTCTTGGCGGCGTCGATGAACTTGGCCGAGGTGCCGAACAGCGTGCCCTTCTCCGCCTGCATGAAGTCGAACAGGATGTTGCCGTCGGGATAGAAGGGCGAGCCGTCGTAGAGCAGGAGCGTGGCCTCGCAGCCCAGGGCGGCGACCAGCCAGTTCCACATCATCCAGCCGCAGGTCGTGAAATAGAAGGCCCGGTCGCCGGCCCGCGTGTCGGTCATCAGGTGGTGCTCGGCCAGCTGCTTCAGGAGCGTGCCGCCGACGCCGTGGACGATGCACTTCGGCTTCCCCGTCGTGCCCGAGGAATACATTATGTAGAGCGGGCTGTTGAAGGGCACCTGGCGGAAGGCGATCGGACCCGCCTGGAAGGGCGCCAGGAAGTCGTCGATCCGCCGCGCGTTCGCCAGGGCGCCGAGGTCGGCGGCGTCGCCGATGTAGGGCACCACGACGATGCGCCGCAGGCTGGGCAGCCGGGCCGAGAACTCGGCGACCCGCTTCAGGGAGTCGTGGGACTTGCCGTTGTAGTGATAGCCGTCGGGGCAGAACAGCACCTTGGGCTCGATCTGGCCGAAGCGGTCGAGCACGCCCTGGGGGCCGAAGTCGGGCGAGCAGGACGACCAGAC
>JAAUYK010103316.1_pt1 | contig 17049 bp, 14 predicted proteins | sample 7278021 | NCBI WGS metagenome assembly JAAUYK01 (sample SAMN14350223, study PRJNA611818) | marine sediment metagenome | isolation source: surface marine sediment (1.8m) | place: French Polynesia: Moorea | collected 2018-08
CACCGGGTATACAAGAACTACGATCCGCGCGCCAAGGTCATGCGGGAATCGGCCCGTGAGGTGCTGACAGAGCTGGGCGTTATCCAGGAGCCGCTGATGGAGCTGGCCCTGGAACTGGAAAAAATTGCCCTGGAAGACGAATACTTCGTTGACCGCAAGCTGTTTCCCCACGTGGATTTCTATTCCGGCATCATTCTCAAGGCCATGGGTTTCCCGACCTCGATGTTCACCGTGCTATTCGCGGTCGCGCGGACCGTCGGCTGGGTCGCCCAGTGGAAGGAAATGATCGAGGATCCGGGCCAGAAGATCAGCCGGCCCCGACAGCTCTATACCGGCGAAACCGAGCGGTCCTTCGAGACCATCGACAACCGCGGCTGAAGCTGATCCGCGGGCCCTCTAGCGTTCCTTTGGTGATCCGCTCTACAGCATAGGTTGAGAGCAGATTTATCGGGTGTGATGGATCGCCTCTGGCAATTCAGTCAAACCCGGATCTACTCTAGGGGGTTCATGCCGTCGGCTGAGCCGAAGGGTGCCGGTCAGTCGTCCATGATCATGGCCGCGAAGCGCGCCTGGGCGACCAGCTGCTCGTCGACCTTGGCCTGACCCGAGAACTTCCAGACGTTGCCCCGGTGGCGCTCCTTCTCGACGTGTATGCGCAGCGTGTCGCCGGGGAACACCGGTTTGCGGAAGCGCGCCTCGTCGATCGACATGAAGTAGACGAGTTTGCCCGCCGCCGCACCCTCCAAAGTGTGGACCACCAGGACACCCGCGGTCTGCGCCATGGCCTCGACGATGAGCACGCCGGGCATGACCGGCTGACGTTTGAAATGGCCCTGGAAGAAACCCTCGTTGATGGTGACGTTCTTGATCCCGACGGCGCTGACGTTCGATTTCAAGTCCACGACCCTATCAATAAGCAGAAAGGGATAGCGATGCGGGATCATCTCCATGATCTGCATCACATCCATGGTGGCCAATTCCGCCGCCTGTTCGACCTGGTCGTTCATCGCGCCCTTCCAGATACCCGCTTCGCCCTAAGCCGATAGCAATAGCCGCGCGGCCGCGCAATACCCGCGCGCCCTTCGCCCTCCCTGCGAACCCGGGCTGACCGGGGACGAGCCGGCTAGTTCTGCAGCGTAGCGATGTCGATCTGCGGCAGCCTTTGGTTGAGCCGTTCCAGCGCTTCCTGGGTAATCTCCAGATCCGGCTTGACCAGAAGGATAGCGCCCTTCTCTAGTACGATGTCGACCTCCCGCTCCTTGGCGACCTCCTGGGAGATCTCGATCAGGAGTTCACGAACCTGATTCATCCCGCGGGCAAAAAGCCGGTCCAGGTCGCGGTTACGTGTCTGGATGCCCCGCTGCAGGGTCACAACCTCCTCCTCCAGCTCCCGGCGGCGCGTGTTGTAGACATCGGCGGTCAAGACCCCGCGCTGGCGCTCCAATTCCTGGCTGGCGGCGCGCAGGACCTCCTCCTTGCCGCGCAGCTGTTCCTGGTAGCTTGTCCGCTCCTCATCCACGTGCTTCTGCAGCCGCATCACGGCGGTCGCCTCGCGGTAGATCCGTTGCGTGTCGATGACGACGATCCCAAGTTCCGACTGGCCCTCGGCCGAACCGCCGGAGCCTGTCAGCACCAGGCCCGCCAGGGTGGCGAAAAGAACGAAGATCCGAGCCATTCGACGCCTGTCCTCAGAACCTGGTTCCAAAGCTGAAGTTGAGCACTTCGGTCTCGTCGAACTCCTCCTTGATCACCGCGAAACCGAGGTCCACCTGGATCGGCCCGAAGGGCGAGTTCCACGAAAAGCCGCCGCCGACCGAGACACGCGGCGACGAGGAATCCTGCAGATCGATTTTGCTCGTATCGCCATCGACATCCCAGGACGCGCCGATATCTGCAAAGACCCGCCCCCGGATCTGGAACTCTTCGGGCAGTCCCAGAGGAAAGCTCAGTTCGGCGGTACCCGCATAGAACTTCTTGCCGCCGAGCGCATCGTCGCCGCTGCTGTCCGCATCCCTCGGCCCGACGCCGGCGAACTCGAAGCCGCGTAGGTTGTCAGGTCCGATGAAAAAACGGTCGCTCACGCGGGTGTCTTCGCCGAGGGGCAGGATGATACCCCCTTCCGCCCGCGTCGCCCACGTTACGTCGCCGAACAGCGGGAAGTAAAACGATCCGCCGATGGTGTTCTTGAGAAAACGCAGATCGCCGCCGAGACCGACGAACTCGTTGGTCACGTTCGCCGCATAGCCTTCCCTCGGATCGAAGCGGGAGTCCCTCTTGTCGTAGGTCAACTCCTGGTTGATGCTGGAGACAATGTAGGTGTCCAGATCATCGATCACCAAGAGCGAGGCCCCGTCATCGGCGTCTTTCAGTTCTTCCCGCGCCAGGCTGTAGCGGATGACTTGCCGCAGGTCCTCGACGATGTCGAAGCCGCCGCGCAGGGAGGCGCCGATCCGCTCTTCCTCGAAGGAGCTCTCGCTCTGCTCCGAAGTCAGGCGAAAGATATCGAAACCTGCGGCCAGATTGCGGTCCAGAAAGTAGGGTTCGGTAAAGCTCAGGTTGAGCCGCGTGGTATCGGCCGAGACAGCAAAACTGAGCCGTAGATCCTGACCGCCGCCCAACAGGTTCCGCTCGCGCAGCCCGATATTGCCGATCGGGCCGGCCGTGGTCGAGAAACCCGCACCGAACGACAGGTCGCCGGTCGACTGCTCTTCGACCTCGACTGTGATCACGGTGCTGTCGGGGCGGGACCCGGGCTCGTTGGACACATCCACCTTGCTGAAGAAACCGAGGTTCTGAATCCGCTGGCGTGATCTCCTTAGGCGCGCGGAATTGAAGGCATCGCCCTCGATCAGCAGGAACTCGCGCCGGATTACCTTGTCCAGGGTGCGCAGATTGCCCTGAATGTCGATGCGCTCGACGTAGACCTTCGGCCCTTCCCTGATCTCAAAGTTGATGTCGACGACCTTTGTCTCCCGGTCCCGCTGCAGCCGCGGATTGACGTCCACGAAGGCGAAGCCAAGGTTGCTGAGCCGCTCGGTCAGGTTCTCGATCGACTGCTCGACGAGCGAGGCGTCATACCAATCGCCTTCCTCGATGGCCAAGTCGTCGCGCAGCGATTCGGGGTCGAGGTTCTTCAAACTGGTCGTGATGCCGATCGTGCCGACCGAATAGCGCTCGCCCTCCTCGACGGTGAAGGTGATGATGAACCCGGAACGGTCCGGCGTCAGCTCGGCAATCGCCGATACGACGCGGATGTCTGCAAAGCCCTCGTTCAGGTAGAAGCGCCGCAGCAACTCCCGGTCAAAGGTCAGGCGGTCGGGATCGTAGGTGTCGGTGCTAGAGAGGATCCGCCAGAAGGACGTTTCGGTGGTCGTGATCTCATCGCGCAAGGTGCTGTCGGAAAAGGCGCGGTTACCGACGAAGTTGATCGCGATGACCTCCGTCTTGGGGCCTTCGTTGATCTCGAAGGCAAGATCCACGCGATTCTGCGGCAGCTCGATGATCTTCGGATCGACCGTGGCGCCGAACCGGCCCGATCGGCGATAGAGATCGACGATCTTCTTGACGTCGTTCTGCACCTTGGTTCGGGTGAAGACCACCCGTGGCTGCAGGTCGATTTCACCGCTCAAAGTCTCGTCGTCGATCCGCTGATTGCCCTCGAAGGCGATGCGGTTGACGATCGGGTTCTCCACTACGGCGACGATCAAGGCGTTTCCCTCGCGGCGCAGGGTGACGTCGGCGAAAAGCCCGGTGGAGAAAATGCTCTTGAGGGATTCGTCGAGCCGAAACAGATCGAAGGGATCGCCCGGATTGAGCCGCAGGTACGAGCGCACCGTCTCGGGCTCGATCCGCTGGGTCCCCTCGACCCGAACTTCTTCGATTATTCCGCCCTGCTGGATCGTCTGGGCCAGTGGGGTCCCGTGCCAGGTCCAAAGATTACCGAGGAGCAGGGTAACGGCAACTACGACCGCCCGCAGCGGCATACGCCCCAAACCTACCCCCCTACGAACGCTTACGTGGCTAGATTCTTGAAGAAATCCAGTACATTGAGGTGGTTCACGATGTCATTCCAGGTCGCGAACACCATAAGGCTAAGCACCAGGGCGAGTCCGATCCGAAAGCCGTATTCTTGAGCTCGTTCACCTAACGGCCGGCCGCGCAGGGCTTCGATGGAATAAAACAATAAGTGGCCGCCGTCCAGCATGGGAATGGGAAAGAGATTGATAAGTCCTAGATTTATCGAGAGTAGCGCGATAAAGGAGATGATCATGGCCAGGCCCACCTCCGCGACCTGACCGGAAAGCTTGGCGATCCGAAGCGGGCCGCCCAGTTCCTCGACGCTCCGCGTGCCGACAATCATTTGCCCGACCGCCTTGAGCGTACCGGTGGTCAGCGAGACGGTCTTGACGGTAGCCCGCCAGATCGCATTCACCGGGCCGTGGCGGACCACCTCGATCTGCGATCCGCCTATGCCGAGGCGACCGATCTTCTGCTTGTTGCCCAAGCCGTCGGTGATCTCGGTGATGGTCGGCCGGGCGTTAAGCGTGACCTCGCGGCCCGCCCGCAGCACGACAATCTCGAGCGTTTCCTCGCGGACCAGGGAGACGTGGTGTTGTATCTCTTCGAAAGAGTCGATGCGCCAGCCGTTGATCTGAACGATCCGGTCCTCGGGTTGGAAACCCGCCCGCTCTGCCGCAGAATCCTCGACTACGCTGCCGACCACCGGCGGCGTATGGGCTTCGCCGACCACCATGAAGAAGCCGGCCAGCAGCACGATCGCAAAAAGGAAATTCGCGATCGGACCGGCCGCTACGATCCAGGCTCGCTGCCCGAGGGGTTTGCACGGAAAGGCTTCCGCCCTCTCGTCATCGCTCAGCCCATCCAGCCCCTGCTCCGGCCGGCTCGCGGCGTCGGCGTCACCGAACATCTTCACGTAGCCGCCAAGCGGTATCAGACTGATCTTCCAGCGGGTCTTGGCGCGGTCGGTCCAGCCGAAGATCTCGGGACCGAAGCCGATGGAGAAAACCTCGACGCGGACGCCAAAGCGCCGGGCCACCAGGTAGTGCCCGAGCTCGTGGACAAACACCAGTATCGTTAAGATCGCGAGGAAGGGCAGACCAAAACCGTAGAGGCCGCTTGGGACTTCCATGCGCTACCTTCCTCTTCCGCCCTTAACTATTGACGCTTGATCCAAAACGCTATTTGGCCTCGCCACCTCTTTAAATAGGATAAATCGCCGGACCTGCAAAGGGAACCGTCAGGCGCGTCGTGCTGTCAGCCTCTGGGCGACGGCGCGGGCTTCCTTGTCGACCATGTCCACGTCCTCGAGGCTGCAGATTTGGCTGTTGGGCACCTCCGTCAGGGCGCCCTCGACGATCTTGGGGATATCGAGGAAGCCGGCGTCGCCGTTGAGGAAGCCGGCCACCGCCACCTCGTTCGCTGCGTTCAGGATGGTAGGCGCGCAGCCGCCCGTCCTCAGAGCCTCCCGAGCCAGGGCCAGGGCCGGAAAGCGTTCCGGGTCCGGCCGCTCGAAGGTCAGGCTGCCGATCTCTGCCAGGTCGAGCCGGTCGACCGGCGCCGCCATGCGGTCGGGCCAGGCGAGCGTATGGGCGATCGGCGTCCTCATGTCCGGCTGGCCGAGCTGAGCCAGGACCGACCCGTCAACATAGGCGACCATGGAGTGGATCACGGACTGCGGATGAACCAGGATGTCGATCGAGGTCTCGTCCATCTGGAAGAGATGATGGGCTTCGATCAGTTCGAGCCCCTTGTTCATCATGGACGCCGAATCGACCGAGATCTTGGCGCCCATGTCCCAGTTCGGGTGGGCCACCGCCTGCGCCGGGGTAACGCGAGCCATGTCCTCACGGGTGAACTCCCGGAACGGGCCGCCCGATGCGGTCAGAATGATCCGCTCGACCGCATCCATGTTGTCAAGATCGAGGACCTGGAAGATCGCATTGTGCTCCGAGTCCACGGGCAGCAGTGTGGCGCCGTGACGCGCCACTTCTGAGACCATGAGCGACCCTGCGCAGACCAGGGTCTCCTTGTTCGCCAGGGCAACAGCGGCGCCTCGGCGCACCGCCGCCAGGGTCGGCGCCAGACCGGCCGCGCCGACGATCGCAGCCATGACCCAGTCGGCTGGCCGCTGCGCCGCCTCGACCAGGGCTTTGGCGCCGGACTGGGCCACGACGTCGCTACCCGCCAGGGCCTCCTTCAGCGCCGGGTAGCGGCGCTCGTCACCGATAACCGCCACCTTGGCACGCAGTTGCTTCGCCTGCTCCGACAGGAGTTCGACATTGGTTTGGGCTGTCAGCGCCTCGACCTCGAAGGACTCTGGTTGACGGGTGACCAGATCGACCGTGTTGCAGCCCACCGAGCCGGTGGAACCGAGAATGGTGATCTTGCGGAATCGTTCGCCGGCTTCGACCCGATCTGAAACGAGCGCCATGATCAGAAAGCCCCTCCCTTTGCCCACACTAGTAAAGATAAGAACAGGCCGGCGGCCAAAACGCCATCGAGCCGGTCCATGAAGCCGCCGTGACCAGCGATCAGGTTGCTCGAGTCCTTGACCCCGAAGTGCCGCTTGACCCAGGACTCGAAAAGATCGCCGCTCTGCGCGACCAAGGCTAGAACGGCGCTGAGCGCCGCCAGGGAGAGCGGCTCCGACCACGGCAGCAGGGCGCCGGCCGCGGCCCCGACGGCCGCCGACGAGAGCACGCCGCCGCCAAGGCCGGCCCAAGTCTTGTTGGGGCTGAAACGCGGTGCGAGCTTCGGGCCGCCCAGGGCGCGTCCCGCCGCATAGGCTCCAATATCGGTCGCCCAAACGGCGAACAGCAGCCACAGCACGAGTCCGAGCCCCTGTTCCGGAATGTTGCGCATCCAGACCAGGGCCATCGCCGGCACGGCCGTATAGATCACGCCAGAGGCGTACCAGAGCGATACCCGGTCCTGAGCCGTATCGCTGCGGCCGAACACGGCGGCGGCCATGGCGCCGGCGAGGACGAACCAGCCGCCGAGCGTCAGTTCGCCCAGTGTCGCCGCGCTCAAGGCCGCGACCACGGCGGCAACCGAAAGATAGCCGGCCCGGGTCAGCTCACCCGCGCCGCAGATGCGCGACCACTCCCAGGCCAGAACGCCGCCCAGCACCGTGGCCATCAAACCGAAGTAAGGCCAGCCCAGGACAGTGAGCAACAGGACCGACGGCCCCAGAAGAAGCGCCGAGACAATCCGCAGCGTTAGATTGCCGGTTTCAGCTGGAGCCAACCGCTGCACCGTACCGCCGGTCGCGCTGAAGGAACTCATTGATTGCATTAGTAAGGTCTTCCTTGGAGAAGTCCGGCCACAGCCTGTCGATGAAGACCAGTTCGCTGTACGCCAGCTGCCATAGAAGAAAATTGCTCAGCCGCTGCTCGCCGCTGGTACGGATCAGGAGATCGGGGTCCGGTATGCCGGCCGTGGCGAGTTCGCTGGAGAAGAGCGTCTCGTCGATGTCGTTTGGATCGAGGTTCCCGGCCACGGCTCTTGCAGCGAGCCGCCTGGCGGCGGCAACGATCTCTTGCCGCCCGCCATAGCTGAGCGCCACCGTCAGATTCAACCCTAGATTGGCACCGGTCAACTGCTCGGCATCGGCGATCAGCTGGACGATGTCGAACGGCAGGCGGTCGCGTTCCCCGATGACACGCAGGCGGACATTGTTCTCGTGAAGCTTCGTGATCTCGCTCTGCAGATAGCGGCGCAGGAGGCCCATAAGGTCGTCGATCTCGGTACTCGGACGCCGCCAATTCTCAGAGGAGAAGCCGAACAGGGTGAGGTAGTCGACACCGAGTTCGCTGGCGCACGAGACCACATGACGGACCGTTTCAATGCCTTGGCGATGCCCGGCACCCCGCGGCAAGCCGCGAGCCTTGGCCCATCGCCCATTGCCATCCATGATGATCGCCACGTGGGCCGGCGGCCGGTCCAGAATCTGCGTATTGATGGCCGTCATGCTTTCAGACCTGCATGATCTCCGTTTCTTTCTGGGCCAGCACCTCGTCGATCTTCTTGATGTGCGAGTCGGTCATCTCCTGGATTTCATCGGACCAGAGGTGGTGCTCGTCCTGGGAAAGCTCACCGTCCTTCTCCATCTGTTTCAGTGTCTCCATGCCGTCCCGACGCACGTTGCGCACGGCGACTCGCGCTTGTTCGGCGTACTTACCGGCGATCTTGCTCAACTCTTGACGACGCTCCTGCGACAAGGGCGGGATGGGAACACGGAGCAGTTGTCCCTCCGCCGCCGGGTTGAGGCCGAGCCCGGAGTCACGCACCGCCTTCTCGACCGCGCCCACGAGCGCGCGGTCCCAGACCTGCACGGTGATGAGCCGGGGTTCCGGAACGCCGATGGTCCCGACCTGGTTCAAAGGCATGCTGGCCCCATAGGCCTCAACCTGGATCGGCTCGAGCAGGCTGATCGACGCGCGACCGGTCCGCAGTCCCGCGAATTCGCGGTGCAGCGCATCGAGCGCCCCGTCCATCCGCCGTTTCAGATCCTTGACGTCTGGGTCTGACACGGTTCAGTCCTCGTTGTTGATTAGAGTGAATCGCCCCTTGCCGCAGACCACCTGGGCGAAGGCGCCCGGTTGATAGACCGAGAATACCAGAATCGGTATCTTGTTCTCCCGTGCCAGGGAAATCGCGGCGTGATCCATCACGTTCAGGTCCTCGGTCAGGACCCGGTGGAATGAGAGCCGGTCGTAGCGCTTGGCGCCCTCGACCCGGACCGGATCGGCATCGTAGACCCCGTCCACCTTGGTTCCCTTGAGCAGGACATCGCACTCCATCTCGAGCGCCCGCAGGACGGCCGGTGTATCGGTGGTGAAGTAGGGGTTCCCGGTGCCGGCGCCGAAGATGACGACCCTGCCCTTCTCCATATGGCGGATCGCCCGTCGCCGGATATAGGGTTCCGCGACGCTGGTCATGGGTATGGCGGTCTGCACCCGGGTCTCGAGGCCGAGCTGCTCGAGCGCGCTCTGCAGAGCAAGTGCGTTGATCACGGTCGCCAGCATGCCCATGTGGTCTGCCGTCGTCCGGTCCAGCCCGCCCGCCGCTCCTGCCAGGCCGCGAAAAATATTGCCGCCGCCGACGACGATCGAGACGCCCACCCCGAGTTCCCTGACTTCACGAACATCCTTCGCGATCCGATCGATGAAGGCCGGGTCGAGACCGTAGTCCTCGTCACCCATAAGAGCTTCGCCCGAAATCTTGAGCAAAACGCGTTTATAAAGTGGCGAGTTTTTCATGATTTCCGGGAATAGAAGGGCTCTTCGCTGTTACCAGCCTCTCCGGCGGTCCCGCGCTGCGACCCGAGCCGAAACGCGACAATGCTTCAACCAACGGGGCGACCCGTCTTGATGAGAGGGGGCAGGGGCGCGCGCTTACCGCACACGGGCGCCCGAGGGCGCCCGCCGGATCAACCGCCCTCGATCCCCTCACCCACTTGGAAACGCACAAAACCGGCAACCTTGACCTCGCTGCCGATGTCCTTGGAAGCGCTCTCCAAGACCTTGCGAACCTTGTTCTCGTTGTCGATCACGAAGACCTGCTCCAACAGGCAGACCTCCTCGTAGTACTTCCGAAGTCGGCCTTCGACCATCTTGGCGACAATCTCCTCGGGCTTGCCCGAGGCCCGGGCCTGTTCGGCGAGGACGTCGCGCTCACGATCCAGTGCGCTCTGATCAACATCGCCGATATCGACAGCCTGGGGCGACGCTGCGGCCACGTGCATGGCGAGTTGCTTGCCGAGCGACTGTAGTGCGGCCACGTCGCCAGCGGACTCCAGGGCGACCAGAACCCCGATCTTGCCGAGGCCTTCGTCGACCTTGCTGTGGACGTAGGAGGCCACCACGCCCTGGCCGACAGAAAGACCGGCGCTGCGCCGAAGTTGCAGGTTTTCCCCAATGACCGCGATAAGTTGTGTCAGCTCGTCCTCGACCGTGCGGCCGGCATCGGGATAGGCGGCCTTCTTGAGCGCCTCCAGATCGCCGCCCGCCTCCAGCGCGAGGGCGCCACAGGTGCGCACAAAGCTCTGGAACTTGTCGTTACGGGCCACGAAGTCCGTCTCGGAATTGACCTCGACGACGGCGCCTTGACCCTCCCGCGCAACAATACCGATCAGACCTTCTGCGGCGACCCGGCCGGCCTTCTTCGCGGCCGCGGCCAGACCCTTTTTGCGCAGCCAGTCGACCGCGCTCTCGAGCTCGCCACCGGCCTCAGCCAAGGCCTTCTTGCAATCCATCATCCCGGCGCCGGTCCGCTGGCGCAGCTCCTGAACCTGCCTTGCCGTGATCTCGGCCATATCTCCGTCCCTCGTCCGCTTCCGTCAGTCTGGTATGGGTCAGGACGCGCTAGCCGCCGCCTCTGCCTTCTTCGGCTCGGCGGTTTCCGGGGCGTCCGCCGCCGCGCTCTCGCCCTCTTCGGCGGCCGAAGCGGGCTCGTCGGCGGCCGAAGCGGACTCGTCGCCGGCCGGTGCCGACTCCTTAGCCGCCGCGGCCTGTTCTTCGACCTCCTGCGCCTCCGCCGGCTCTTCCGGCAATGTCTCGGCCGGTGCCTCCTCGGATTCGCCCAGGTCGGTTCCGCTCGCAACCATCTCCTGCTGGATGCCGTCGAGCACGGCTTCGGCCATGAGATCGCAGTAGAGGCTGATCGCCCGGATCGCGTCGTCGTTGCCCGGGACGGGATAGGTGACCCCTTCGGGACTGGAATTGGAGTCGAGCACGGCGACCACTGGGATGCCGAGCGTGCCGGCCTCGGCGATCGCGATATGCTCCTTATTGGTGTCGATGACGACCAGGACGTCGGGCAGGCCGCCCATGTCCTTGATGCCGCCCAGCGCGCGCTCCAGCTTGTCGCGGTCCCGCGTCAGGTTCAGCAGCTCCTTCTTGGTCAGGCCGAGATCTTCTTCAGACAACTTCTCTTCTAAGGAGCGCAACCGTTTGATTGAGTTGGAAATAGTTTTCCAGTTGGTCAGCATCCCGCCGAGCCAGCGGTGGTTCACGTAGTACTGGCCGCAGCGCTTGGCCGCTTCCGCGACCTTCTCCGCCGCCTGTCGCTTGGTGCCGACGAAGAGCACACGCCCGCCGCCCGCCGTAATCTCGCGCACGAAGCCGAGCGCGTGATGGAGCATGGGCACGGTCTGCTCGAGATCGATGATATGGGTGTTGTTGCGCTCGCCGAAGATGAAAGGGGACATCTTCGGGTTCCAGCGCCGGGTCGTGTGACCGAAGTGCACGCCGGCTTCCAGGAGCTGGCGCATGGTGAAGGTCGGCATGGTCATCCGTCGTTCTCCGGTTCTGCCTCCGTGGGCCGAGATCCGGTCAGGTCCGGACACCGGAGCGGTACCGAGCTTGTTACTCTCGGCGGCCGCGAAGCCCACGTGCGGGTTAGGGTTCGTCGGCTAAATAGCCTCTGGCTTGGGCCAATGCAAGGACAAAGGCGGCGCGGTCCCGCGGTCTAGCCGTCCTGCACAGCGACGCCAGGAATGGCCTTGATCGCCCGCCGCAGCTCCGCCGACACACGGTAGGTCTCCGGCAGTTCGATCTCCACCTCTGGGCTGCCCTCGAGGTCGAGCACCAGGGAGACCCGACCCTTGGCCGGGCCCCCAGCGCCCCGCTCCAGAATTGATTTCAGGCTCTCCAGGGGCGTGGGATCGCCGATGAAGACCTTCAGACCGGCGCTGGATTGCTCGGCAGCGCGGTCCAGGGGTTCGATCGCCTGGGCCGTCATCCGCGGCGCCTCGTCATTGCGCAGGTCGGCATTTACAGTGACCAGCAGCGGCCGGCCGCTCTCGAGGATATCCCGCCGGGCCGAGAGAAGCTCCGAGAAGACCATCACCTCGTACATGCCCCCGGTGTCGGAAAGCTGCAGGAAGGCGAAGCGGTTGCCCTGGCGCGACGTCCGCTCTTGCCGGCCGATGACCACCCCGGCCAGCTTGTGCTGGACTCGGTCGCGCGGAACTTGGCCGGCCAGTGAGATGGCGGTCACCACCTTGAGCCGTTCCAGCACCGCGGTGTAGGCATTCAGGGGGTGGTCGGAGAGGTAGAAGCCGATGGCGTCGAACTCCTGCCGCAACCGCTCCATGTCGGGCCAGTCGCCGACATCGGGCAAAGCGAGCGCCAGCGAGCGCTCCTCCGAGGCATCCCCGCCGAACAGGTTCTCTTGAGCCGACTCCCGCTCTTCCGCGGCCGCCGCCGCGTGGCGCACGATGCTTTCTGCACCCTCGAAAGTCTGGCGGCGATTGCGGTTTAGGCCATCGAGCGCCCCCGCCGCCGCCAGGTTCTCGATCTGGCGCTTGTTGATCGCCCGGTGATCGAGGCGGCGCACGAAATCGGGCAGGTCGCGGAAGGGTCCGCCCGATGCGCGCTCGGCCGCCAGGTTGGCCATGGCCGCGGCGCCGACGTTGCGGATCGCGGCCAGCGCATAGCGGATCGCGAGCCGGCCGTCGGGCAAGGCCTCGACGCCGAAATCCGGGCGCGACGCGTTGACGTCAGGCGGCAGCAGGGGAACGCCAAGGCGGTCCAGCTCCTGCCGGAACACATTGAGCTTGTCGGTGTTCCCCATGTCGTAGGTCATGGAGGCGGCCAGGAACTCGACAGGGTAGTTGGCCTTGAGGAAGGCGGTCTGGTAGGCAACCAGGGCGTAGGCGGCGGCATGCGCCTTGTTGAAGCCGTAGCCGGCAAATTTGTTGACCTGCTCGAAGATCTGGGCGGCCTTGGCCTCCGGCACGCCGCGCGCCACCGCCCCTTCGGTGAAGGCGGCCTTCTGAGCATCCATCTCGGCCTGGATCTTCTTGCCCATGGCCCGGCGCAGCAGGTCGGCATTGCCCAGGCTGAAACCCGACAGCTCCTGGGCGATCTGCAGCACCTGCTCCTGGTAGATCATGATCCCATAGGTTTCCTTCAGGATCCCCTGGAGACTGGGATAGAGGTAGTCAGGCTGCTCGCGCCCGTGCTTGCGCTCGATGTAGCTCGGGATGTTGTCCATCGGCCCCGGTCGATAGAGGGCTACAACGGCGATGATCTCCTCGAAGTGGTCGGCCTTGAGCTTGCGCAGGACGTCGCGCATGCCGGAGGACTCCAACTGGAAAACCCCGACGGTGTCGGCCCGCGCCAGCATGTCGAAGGTTTTCTGGTCGTCGAGCGGAATCGTTTCCAGGTCCAGTCCGCTCTCCGGATCCCTTTCCTTTATCAGCTCGAGAGCGCGGACCAGGACGGTCAGGGTCTTGAGGCCGAGGAAGTCGAACTTCACCAGGCCGGCCTGCTCGACGAACTTCATATTGAACTGGGTGACCGGCATGTCCGAGCGAGGATCGCGGTAGAGCGGAATCAGCTGCTCCAGCGGCCGGTCGCCGATGACGACGCCTGCGGCGTGGGTCGAAGCGTGGCGGTAGAGGCCCTCCAGCTTGAGGGCGATATCGATCAGCCGCCCGACTTGCTCGTCCTGTCCACGCATCTCCTGCAGCATGGGTTCGCCGTCGATCGCCTGCTGCAAGGTGACGGGGTTGGCCGGATTGTTGGGTACCAGCTTGCAGATCCGGTCGACCTGCGGATAGGGCATCTGCAGGACGCGGCCGACATCGCGCAGGGCGGCGCGCGCCTGGAGCTTGCCGAAGGTGATGATCTGCGCGACCCGGTCGGCGCCGTACTTCTCCTGCACGTAGCGGATGACTTCGTCCCGGCGGTCCTGACAGAAGTCGATGTCGAAATCCGGCATCGAGATCCGTTCGGGATTGAGGAACCGTTCGAAGACGAGTCCCCAGCGCAGCGGGTCGAGGTCCGTGATGGTGAGCGACCAGGCCACGACCGAAGCCGCACCGGACCCCCGCCCCGGACCGACGGGGATGCCCTGGTCCTTCGCCCACTGAATGAAGTCGGCGACGATCAGGAAGTAGCCGGGGAAGCCCATTTGCTCGATGACGCCGAGCTCGTAGTCGAGGCGCTTCCAGTAGGAATCGTCGGGCCTGGCGGCGCGTTCCTCCGCCGGGCGCCGGGCCAGGCGGCGCTCCAGGCCGACCTTGGCCTGCTCGGCCAGCTCCTCCGCCTCGCTGCGACCGCCGACGGTCTTGTAAGGCGGCAGGATCGGCGCGACCGGCCGCGGGAAGTAGGCGCAGCGCCGGGCGATAACCACACTGTTCGCGATCGCCTCCGGAAGGTCCTCGAAGAGCGCAGCCATCTCGCTGGTGGTCTTAAAGCGGTGTTCCGGGGTGAGCCGGCGCCGGTCCTGCTGGCCAACGTAGCCGCCGTCGGCGATGCACAAGAGGGCGTCGTGCGCTTCGTACATGGCCTCGTCGGCGAAGTAGACGCCATTGGTCGCGACCAGCGGTAGATCGTGCTTGTAGGCCAGATCGATCAGCTCGGATTCGATGGCCTCCTCCTCACGCAGGCCGTGCCGCTGCAGTTCGACGTAACAGCGGCCGGGGAACAGCCTGGCCAGATTGAGCAGCATGCCCTCGGCCCACTCGACGCGCTGCTCCAGCAGGAAGCGCCCGACCGCGCCCTGGCAGCCGCCCGTGAGCGCGATCAGGCCCTCTGTCCACCCTTTGAGGGCCTCGAGGGGAAGCTCTGCGGGGCTGCCCGGCTCGCTGTCCAGGTACGCCCTCGAGACCAGGTGCAGCAGGTTGCGGTACCCGGTTTCGTTCTGCGCCAGGAGGACCAGCTGATCCGGCGGCGGCGACGCCCCGTTCTGGCGCCGAGGTTCGCTCTGCGCGATGGAGAGCTCGCAGCCGACGACCGGCTGCACCCCGGCCGAACAGGCCGCACTGCAGAACTCCAGAGCGCCGAACAGGTTGGCGTGATCGGTGACCGCGACTGCCGGCATGGCCTCGCCGCGGCACAGCTCGGTCAGCTGCTTGATACGGATTGCCCCCTCGGACAGGGAATAGGCCGAGTGGACCCTGAGATGTACGAAGTCCGGGTGCGTCATTTCGGCCCCAGGATCGCATGTCGCCTGGCCGGAGTCAGGAAGAACACTCCGGCAACATTTTGCGGCTGAGCAGTAAGTTTTCCACAGCATCTTGTGGAAAAACCCGCCGTTCGGTTAGGAGATCCTTAACCATAATGGGCCAGTCTCGGGCCATGTTCGCTCGGCACGTCACCAACATAACCAACGGCCTCGACCGACGCAGGCGGCACCGTTACCCGGTCATCGGACCGATCACGGTGAAGTTCTATTCCGGCAACCAATGCATTACCGGCCGGCTGGAGGACGTGTCTCTGGGCGGTGCCCGAGCCCGCTTCGAGGATCACATCGATCTGGGCGACGAGGTCGAGATCTGGCACCCGGCTACCGGCCGGTTCCGCGCTCTCCGCCGCTGGTCGACGGCCCGCACGCTGGGCATCTCGATCGACAACCTGGAAGCCGCTACGCACCTCTGCGTTCAGTGCCTGAACCAGTTGTTGCCCAAGCGCAAGGTCGTCTCGAGCCGTTCCTGACCCGAACCTTTCGGCTAGAGCAGGCACAGGTTCGACGGAATTGCCGGAGGCGATTCGACAAGCCCGGTGAGTCCGCTCTAGCCATCAACGACCGCGCCGTCCTCCAGACGCAGGACCCGGTCCATACGGGCCGCGAGATCCAGGTTGTGGGTGGCGACCAGCGCCGCCAGGCGGCTCTCCCTAACCAGGCTGATGAGATACTCGAACACAGCGTCCGCGGTGTGAGGGTCCAGGTTGCCGGTTGGCTCGTCGGCGAGGAGCAGTCTCGGGGCGTTGGCCAGGGCGCGCACGATCGCCACCCGCTGCTGTTCGCCGCCCGACAGCCTGGCCGGGCGGTGCGTGGCCCGATCGCTCAGCCCGACCCGCGAGAGCAGGTCCGCGGCGCGCTCGCGCGCCTGGCGGCGGGCAACGCCCGCGATCATCTGCGGCATGACGATGTTCTCCTGCGCGGAGAACTCGGGCAGGAGGTGATGATACTGATAGACGAAGCCGATGGCGTCGCGGCGCAACTCGGTGCGCTGCCCGTCGGAAAGGTGTGAACAGGCCGTCCCGTCGATCGTGATCTCGCCCGCGTCGGGCCGTTCAAGCAGGCCGGTGATGTGCAGCAGCGTCGACTTGCCGGCGCCAGAAGGACCGACCAGCGCCACCAGCTCGCCGGAACCGACCTTGAAGTGAACGTCGTGCAGCACTTCCAGGGCTCGCTCCCCCTGCCGGAAGGTCTTGCTGATTCCGGCGAGGGCCAGTCCCTGTTCCGCAGCTTCACTCATAGCGCAGGGCTTCCACCGGATCGAGCCGGGCCGCCTGCCAGGCCGGCCACAGCGGCGCCAGGAAGGACCAGAACAGCGCCATGGCGACCACCTGTACGACCTCGACCGGATCGATCTCGGCCGGCAGGCGCGACAGGAAATAGATCTCGGCCGGGAATAGCGTAGTGTTGGTGAGGGTCTGCAGGACCTGCCGGATCGTTTCGATGTTGGCGGAAAAGGCGACGCCGAGTCCGAAGCCGGCGAGGGTCCCGACCACGCCGATCAGGGCACCGCTCAGGAAGAACACGCGCAGGATCATGCCGCGGCTGGCGCCCATGGTGCGCAGAATGGCGATATCGCGCGCCTTGCCCTTTACCAGCATGTACTGGCCGGACAGGATGTTGAAGGCTGCGACCAGGATGATCAGAGAGAGGATCAGGAACATGACGTTGCGCTCGACCTGGATCGCCTCGAAGAAGGACCGGTTGGCCCGTTGCCAGTCGACGATCCGCAGGGTCGGATCGGCTATCTCGCGAAGCTGGCGCCGCGCATCGATGATCTCGTCCGGATCCTGGAAGAACACCTCGACGGCATTGACGCCGCTCGGATAGCGGAAGTAGAGCTGCGCGGCCTCGAGCGGCATGTAAATGAAGCTGTTGTCGTACTCGAACATGCCGACCTGGAAGATCCCGACAACCTCGAAGGCCTTGAGCCTGGGCATGGTGCCGAAGGGCCCCTGATGTCCGCGCGGCGAGACCAGCGTGATCGGGTCGCCGACGCGAAGCCCGAGCCGCCGCGCCATGCGGCTGCCGATCATCACCGCGTTCTCGCCGCGG
>JAAUYK010205929.1_pt1 | contig 17038 bp, 17 predicted proteins | sample 7278021 | NCBI WGS metagenome assembly JAAUYK01 (sample SAMN14350223, study PRJNA611818) | marine sediment metagenome | isolation source: surface marine sediment (1.8m) | place: French Polynesia: Moorea | collected 2018-08
CATGCCCGATGGGATTGTGACACGAGAGCGAACGAACGAACAGTTACTCGGAGAATGGACCAGTAAAATCGCTGTTAACTTCGACCGCGGCGAGGCGAGCGGAGAGTCGTAAAGACTGTCGAAAATTTTGTTCGTAGATACGCTCTGCGGTTGGTTGCCGGCCGGCGCCGCTTTGGTCGTGCCATCGGACGACGAAAAATTAGATCCGTCATCGGCCGGCCGCCGTCATTGCACGCTTTCCACGGACGAGAGGTAGGGATAATAGAAAGAGGAGAAAACGTGCGTTGAATTCCTCTGCAGGTCAAATGCGAAAGTGGGCAGAGGACACGCAGCGGGGAAAGTTTTTATTGCCGGCCCGGTCCGGGTCTCCGCTCGGTCGGTTTTGCAATAGAGATCTTGATTGCGGAATGTAATAAGCGTCCAGCAGTCGTCATACAGAGTCGAATACGTAGCGACCGAGCCCAGTAGCGAACGTTACGTGCGGTCCGCATGCCAATTGTGGTCTGCAACTGTTGCACGCAAGGTATAGTTAGGCCAATGAAACTGCGGAGAAGGACATTGTTGTTGAACGGTCCCATGTCCGCTCTCTGGCTGGCTGGTCGCTCCCTGCCATCCGCTTACAAAGGCGCATGTGTGATGTGTGTACGTGACGGATGCGGCCCGTTTTGCTTGCTCGCGGACGCGGACGGGACTGAGGAGGATAATTTATGAGTTCAAAGGAGTCGGGCTAGCTGCCGGATAGCAGTACAGGCAATGCTGTCGTGCGCCCATTAAGGAAAAGTGGCGTTCGCCTTTGTCGGACTTGCTGCTCATATATTGAATATGTACCATACGAATTGGGAGGAGGGCGCGTACGCGTACGTGTCGGGCCGACCGACCTGATCGATCGTGGCGTACTTACTGCATGCTATTAGATCCCTAGCTCGTCGGAGCCGACGACGTACAACGTCTGTGTGAGTCACATGCAGACGCTACCGTCGGCGGCGATGGTCGAGTCACGTTAAAGGTATGAGGCGCAGTTTTGTAAAATACTAAATGCTATCGTGGTCTGACGCGTTTACAACCCTCGTGACATTTACGTAGTCATTGGCTGGTCTGTTCCAAGAAACTGATTCAGTTTTTGACCTTGGCGGCGCGGCGGATCTTCCCCGCCCGGCCGTCCGATCGATCGACCGACCGACCGCTTTAAAGATCTCGTCTTCACTCTATCCGATAGCTGAAACCGGACAGGATAACAGTAGTCGGCACTTTCAATTTTAGGGGGCGTCCTGACTGTGACGGCTTAAGACAAAATGTTATGGAAATGTTTGATGATTCAGACTGCATGGTATAACATTAATAAGGAAAGTTTCTGAAATGTCATATTCGTTGGCAGCGGTCCGTATCGGCACCCTTCCATTTCGGACTCGTTTAATTTTTTTGAGCCGCCTTTTACATAATCGTCTTCACCTGGAACGAGAATGGGTGCGCGCTCGATCTCTTTGAGCCCGTCTAGCAACTAACTCAGTCCTTTCTTTGTCATACCTACTCCTAACTACCCTCCTCACGTGAATTGCCCGTAAAATGAGGGCGTCGCCGTCGCCTATGCGGTAGGTAGGCAGGACTTGTCCCTCTTTCGTAAGCTGCCCTTTTTGCCCCGCAAAATTTTCCGTTCTCGTGAACCAGATCGCGTAAGTAAGTGCGGCCTCGAATGTGAACCGACCCTAGCGCTACGTACGTGTTTTCTTCGCCGTTAGTTACGTCCGTCCCCTGATCTTGAACTGTCTTGTCTAAATGCGGTGGGAAAATCCGCCGGCTCGGCTGGCTGACTGACTGCATGGCGTGTCATTGCCACTGGCATCAAGCAAGTCGCGTACGTTCGTCAATTTCGCCCGCGTCCCGTATCGCAGGCAGACGGTGGCTTTGTTTTGATCCGCCGGCGTTGCGGCGGCCACGAGGTCGGTCAGTCAGTTTGGCTATTTGCTTTCTTCGCGGAGCCCACAGCACAAATTTAAAGTTGGCAAGGCGAAGGATCTGTAGATTTGACGTCGCCGTAGTATGGCCAAGTAGGAGAATGAAGGATTTTTTAGAACGCAGCACGAAAGGCGTCTCGGTCGCATGAGTTATTTTTTATTGGTCCCAACTTCGCGAGTGAAAACCAATTCCCTCAATACAATCTCCTCTCCTAGCTAGCTTTGCTGACATTCCTAGATTGCCTTTGTCTCACTGAGGAGTGTAACGCTTAAATTGCCCGAGCCCCGCGTGGGCCGAGATGGGGTCCAAAGGACTTTTTCTCCGCTGCCCCGAGCGAGCTCCTCGTCTTTCGCAATCTGCCTTTTTCTGCCTCCCCCTCTCCGTTCAACTTAAGCTAGCCGTCCAGGTGGAAAATGTTCGAAGTTGAATATCGTGCGTGCGCATGGGCGTTTGTTGGCCACTTCCGACTGCAGCAAGTTGGTGGAATTTGCTCCGTTACTGCCTTCAAACTCGAGTCGGAAGCGGCGCGCGGTCGACGCTACCACTACTACCTACCTGCGATATGTCTGTCGTGCGTGCCCGCCGGCGGCTCTGGACGAACGAATGAACCGACGGCAGCGGTTGAGGCCGTCAAAAATCTTTGCAAGAAATGTTTGCCTAGGCTACGTCAACCTTCGAAATGCATGCCGGTTTAGCTATTCTCAAATTGCCTTCGTGGACGCCAACGGCTGGCTGGCAACGATTTTTGTACTGTACCTTATAAAGCACGATGTTAATGAGCTCTTTTCTTCCCTCGTCCATTATTTCATCGCCATGTGCGCCTCCTTTCTTTTGCAGGTAAGACAATTAAGCGTGAACTTACCAACATTTTCTCTCCCATATTGGCTTCCGGTCCGCCTCCACGGCTGCGAGCGACTTCGACTTGATGGCAAGTTTTGTTAGCTCTTGTGTGAGTGTGTGAGCATTTGCCGCCGCCGGGCCGCTCCGTTACCACGCGGCGGCGGGAATAAAGGCGGCCCGGCCACTCCTCTCTTTTGTCGGACGGAATCTTTTTTCCACGCTTGAATAAGCGTTTCTTCGCAGCCACTGTGACTTCTGAAAGATGTGAACTCATACTATTTGTTTTGACCACAAGATGGCGCTAGGCTACGGCTGGCATTTAGCGCAAGGAGGCGACATCTAGCGGCTGCTGCGGCATATCACAATTTCTCAGCCGCGTGTCCCATAATTTTTTAGCGCATGTACGTGAAGTACGTATAAGTTTACAAATATCATACGGAGTGTATCAGTAGCCATCTTACGCTTTAAAAATTTTAGTTTTCGAAGCAGGTTCGGCCATTGCTGCAATATAGAGAAGGAAAAACTCCTTGGCACGCGTGGCGAAATTTCAATCAGGCCCGGCATCCATCTTAATGGCATGTACGTATCGAGGGCCAGGAGTGGTTAGCCGATTTCAGGTAGCGTTAACTTTAAAGGTCATGGGTCTGAAAGCGTATGTGTATAATCTTTAACGGAGTATGTTCGTACATATTTCAACCCACCGCCCCTGGTCGCTGGAATTGCATCCAGCATCTGGCTCGCAATGCGGCCGATTTATATGCAGGCAGTCGGGACCTGCTTGAAATCGTTGTAGGTCATATACTCCCCGTCGACCAAAGTTTATTATTACACGGCTACCGAGCTGCTGGATTAAAGACCGATGCCATGGCTTTATGACTTTGATGTTATGAACGTGTCAACGGCGCCATCGGCGTGGATCTTCCCTCGGGCGATAGGCGATCAATTTGACTTCGCTGTACGTACATACGACTTGATACACGCGCTACCGATATATCCTGAGGGATCGTCGAGTATAATATAGCGGCCTTCCAGAATGATTTGTTTTTGCCCTCGCTTAAATTTTATTGGTCAGCCGACCGTCGTCCTCAAGACGTTAAATGTCCTCTGCGTGCGCTCATTTCGCGCGGCCGAGTCACTGTCCCTCCCATTAACCTTGAATCGGCATTGCAGCAACAAGCAAGCTTCACGATAATGGCTACGTACGCGAACCTACGTAGAGTGGTGACGACGACGGTCATCGGAGCGTGAATTCATGTTTTTTTTCTTTTCCGTAGCTCCTTCCTCCCTTTTCGAACGAAAGGCAGCTGCTCGCTCCCCTACTTCCTTCGCCTTTTTCGGGAAACTGTGGCCTCGCCGCCGCGTTCATGCACGTAGTAGACTTTGGTGTCGGTTCCCCTTTGCTGCTCGCATTGCACTCCTCGCTCGCTCGATTTTGGCAGCGGGTCGTTCGTCGGTCGACGCGTGCCCCGCCTCAGTCTTGACGGGCAACCGATCGACCGAGTGAACGAGTAAGCTCCCCTTTCTTTTTTCCTCCGCCCGCCGAGGTCACGCATTCGCGGCCGGCCGGCTAAAGAGAAAAAGTCCGTTGGTGCACTTATGGCTGCGGCGGCGGCGTCGCTCGCCCGCCATCGAAATGGGAGTGGCTTTATAGCCTAATTGGAGGCACGCGCGCAACGCGACGGCGGAATTGAGGGAGACGTGAGCTAAATGCTGGAGCCCCCATGCACTCCAGCAAGGTATTCGGAAACGTTGCTCGACTGACTGTTGCGGGGGCAATTTGACACGCCTGGGGCATGTTTACAAGGAACCCGAAGAGATCTTGATAGAGGCTGCTATTACGCCGTGGACGATGATCGTCAGACTTTTTCCGCCCTCGCTCACGTGGACGTCTTTCCACGCCCACTCATGGTGTCTGTCAACGGCGTTGAGGGAAGAAGAGAAATTGTTTGGCCGTCGATTCGTCTCGGATTCCACTACTCTCGCTTCGTCGGAGACGTCAAAGACGTGTTATTACGTCACGCGATCGAGACCGGGGCGAGATGGCGATCGAGCAGGGTGGCAGCGGGGCCCAAGAGCGAGGAGGAGCAGATTGATGACTCCGTCGCATCTCTGAATATCTTAAAAGCCTGAACTCCGGTGCTATATTCCTCGCACGGTCATTAAGGGTTTGTGTTGCCAGTTGCTGAGTTAGTCGGGGGTTGGCGACCTCAATAACAATCCACTGATTGGTGTATCTCCCCCTCTCGATTCCATTGAGATTTCGCCACCCGAGGGCACTCACCCCCTCGATCGCAGCCCAAACAACCCTATTATGGCCGCCGCCAGCCTGCCAGCCAGCCAACCTGAGTTACCTACCTACCTACCCCTCCTTTCTCAGTCCGTCAGGGGCGCTTCGGCAGTTAACGTCTCGGAGCCAGAGTTGCTATGTATGCTCAGACCATATGAATGATTGCTTATTAGTTCTCGGCGCCAATGCCTATTAAGAGGTCCGGGCATATTTTTTAACGTTTGGTGTACGTACACGCGTTCCCCGAACTGCGCAGCAATCGCCATTGTAATGTATTGTCAGCGGCGGCGGCGGCGCCACTGCTATACGGGTACAAATCGCGGGCGGGCGGGCGAGCGAGTGGAGCTTGCACTTGCCGTAGCCGGCTCCCTCTGGCCGCCTCTCCGCCGAATCAAGGCTGGCCGGGAGCTGGCTAGCTGGATAGTGTTGCGGGCGGGCGAGCGGGCGGACTGAATGCCTCTCTTGGACGAACGGCTGGCTACCTAGCTTTGGCAGTTCGTACTCCGCCTCGGCAGTTGTACGTAGTATACTCTTACATTTCGAACGGGCGTCCAGGAGAGTCCCTTTTGAGACGGCGACATCGTCGGCAAGCAGCCCACTCGATAGACTACACCCTTGGCCTATACTCGCATTCCGACTGCACGACGTTGAATAGAGACTGGCCAATTGAGTCAAGAAACTGAATGAGGCGGACGGGAATTTGATCCTCGAAGAAGGCCAAGGTCCGCAAGCGTGGAGAGGATACGTACTCTAGAAATTGGAAGCGAGTCCAGGTTCTGCGAGATCCGTCGGCCAACCGATTTAGGTTGCAATAGAGAGACCTCTTCCATCATCTGTTTAAGCGTGAATTTGTGGTGGCGAGGTGACGAAAGGAAGAAACGCCGCGCTGCTGCCGAAAGGCGAAACGAGCTGGAGAGGAAGAAGAATCTCCGCGCTAGCAGCAAAAACCGCAAGTGAGCCGGCTGGACAGTCCAGTCAGTCAGTCGGTCGGTAGCCCAGAGGAAAGAAAACGAAAGTGCGTACAGCTTTTTTGCCGGGGCGGTGCTCACTCATCGGGACTTTCCTTCGTTCGTCTGTCTGTCGGGCCCTCCTTGCGCAGGCCGACGGACGGACAGACAGCCGGCTCGCAATAGTATAGTGGAAGCTGTACTTGTCCTGCAGCTACCTAGCGAGCCGTAATAAATTCCTGAGGGGAAAATATTCACCTGAACAAGCGGGCTGTCCATTGGTCCACGCCGGCCTCGCCTCATTCCCTGATCGATCGGCCAGCAATTGCGGTCCATCCGGCCGGCGCTCGATCGAGGGGATATTAAATCTCTCTCGACTAGCTGCATCCACGTACTACGGCGAGATGGCATTTTGCTACCGCTTCAAGATCCGCATCCCCCACCCGACGCGGCACGGCAGCTCGAACGTGGTCACGCTCAAGCTGCCGGTGCCCTTCAAGTCGCGGCTGATGACGGCGGGGCGGTTCGGCTACACCAACATGGAGGCCGACAACCGGCTGCTGGCCAAGGCGCTAAAGGTCTTCAGGAAGAGGAGCAGAGATTACGACACGTTCTAGTGCGCGTCTGGATCTCGTCCGGGTTGGAGAGGGAGGAAGAAACGAGGAAAAAATGTGATAATCAAGGTGTCCCAGCTAGCAGAAGAACAGACTGCGCTGTTGAGATGTCTGCTCGAAGATTTTTTCTTCTAAATTGTAACCTGCCAGGAAGCTGGCGACATAATGAGCGGCCCGTTCCCACACCTACCAGCATACGCTAGAAACCACACATGCACACGCCCGCCCCATCTCATCGATCGTTCATTCGGAGCCGCCGCCATCCCAAAATTGATCTCACAGGAGCTGCTGCTGCTCCTGGTTGTAAGGTGCGAGGGGAGAAATGTTCGCTCGCTCGTCAGCTCCCTCCTTCCTTGAGCAGCTAGGTCGCCGCCGCGGCGTCCGTCGTGGTGGAAAGGAATGTGGATACTACAATGCAGCTCTCAGCTAGCGGTGGCAGAAAAAAGAAGGAGGAGGAGAAAATAAGGAGACAGGAAATGGAGGAGAAAGGGAATCAAGATGCCGGCCGAGCGAGCGAGCAAGTGTGCGGTGCGCGCAACCAATCGACCACAAAATGGCCGGCCCTATACCGACTCGACTCCGACGACGATGATGAGGCAAGATGCCGGCCGGCCGGCCGGCAGTTCGTGCTCCCCAGACAGTTAACTACACACACACATACCATACGAGAATGTTCTGACGGCAGGCAGGCTGGCAGGCAGCTGGCCTTCGCGACAGACAAGATACGTCCATGACAGTCGTCGTGTCTCTTGCTATGCGGTTTCAGCCTGTCCAATGTTTGTTCTGGACGAACGTTTGCCGCCGACCGCCGCGCCGGCCAGTTGCTAGCTGCATGGTTAGCTCTCGCAAATATATACATACGGAAAACGACTTCAAGGCGTGTTCAAGTCAATTACTCGGTTTTCTCCGAGCCGATTTCCATGTATTGTCCATTGAACGACTCAATTCAACTTACTGCCGGCAGTTGGTCGTGTTAGCATTGACAGACGATACTACCGAGTACATCATACGTAGGCAGTTTGATTAGCTAGTTGCCACGCAATCGTGCTTCGTTCTCGCCTCATCCGTAGAGAAGCGAGGGCCCCGGGCGAGAAAAATGAATTTTGAAATTTGAATGCCAATGCTATTCCCCTTCGATTGCGCGCTCTTTTTACGGAGAAGGCATTGTCTTTGTCGTATTGTATATCGAAATTCATCCCCCGAAGCAACTCTGCCTGCCAGCCGGACGGAGATAGAGGCCAAATAAAACGATCTCTTCTCCTGCCCTGATTGCCATCGCGTGGGAAACAACCTGCTTCCGTCCGCTCTCTGTTCTAATTTCTCCGAGGGAGGCGTCTTCATTCAGGTTGACGAGACAAGCGACCACCTGAGCCTCGTTACGGGCCATAAATTGCCCTCTATAAGACGGAACACAGGCTTCGTGTATGCGCAGAAATTCTTCGCATGACGCAGAAAGTTCTCTCGGCGCCTTTCAGTCGACGGCGGTGCGGGGCAGAGCTAGAGAGCCCCTCGGGCAACCACTTATTAATCGTGAGAACCAGAACGCCAAGTTACGTCACGGCTTCGTTTTTTTGTGGAGATACCGTTCGGAAAGATCGGGCTCTGTCTCGCGCAACCTCTCTAAAATGTAAAAAGTCCGTATTGGGCGCTTTTGTTGCCTGCTGCCGCTGCCACATCGTCATTGAATGCGTGGGCGTCCCGCGTTCTGATATTTATCCACCAGCGGTTGGCGGTTACACAATATGTGCGCCCACCCGTCGCCCTTCACGAGCCATGCAAAAATGCCTCCTCCTCCAAGGCAAACACCCGTATCTATCTCCTCAAAGCCCTTTTTCGGACTTTTCCACCTCGAATGAAATAGGCCCTTTAGTTGGTTCTAACTTTTTACTTAATTCAATATTGAAGCAAACCTTGCTCAGCAGGTGTCCTCTGGTTACGTGACCGCCGATCTAGCCAGTAAGAGCATTGCCCAAATTGCCGACGGCATTAACTGTCGCCGCAGTGTATAGTACGTATTTGTGGTCGGCAGGGTCTGCCATGCCATCGCATCGTAGGAACCGTGGGTGCCACTTTTCTTCCATTAGATTGATTGAGACCGGCGGCGGCTGGCCGACACTCGCTTGGCACTAGTATTCTCGCGTACGCTCGTCTTGGGCGTGGACTTGTAAACATGGCGTCAAGTTCCAGTTTGGCGCCATGGCGGATCCGGTCTTATAACCGGCAGCTGCCGTGTCGCAGCCGGTCGCACTCCACCATTCCCCGTCTGATGGGCCTCGTCACGAAACGCAGATATGAACAGTGTCCCCGCTAATTAACAGATACCCACTGTGCTAACACGAGCGTAGTTTTTTGGGCATTTCGGTTCTCGAATTGGGTCAGCTACTAAAGTGGTTGAGACGCGCTCGCTCGTATCGGTACGGTAATCCAGATATGTGTCTGGACGATAGAGTGAGCGGTTCTTGTTGGCCGCGGCGGCAGCGCTGCAATAAGAGGGATGGATGGAGATGGGAACAAGTAGCGAGTCACTCGACCGTGATCTCTGTCAGAGCGAACGAACGAACGAGCGAGCGACTTAAATATGTTTGGGGCCCACTGCTGCGCGCGTCCGCTCCGCTGCTTAACGTGGGGTGATATATTTCAGGAGCGCCACATTCGTCAGACTATACATACAAATAAATAAAGCTAATACGATGAATTAAAATCCCTCTCATTACAGAAAGACAACTTGGCCAATTAGCTCAAATGTTTCACCCCTTCGCTGAACATGGACAGAATTTAGTGCCCGTTGCCGTTGCGGTCCGGCTCCGCCCGCCCGCCCGTCCTTCCTGTCCTGTCCGTTTAAGGAATTCTAGGAGCAACGGACGGACAACGCGATTCAGACTAGCCACTGTCCGTCTGTACATGCAGTTATCTCTTCCTATCTCTTCATGCTTCTGCCTCCATGATCTCCGACCGCCGGCACTATTGTTAATAGGAAGGACCTGCTTATGAGCACCTATGGGTTTCTCTTTAAATATGCAGAAGCCACTCACTCACTCTCCCTGCTAGCTGCTCTCTCCTCTCCACTCTAGCCTTTTACTGCAGCCGTAAAGTCGACGGTGCAAGATCCGAGACCCGTCATTGTCGCGAAAAGGCTCATTGTGTCACAGCTCTTTCTTTGCCTCTCCTCCTGCCTTCGTCCCTTTATAAACCCTTGTTCGAGAGTACTTTGACTGCGAAGTCGTGGATCGAAGTACGCTAAAAGTGGTGTGGTAGCTACCGCTTGCTGCATTCTTGCAGAAATCATGATGCCGCAGAATTCCTTGTCCGATCTTCGAAGGAGGCGCAGAGAAAATGTTTTCTAAGGAAATGAGCGGTGGCGAAAGCGGAGGGACCCGGCCGGCTTCACTTGAAATTTACTTTGACGCGGCGATTACACGCATGAGGCTAGAGCTAGGCGTTCAATCGATCGATATCGATAAGGCGGCCGGTCCGCCGGCCGGACGGCTTCGCTGCATCTAATGGCATCTCCCGCGGCGAAAGTTTTAATTTTCGCCAGAGCGAGCGAGCGGCCATTACGCCAAATGGTAGATAGTTACAGCCACGTAGCAAATGCTCTGATTTGTTTACTTTTCCGATGCTGCCTCCAAGCGAAATATCAGCCTTTGCGATTTTGCACGGTCTCCGCCTGAAAGATGGTATCTTTGTAGGCGAAGGAAATGAAGGCCATTATTCCGTTTGTGCATTTTTAATGGTATCTGACTTGACTCTGCTCAGCTAGAGGAGAGGAGAAGGAGGGCACGTTTCAAAGAAGAGGAAGAGGAGTCTACACCGTTTTACCCTCCGCGGCTATAATGACGCCGCCGACCTGGAATGAATACTCCATATACACCGGTGCAAAATGAACCAACGGCATCTCCGTGCCGTGCGGGCTGGGAATGACGCATCCATCCCTGCATGCTGCCCTAAATGTTCTTCCTAGCTTGCGCTGACGTCTGTCTGTTTGCGAAATGTCACATTTCCTCATTGCCGCAGCGCAAAATATCATCTCATGGAGATATTATTCGCCTCGTGTTTGCATGTCCAGTAGGGGCCCGACGCGACGTGCACCGTGAAAAATAACTCTGCCTAACAATGCGTTATCAGTCATTCAGTCATACAGCTGGGCCCAACTTGCAATTCCCGGCCATCTGGAGCGATGCCAGCCAGAGCTGGAGGGATTGGCAAACGGGCACCCCAGGTGGGCGGAGAGAGTGTGCATAGATCGGATTAAATAATGCATGGCTTATCGGATGCCACGGCGGTTATGATAAATTTAGGCATTGGGCAAGATTAGTTCGCTCAACCAGGGAGGCCAACGTTGACTTTATACATTTTAACTGCCGTCCGAACCGCAGTGAATAAGTTAATTCGTCATGGAATCGGCGCGGCACAAGCTATAGTGCTTTCAGTTCTCATTAGAAATTCATTACGAGTAATTATATGAATTCATCTCGCGTACCGAATATTCCGAGCTAGCCCTTTCTTCTCGGTGACTGGCCGTCTGTTCAGCCGCCTAGAAAGGAGTTTCTCTTTCTCTCATTGACCGATGAGACTGCGTTGGCCCCCATGCTGCTCCCCCTCCTGTTATTATTCTCGATGATGCGGATCGAATGATGACCGCCTTGATCGACCGACCGATTGACTTTAAGCCGCGGCGGATGGATCGAGCCGTGATTAATTATCCTCGGCGGGAGAGAATCGAATGTAACACTCAGACGAAGCATTTTCGTTTGGATTGCAGCTAGACGGGAATTATTGCCGTCCGTTCGTTGTGCAAACTTTCACTTTTTCCCTCCACTGGTTTTCCGGCAACCGAGAAAACTCTCGGCGAATAATGTGTTCCTGCGGCCAAAGTGGTGCACTGGACGGACATACGTACGCGGGCGGCCAAATTGCCGGGAACGTCTTTTTTTGCATTTCCCGGCGGCCGCGAGCCGTGACACGACTCCGGAAAATTGCTCTTCCAATTTTAGACGGAAGACGCTGCCTCCCATTTTCGTCTGGCTGCTGCGTCAAGCTGACCTACAAATTGGGCAGCGCCTTTTTGGGCGTTATTTTCTTCCCCGCTTGCTTGCTGGAGGCAAGTATGGCCTAAGCCGTGGGCCCGACTCACTCTGTCTGTCTGTGTCTGGTGCAATTTCCTTCGCCCAGATTGGCCCTGTCATGACGCAAAACTCGTGCTCTCGGTGGGTCGGCCGGCCGGAGTGATGGATCGTTCGAGCAGCGCAGGAAAGTGGAAAATATACGCAGTTGAGTCGTGACATTCCTCTGGCCATTGCTGTCCTTATCTCGTTTCATTTAATTAAATGATACGCGCCGGCGAAAAGTTCTCGTCTCTCTCATTGTCTCAGCGAATGAAAAGCCGAGTGAACGAGTATGCAAAATTCTGAAGATTGCGAAGATACGAGACACGTCTCTCTCGCATTCCTTCCCGGACGGGTTAATTATCTATCGACATGCTACGCGTACGTGCTCTGCATTCAATCCCTGGAGAACGACGGACGGGCCGCCGAACGAAACGTCAGTCATTTTTCCTTCACTTCGCTTCGCGTATCCCGCGCAGTTCATCATCGATTCCTTCAGCCGGATAGACGAGCTGGGAGCAGACCCATTGTTACGGCCGAGCTCCCTGCCTCCCTCTGCCATTCCTCTTCCTCATTCCATCTCTCGATTGTCCGTTCCGTACCGATCGCTCGACCAGGATGGTCATCCGGCCGGCCGGCCGACCGCAGAGCCCAATGGGCAAAATCAGCTCAATGTGAAACGTCAATTGGCCTTAATCCGCTGATTCGCAGTGCCATATAGCGATTGGCCGGTTTCAAAGTAGCCTACTCGATGCTAACAAGAACTTGTTTTTGGTGGAAAATGTCTTTTTTGGGCGGCCCTTTAAATTTGTTCGCGAGGAGAAAGTCCTGGCCGCGACAGCTTTTTGCGTCTAAAGAGTTTGCTTCGTCGGTCGGTCGCGGCCTAAGTGTCCATCGCAGACATTCCCGCCAAAGTTTCCCTTAATTGTCCTCCCGACGTACTTCGCTTGCGTGTGCCTTAAGGCGGTGAGATTTCGCGACTACGTAGGCTAGATACGTACTGCTCTTTCGGTAATTAAATTTCTCAGTTTCTTCCACCACCATCAAGTTGGACGTATAACGTGCGCGTACGCGACATTACTCCTCCGTCCGTCCGTCCGTCCGTCTGTCTGTCAGTCTAGAATTCGGGCTCGAGTTTCTTTCGCCTGCCCGCTCTTTTTTACCGCCATCGCTCCGCCTGTCTGTCCGTCTGGGAAGAAACCTAGCTGCGGCGCGCGAAAAAAGTGTACGTGCCAAGTTGCCCAGCTGGGAAGCCCCTATAGCTCGTTATCCTACTTTCTTCCCTTGCCGCCGGCTCGGACGGTGTGCACTCGATCCCTCTTGGACACTTTATGCGCTGGTCGGTCGGTCACTGGCTTCGTGTTGTCGCCTCTGAGGCCGGATAGGTAATCCCCTCTTTCTCTCCGTCTTTTCCATTGTCTCATGTAATGGGAGTAGTAATTAAGTACGGATAGCGGTCCGGATTGTCCGTTGTCGCCAGCTCTGCTCGTTCGTACGTCGTCGTCTAAATTGTGCCGTAAGTTCTCACGGCGACGGAAGTGGCTAGTTTTCACATGAGTCAGTGGTAGATAGCGCATGAAAGAAGGGAAGCATAAATGCATTCTTTTTAGCTGCTTTTTCCATTGGAAAGACGTGGAATATCGGTCCTCTCCTTGCCCTTTGTAGGGCCAGCTGTTCACAGTCCTCCTGTGGTGTCCGCGCGCGCGTTCTTCTATCCTCCCCTCGCATCCTTCTTTTTGCGCGCCGGCGCGGGAGGGAGGGAGGGAGCGAGCGAGCGAGCGGGCGCGCACGCGGCGCACGTCTTGTTCGTCTTCAGTTGGTCGAGAGCCCTCGTCCACCGCAGATCGAGGTGTTGGGTGCGTTGCTTTCTGTCAATATGTGAAGATCAATACAATTACCTAGCTACAGTACGTAGTAGATCAATTGGTGCAAGGGAACCTGCCAGATAGCTGCAGGAGACTTCGTGTACATAGTGTAGTAGTGTTGTAGTCTATCGTAAACGCAAAACGGCAGCCATGCCGATGGTGTTCGGCGCGTTCGAGACGTCGCTGCGCGGCGGCGACTCGCCCTCCGTGGACCGGAAGATGCTGCACAAGGGCTGCAGCGGCCACCTGCACGGCCACGGCGTGAAGAAGGAGCGCTCGCTGAGGGACATCCCGGCGGTGGCGCGGCACGTCTGCCACCCGCTGGGGCCGCACGACACCAGCAGCAGCGACGAGTCCGACCTGCACATGATCGCGGCCAAGAGGGCCGCCATGCAGGTGCAGTCCAGGTCGCAGTCCTCCGACTGCCACCTCAACTCCGGCTCCTCGCCGCCGGGCGCGCACACAGTCGCGAAGCGGTCGAGCTCGGCCGTCGTCGCGCAGAGGCTCTACTCCTCGCCGACCAAGTCGACGACGGCCAAGGTGAGGGCGGAGAGGGCCATGTCGGACGGACGGAAGATGACCGCGGAGATGAAGCGGCTGACGGAGCGAGCCAGCCTGCTGTCTGCGTCGATGTCTGCGTCCGGCGGGGCGGGTGCCTCCAGCAGCACCAGCAATCTCCTATTAAACGGAAAGAAGCCGAGATGGAAGAGCCTTGCAGGGGAAGAACACGATCCCGACTCGGGACATTTTAGCTCTTCCGACACCGAGGGCCCGGCCGCAGCCAGGATGAACTTTGTTCGCAGCATCATGACTCCGACGCCGGAAGAGAGAAAGCAGAACGTGATCCACGGCGTCTCGGACGACGAGTTCTCGATCATTGAGTTGAGAAAGCGGCAGAGGAAGGAGCGGCGCGATTACGTTCAGGGAAGAAGTCCCAAGGGAGGAAGTGGCGCAGGGGGCCGAGACTCCCCCGGAAGCCGGAAGGAGAGTCCCTCGCCGAGCCCGAAGAAGAGATACGCGCAGGGAGAGAGGGGAAGAAGGTCTTCCGACGAACTTTCGTCAACATCTGCGTCTCCTCCCACAACTCCGACGCCCAGGTCGGCTTCGAGCAGGCCGTCTAGCAGCGAGGGATTCCACTTTGGCGGCAGGCGGACCGCCTCGTCCGGTGCTGCCACCCCGTCCTCGGGCGGCAGGGGAGGCGGCGGCCGGGGCATGAACTACGCTTTCGGATCCAGCGTGAAGCGCTTCCCGTCCAGTAAGAAGATCAACCTGGACCTGTCCCCTCCGCACTACATGTTCGGCAAGGACAAGAGCTTCTCTCGCCACAGGTCGGCGCCGTTCCACTCCAAGGGGAACTCGAGCGACGCCGAATACCACCAACACCCTCGCAACCTGTCCCTGGGTCGAACCACGAGCGATCCCTCGAGGCAGCACAAGTCGGCCGGCAGCGTGGCGTCCTCCTCCCGGTCGGGCGGCGGCCACGGCTCGGCCAAGGAGAGACAGCGCGACGTCGTGACCAAGGCGTGGCTGCAGTTCAAGGACGACATCGAGAACGCCATGCTGAAGAAGCCAGGCAGCCAGTCGGGCCTGTACAAGAATCTCTCCGACATGATGCACACCAAGATGGAAATGCTGAACGACGAGTCAGAGGTAGGCATGACTGTCGGGTCATAATTAATTCCTGGTTGAGTTACGTCTAAAGTTGCTCCGCGATTCGATACCAGGCGTGACTCGTTGGTAATTCTCCCCCACGAGTTTGCGGCGGGCCGCAAAAAATCGCGGCGAACCACGCGCCTTAATCAACTGGAAAGAGGGAGGAGCGGCCGGCCGGCCGTTGCCGTTCTGTCCGTCCGTCCGCCTCGGGGGAGGACGACTCACGGGACAAGCCGACCGCCAAAAAGGCAACAACCAAAGTTCGTGACCCCGTTTTGCACGCAACCTTAGCGGCGGCGGCGACATGGAACGAACACTTCCGCCGCCGCTGCATTCGTAACAATGGGCGTGAGATGAGGCCGAATCAGGACGAGCTAGGCGAACGACGATTCGTGAAAAGTCGGGCAGAAAATGCATCCGAGCTAGACGACCTTAAATTCCTTCCTACTTGCGGTTCCATGGGAGCATAGTCATCCGACCGGCTCTGTGGCGGTGAAACGGACGAGAGGCTAATTTTACCCGACAGTTAGTTTCCTCTCTTTTCCGGAAGACCGCGGAGCTCGTGTGGCGTGCTAATCGATTTAATTAATTCCTCGATCTCCCTCCGGCCGTCATCAATTTCAGAGGCTGGCTGGCTCCTTTCCTCCACTGGTCCATTCGTCTTTTCGTGACATGCGTGCCAGAATCCGGACGGAGTTGGAAAAGAGGAGAAACGGTCGGTCAGTCGCCGGCGACTTCTTAATGTAATTATCTCCGCTCCTATAGAAAGAGATGGACTCAACTTTCTTCTTTCATTCCATGTCCTGCTGCTGGCTGCATCAGCTTGGACGGAGGGAGGTCCGACTGATAACGTTGGTAGGTTGGGCGGGATGCGCGTTGGCCAAAGGATTTACGAGGGCCTCCCTAGCCGAGCTGACTGCCATGTGGCACAGTCAGAAAGAACTTGCCGGCGTCCGCGTCCGTTAATGGCAAGTCAAACAACTGCGTCTGCCGGACAGCTGTGCGTTTTGAACGGTGCATCTAGCTTTAACTTTCTCCGAGTTCGCTTTCCGCCGCCGACGCAAGTCATAAGCAGGAGGCGGAAATGTTTTTTAGAAGAGGCGTTCATGATCCCTCCCTCCCTCCTCTCTTCCTTTCTTCCCGCGGCCTCCTACGGAGGGATGTTTGTCTTGCTCTCTTCGCTCCCTCCTGTGGAAAAGAAATTAGGCTCGTTCTTGCCGTTACGCAACACACTTCTTTGACGCCCACCGGCCAACCAACGCAACGATGAGTAATTTTTCCAGCTTCCTCGTGCGTCCTGATCTGGAAGCCGCCTCGGGCTGTGGTTTAAGGGTTGCCAAGGGTTCACCGACTGTCTAAGGCTGGATTGAGGAAAGAGACAGAGATATGTTGGTAAAGGGACATCCCAGCATGGCGCATTCTTGCCTATAGTTAGTCATGCAGTCTGTGAGGCTGATGGATTCGGCGCATCATCTGGCGAGAACCATCCGCGCGTACGCGTCGCAATGAATGATGGCCGAACATTATCGCCATGGATCGAGGGAGCTAGGCCGGCTGGGTGATGATTCCCCAAGGACATAGTTATGCTAGGCAGCAGAAACGTATGAGGAGCAAAATGGGCTGCCTAAGAGCTTTTGAGCATGTGGTAGCTGCCGGCGATCAGGCCACCCACGTAAGGAGCGAGAAGGCTTTTATGCTTCTTCTCTCGCTCGATCGCGTGGTTCCAGTTTCCACAGCCGGCGAGCCTCGCTTTTTGCACCTGTCTCAATCCCAG
>JAAUYK010158943.1_pt1 | contig 17029 bp, 18 predicted proteins | sample 7278021 | NCBI WGS metagenome assembly JAAUYK01 (sample SAMN14350223, study PRJNA611818) | marine sediment metagenome | isolation source: surface marine sediment (1.8m) | place: French Polynesia: Moorea | collected 2018-08
AGCCTAGATAACTGGCGTAGGGGTAACTTACCTCTGTGGGCAGAAATATCCCATCGTGAGTTGGGAAGCCCACGCTATACTGCCTAGCAGTTAGCGTGGGAGGATGTCACCCGAGTAGTAGGGTGTTTAGGTTCGCCAAATTTTTTCTAACACTTTTGATGCCTGAATATCCTCTAAATTATAGGTAGGTGATTGTATGGCAATAAAGCGGTCGTCGTTGGCTGGGAGTTGTTTTTTCGGGTCGTTTTTGCCAAATAAAGCGACGGTATAGGTTCCGACAGCAACTCCTAAATGTAATGGGGTGCTATCGGTGCAGATCATTAAGTTAGCCCCTGCGATCATAGCTGCTGATTTTCCTATATCTCCAGGTTGTGCCACCTTTAAGTTAGAACAGCTATTGAGTAAAGGATTAACCCAAGCTTCGTCACCTATCCCTTGCAATAAAACGATGGAGAGAGATGGTTGTTTCTCTTGAATCCTGTTAATGATATTAGTCCATTGAGGCACAGGATAGGACTCACTGGCCCCTCCGTAGATTAAGATATAACCATTTTCCTCGAGGAGAAGGCGTTTTTGAGCAGCTTCGGCCCAGGATATATCATCTTTGGGTAGGGCTATTTTTAGGGGAGGACAAGTGGATTGAATGCCTAAACCCTGCATGAGATCATGATACATCTCAGCAATATATTGTTCTGTTTTTTGGGGAATGACTTTGGAAATAAACCAAGTGGGTTTGTCCCCATAGCCAACAGTCAAAGGAATGCCATTCAACCACAGTAATAAGCTTATACTCCAGCTTTTTTCTAAGCTTAAGGCCAGATCGTATTCGCGATCGCGGATAATCCCTAATAAGTTTAAATAATCAGCTAGTCCACTGCGATCTTGATAGTCGAACAAGAGGACTTCGTTAACCTGGGGACACACCCGATAAGCTGCCTTTGCACGGGGTTCAACCAGGACATCAATAATAGCATTAGGATATTGAATTTTGAGGTCTTCCAGGGTTGGAAAAAATAAAATTTGTTCGCTTATTCCCCCAGGAACCAGGGCTAATATTCGCATAGTTCGATGTTTAAATGGATAGAAAGTCGGCTTTTTTACAGCACATCAGCTTAATTCTAAAGTAAGAGTCCTCATATTGGCTTTAATGTTCAGAATTAATTTTGAAGTTAACTCAGTTATCAGTGACCAGTGACCAGTTACCAGTTATTGTTCACTGCTCATTGTTCCATCACTTCAAAGTCCGATTCCTCAAGAGATAAGATGATAGATTCAGGTTCATGATTAAGAGGGTTTTGCTCTAATCTAACTAACCACCTTCCCCCATTTTCTCTTGCTTCGATACGCCCTTCCATTCCCCTCACATACTCAGGGGAAATGATACGCACCATCATTCCAATGCGAATCATAAGCATTCTTCTCTAGACAATAAGATAAGTACAATAAAGAATAATTTTAGATTAAGATTTGGTTAAAAGTAAATACTCTACAATAAAAATGTTGAAATATATGTTCAATAAGGACAACAGTTATGTACGAGAAGCAATCTAACATCAAACAGGATTTTCTTTATCCTATTTCTCCCTATTATGGATCTCCAACCAATGATACCGTTATTTTTAACGCTAAACTACAAGAATTTGCTCAAAAGATAGGGTTTCTTGCTAATCTTCATTCTAGTGGGAAAGTTCCCTCAGAAGAGGCCTATTGTCAAGTAGAATATCTGTGGAGAGAATTAGAATTAACTAAAGGGAACGTTATAAATGATCTTCAAGATCAAGGCGATCGCTAAATTAATCAACTCCAAGGTATCATAAGCAAGGAAGCATACTTTTGGACTTCTGGGAAAATTAGGATTATTAATGAATCTTTTTGCTGCTTTTGAGCCTATCGCCGCGATCGCTACTACACCTCAATCTACTCAATTATTACATCCTCTGTGTCAATCGTTAAGAGCAACACTGTATGTTCCTGAAACCTTATCTTTAATTGATAGCACCACTTGTCATTATCAAGATTCCCTCAAAGCTCATTTAGCTACAATTTGGGCAGAAAACAAAGCTTTTATCTTTTGTTTGGCTACCGGTGCTGTTATTCGTCTTATTGCTCCTTTGTTGGAGGATAAAGGGTCTGACCCTGCTATTATTGTTATCGATCCGAAGGGTCAATATGTGATTAGTTTATGCAGCGGCCATCAAGGGGGAGCCGATCGCTTAGCTCAATTAATAGCTCAGCAACTCAATGCTACTCCTATCATTACTGGTGCGTCCCATAGTCTGAATTTACCCGCTATTGATATTTTAGGCTTGCCTTTTGGTTGGCGCAAGGGGCCAGGAGATTGGACAAGGGTAAGCCATGCTATTGCGTCTCAAAAAAGGGTTCAGGTGGTACAAGAAGCTGGTTCTAGGCTTTGGCAAGATAATTTACCTCAAAATCATCATTTTTACTTTGGATTCCCTGAAATAGAGGAAAATGCTCCTATAGCAGCCCGTGTTTGGATCAGTGCTACTAAACGCAAGTTTGCTGAAGGTTCTACTTTTCCTAAAGTGCAATGGTACCCCCGTGTGTTGTGGGTGGGTATCGGTTGTATTCGGGGAACGTCTCAAGGGTTGATTGAATCTGCTATTGAGGAAGTTTGTCTAAAGTATCATTTAGCTACAGAGGCGATCGCAGGTATTGCTACTATTGATATTAAAGCAGATGAGGTGGGAATTGTTGAATATTGTCAGGAAAAACAGTATCCTTTGTTTACTTATTCTAGTGATGTTTTAAACACAATAAAAGTTCCTAATCCTTCTGAGGTGGTTAAGGAAGAAGTTGGTACTGCTAGTGTAGCTGAAGCAGCAGCTATTTATGGGGCAAATTATTGGTTTAGTTATGGAGGGAACAAGGAAAAGGAAACAGAGAATAGGGAACAGATTGAGTTAGAAAATTCTCTTTTAGTAACTAAACAAGTTATTAAATCTGATAATGAAGCTGTCACAGTTGCTATTGCTCAAAGTGAGTTAGAATATACAGGAAAAGAAGGTACTATATATTTAGTAGGAATGGGGCCAGGAAGTTTAGAACAGATTACTCCTGCTGCTAAAACTGCGATTAATCAGGCAGATGCTATTATTGGTTATTCTTTATATTTAGAGTTAATTGAATCCTTACAACGTCCTGGTCAAATTATTGAATCTTTACCCATTACTAAAGAGAAGCAAAGGGCGCAAAGAGCTATAGAATTAGCTCAATGGGGCTTATCTGTTGCTGTTATTTCCTCGGGAGATTGTGGTATTTATGGTATGGCTGGATTAGTATTAGAAGAATTGAAAAATATAAATTGGAATGGTAAAATTCCTAATATTGAAGTATTTCCAGGAATTACGGCTTTACAAGCAGCAGCAGCAAGGGTGGGAACTCCCTTGATGCACGATTTTTGTGCGATTAGTTTGAGCGATTTATTAACACCGTGGGAAGTTATTAAACAGAGATTAGAATCAGCCGCAATAGGAGATTTTGTTACAGCACTTTATAACCCGCGATCACAAACTCGTCAAAACCAAATTGTAGAAGCACAAAGTATATTTTTACAACATCGTAATCCGAATACTCCTGTTGCTTTAGTGCGCTGTGCTTATCGTCAAGATGAAACTATAATATTAACAAATTTAGAGGAGATGTTAAACCATAATATTGATATGTTAACTACTGTATTGATTGGGAATAGTAGCACCTTTTTTCATAAAAACTGGATGATTACACCAAGAGGATATAATCAATTGAGAGTGTAAAATACAAAATTTATAATATATAGTAAATACAAGTTGTTTATTAATATTTTTCTCCCCAGTCTCTATCTCCCCACACTCCCCCGTCTCCCAGTCTCCCAGTCTCCCAGTCTCCCTATCTCCCAGTCTCCCTATCTCCCCACACTTCCCACACTTCCATCAGGGGAAAAACTCTGCTGATTGTATCCTGGGATACTTATCGCCGTTGACATATCAAATAATTTTGATGTAACGTTAATATATCAAATAATTTTGATATGTTCTATGACCACTCGCATTAATCCCAAAGCTGTCAAAGCAGGGGGAAGTCTTAATATTTTTGAAAAATACCTAACCTTGTGGGTATTCGTTTGTATTATCGTTGGTATTGTCTTAGGGAGAAGCTTTCCTAATGTAGCAGAGACCTTAGACGCAATGAGTGTTTATAATGTCTCTATACCCATTGCTATTTGCTTATTTTTCATGATGTATCCCATCATGGTAAAAATTGATTTTTCTCAAGCAGTGCAAGCAGCAAAAACTCCGAGACCAGTCATCCTAACTTTGGTGATTAATTGGTTAATTAAACCCTTCACAATGGTGGTATTTGCTCAATTTTTCTTGGGTTATTTATTCGCACCACTTTTAAGCGCGACAGAGATAATTAGAGGTTCAGAAGTAACCTTAGCTAACTCTTATATTGCCGGTTGTATTTTATTAGGAATTGCTCCCTGTACCGCTATGGTACTGATGTGGGGATATCTTTCCTATAGTAATCAGGGTCATACTTTAGTGATGGTTGCTGTTAACTCATTAGCCATGTTATTTCTGTATGCACCATTAGGAAAGTGGCTACTTTCTGCTAATAATTTATCTGTTCCTTGGCAAACCATTGTCTTGTCAGTATTAATCTATGTTGGGCTACCGTTAGCGGTTGGTATTTATAGCCGCTATTGGATTTTTAAACATAAAGGAAAAGACTGGTTTGAGCGTCAATTTTTGCATTACCTAAGCCCAATTTCTGTGGCGGCTTTATTACTAACATTAATCCTGCTTTTTGCCTTCAAAGGAGAATTAATTGTTAATAATCCTCTGCACATTTTATTAATTGCTGTTCCCCTATTTATTCAGACAAACTTTATCTTTTTTATCGCCTATGTTGCTGGGTTGAAACTAAACCTAACCTACGAAGATGCAGCGCCGGCCGCCTTAATTGGTGCTAGTAATCATTTTGAGGTTGCGATTGCTACTGCGGTCATGTTATTTGGGTTAAATTCTGGGGCAGCTTTAGCAACAGTTGTGGGAGTTTTGATTGAAGTTCCTGTGATGTTAATGTTAGTTGAATTCTGTAAAAAAACGGCTGTTTGGTTTCCGAGAAATCCCGAAAAAGCGACCTTACTCGATCCCCGTTGTATTGATTCTCTGCACTAAAAATAATTGAAAACTTCTATGAGCAATTTTGATCATCCGCCCCGTATTTTATTCTTGTATGGTTCATTAAGAGAGCGTTCTTATAGTCGCTTATTAGCAGAAGAAGCAGCAAGAATTATTGAAGAAATGGGGGCAGAAGTTAAATTTTTTCATCCCCATGACTTACCTTTACGGGGACAAGTAGAAGAATCTCACCCCAAAGTACAAGAAATAAGAGAACTCAGTCAATGGTCAGAAGGTCAAGTTTGGTCATCTCCAGAAATGCACGGTAATGTAACAGGAATCCTAAAAAATCAAATTGATTGGATACCCTTAAACATTGGTTCTGTTCGTCCCACACAAGGCAAAACCTTAGCTGTAATGCAGGTAAGTGGGGGTTCTCAATCTTTTAATACAGTTAATAGTTTGAGAATTTTGGGGCGATGGATGAGAATGTTTACTATTCCCAATCAATCCTCAGTTGCTAAAGCTTATCAGGAATTTCATGAAGACGGAACCATGAAAGACTCTCCTTATCGTGACCGAGTTATTGATGTTATGGAGGAACTTTATAAATTTACTTTATTATTAAGAGATAAAGTAGATTATTTGACAGATCGCTACAGTGAACGCAAAGAAAAATAACTCAAATTAGGGTAAGAATCATGAAAAAATTGATGTTTGTTTGTAAACGTAACTCTTGCCGTTCTCAGATGGCAGAAGGGTTCGCTAAAACTTTAGGAAAAGACAAAATTGAAGTCACCAGTTCAGGTTTAGAAGCAAGTCGAGTTCATCCTGTTGCTATTCAAGTTATGGACGAAATAGGGATTAATATTACTGACCAAACATCGGACGCTTTGCTTGATTTTGATCCAGATAATTATGATGCAGTGATTTCTTTATGTGGTTGTGGAGTTAACTTACCTCAAGAATGGGTATTAAGGGATATTTTTGAAGATTGGGAATTAGACGACCCCGATGGAAAACCCATAGAAACTTTCTATCGTGTTCGAGATGAAATTAAGGCAAAAGTTGCGGAATTAATAAAAAAAATGGAACAATAATATAGCTTTCAACATCAGGGTATTGGGTGGATTAGACCAAAAACTTTACTCCTCTTAACTCTGATTTGGTTGATAATGCTTAGCTATATTATCCCTATTTTCGACCCCACTGTAGAGAAATGGTCTGCACAAGCGCGTTTTTTGCGTTGGTTAACCTTTCTTTGGCTATCTCTCGGATTAATTACCTTATTCTCCGCTTCCTATCCCGTTGCTTTAGCAGAAACTGGCAACGGTTGGCATTACATAATTCGTCAAAGCATTTGGATCTGGATCGGGTTACAAGGGTTTAATCTTATTGTGCGATCGCCCCTACAATACTTCATCAAACTTGCCCCTTTCGCTATTTATATCCTCTTAGGATTAATTTTAGCCACCTTAGTTCCAGGGTTAGGCCACGAAGTTTATGGGGCAACCCGTTGGATTAAACTAGGCCCTGTTTTGATCCAACCCTCAGAACTGATGAAACCTTTTTTAGTAATACAAAGTTCCTATATTTTTGGCTTTTGGGAACGTCATCCTTGGCGAGTAAGACTGCAATGGGTGGGAATTTTTGGTGTAATTTTAGCCTGTATTTTATTGCAACCTAATTTAAGTACCACTGCGTTGTGTGGGATGAGTTTATGGTTGATAGCTTTAGCGTCTGGTATCCCTGCCATGTATTTAACCACCACTGCTTTAGGGGGTTTATTAACGGCTTTTGTTAGTATTAGTTTACGGGAATATCAGCGTAAACGGATTACAGCTTTTCTCGATCCTTGGGCTGACCCTTTGGGTAATGGTTACCAGTTAGTGCAAAGTTTGATGGCCGTGGGTTCAGGGGGAACTTTTGGTGTTGGTTATGGACAGTCTGTGCAGAAATTGTTTTATCTACCTATCCAATACACTGATTTTATTTTCTCTGTTTATGCGGAAGAATTTGGCTTTGTGGGTAGCATTATTTTACTCTTATTATTATTAACTTATTCTACTTGTGCGTTGAGGGTTGCTGTTAACTGTGTGCATCGGGCAAAACGTTTAATTGCTATTGGTGTAATGGTGATGATGGTGGGACAAGCTTTGTTAAATATTGGTGTTGCCACGGGGGGTTTACCTACCACTGGTTTACCTTTTCCTTTGTGGAGTTATGGGGGAAGTTCTACGTTAGCTAGTTTAACTTTAGCAGCTTTATTAATTCGAGTAGCAAGAGAAAGCAATGAAGCAGACATTCTACCCTGGAAAAAGACAGCTAAGGGCTAAAGTATAGGGGAGTGTGGGAGATTGGGAGACTGGGGAGTGTGGGGAGACTGGGAGACTGGGAGACTGGGAGACTGAGAGAGGGTTTGCTAATTTGTTTCTTAACTTCATGGGATCTCTTTGACCTCAATAACTCATATTGAAAATTGTTCGTTTTTTTGCGAACATAAATGAGGGGGAAGAATTATGCCTTTAACTAAAATTATTTTTTACCTTGACGATGATGGCACGGTTCCAGTGCTTGAATGGTTGCGTGATTTACCCCCGAAAGTCCAAGACAAATGTGTGGTGAAAATCGAAAGATTAGCTTCACTAGGTCACGAATTAAGAAGGCCAGAAGCAGATTACTTGAGGGATAAAATCTATGAACTAAGGATAGGAAGACAGGGAATTAACTATCGAATTCTCTATTTTTTTTATGGGAATAGTGTGGCAATTTTGTCTCATGGTATTGTCAAGGAAAAAGCTGTGCCTATAGGAGAAATAGAACGTGCGATCGCTTTTAAAAACAAGTTTGAGCAAAATCCAGAAGCTCACACATATCAAAGGAGAATAAACAATGACACCTAAAGAAACTTCTGACGCATTATCAATTATTCATCAAGAGTTTTATGCTAATAAACCAGAACGACTTGTGGCTCTATCTGAAGCAAGAGTTAATGATGATGTAGCTCGTAAAATTAGAGAAATGCGTGAATCAGCTAATTTATCTCAACGGAAATTAGCTGATTTAGTAGGAACAACAGCCTCAGTAATTTGCCGTTTAGAAGACTCTGATTATGAAGGACATTCATTATCCATGCTTAATCGAATTGCCCATGCTCTTAACAAGAGAGTGAAAATTGAGTTTGTTTCAAACATTTCCACTGAAGATAAAGCTAAAGTATCTTCTCCTTAAGTATAAGTATGAGTTTATTGGTGAGTATAATTATGAAAGCGATTTTGAATAGTTTATGAGTTCTGAAAAGCCAGATAAGCCAGAAAAAGAAACATCATCATATCCCCTCTCAAAAGAGCGAGAAAACGCCGAAAACTTTATAAATAGTCTCGGTAATTTATTCGGAGAAATACCTCAAAAATCAGCCCAAGTGTTAATTCAGTGGATGCCATTGGGTGGTAGTGGGGGAACGTTTATTTACGCTTTACTTGAACAAGAATGGGTTATTGCTGTTCTTACGTTTCCCGTTATGATAGTGACAGTAATTTGGGCTAACTATACAGAAAGTTTTATCAAAAGATTAGGAGAAGTATTTAAAGAAAAAGGACGGCAAGATGTTGATAATTTGATGTCTTGGCAACAACAAATAACTAAAGCTTTTACCGAAACAATACGCTGGCAATTAGCTGGAACTGATGATAAATATCTAAAATGTCAAGGGAAAGAATGTTTACAATTAAAAACCGAAGGACTTAATACTTTTAAACCTAAATTAAGTGACGTTTTTGTTCCACTTGAATTAAGCGGTAATTTATTCCCCGATTCTCAAGGAAGACTTACTCCTCCAGTGTTACAAGGATTTAATTGGAGACGTAATTTAACTCAAAATGAGGATATACACAAGGATTTAAGTATTTGGTATATCCTACGAAAAGCAGAACAAAATCCACTTTATCGCTCATTAGTAATTATTTCAAAAGGGGGGTTAGGAAAAACTACTTTAGTTCGTCATATTACCTATATTTATACAACCAAGAATCTCTATAAACAAAAGGATTACAACGCTCCAAAATTATTACCTGTCTTGCTTTATTTGAGAAAATGGCAAAACTTAATTGCTGATAAAAAAGCCCCTGATTTACCAACTCTGATTGAAAAGCATCATATTCCTAATCTTGCCGGTGGAGACAGTCTTGAATTACCTCCTAATTGGGCTAAAAATCATTTACAGGACGGTAAAATGCTAGTTATGTTAGATGGTTTTGATGAAGTCAAAGAAGAATGGCAAAAATCCGTTAGTGAATGGATTAGTCAACAACTCAAGAAGTATTCTAATACTTTTTTTATTTTGACCTCTCGTCCGGCTGGTTATCATCAATATCAAGCAGAAAATAAACCCCAAACTCCTTTATTTGTCAAACCTCTAAATGAAGACCTACAAAACCGTTTTATTGAAAAATGGTATTTAAGTTGGGAAAACCATATTAGTCAAGAACCAGACCCCAATGAAGCGCAACGAAAGGCTGCCCATTTAAGTCAACAACTTAAACCTATTGAAGATGAAATTAACCCCTTAAGTGACTTTGCAAAAATTCCTCTTCTTCTTAATATGATTGTTAATTTGGATGCTAATTATCCACAAGAAAAATTACCATCTAGACGGACTGATTTATTTCGTTCTATTGTTCGCTTACAACTAGGAGATAGACCCCTGGCTAAACAAGTAGAAATGCCCTTAGAACTAGAAGAAACTCAACAAGTTTTACAGCAATTGGCGTTATTGATGATGCAGGAAAATAAAACAAAAATTGACCCAGATTTACTGCTTGAAAATTTAACAAACTATCTTGCTTCTATCGATGAATCAGTTTCTGCTACAAACTTTCTCAAAAAAATTGAAGAAGTAAGTGAATTATTGCTGAAAATTGATGACCAATACGAATTTGCACATAAAAATTTTCAAGAGTATTTAGCGGCCGCTGAAATTAAACGAACTAACCAACAACAAATACTATACGCCAATTATCAAGAACAATGGTGGAAAGATACTATTCTTCTTTATTCTGCACAACTTAAAAATCCTACTGACTTTATTGGTTATTTATTAAATCTAAACACCGATAAAGCTAATCAATTAGCCTATCAATGTTTCCAAGAAACTACCCGTGAACTTGACCCCGAAATAGAAGTCCAATTACAATCTCTTGCCCCTACTGTACAAAATGCTCGTTACCAAAAACTAGAACAACTTCTCAAAAATCAGCAATTCAAAGATGCTGATTCTGAAACCTATAATTTGATGATTGAAACCGTTGGGAAAGAAGCAGGCCAATTATTTGACCCTGAAGATTTTTATACCTTTCCCTGTGAAGATTTACTTTGGATCGATAACTTATGGGTAAAGTATAGTAAAGGAAAGTTTGGGTTTAGTAGACAGACAAAGATTTGGCAAGAATTAGCGAGGCCATATATCTATGATAATAACTGGAATACTTTTTGCCATCGCGTTGGATGGATGAAAGATGGAGAATATGTGGAATATAAACACTTCTATGAGATATTAGAAGAAACAACCCCTATAGGACACTTTCCCAACGACGGGTGTGGAGGGTCTGGTAGACTTTTATTGTACTTCTATTCTCTTGCGCAAAGATTTGTAACCTGTAATATATAGCCACGCGCTTCGCAAAGGCAAAACTGAAAAGGCAAAAATTAATTCTTTATAAAGAGTTGAACGAAGCAAGAATTAAGCAAAAAAAGACAGCATCTTCTTTAAAAATTAAACAAAGATTGTTCTGGTAATGGATTAAAATAATTAAAATGTTGCTTTATATAGCAGTCATTTCATTTAACATTTATCATTTATGATTCTTTTGGAAGTAGGCTTGAAACCTCTCCCAAACTTCTTTCTCTCTAAAGGGAGAGGCTTGAAACCAAAATGAAAGATGTTTAATGTTCAATGTTCAATGTTTGGTCAATCACCAGGAAAAAGGAATCACTAAAAAATATGAGTGAAGTTGAAACAGGAAGAATGTTATTGTCCCATAATTTTGATATCTCTAATGATATCTTTCCTGAGTTAAGTTTGCAGGAATTTACTCAAGTCTTTATTGATGGTTTGAGTCAATATGATGGGGTTAAATGTCGTCAAGTTAATCATCCTCATTGGATGGTAGAAATTTTGTTTCCTAAAAATAGTTTTTCTCCTCCACAGATAGGAGAAATGTGTGCAGATGCTTTAGTTAATAAGCGTATAAGTCATCAAAATAAGGATGATAATTTTCCTGATATTTTGATTTTAGCTGGAGTAAAAAAAACACCACCTTTGAGTGACTCTCCGGACACATTACAAACTGGTGAATGGGGAGTTGATGTAGTAGAAACTGCTTCAGCAGAAAAGTTTTTAACCGAGTTAGGATGGGAGGAAAAAACCGAAGGTAAAACTATTGATAATGTCTTTAAAGTTGAAAGATTGAAGTCTTAATCTTTCCAACAATAGGAACAAGGAACATACTATAGCAGTTCTCATACTTGTGAGCTACGGAGGTTATCCCTTTAAGGCAGGAGGCAGGAGGCAGGGGGCAGGAGGCAGGAGTTAGGTGTACCTCATGATTCCGAGAAAAGCTATAATTTATATTCATACCCATTTGGGTTAAGATATTAAATATATTTCTTGTTCCTCGAAATTACAACTATTAATTATCCATTATCCATTATCCATTATCTATTATCCATTATCCATTATCCATTATTAATTATATTTTTTTGTCCCTTTTGGACAACTAAAGTAACGTTTTTGATTTTTGATTGTCATAAGTAGTAAGGGTATATCTTCAATTTTAGCAACGGGATCATTTGTGATGCAAATAACCTTATTAACATTGTATTCTACCCCATGAAAATGAAATATTCCTACAACAGCTGGAGTCCATCGGTTAGTTTTTTTGGGAAGGCCATAAGTGATTATTGTAGATCGATCAATTGTATGAAACTTGTAGATAAATTGATCAGTGAAAGGAGTCTTTTTGTATTCTATATTATACTGATTTAACTCTCTGCTATACAATTTGAGAATTCTTTCCATTGTTTTTAAATCTCTTGGCATTATACCTTGATAAGTGAGAAATTTATGTTGAGAACGTAATATCCGCTTCACTTCCATAGGTAAAAAATGGACTACTGTTTGCGGAATCAAATATTTTTGATAGGTAAGATATAATAATCCTGTAGAACATAATAAAATACCGCTAATTATTAACTTTTTAAATAAGGAATTTTCAGGTTTTTGCTCTTTGTTATTGTTAGCTTTTATAATTAATTGTAATTGTTCATAAGCTTGACGAGATGATTGGATTCGCTTTTCTGGAACAGGATTAATTAATTGATCTAACCATGCAATTAAATTAGGACTTAATTCGACTTCATGACTGAACTGTAAACGATTATTATGTAGTAGAGAAGAGGGATTTTTTCCTGTTAGTAATTGTATTAAAGTTGCCCCCAATGCGTATAAATCTGAGGCCGCTATTGCCTGACCCCATAATTGTTCTGGGGGTGCATAACCATTCGATCCAACAATAGTAAATGTTACACCTTCTTGGCGTGTTTTATCTTGAACTGCCCCAAAATCAACTAAATAAACGTGACCATCTTTTCCTAAAATTAGGTTGCTAGGTTTAATATCTCTGTGGATAATTGGAGGATTTAATTCATGTAAATAGATTAATATTTCCAGAATATCTGAGGCAATACGACAGATTTGTTTTTCTGTCATTTTATGATGTTTATCTAGCCATCTTTTTAAGGATATTCCTGGTATATAATCCTGTACTGTTACTAACCAAGTTAAGTCTGATTCTTCTTGTTTTTCCAGGGTAAAATAATCTAGATAATGGGGGATATTTTTGTGTTCTAATGTTTTAAGGACTTGTGCTTCTCTCTCAAATAATTTAATTGCTTCCCAAGTAACTTCAGAATTAATTGCTAATAGTTTAATTATTACTTCTTTTTGAGGTGATGTTTCTAAATCAATTGCTTTCCACGTTTTTCTACCAGCATATTGACTGAGTTTTTCTTGTAGTTGATAGCGTTGATTGAGAATAGTGTCAAGAGTTACCATGATAATGATTAATAAGAGTGATTAGTTTTAATTTTGAACAGTGTTAGCATCTTGATAAGTTTCCATCGTGGATTTTTCAGCTATAGAATTATTAATTGTTTCTAAATGATTGTTTAAGTAATGACTTATCCATAATTTTTCTTGATGAGATAGGAATAAATAATATTTTTCTTTTCTTTTTGATTTCTTTTCTTGAATAATTAAATTACTAAATTTATCAATATAAAAGAATTTAAGTTGAGAAATATGGTAAGATTTTGTTCTTGAAAAATTAGCAATTTTTTTTGTGAGTCTGATCAACTTATAGTCAGAATAGATATTTATCTCATAGTGAGTAAATAAACCAAATTTTAGAAAAACTAAACTACTCAAATTATTTAGTAAGCGCGAAATTATTTTATGAGAAAAGATACAATTAAATAATTTGTTTATCTTCTCGAATAACTGACTTATCACTATTAATTCTAACTTGAACATCATAAATACTAGATAAGCACAAAATAAATAAACAACTATCAACATAAAAAGAGCAAAAAAACTTCGCAAAAACATCAGAAAAAATATCATTGCTATTTGCGGAATATATGTCTTTTTTAACTTTCTATATAATTTTTTAAATACAACTCTTATTTTTTTAGACCTTTTTTGAAAATTGTAAACAATAACTATACCAGGTGTTAAAACAAGATGAGTCACCAACAAAAAATTAAAGAATGCAGTAAAGAGACTTATAAAAACAGTAAAATATTGAGACATATTCAAGAAAAATAAGCCAAAACTTACAGCTATCACAAAACCCAAAACAATTCCTGATAATTTAATTAAATCTAAAACAATTTTGATTGTTTTCGGAATTAAATCAGTTGTATTCAAAGATAAATTTAAGAACTTTCCAGGAATAGATAAAAGAGATTGATGAGAAGATTCTTGTATTTGTATTTTACTTTCAAAAGGTAAAACAACAGAGCTTAAACTATCTTTAGGTAAACGTTTACTATTCAGAGAAATTAACGCCTCTTGTGCCGACTTAAATCTACTGCTTAAATCAGGAGCAATTAAACGATCAATCCACTTAATAAAAAACCCATCAACACTCAGGCGATCGCTGAATTGAATCTTTAAATTATCCTGGGGTAAATTAATAGGAGAAACACCCGTTAATAAGTGAATTAAAGTTGCACCTAACCCATATAAATCAGATGCAGGAACAGCTTTTCCCCATAACTGTTCCAGGGGTGCATAACCAGTCGTTCCCACAACAGTAAAAGTTACACCCTCAATAGCAGCCGCATTTTGAACCGCACCAAAATCCACTAAAAAAATCTGTTCATCTTCAGTCCAAATCAAATTACTCGGTTTAATATCTCTGTGTAAAATAGGCGGGGAAAATTCGTGTAAATATTCGAGAATTTCTAAAATTTGAACCGCAATATTATTAACCTGTTCTTCCGTAAAATGTTTCCCTTCTTCTAACAACTGCTGTAACGTTTTGCCAGGAATATACTCTTGAACTAAACCAAACCAACAAAGACTTTCATCACCCTTTTTTTCGATAGTAAAATAATCTTGATAACTGGGAATTTTCCGATGATTAAGTTGCTTGAGAACATCCCCTTCCCGTTCAAATAATTTATAATCATCCCAGTGCATTTCCGGATGAAAAGCCAATAATTTAACAATAACAGATTGATGAGGAGATGAAATAATATCAGTAGCCAACCAAGTTTGACGACCCGCATTATTGGCCAAACATTGGGTTAATTGATAGCGATCGCAAAAAATTTGTTCAGGTTGCAACATAGGGATGATATCCCTTGAATTTCAAAGTTATAGTAGTTTCAAATAAGATTGAGACAGAGTAATGTGAGCAACCTACTCACTATTGTGACAATACAGTATGCACTTTTAGTATCATTTCTATTTGCATTAACTATAAAATCAGTATTCCCAAAATTCTACCCAACCTAAACACAACCGAAAAAATAATTAGAGGTAAACGGTCCTAAAATTTAACCAAATGTAAAATTTAACCAAGAAAATGGGCAACTTAAGAATGGATCATATATTCAGTTATCCTTAATAATTCCTATGAGAGATAAAATTGTTGCCCTCACAGATAATCTTAGTCGTACCATAGTCGGGAAAGAAAAGCCCATTCGTCTCGTTATCGTCGCTTTATTAAGTGGGGGACACGCATTACTGGAAGATGTTCCCGGTGTAGGAAAAACCCTCCTAGCTAAATCCTTGGCCCGTTCCATTAACGGACGCTTTCAACGGGTTCAATGTACCCCTGACCTACTCCCCACCGACGTAACCGGAACCAACATCTGGAACCCTAATAGTAGAGAATTTGAATTTTTACCCGGGCCCGTCTTTGCCAACGTCTTACTGGCCGATGAGATTAACCGCGCTACACCCAGAACCCAGTCTGCACTCCTAGAAGTGATGGAAGAAAAACAAGTAACCGTCGATGGAAAAGCGCGTCAAGTCCCCAACCCCTTCTTTGTTATCGCCACTCAAAACCCCGTTGAATCTCAAGGAACCTTCCCCTTACCAGAAGCTCAAATGGATCGCTTTACAATTTCCTTAAGTATGGGTTATCCTAGTGAGGCAGAAGAATTGCAAATGTTACAAAAACAACTGCAACAAGCTAAGGTTGAGGAACTAAAACCCTGTATTTCCCCAGAAGATGTCTGGGAATTACAGCGTTTAACCAGCTTGGTGAAAGTCGCCCCGTCCCTACAGCAATATATGCTTAGTATTGTTAGAGCAACCCGTACAGATGATGATATTAGTTTAGGGGTCAGTCCTCGAGGGACCGTAGCTTTACAACGAGCAACCCAAGCAGTAGCATTCCTCGAAGAAAGAGATTATGCTACCCCCGATGACGTTAAATTTATCGCCCCTCACGTCCTCTCCCATCGTCTTATCGTTGCCAATGGCCGTCAACCTCACGCCATTATGGAACGGTTATTGCGATCGCAGGTAGTAGAACCCGAACTGATGGCAGCTTAAAATTTAAGAAATGAGTAACACACAGCAAGGAATTTGACAAGATTCCTTGCTATTTTTTTACATAATGATTAAAATAATTTACATAAGTTTACAAGAGGCTCAGAAATATGAGTAACGTGATCATCGAACTTCTTACCATCGCCATCATCGCTATGGCCCTCAGAAGTAAACCATCTCAGGAAAAAACTGAGTCGGTGATGATTCCCATCCCTATCAAAGATAAAATCAGGAAAAGTTAAATTATGTTAGAAAAGTTAATTGTTTTTTTACAAGACGAACTAGACATCCCAGCAGAAGAAGTTAATTTAGCTCTGCGACACACCCAAGCTATTCCTGCTCAAGTACCGATGCAGCTATGGAAATACGGTTTAATTGATATAACTCAATTAGAGAAGATTTTTGATTGGTTAGAATGGGGATAAAGCGAGCAAGCAGTTATCAACGTAAGTAAAATAAACCGTGTAAATAACTGTAAGTGAGGCTTAGATAGTTCGCTTTTCCCCACTGAGAAAGATACTAACTTTTCGTGAAGTACCCCAACTTGCTTCGCTGAAGTTGGGGCCTCCCAACCACAACTCAACTCAAGGACGGTTTTATTCGTCTTCGAGGTTTCCCGTCTCATTGGCCGTTGCCTCAATAAGACAAGTCTTATTTTGGTCTAACACATCCTCCACAGGCAGACTCTCGCCTTCCGCAAGAGTTATTTCTTGTTCCACAAATCACTGTTTGGTCTTACGCTCTTGCTGCCTACTTTTTTATTCTTCAGTAATTTCTTTCC
>JAAUYK010060485.1_pt1 | contig 17004 bp, 12 predicted proteins | sample 7278021 | NCBI WGS metagenome assembly JAAUYK01 (sample SAMN14350223, study PRJNA611818) | marine sediment metagenome | isolation source: surface marine sediment (1.8m) | place: French Polynesia: Moorea | collected 2018-08
ATGAAACCATTGCCACTGAGCGGCCCATTCGGTGACGAGTCCCAGGTAGTCCAGCATCTCCTTGTATGACTGCAGGGTTATCCGGTCTCCGTTTAACGCCTCCAAACGCTTTCTGGCGGCCTCGAGTTGGCGGCGGCTGATCAGCCCGGTGCCGTAGATCGCATCGATGCTGGCCGCCATCAGCGCGAGGCTGGCGCGTCGGGATAGTCCCTCAGCCGACTCGCGCAAGGACGTGGAGATCGCGAACAGAACATCCTCCAGCGCCAGGCTGGTGCCGAGGATCTCCAACCGCGTTTCCGACTTGGCGACCTCAGACAAGCCGTCCCGCAGCGTGACCAAGAGCGACGCGATCGCGGCAAAGCGTTCGGATTCGTCCTTGGTCTGCTCCAGCCGGGCTATCTCCGGCGCCATGCGCTCGCGCAAGGACTCGACGCCGGCGACCTGGCCGCGGAGCGTCTCCAGGACCTCGTCCAGCCTCCCCGGGGCATAGACGGAGTCCAGGAGGTCGGCCAGTCGATCGAACTCGCCTCTCGCTCCCTGATCCGGGAGCTTGTCCGCATAGGCGCGAACCGCGGCCGCATCCTCCGCGTCGGGTCTGTTGTGGATCTTGTTGCGCAGCGGCAGGAAGTCGGGATGCATGTCGGACAGTGTGGCGGACAGCTGGCGGGTTTCGGCGACCGCGCCTGTTTCCTCGCCATGCGGCAACAGCCGGGCACCGCTGCGCAGGACCAGGTAGGACCGCCCCAGCCAATCGTCCCGGCCGGAAAGGGCGATGAGCAGGCGCCGCGCACCGGCGCGCTCGTCTTCTCCCTGCAGGGCGCCGCGGTAGAAGCGGGCCTTGCGCAGGATCCATCCGTCGTCGGCCTTGATCAGGAACTGCTCGATCAGCATTTGATTGAACAGGTCCTCGAAATCCGCGCGGGCAAGGGACTCTTCGACGTCGATGTCGGCAAGGATGTTGGCGATGAAATAGCCGCCGTCCCTCAGTTGACGAACGCGATCGGTCCATTCGCCGTGTTGCACGCCACCACCGTGCGGTCGACAGGCATAGGCCTTCGGCGGCAGGATTTCTCCGTCGCTGCAAAACCAGCGTATGCGGGCGAAGGGACCGCGCTCGCTGGCCTTCATGTCCTGAATCCAAGAGCGCAGGGTCTCGCTCTCGGGCAGATCGGCAGCCCAGGCCTGCGGTCCCATCGCCAAGAGGACCGAGACAAGCAGCGGTGCGAGATTGCGTTTACACGCGGCTGTCTTGCTCATCCGACCGAACCCGACCCATGACCTTTCACGCGGACCCCTTCCACCAAGCAGGCCAGTATACCAGGGAGCGCTGTTGCCGACACGATCCATGGTGACGTAACCGGTCTCGACAATCACGTCATGGCGGCGTCCGGACCTGTCTTGCTTCCGCCGAGGCATCGGCCGCCGGCGCCCTGCCTATGCGGCGGCATTTCGGAACGCTACGCACCGGAGCCCTTTCGGCAGGCCGAGGAAAAGCGGCTGGCAGGGCTTCTCCCCAAGCGCCGACCCACGCCGCTCCCTCTCCCATGGATAGGCCCTCGCAGGACGACTGCGCCAAACAACGACCGCGGGTGCCTACCATTACGCGCCAAAAGCCCGGAAAACGATCCGCCGCGGGTGGTCCCGGTGCCCACAAATCCGCGAGTCTGCGGGCGAAAGAGTAGTGGGCGCCTAGTTGGACTTTTCGCGCACCGAATCCATGTATTCGCGGAACTCATCGGCCCAGGCGTCGACCGAGTCCTCGACATCGGCCCAGTTGCTCCAGGGCGTCCCGCTCAGGCGATCGCCGCTGCGTTGCGCGACGGCGACGGATTCCAGACGCTTGGTGGAGGCGTCGCGAAACGCCGCCTCGATGGTGATGGAACCGACGGTCGCCGCGACCGGGCTGCCGACGATCTGAATGGCGTTGTAGGCAGCACTCGGCACATTCAGATCGACGATCGCGATCTGGATCTGCATCGTTTCCTTCGAGGGGGTCTTGACGACCTCGTATCCGCCCTCTTCGAGCTTCTTCGAGAAGGACTCGACGAAGTATGCCTGGATCTCCTTCAGCTTCTCCTGATCCAGGTTGCGCATCTCTTCGTTGTTGTAGACGACCTTGACCGGATCGATGATGAATTTGTCGTAGACGGCGAAATCGACGCCTTCGCGATCGTAGACGATGACCCCCTCTTCGTCGGGCATACGCTTGAGCCCTGAGACGTCGTTAACGAACTTGTAGTCTTCGGCTTTCACCTCTCGTTTTGCAGTGGTATCGCAGCCCGCCACTGCAAGCGCGACGAAGATTGCAAACAGCGATAACGCGAAGTTTCGGATTTCTGCCATCAGCGGATCCTCCCAATTGGCCCACCGCAGACCTCGTACCCGCCGCCGCGGTAGCCTCCCGACGAGAAAGTTCGTCGTGTCGCAATATGGCACGCAACTACGCCGGCGAGGCTAGGGAAAAATTCACTTCATATGGATCATGGTACGGGAAGACCGGCCGATCGCGATCAAGCGATCGATCCGACTCATGCCCAGATGGACATGCCGCCCATCGGGCTCCGCTTCATGGCGAGGCTAAGTCGGAGCGCAGACAGTCGCGGACTGCCAAATCTCGGCAATGAGTCTTCCCCGGACTTCGCGGACGGCGCCCTGCGATATCGCCTTTCGGGCGGAGACTGGATCTTGCGACCGAAAAGGCGGGCATGGCGCCGCGTACGTCCGCTTCGCGCGGAGGCGCGGACCACGGACGTCGGCAAATGTCAGACTGGATATAACCAAGAGTTCCCGTTCGACACGGCTTGTTCGCCGACGGGCTCGATGCCAGCCGCCTCTGAGGCGTCCCGCATAGTCAAAAAGGTGACCTAGCGGATATCGCCGCTGTGATCGAATGCAGGTCTTGGAGTCAGAGAAGCTCTGTGAGGTTCAAGGTTCATTGCTTAGTCTTGCTTGGAATCTCGACTCGATCTCTGGGTGGGCCGAGAAGATTTTCGCTCGGGCTCCAAAAATCTGGTTCATTAAGGCTTGGACATGCAGCTCGGCTGTTCGCTTAACGACAGTGTCCATAGCTTCCTTTTTCTCAAGAATATGGTGCAGAGATTCCCAACTTTCATAATTCTGATAATTGAAACGGACTGCGGGTGGGCTCCCTTGAGAAGCAAGAGGAATGCTAATCAAACCGGCATTCTTGAGAGATGAGTTGAAAATAACCACGCATCCGATCTCTTGGTCTCCCACAGTGATCAGCCGCCCAAGGCCTCGGATGCGGAGAATCCCGTCGATTCCGCCTTCATCCACCACCACAAAGCCCTTGCTTCGGAGTTGTTGCTCCACCAGGACTCTGACGGCATTCGGATTTTGCCAACATCCGCCCGTGACTTTGTCATCTATTCTGATGGCGAGCCTATGCGTGGTGGCCAGAGCCACCTCCATAGGGTCAAGCGTCTTGTCGATCAGGAACTCAAATCTTTCTGTAGCATTGGCTGTGGTAGCAACGACGAGAGGCAGAAATATTGCAATCCATCGCATGATGAAGGGTCCAGGAAGCAGAGGCTGCAGCAAATCTGGCGGGTTTGGGTTCTAATCTGATGAGATGGCGGCGGACACGCCGTCTTTTTGGTGTTCTGGCATTCTCACCGTCTCATCGATTAAGACCCATGCTACCACGTTTGGGTCATTCAGCCGCAATCCGAGGCGTATCGGGTCATGCCGCTGGACGGATCGGTCCCCGGTAACCTCCTCGCTGAACACGACCCGGGCGGCGATCTTGACAAGCTCTAGGGTCTCTTCCTTGTGAGATAGGTATTCGAGACCGGAATCTCATCCCTTCCTCTTCTTGCTCAGCTTGCCACTTGCCCCCTGCATGCAGGCCCCGTCGCTGATTGCGACCCCTCACGTCCGACAATGGGACCGAAGCGGCCCTCCCGCACTCTGAGTTCTGAAGCCGGTACAATCCCGGACGCGGCGAGCCTCCAGTGAACATGGCAATTCCTAGCCAAGAGGCGACATTCTGGGTTCCCCGAAATCGACTTACGCATGGCACATTGCTATGTCGGTGGTGGGAGCCGTCCAGCGCATCAATCTCGGGCTTACCGCGTGTGGCCGGATCAAGAATGATCCATGGAACGAGAGTGCTCTCAAGCTGGTCCCGATGTAGTTTCGTGGGCACGCCAGCCAGGTCGACTAGTTAAACTTGCAGAGAACCGGGTCAGCAGCTAGCCAGGTTCTCTCAGCGACAATACTGCAGCGCTACATGTCAGACAGCCCCGCGAGGCGGAGCCCTTCCAGGACTCGTTCGAAGCCGGGACCCATCCAGGCGTGCCTCTCGCGAAGGGTCGCGATCGTCGGCCGGTCTTCGCCGGCGGCAGCGAGGAAGTTCTCCAGGGCGCCGCGCGCCTCCTCCAGATCGCCGGACAGCGCTAAGGCGGACGTCAGCACAAAGTGGGCGAAGGGATCGTTCGGGGATCCCGCTAGAGCGCGACGCAGCACCTCGATTGCGAGGGCGTCCTCTTCGCTCTGCAGATAGGCGAGGCCCATGTACTTGTACTTGGTGAAGGGGCGGAACCTGGGGTTGAGTCGCAGAGATTGCTGAAAATATGGGACGGCCGCCGCAGGCTCGCCCATTGCCAGCTTGGTCAAGCCAAAGCAGACATGGGAACAGTCGTTGTTCGGATTGAGCTCCATAGCTGACTGGCACGAGGCCAGGGCCAACCCAATCTCTCCGTTTCGGGCGTAACCCACACCGATCATCCAGTGGCCTTCGGCATTCTTCGGATCGATCGCTACCGACTGCTGAGCAGCTTCTAGGGAAAGCCGCGCCGAGTCGGGTTCGGAGATACCCGGGATCGTGCGCAGGCTTGCGGCGAAATGGACGAAGGCCAGCCCGCTCCAGGCCGATGCAATCTGGGGATCGATTTCGGTGGCCTTCTCCAAAAGCGTCTTGGACTCGCGAAAGTCGTCGACGCTCTTCGGATTGAACAACAGGACATTGCCTTTGAGCGCAAGGTCCCAGGCCTCCAAGCTCTCCGGCGGGCCCTGGCGTTCCAGGTCGGCCTCGCGCAGCTCGGCCTTCAAGGCAGAGGCGATCTGCCCAGTCACCTCGCTTTGAACCGAGAAGGCATTTGTCAGCGCAGAATCGTAGCGGTCGGACCAGATGTGGCGGTTGGTCTCGCCGTCGATCAGCTGCGCATTGATGCGGACTTGGCCCTCCGACCGACGCACACTCCCCTCGAGCACGTAGCGTACGCCAAGCTCCTCGGCCACATCACTGATATCCTTGGCCACACCCTTGTAAGTGAAGGAGGTTCGCCGAGCGATGACGAAGGCATCGCGGATCCTCGACAGGTCAGTAATCAGATCCTCGGTGAAGGCGTCGGCGAAGTAGTCCTGCGCTGGGTCGCCAGAGAGGTTGTCAAAGGGCAGAACGGCGATGGAGAGGTTCGGCTTTGCGCTCGAGGGGCCTCCTTCATCGCGTAGCAGCCACCAGCCGCCAAGCACCACCACGACAAGGACCAGAGCCAATGTGGCGAGGGGGATCATACCCCTGGCACGCTTGGCCGGCCAGGCCTCGGCCTCGATCGCGGCTAAAACCTCTCCCTCGGCGTCATCGATGGGCTCGACCTTGGCTACGAACTGAAAGCCGCGCTTGGGATGGGTCCTGATAAACCTTTGCGCCTTCCGATCATCGCCCAAGGCGCGGCGCACGCCGCGGATGCAGGTGCTGAGTGCGGCTTCGGAGACGATGCGCCCCTGCCATATCTCCAAGTTTAGCTCGTCGCGCGAGATGACTCGGTCGCGATGGTCCAGCAAGTAGCCCAGAAGCTCAAGGCCTTGAGGCTCGATCGCTACCGGCGTGCCCTTGTCGAAGAGGCCCCTGTCCCGGTCGAACACAAAACTGTCAAAACGATAGGGCATTCCGGAAATTCGCTTCGCCAGACGAAATCTTTGAGAAAACTCAGATAGAAATCAGACGCTCCTCAATTCTTTTCGGCCGATCTCTAGCAACATCGCCGGACGTCGCAAGGCCGATGGTACCGGTAAGGTCCGGGCCCGTCACGCCTTTGCAGATCTGGGCGCAGCTCCAACCCAAGCGACCCGATATCACCCGGCGAGCTCGGCTCGCCAAAGGAAAAGGAGATGGACAGATGATGCGCAATTCGATCTTAGCCGTTGCCACTGCCTTCATGTTCGCCGCCGGTCCGGCTATGGCAGGGGATACGGGAAAAGATGCCTCTCCGGATGCAGGCGTTGAGGGTAAGAGTTCGACGACCGAGCTGAGACGGAGCCTCTTGACCTTCGACCCCAGCAAGGACGTCTCAATCAGGCAACTCGTTCGTCCGGCCGGCTGGGTGTCGCCCCCCCATCACCATACGGGCCAAGTGTTCCTGCTTGTAACGGACGGCGCCGGCGAGATGGAGCTTGGGGACAACATTCTTACCGGCGGTCCGGGGACGATCATGGAGGCTCAGCCCGGTGAGGTGATGATCATGAAGAACGCCAGCGACAGCGAGCCACTGAGTTTCTTGCTGGTCCAAATTGGACCGACCGGCGAGCCAAACTTCGTGCTCAAGAAATAGCAATTTCGTTGATTGCCTAACGGCCGCGTCGACAGTTCGGGCGTGAGGCTCGAGGAAGGCAATACTCTCTGTGCGGTAGCCAACGCTCAGGTCTCTTGAGCGTGCCAGCAGGGCACAATCAGGATCGTGGAAGATCGCCTGGCCTCAATAAAGATGCACCTTCTCGACCTGCGACGAAATCGGGTTCGACACTACCGCTTTGGGTCACACCTTGCCGTTGGGCGAACCTTCACCGCACGTCCGAAGCTGGAGCCACAGCGGTCATGGTTGCCTCAAGAACGGACATCGGTCCGCACGGGTCCGGAGTTGGGGCCAACCCGGACGTTGCGAGCCTCCGCCGGGCACGGCGATTTCTAGCCATCCGCGGTCTCCGTAGCCGTCCGAGAGAAATCCGAATAACATGTGCCCATAGGCTCAGGCTTGGGCAATCGATGTTCCGATAGGGGATGTCATATGACTGATCAGGTGGCAGTCCACTACAGTGGTAGCGGCGGTCTGGCCGATGCAATCGCAGAGAGTCTGCGGAACGCAGGCAAGAATCTCAGCGAACTCAAGACAGCCGATCTCGCAACCGTCGATGAGTTTCACATCCGTGGCCGAAAGGCGACCTTGGAACTGGCCAACCAAATGATGCTGAGCGAGGACTCCCAGGTCCTCGACATTGGCAGCGGCTTGGGAGGACCTGCGCGCACGCTCGCCGAGGAGTTTGATTGCCGAGTAACCGGTATCGACCTGACGCAAGCATTTTGCGATGCCGCGAAGGTGATGTCGGATTGGGTCGGTCTCGGCGAACGAGTGATGTTTAAACAGGGGGATGCGACGGACCTGCCTTTCGCGGACGATCAATTCGATGCTGCGATGACGATTCACGTCGCGATGAACATTCCGGCCAAGGACAAGGTGTACGAGCAGAGCAGACGGGTCGTAAGACCGGGCGGAGTTTTCGCAGTGTATGACATACTTCAGGGCGAGGGCGGCGAAGTCCTTTTCCCTGTACCCTGGGCGCGAGATCCTTCGATCAGCCATTTGGCGACACCCAACGAAATGGAGTCACTTCTGGCCGCCGCTGGTTTCAAGGTCTTGGATGTTCATGACTCGACGGACGAGAGCCAAACCTGGTTCGAAGCGATGACGGCGCGCATGGCGGAATCAGGTCCGCCCCCCGTAACGTTCCAAGCCTTCCTCGGAGACGACTTCCCCGAGATGGTACGCAACCAGGTTCGCAATCTAAGAGACCGGCGGATCAGAACTGTCAGCTTCATCTGCGAGGCCTGACGGCTCAGACCTCGCAGGACCGCCACGGCTTCCCACCACTGGCGGCTATGTCCGCTTCGGGGCACTTTCCCCCGTCACCTGCTAGCAACGCGCACGTCCGGAAACGGCGGCAGAGCAGTCCTCCCGGGCTCTAAGGTCCGAAGCTGGTGCCAAACCGGACCTGACGTAGGCATGTGGCGGAGGGTAAGGAGAAGCCATCACCAGAACTCATGATACAGACCACGGTGTGACTGGATCGAGTTTATTGTGATACCGTAGCACCGTCACGGCGGGCGTGGATTCAAGCTCTTGGGGGAGGGGACATGCGTACCGCTATTTCACTTATACTAGGCCTGATAGCTTCATATGGCGGCCCGGTCCTCGCGGATCATGAGGCTGGCCGCGATGTCTTCCGAGAAAGCTGCATCGGCTGTCATGCAATCGGATGTAATCGAATTGGCCCCAAGCTCGGTGGCATTATTGGCAGAACCGCCGGAGCAATCGCGGATTTTGATGGCTACTCGGATGCCATGAGAAAATCTGGGATCATATGGAGTAAGGAAACACTCAATGCGTATTTGACAGACCCTGCATCCGTAGTGCCTGAGAATGCAATGGCATCCTTTGGTCGTATTGATGACGAAGCCAAGCGTCGAGATCTGATAGATTTTCTCATTGAACCGGATAATTCTCTCGACCTCTGCTTCTAAATCATTCGAGTCAAGACATGAATTAGGGCCAGCACACCACCGGGCCTACACCTCCACTCAGGGTCATTTTCCCGTCAATGACTGTCGCCGGGCACTTCCGAAAACGGGCGCAGAGGGGTCGTCCCGGGCTCTGAGGTCCGAAGCTGGAGCCAAACCGGACCTGACGCAGGCATGGGGCGGAGGGCAAGGAGTAGCCAGGAAGAGACATCGGGCACAGGAAAGCTCTTTGCATGGTCATTTCGATGTTTGCAGAATAGGCTCGCTATCCGGAACATGCCGGCAACGTTTTTTCCCGGCACCGACGGGACCTTTGAGAAAGGCCGAAAATGACCGAACCGCTGGAACGGGACAACGTCATCGAGCTTTTGAAAAGGTTCGGAAGCGACCAGGACGAGGTCGTGCTGGAAGCGGCGCGCCAGGTGCATGCCCAGATCACCGCTGCCGGCATGACCTGGGAAGATTTGCTGGTCCCGGACGTGACCGCCGACGACGGCGACGATGTCGAATACCAGGATACGGCGGACGAAACCCCCGAACCGCCTGCCGAGGCGGCCAAGAAGGACGCCGACTCGCTCGCGCTGATCGACGAGTTGTTGGCCAAGACCGGTATCTCGGAGGAGTTTCGCGAGGAGCTGGAAAACTACAAGACCGACATCGCCGAGGGCGAGTTCGAAGACGCGGACCGACGATACCTTCGCGCCGTTCACGACCGGTTGTCGAAGCCCCGCTGAGCGGCGGCAATACCTTGGAAGTCCGCTATCAGAGTTGAAATGGACCAAATCAGCCCGGAACCGAAAATCAGCTCATACTGCGGTTAGAACAGCGAACCCGGCAGGTACGTCACGGAGAGCTTGACAACCAATCTCCGAGTTAGAGAACAGCCAGGGTCAAAATGCCCCGTCGCCGACTGTCGCCCCACATTTCCGGAATTGGGTGCAGAGCGGTCCTCTGAGGCCCCAAGGCCCGGAACTGGACCTACAGCAGACCTGCAACTGCCTTGGCTCCGACGGCAAGGAGTAGCCAGAAGGAGACGTAGGCACGCTAGTTGATGCCACGCCGTCATGTATGCGACCGCATAGAATTCACAATCAATGAGGATGGCGAGCCTTCAGCCCTCTAACCAGTTCTCGCCCACCATTATCAAGGAATGCCTTCAGATATTCGGCGCTATGCCTTTCTGGGCATTGCAGGACAGCAGCTACAAATTCTTGCGGTGGTCGGTAAAAATGAGTGGCGACGTAGTGGCTTATCAGCTCCGGCGCGGCGTAAATCACGCCATGGCTGGGAACAAATATCTCGCCAGTACCCGCTTCCGCATCGAACTGGCAAAATTCGCATACGAATACTCCACAGTAGCAAACCAGTGGCAAGGGGTTTCGAGTAAGCGACAAAAGCTTACAATAAAACTCCTGAGAGACAGGGCCGGTCTTGAAAGACATGTCGCGACCGAGCCAACCGACCGCTCTAAAGCTATGAGGATCGTCTAGAACGCTATAGTAATTCCAGGCACTTAAGTCAGCGTAGGCGGTCAAGACGGCTTGCCTTCCATACTAGCGGCGGTCAATTGAATCCGATGCCGCCTAATCTCGACCAGTTTATATATGATCCAATCGGAGCAATAAGCACTCCATTGTGCTCTCGCCTCCGGATTGGAAATCGGGGACGGCGTTGCGCACGGACTCTACGAGCCGGAGCTGACTGCCTGTCAAAATTGATTTGGTTGCAGGTGTTCCAGTATGAGGAAGAAATTGGTGCCTGCCTGTCACCAAGATCAGGCTCAGCGCACTGGGGCCACGGTTCGATCAATAGGTTACCGGATCAATTAGCGTCGCGCAGCAACCTTCTTATTGACTGATCCGCCGCTCTGGAAATTTGGCTCCTGGAGCCAGAAGCGTTCTTGTTGTATGGCGCTCTTCGCCTCGAGGTCCGGAACGGGTCACTTTCGCCCTTTAGGCGCGGAAGGGAATTTCGATGTGTGTTGGTGAGTAAACAGAAATTCGTCGATGTTAGGTCAATGCGGACGAACCGCAGGCATGTGCAAGCTGCCCGGCCGGCCTAGAACTCCGGCTTCCAGGTGTCGACCATTTCTTCGGCTGATGCGCTTTGTTCCGCAGTGAGCGACATTTCCAATCTGGCGCGTGCCCTTGCGGCACCTTTGACGTTCTGCGTTTCCGCGATCCGGTACCAGACATAGGCCTGCACCAGGTCCTTCTCGACCCCGATCCCTTCGGCAAAGATCTTTCCGAGCCGAAGAAGGGACGACCCGTGCCCCCTTTCGGCAGAGGCTTGAAACCACGTCACAGCCTGCGTGGGGTCGGCCGGCACGCCTTCGCCCTTGGTATACATCCAGCCCAGTCGATGCATCGCCGGTGCATGATCCTGCGCTGCCGCGCGCTGAAACCACGTCATGGCCAGCCTGTAGTCCCTGACGACCCCGAGGCCGTCCCGATGGATCGTACCCAGATTAAAATAGGCTTTGACATAGCCCTGCTTTGCGGCGCTTTCGAGCAGAGCCCGGGCTTCCGCGTAGTCCTTCGTGAGGCCTTTGCCATGCAGGTAAAGCCAGCCCAGCATGTTCTGAGCCGCCGCATAGCCGCCGGCAGCGGCCTTGCGAAACAACGCGATGGCTGTCGGCAGGTTTTTGGAACCTAGGCTTCCAAGATAGTGCAGGCGCCCCAGCCGGTAGTCGGCCCGCGCAAAGCCTTGTTCGGCGGAACGGCGATACCAATCGGCCGCCGCCTGTAGGTCCTTGTCCCGACCCATGCCGAACTCCAAGACAATACCCAGGCCGAACATGGCGACCTTGTCCCCCTGGCTCGCAGAGCGTTCGAGCCAGAAGCCGGCCTTGGCGTAATCGCGGTCGACGCCAATGGCCCGAAGGTACATTCTGCCGAGGTTGGCCTGGGCTCTGGGCTCGCCCTTTTCCGCCGCCCGGCGATACCAGGTGAAGGCTTTCCGAACTTCGCCCAGTTCTTCGTACATGCGGCCCACGTGGCTCTGATAGAAGGCGACTTTGCTATCAGCGCCCGAAGAATGCCCGTCGCGGCCAGCCGCTTCCGCTACAGCGGCGGCCTGCAGGAACCAACGCATCGCTTCCGATCGATCGACTTGAACGCCTATCCCATTCCAGAATTGCCAACCGATCCTGTGGATCTGTTCGGGAGAGCCCCGCTCGAACGTGATTCCCCGTTCCTCCTTGAGCAACCGTTCGTCGGCGGCAAGGGCCTTACCCGTTAGTCCCCTCTCTACGCTGTCGCGAAGATACTCTCCGAACAGGGTCAGCAGGCGCGGCACGTCCGGATTGAGCCTCTCCCATAGGGCCAAGTCATCCGGGTGGTTGCTTTTCATGAAATCTTTGAACTCGAGACAGAAATGACGCTCCATCATCTGTCGGGCTTTGACCAAGAAGCGCGAGTATTTGTCCAGCCCAAGGTCCTGGTTCGCTAGCTCTCCCACCAGGAAGGCCTCGCATTCCCTGTCGAGGTCGCGCATAGTCTGTAAGCGGCCCTCGAGCAATTGAATTCCGTGTCCGGCGAGTTCGTGCGCCAGGACGGCGGCCAGTTCTTTGGGGGACCATTGGATGCCCCTCCGCCCAACCCCGACGATATAGCTGCGCTTGCCCCGCTCCAGACCATAGGAGTCGGAGAAGTGCGGCAGCAGCAGGGCTATGCCTTCGCCGCCAACAGGAGATCTCGGCAGGCTCCGTGGCAGGTAATGGAGCTGAATTATCCCGTCCGCCTTGAGCCGCTCGATCGCCGTACGCGAACGAGGCGACGCGCTGATTAGTGCGTCGTAGGCCGCAGCCAATCGCTCGATACCTTCCGCGCCGTCGAGGGTTCTGATGTCATCGCTTGCCTCGACCGACGGGGGCAGGGCAATCAGTATGATGCCCTTGTGCAGCTTCGCAAGCCTCTCGTCGTTGGCCTGCGGTGTCGCCGTTCCTACCACGGTCAGCTGGATGGCCAGCACCGACAGCGCAACCGCCGATTTCCGAAGCCAAGTAGCTGTCATTTCGAGCTCGCTTTACGGAACGCCTGCTCACGCTCGGTTTTCCTGTCCGTGGCGTAGAGCCCTAATCGCGCCTCTGCAATGGAGGCCGGAGCCTTCCAGGTCTCGTCGACGTCGCCAAACGTCGGAGCGACCCGGCCAGCCCTAAAGCGTCGTCTCTCATCACCAAGAATGGGCCTGATTGTCATTCACGGTCTATGAGAATTGGCACAATTGGCTTTGGTCTTCCCCGACTGAATTGATCCATGCCTATTCAGGTAGGGGTGAGGACCAAGGATGGGAATCAAGCGTCGCAAACCGGAAAGGACCGTAGCCAATCACTTTCGGACCTGGCTGCAGACCGAACGAATTAGACGCGGTTAGGGATATTCGCGCTTCCAGGTCAAGAGTTGGGCGCATAGTGGTCGCGCTGCAGACCTTTCCAGAAGGTCGTCATGTAACCAGATTCAGACATCAATGGCGACCTTCTAGCTGGGGCTTGTCCTAGAGCGCTCTATCTCATGACCGGTCTGGAAAGAACGCGGGCCGCTTTCCTTGAGGTCGGCCAATTGCCAGTGATGGAAATGTCGGGAACCGTCCGCGCAAACCCATAGGCGTGCCCGGCATCGGTGAGATAAGGTGAAGACTGCCGAAATAGGCTGCGGGAGCATGGCATGAATGACACCAGAAAGCTTCCCGCCGCAATGGAAACAATGTGCTGGCTCACTTGCACATGGCTCGTTTCGCGTTGGCTAGCCGTTCCAGAAGCACAGGCGTTGAACGGCCGAGGATTCGACGCCACTCATCGACTACGCCTTGTCGATACGTCGAGCCCACGCGGCAAACTGCAGAGCCTTTTCAAATTCTCGAGGCGGTGCACCCGGGAAGTGCAGACGGGGAACGGAGCGGCACAGCTTTCCATCCTTCTCAAGGGCATTCAGCACACTTCCAATCGGACTATGCTGGGGGCAGGTCTGCGAATTGCCCGCGAGACCCAATCCTTGCGGGCCGGTGAGTATCTTTTCCGCCCGGCCACAGCACTTTCCAATACCGCCAAGATGTGACCCATCAGACCAAAGGGATCGATCTATGAAAGCCAAACACATCGCCTATCTCCTCGTGTTCGTCTCTGGACTCATTTGCGGCAGTTTTCCTGCGCTTTGGAGCCAACACGAAGCCATGGCGCAAGATCAGCCTCCTGAGAAAGAAGCAATTCGAGACACGAGGTATGAGGAAGCCGAATTGAAGCTGACGGAGGCCCAACTCGCCTACGCTAAGGGTGCCAACAAAAGGTTCGGTGGCGGGGTCTATTCGACGATCTTGATCAAAATGTTGGAGAACAAGGGAGAAGTGTTGCGGACCTTCTTGGCTGAGCAAGGCAAGGCCGAGCCGAATATTCAAACCGTGCTTATCAAGCAGGCAGAGGGACGTCTGGAGGTGGCAAGGCTGGAACTTGATCTGGAAATCGATAAGGAACTGCGAGACCTTCGCGAATTGGGCATTAGAGTAGCGGAAGAACGAGTGAGGCGGGTGAAGAGTGACCGGATACGCGATCGCGATTACCGGCAATCTTGGCTGATTGGCCAGCTGGAGTTGAATTTGATGGAAGTACGTCTGGATCTTGAGCTGGCTCGTTGATCTTCAGCAAAACCTGCGCTCAGCCGATCGATGTGCGCTGATTGCTGAGGCAAGGGCTTGTATTCTTACAGCATTGCTGCGGGCTTAAGTACGACCTTGTCTCCACCGATCTTCATCGCGACCTAGAATAACCTGCTGGTGGCAATCGTCCGGCGGCGCAACAGGTCTGCATTGGGTCATTTGTCCCCCTGTCTGCAACAGGGAACACACGTCCGGAGTTTGGAGTCCTTCGGACCAAAGCCTTGAGAAGGCGAGCCTTGCTCCCGACAGGGTCCACGCAACCCGCGACGCCGTCGAGACACCGCTTTTCCCTGGGGTGTATCGTCGCGTGGATTATCGTGTCATGATCGTAGCTTAGGGCGGTGCCGGCGGTGCCGTCGGTGCAGGGGACGGCAATGGATCGGGAGCGCTGGCAGGCAGCCGAGCGGATCTTCGAGCGGGCGCTCGAAGAGGACGCAGCGACGCGCGACGCCTTCCTGACCGAAGCCTGCGGCGGCGACCCGGCCCTGCGCTCGGAAGTCGAAGAGCTGCTGCGGCATCACGAGAGCGCCGAGGCCAGCGGCTTCCTCGAGGAGCCGGCCCGGCTCACCGAGGCCCTCGATGCTGAGGCCGCGCCCGAAGACCCCTTCGTCGGCAAGGAGCTCGGCCCCTACCGGGTGCAGAGCCTGCAGGGCAGCGGCGGCATGGGCAACGTCTACCTCGCCGTGCGCCAAGCCGAGTTCCGCCATCAGGTCGCGATCAAGGTGCTGCGGCGCTCCATGGCCTCGGGCGACCTGCTCCGGCGCTTCAGCTCGGAGATGCAGGTCCTGGCCGTGCTCAGCAAGCACGAGACCATCGCCGGCCTGCTGGATGCCGGCAGCACCGAGGACGGCCTGCCCTACTTCGTCATGGAGTTCGTCGACGGCGAGCCGATCGACGCCTACTGCGACCATCACCGCAACAGCCTGCGCGAACGCATCGCCCTGTTCCGGCAGATCTGCGACGCCGTGCAGTTCGCGCACCAGCACATGGTGATCCACCGGGACCTCAAGACCGGTAACATCCTGGTCCGGGTCGACGGTGTGCCCAAGCTGATCGACTTCGGCATCGCCAAGCTGGTCAGCCCCGAGCTGGCCGGCGCGGACGCGGCGGTGACGATCGCCGCCCGGCGCTTCATGACCCCGAACTACGCCAGTCCGGAACAGGTCCGCGGCGAGTCCCTGACCACCGCGAGCGACGTCTACTCCCTGGGCGTGGTGCTCTACGAGCTCTTGTCCGGCTGCCTGCCCTACGACCTGGAGGGGCTGCGCCAGGACGAGCAGCTGCATGCGATCTGCGAGGTCGATCCCGAGCCGCCGAGCCGTGCCTTCGGCCGGACGGCAGACCCCGAGCGCGTCGCCCGGCTGCGCGGGACCACGGCGAAGAAGCTGCGCGCCGCGCTCGACGGCGACCTCGACGCCATCTTGCTCAAGGCGCTGCGCAAGGAGCCGCAGCGGCGCTACGGCTCGGCCGAGGCGCTGGCGGACGACCTGGCGCTCTACCTGGAGGGCCGGCCGGTCGAGGCCCGGCCCGTGGGACCGGTGCGGCAGGTCTTTCGTTGGGGCCGGCGCAACCCGGTGCCGGCCGCCCTGCTGGCGACCGTGGTCCTGAGCCTGGCCGGCGGCTTCTGGCACCTGGAACGGCTGTCCGAGCAGCTGGTCCAGGCCACCGCCATCGAGGGCGCGACCCTCGAGGCCCAGACCCTGTCGCTGGTCCAGGACTTCTATGCCAAGCAGGTGGTCGACAAGGTCAAGACCGAGGTGCCGGTCAGCCATCGCTACGACATGATCGAGGGCGCGATCCCGGTGCCCGCGACCTTCACCATCGACCTGGGCGAGCACATCCGGCAGGCCCAGGACAGCGGCATGTCGGCGCGGCTCTACAGCGCCTATCCCTTCGCCCACCGCGAGGACGGCGGCCCGAAGGACGACTTCGAGGCCTGGGCGCTGGAGACCCTGACCGTGGACCCGGGCCGCCCGGTCTACCGCTTCGAGACCCACCAGGGCCGGCCCTCGCTGCGCTACGCCACGGGCTGGGTGATGAAGCAGAGCTGCGTCGACTGCCACAACAGCCACCCGGACAGCGTCAAGACCGACTGGCGGACCGGCGAGCTGCGCGGCGTGCTGGAGATCGTCCGCCCGCTCGACCTCGACATCACCAGGGCCCAGCAACGCCTGCGTGAGACCCTGGCCTACATGCTCGGGGTCTCGGTCCTGCTGCTCGGCCTTGCACTCCTCTTCCTGCGCCGCCCGCACAAGAAGTAAGCGGGGCTTTTTCGCCCCGCTTCCACAGTCCGGTTGTTTCTTGGTCGGTGAGATGCCGCCCACCGGATCAAGGGCTAACGGATCGCGCAGACGCTGGCGAGCAGGGCCAGGCGGTTCTCCAGGCTGCGCTTCATTTCCTTCACCACGAGGGCCATGAACTGGAGGTACAGCTTGTAGGGGTTCTTGACGCTGGTGCCTGCGGCCACCGTGCCGGTGATCTCGTCCTGCATAAACTCGGCGATATCCGACATGCTTTCGCCGATGTTCCCGAGGAGAGTCATCACCAGGTCGAAGTGAGGCTTGACGTCGCGGTGTTCCAGGTCGATCGCACAGGCCTGATCCAGCGCCGCCGAGCTGCCTTGGGAGATTGCCGCGGCGATATCCTGATGTGAGGGCGTCGCCGGCAGCCTCGCAGCCGCGTCCTTCAGCATCTCGACCAGAGCCCGAACGCTGGTCAGGCCGTCGCCGATCGCCATGTCGCCGGCGTAGAGAACCACGGGCGGGATGTAGTCGACGGCGTCCGCCGCCTTGTAGAGCTGCTGGACCGAGCTCGGGACC
>JAAUYK010001622.1_pt1 | contig 16988 bp, 17 predicted proteins | sample 7278021 | NCBI WGS metagenome assembly JAAUYK01 (sample SAMN14350223, study PRJNA611818) | marine sediment metagenome | isolation source: surface marine sediment (1.8m) | place: French Polynesia: Moorea | collected 2018-08
CCTGCTCACCATCCGCGAGCTGGCGGACCGCCACGGCCACATCCAGGAGGTCATCGTCCAGCCCTTCCACCCCAAGCCGGACACGCCCATGCGCGACGTGCCGCCGCTCTCCGACGAGGATGTGGCGGTGTGGGTCGCGCTGGCGCGGCTGGTGCTCGGGCCGGACATGAACGTGCAGGCCCCCCCGAACCTGGCGCCCCGACAGCTCGAGCTGCTGCTGCGCGCTGGGCTCAACGACTGGGGTGGGGTCTCGCCCGTGACGGTGGACTTCATCAATCCGGAAGCACCCTGGCCGGAGCTCGACGCGTTGCGGGCCCGCACGCGGGCGGCCGGCCAGACCCTGGTGGAACGTCTTCCCGTGTATCCCGATCACCTGCTGCAGCGTCCCGATCTCTTCGATCCGACGGTCCGCGAGCGGGCGCTCCGGCTCGCGGACGACAAGGGCTATGCGAGGTCGCGCCCGCCCCGTGCCCGCGTGGAGGCCGCATGATCCTGGAACGCCTGTTCGCGGACGCGAGTCCGACGCTGGTGGGGATCCTCGAACGTGCGCTGGAAGGGCGCGAGCTCTCGAGCGACGACGCGGAGCTGCTGCTCCGCGCGCAGGGGCCCGACCTGACGCTCCTGCTGCGGGCCGCGGATGCGGCGCGCCGCGAGGACGTGGGCGACGACGTCAGCTTCGTGATCAACCGCAACATCAACTTCACGAACGTGTGCTACGTGGGCTGCTCGTTCTGCGGCTTCTCGCGCCACCGGGACGACGAAGAGGCCTACGACCACCCGATGGAGGTGCTGATCTCGAAGGCGCGCGACGCGGTGGCGCGCGGGGCCACGGAGGTGTGCATCCAGGGCGGGATCCACCCGAGCAAGGACCACCGCCACTACCGCGAGATCCTCGAGGCGGTGAAGGGCGCGCTGCCCGACATCCACGTCCACGCCTTCTCGCCCGAGGAGATCGACTTCGGCCACCGCAAGAGCGGCATGCCGCTTCCCGAGTACCTGCGCTGGCTCGTGGAAGCGGGGCTCGGCTCGATGCCGGGAACGGCGGCCGAGATCCTGGACGACTCCATCCGCCAGGTGATCTCCCCCAACAAGCTCCGCCGCGCGCGCTGGATCGAGATCGTCGAGGCGGCCCACGGGATCGGACTGCCCTCCACCTCGACGCTCATGTACGGCCACATCGAGAGCCACCGGCACGTGGCCGAGCACCTGGCGCTGCTCCGCTCCATCCAGAAGCGCACCGGCGGCTTCACGGAGTTCGTGCCGCTGGGATTCATCCACGAGAAGAACGTGCTCTTCAACCACATGGGGGCGCGGGCCGGGGCGTCGATGCCCGAGGATCTGCGTCTGGTGGCGGTGGCGCGCCTCTTCCTGCGGCCCTGGATCACGAACATCCAGGTCTCCTGGGTGAAGATGGGGCCGAAGCTCGCGCAGCTCGGCCTGCTCTCCGGCGCCAACGACATGGGGGGCACGCTGATGGAGGAGTCCATCAGCCGCGAGTCCGGCTCCCACTTCGGCGAGAACCTCCCCGCCGAGGAGATGCGGCGCCTGATCCGCGAGATCGGCCGCACGCCGGTGGAGCGCGGCACCCTGTACCGGGTACGCGCGCGCTTCGAGGATCCGGAGAAGGACCCGCCGTCGCTCGAGCCGCCGGCCCCGCACGAGCTCTCCGGCCCCACGCGCTGGCGCCTCACCCAGGAGCGCAACGCGAAGCGAGCCGCGTCCGGCTACTGAGCGCCCTGCATCGCGGCGAGATCCGGGCGAGTCCGCCCCGAGCCCGCGTGCGCCGCTTCAGCGCGCGGTTCGGGCGAGCCGATGGTACGGGCGACCCTCAGCGCGGAGCCCGTCGCGATGATCCTGCCCATCGGACACCAGGAACGCAGCGTGCGGCGGCTGCCTTGGGTGACGCTGTCGCTGATCGCCGCGTGCTTCGTCGTCTTTCTCTTCACCGATACAGCCGCACTGGAAGACGAGCCGGGCGCGTCGGACTACTTCGAGGAGGCGGCCGACTACTGGCGCCAGCGCGCCTATCTCGAGCCCCATCCGAAGATCCGCGAACACGTCGCCTACGACGTGATGCCCAACCAGCGCAGGCAGTACCTCCTGACCCTGCCCGACCTCTCGCCCTACGATCCCTGGGAGGACGGCGGGCGCGAAGCCCAGCAGGCCGAGCTCGACCGACTGACCGATCTGGCGCTCGGGGTGACGCCGGTCGCCCCGGAGGCGGCCAGCGCCTTCGAGCGCTGGGGCCTCGTGCCTGCGTCGCCGCGGGCCCACGCCTTTCTCAGCTACATGTTCCTGCACGCCGACTGGCTGCACCTGCTCGGCAACCTCTTCATGCTCTTCCTGGCCGGCCCTCCCATCGAGGACCGCTACGGGCGTCTGGTGTTCGCGGGCTTCTACGTGCTGGCGGGCGTGTTCGCCGCGGTCTTCTACCTGGGAATGGTGGGCCAGTCGCCGATCCCGATGGTGGGGGCCTCGGGAGCGATCGCCGGAGTACTGGGCGCCTTCCTGGTGCGACTGTGGAGCACGAAGATCCGCTTCGCCTACTTCTTCCTGTTCGGCTTCAAGCCCTACTTCGGGACCTTCGAGGCGCCCGCGTGGGCGATGCTGAGTCTCTGGTTCGGCAACGAGGTGCTCCAGGGCTGGGTGTGGGACTCGGTGGGGCTCGCGGGTGGCATCGCGTACTGGGCCCACGTGGGCGGCTTCCTGTTCGGGGTCGGGGCGGCACTCGGCGTTCGCGCGCTGAAGGTCGAGGAGCGCTGGATCGACCCGGCCGTGGAGGCCCGTCTCACCCATTTCAGCGCCAATCCGGTGCTCGAGGAGGCGATGGCGGCGCGGGAGCGGGGGGAGCTCGACGAGGCACTGGCCCTCCTCGAGGCGGAGTGGCAGCGCGCGCCCGAGGACGCGATCGCTGTCGCATTCTGGGACGTGGCGCTCGCCTGCGCGCAGCCGGAACGCGCCCGGCACGCGCTGCGCGCGGCCTTGGAGTCGAGCGCGCGGGGCGGCGAGCTCGAGATCGCGCTGCGTCACTGGTCCGAGCTCTCGGATCACGTGCCCTCGGAGCTGCTGGATCCCGCGCTGCTGCTGCGCTTCCTGCCGACGCTGGTCGAGGAGAACCAGAGGGAGCGCGCGAAGCTCGCGCTGCGTCAGGCCCTCCATCCGGAGAACCGGCGACTCACGCCGGGTGTGGCGCTGCGCGCCGTCGAGCTGGCGCGCGAGCTCGACCCGCCCTCGGCGCTGCGCGCCGCCAGGCTCGCGCTGGCTTCCCCGGACCTGCACGAGGCCAAGCGGGCCAGGCTCGAGGCCGTCTGCGGGGAGCTGGCCGCCGCCGGTGTCGAGGAGGTGGCGTCGGCCGGCGAGGTCCGTGAGGACCTGCCCCCGGAGGTCGCTGCGCCCTCGGAGCCCCCTTCGACTCCCGTATGGGACGCGAGCGGGGCCATCGACCTGTCGCGCTTCGGCCGCGCGAAGCTGATCGAGGCGCGGCCCCGACGGCTCGACGCCGACGGTCTGCGCCTCGGCCTCGAGGGCGGTCGCGAGGCCGCAGTCGCCTACGCGCGGATCCAGGCCGTGTCGGTCGCGTTGGTGGGAGGCCTCGGCCCGAAGCCGGTTCTGGTGATCGATCTGCTGGCGAACTGGAACGCGAGCGAGGCCGAGGTGCTGCAGGGGGTCCGCCTGCGCAGCGATCGCTTCGATCCCCGCCCGCTGCTCGCGAGCCCCGGCGATCCCACCCAGGCCTTCGTGCGCCTCGTGGGACGCCTCCTCGAGGCGAGCCGTGCCCAGCCCCTGCCGAGCGTCGAGGCGGCCACGGGCCAGCCCTTCGCGCGCTTCGACAGCCTCGAGGAGTACGAGAACCAGGTCCTGCAGGTGGCGGAGCCGTAGCCGCCCTCGCGCCTCCCCATCGATCCAGCGCGCCGATCCAGCGCGCCGACCCGGCGCGTCGATCCAGCGAGCCTCCGGTAGCGGCGACCGTGTGCGGGAGTCATCAGGCCGCGCAGCCCCCGGCGCTCTTCGGGTCCTGCCACGCGCAATCGTCGCACACCACGTAGTCGATGCGCGGCACGGCGGGGGCGCCGAACAGGTCCAGCTCTCTCAGGGCATCCTCCAGCTCGAGCCAGCGCAGCCCGAAGGCCTGGACCTTCTTGCACAGGCTGCACATCGGAAGGCTGGACTCGCTTCGGGGGAAGGCCTGGTCGAGGATGGAGTAGAAGGGGCGTTGCTGCTCCCGGACCAGGGTCCCCTGAATGTCGATCGCCCCGCCGGTAGAGCGCTGGACGACGAGCCGCATGAAACGGAAGCGCTCCGGTGAATCACAGCGGAAGGGAATCACGAAGGGCCCCTCCCCGGAGCGCACCCGCTCGAAGAGCCCTTCGTACAGCAGCCGCGTCTCGGTCCCGGCCACGAAGTCCCAGAGGGAGCGTCCGAGCACTGCACCCCGGGTCAGGTTCGCCGCACCGTTCTCGCGGGCGAACTCGAGCCATGCCTCCCCGACCGAGACGATGCGGTCGTCGTGGTCGATGGTGTAGGGAAAGATCTCTTCTACCACCCGGGTCTCCGGGGCGCTGGCCAGAGCGGCTGGCTCGTGGGGACGGCGCGGTCCCGATAGAAACCTACCACGGGTTCCGCGGGCCCGGCACGGCGCCCCCGCTCAGCCGTGGTAGAAGGTCTCGCGCACCACCTTGCCGTCGCGCCATACCTGGAGCGCGACCTGGCGCTGGCGTACGCGCTCGCCGCCCTTCGGCGTGAAGTCGAAGGTCCACTCCACGGCCGCCCGGTCGCCGTCCACGAGCACCTCGCCGACCTCTGCGCCGTGGAAGGCGACGCCGTCCACGAAGGCCTGCTCGTAGGCGCGGGCCTCGGCCTTGCCGACGCGCTCCCCCTCGCCGTTCTCGCTCATCACCACGTCGTCAGCGTAGAAGCGGTCGAAGGTCTCGAGGATCTCACCCTTCAGGATGCCGTCGATCACGGCCTGCACGTGGTTGCGGATGCTCATCGTCGTCCTCCCATGGCGTCCCGGCCGTGCGGCCGGTACAGGTCGGGCTCCGGACCCACGGGCACCACGCCCGTCGGATTGATGGTCCGGTGGCTCTCGTAGTAGTGGCGCTTGATGTGCTCGAAGTTCACCGTGTCCGCGATCCCCGGAACCTGGTAGAGCTCGCGCAGGTAGCCGGACAGGTGGGGGTAGTCGGCAATCCGCCGCAGGTTGCACTTGAAGTGGCCCACGTAGACCGCGTCGAAGCGCACCAGCGTCGTGAACAGCCGCCAGTCGGCCTCGGTCGCACGGTCGCCCACGAGATAGCGCTGACGACCGAGCCGCTCGTCGAGTTCGTCGAGCGCCGAGAAGAGCGATTGGAAGGCCTCCTCGTAGGCCTCCTGGGTGGTGGCGAAGCCGCAGCGGTAGACGCCGTTGTTCACGTTCGGGTACACGAACGCATTCATCGCGTCGATCTCCTCCCGCAGCGGCTCGGGATACAGGTCCAGCGTCGGATCCCCGAACTCGTCGAACTCGCTGTTCAGCATGCGGATGATCTCGGCGGACTCGTTGCAGACGATGGTTCCGAGCTTTCGGTCCCAGAGCACGGGAACCGTGACGCGGCCCGTGTAGCGGGGATCCGCCTCGGTGTAGATCTGGTGCAGGTGGTCCCGGCCGAGCAGGGGGTCGCCGGTGACGCCCGCCGTAGCGTCGGGATTCGCGAAGCTCCAGCCGTCCTCACCCATGTGGGGGTGGACGACCGAGACGGAGATCGCGCTCTCGAGCTTCTTGAGCTTGCGGAAGATCAACGTCCGGTGGGCCCAGGGGCAGGCGAGCGAAACGTAGAGGTGATAGCGCCCGGCCTCGGGGGCGAACTCCGTCGAGCCGTCGGCCTTCACGGCGTTGCGGAAGGAGGAGTCCTGGCGCACGAAGCGTCCGCCGCTCGATTTCGTGTCGTACCATTCGTCGGACCAGCGTCCCTCGATGAGTCGTCCCATGCTGTCCTCCTGTGCTTCGGGTCTCAGGCGAGATCGAAGAGCAGCAGCTCCGCGTCCTGGCTGGCGCGGAGCTCGAGCGAATCCGTCTCGGAGATCGCGAGGCCGTCCCCGGCTTCGAGCGACGAAGCGCCGGCGGAGACGCGGCCGTCCAGGACCTGGAGCCACGCGCCGCGCCCTGCGCGCAGCGCGTGGGTGAAGCCGTGGCCGGCGGAGAGCCGCGCGGCGTACACGTCCGCGTCGCTCCCCACGCGAAGCGATCCGTCCCTTCCGTCGCCCGAGGCGACGAGCACGGGGCCGGGCTTGTCGCGCCAGCCCGGCGCCGCCCACTCCCAGCTCGGCGCCGTATCGGGTCGGGTCGGGAGGAGCCACACCTGAATGAAGCGCACGGGCGCGCTGTGCGAGGCGTTCCACTCCGCGTGGACCACACCCCGCCCGGCGCTCATGCGCTGGATCTCGCCGGACCCGATCCGGGAGCGGCTGCCGCCGCCGTCCTGGTGGAGCAGGGCTCCGTCGAGCACGAAGGAGAGGATCTCCGCGTTGCGGTGCGGATGCGGGCCGAAGCCTCCCGACGGAGCCACCAAGTCGTCGTTCAGAACGCGCAGCGCACGGAATCCCGACCAGGCCGGGTCCCGGTAGTCGGCAAAGGAGAAGCTGTGTCGCGACGTCAGCCATGTGAGCCGTGTGGCGCCCCGCTCGTCCCGATGTCGCTGGACCACCCGCATGCGGTAAGGAAAGCCGCCGCAATGAATGACACAATAGAGCCATCTGGACTAATATTGTTTCTTTAAAGGAAACAATCGGCGTCCATTCTCCCATGTCCCACCTTGCGAATGTCCCACCTCGCGGAGATCGAGACCTTCGTCGAGGTCGTGGAGGCCGGAGGCTTCCGCGCGGCGGCCACGCGGCTGGAGCTCACGGCCTCCGCGGTCAGCAAGCGCGTCCGAGGTCTCGAGGAGCGGCTCGGCGCCCGGCTGCTGAACCGCACCACCCGGCGGGTCGCTCCCACCGACGTGGGGCGCGCGCTGTTCGAGCGGGCGCGGGCCATCCTGAGCGACCTCGAGGACGCGGAGGCGGCCGTCGCCGAGCTCCAGGCGGAGCCCCGCGGCCCGCTGCGGGTGGGCGCCCCGATGGACTTCGGCCGGCGCCATCTCGCCGAGCCCCTGGCGGCCTTCGCGGTCGCGCATCCGGGCGTGTCTCTCGACGTGGAGCTCACCGACCGCTTCGTGGACGTGGTGGGCGAGGGCTTCGACGTGGTGGTGCGCATCGGCGCCCTGCCGGACAGCAGCCTGGTGGCGCGGAGGCTGGCTCCCTGTCGCCGAGTCCTGGTGGCCTCTCCCACCTATCTGGCCGCACGCGGCGCCCCGTCGTGCGGCGCCGAGCTCGCCGAGCACGACGTCGTGGGGTACGCGCTCGAGGCCGCGCGGAGCTGGGTGATCGACGCAGAGCCCCACGTCCTGCCCGAGCGGCATCGCGCGGACAACGGGGAGATGGTGCGAGCCCTGGTCCTGGCGGGTCGAGGCCTGGCGCTGCTCCCTACCTTTCTCGTCGGCGACGATCTGCGCGACGGATCCCTGGTGGAGATCCTGCGCGGGCGCGTGGACGCGGACCTCGCGATCCACGTCGTGACGCCCCACCGCAAGCTCCTCTCGACGAAGGTCCGCCTGCTGCTCGAACACCTCCGCGCCCCGCTGGGTGCCGAACCGCCCTGGGACCGCGGATTGTGATTTGCTCTCGTGCCGACAGGAAACGGTGTCAAACCTCCGGCTGCGTGCCAGTGCGGCGCTCCAGGATCGAACGCACGCTCTCGACGGTGTCGGCCTGGTCCGGGCTCTTGTCGCTGCGGTAGCGCTTCACGCGGGCGAAGCGAAGCGCCATGCCCGCCGGATACTGGGGGCTGCGCTGCACGTCGCCGATCGCCACTTCGACCACCAGCTCGGGTCGCACGTACACCACGTGGCCTTCGCGGCGGACCTCGAGCTCCTGGAGGCGCCGCGTCTGCCAGGTAAGCAGCGCGTCCGTCAGGCCCTTGAAGGTCTTGCCGAGCATCGCGAAGCGGCCGTCCGCGGGGTCGCGGGCGCCCAGGTGGAGGTTGCTCAGCCAGGCGCTGCGCCGGCCGCTCCCCCACTCGGCCGCGAGCACGACCAGATCGAGCGTGTGGACGGGCTTGACCTTGAGCCAGGCCGAGCCGCGGCTGCCGGCCTCGTAGCCGGAATCGAGCGCCTTCACCATCACTCCCTCGTGGCCCCGGTCGAGGGTCTCGCGCAGGAACGCGAAGGCCTCGGCCGCGTCGTCCGTGATGCGACGCGGGACCACGAGCCCCGGTAACGCCTCGTCGAGCGCCGCGAAGCGCTCCGAAGCGGGGCGATCGATCAGCTCCTGCGCGTCGATCTGGAGCAGGTCGAAGAAGAAGGGCGTGAGCGGAAGCTCGCTGCGCATGCGCTCGACCTCGAGGCGCCGCCCGAAGCGTCGCATGGTCTCCTGGAAGGGCCGCGGTCCACCCTCGGGATCGAGGGCCAGCACCTCGCCGTCGAGCAGCAGCTCCCGAGCGGGCGCGCGGCGCACGACCTCGACGATCTCGGGAACGGCTGCTGTGACGTCGTTCGCGCGTCGCGAGAAGACGCGCACGTCGTCGCCCGCCTTGTGGACCTGCACGCGCGCCCCGTCGAGCTTGGCCTCGACGGCCGCCCGGGAGTGGCGGCAGAGGGCCGCTTCCAGATCCTCGGCGGGCTGGGCGAGCATCGGCTGAAGGGGTCGGAACAGCTCGATCCGGAAGCGCGAGAGCCCGGCCGCTCCCTGCGCGAGCGCCGCCCCGGCGACGGCCGGCAGATCGCCCGCCAGCATCAGCGCGCGTCGCACGTCGCTCGCAGGAAGCCCCGTTGCGCGCGCGAGTGCCTCCGCCATCAGCCCGTCGAGCGCGCCCTGCCTGAGCTCGCCGAGGATCAGGCGCACGAGGAAGGTCTGCTCGTCGGCGCTGGCGCGCGCCCGCACCTCCGCGAGCAGGCGGCCCCGCTCGCGATTCGAGCCCGGGCCCGAGACCCCCGCGATCTGCTCGAAGCGACGCGCGACGGCGCGCACGTCGAGCGAAGGCTCCGCGGCGGCGGCGTCGGGACGCGCCCGGCGCAGCGCTGCGGGACCCAGCCCGATCCGTCCCGTGTGGAGGCTCCCGGCGAGCCAGCTCACCGCGGGGACCACCTCGTCCTCGCCCAGCGCCTGTAGCAGCTCGGCAATGCATCCGATCTTCTCGAGCCGGGATCGGGTCCGCGCGACCCGCTTCGAGGTGTGGACCAGATCGATCAGGCGCATCCCGGCCAGAGGGTAGACGACGCCCTCGGGTCGGCTCGCTATCCCCGCGTTCGCCGCTGCGCGGCAAAAGCTTCCGCGGCGTCGGCCGACCCGTCTCGGGTCGGCCTCCTTGCTGCGCGTTCGCCGCTGCGCGGCAAGAGCTTCCGCGGCGTCGGCCGACCCTTCGCGGGTCGACCGACTTGCTCAGCAGAAGCGCACGCGTCCGTTCGACCGCTGCGAGAGGCTCGTCCGGATCTCCGCGTCGTAGACGCCGGTCCGCAGTACCACGAGCGGCTCGGGGCCGTCGCGCAGCACGTCCGGCGACAGGACCGGGAGTCCGGTGCCGTAGAGCCGCATTCCGGCCTTCTGCCGGCTGTGATCCAGGACGCCGCGAAAGCACTCTTCTTCGAGCCCGGCGGCGAGCAGGTGCTGGGTGAAGACGTGGGCGCCGAACTGGGGACCGACAGGATCATCCTCGAGCCCGGAGCCAGCGCGGCCGCACCGAACCCCAGTCTCGTCACGGGGCCCGTCGCGTGGCGGGAGACGAAGTCCGCGAAGCGGGCGTCGTGCTCCTGCCACGTCGGGCCCAGATACTCGTTGTGGGGCTGCAGATAGACGGCCTGCAACGGGGGCAGCCGCAGAAGCTGCAGGGTGTCGCAGCGCTCGCGGGTCTGGGCCGTCGGCTCACGCACGTTCCGGTCCGCGCGCCCCAGCGTGGACGGGAGCGCCGCTGTTCGCCGTGGGCCTCATCGCCACACTCTGAACGGCAGACTCCAGGGGGGGGCTGAAGCGGCGCCGCAACGGGACCCCGGAAGCCTCCCTCAGCGAGGCGGCCCGTGCCTCGGCGCGGCCACGCGGAACACGTCATCCGGCAGCTCGTCGCCGATGGACGTGTTTCGGCGGATCACGTCCGAGAGCCGGATGGCCTCGAGCTGCTCGATCTCGCGCCGGGACAGCGCGCGCTGGTACCAGAAGCGGTCGCCGTCCCGCAGCGCCGTGAACTGCTCCACGAGCAGCGCGTGGAAGAGCGGGCCGAGGTGGGATCGCGGTCGCCGGTCCTCCGCCAGTCCCCCCACCCAGAGGTCGACGTCGTCCACGCTCGCGTAGGCGGAGGCGAGCCGCTCCTGGACCTCGCGCAGGCTGGACACGTCCTCGAATCCCCGGGCCCTCGGAAACCCCATGGCCTGGCGGACGTCGTTGTAGCTGGGAAGCCCGTGGTCGCGGCCGCGCTGGATGTTGAGCGACGCCAGGTCGAACCCGCCGCGGCCGGGATCGCCGAACAGGAAGTTCCGCACCGCATCGACGACGTAGGGGTCGATGGCCTGGCACGCCTGGGCGGCGAGCCCGCGGAGCAGGGGCTCGATCCCGCCCTCGGCCGCGATGCGGTCCGGACGGAAGAAGGCATCGGCCAGCGCGAGGTGGCCCTCCGGAATCTCCCTGCCGTCGGCGTCGAGGCGGAGCAGGGTCGGGCTCAGCGCGCTGTGGCCGAAGCGATAGGCGGCGGTCGAGAAGGCGTTGGCGATGCTCGCGTCGACGCGCGGGTCGTAGCCCCGGTAGGGCGGGAGGGCGTCCGGTCCCAGCAGGGCGGGAAGGAACTCCCGGTAGGTGATCACCTGCATGAGCGCCCCCACCCGCGCGCGAGCCGTCTGGTAGCGGGCCTCTCCGTCCCATTCCGGATGGCGCGAGGCGAGGCGCTCCGCGATGCGGTTGTGCTCGCGCACGAAGAGGGTATGGAGTGCGGTGAGGCCCACCTGCTCGTTGGCCCGTACGTCTCCGGCGAGGAAGAGCGAGGCGCCGGATCCTCCGGCATTGGGGAGGCCGGCCTCGTTGTAGGGCAGGAGCTCCCCCTCGCTCGTGAGCAGCTTGCCGCTGCCGTCGCGGACCCGCAGCGCAGCGGCGCGGATCTCGTCCGAGCCGTACACGTTCGAGGCGTCGATCCAGGCGCTGATCTCGTTGAGCTGCTCGCGGGTGTTGCCCGGCGCGTCGCCCGTCTCCGGAGCGTAGATCGACCGGTTGAGCGGGATCTCCACCCCGCCGCTCCCGTCCGGATCGAAGAACGGATCGCCGGCGGGCACGGCGATCGGAGCGGGCTCCGGCGGATCGACGCCATCGGTCAGATCGAGGTCGTGATCGAGGAACTGCCCCCACTGCCAGAGGAAGTCGCTGGCCGCGAGCGCGTTGGCGCGCGCGCCGTCGGGCTGCGCGCTGACGAGATTCGAGACGAGGCGGGGGCTCGGGCGCTCCGCTCCCGCCAGCGCCGAGATGCCGTCCGCGTAGTCGGGCTCGAACAGGCGCAGGAGCGGAGTGCCGGCGGCTCCCGTCTCGGGGTGCTCGCGATGGTTCCCCGATCCGTCGATGGACCGGAGCGCGTCGGAGCTCTCCGGGCGGCGACGGCTCGCCCCCTTCGAGGGGCGGGTGCTCTCGGCGTGCGAGGGTCGCTCGATGCCGCGCACGGGCGAGACGTCGTCGTCGCCGCCACCGGCGCGCTCGCGCGGCGGGCGCTCGCGCTCGGGCTGCGCCCGGGCGGGGAGACCGGGGAAGACGATTGCGACAGCGCTGAAGCACGAGAGCGCGAGACGGATTCGGGACATGGATCTAGCTCCCGGAGACCTGGATTGCCGTGCCGTGCGGTTCGAGGCCGGACTCACGAACGCGACTCCCGGGGCGGGCCCCCGCGTCGCCCGTGGCCCTCCGGGACGCACACGAAGTCGACTCTTCGGAACTCGCAGGTTCCCGTGAGGGCCTCGTCCCGGCGTCCGTAGAACGAGCAGCTCGCGCCTTCCTCGGCCTCGGCGCAGGCCTCGAAGGCCTCGGCGGGCGGACCGCGTCGGCCCCTGCGCTCGTCGCACTCCTCTTCGGCCCCGGCGCTCTGCGCCACGACGGCGAGCTGCAGCGCTACCAGTCCGGCCACGATTCCGCGGATCCCTGCGCGTGTACGGATCTTCACTTCGCTTCCTTCCTTCCGATCCAGGCGGCGCGTCGAAGCGAGCCTCGTCCCTCGAGACCGTCCGACGTCCAGTCGAGCCAGTCGAACCAGTCGAGCCAGTCGAGCCAGTCGAACCAGTCGAACCAGTCGAACCAGTCGAACGGTTGGACGCGTGGGACGGCGGGTCGGTTTACGCGGCAACCCCCTCGCAGAAGAGCGGAATCGGCGGTAAACCCCTTCGCGAGGTCGCGGGTCGAAACTCTTCGATGACCGGAGTAGCGCGATGACGACCAGTGCCGACGCGGCGGACCTCGGTGGGATCCTGGGCGGCATCGGGGGGCAGTGCGCGGTGGACGCCGAGCGGGAACGTCGCTTCCAGGCGCTCGTATCCGACCATCGCGATCGGGCGATCGGCCTGGCCTGGCGCCTGCTCGGAGGAGATGCCGCGGCGGCCGAAGACGTCGCCCAGGAGGCCTTCCTGCGCGCCTACCGCGGACTCGAGGGGTTTCGGGAGGACGCACAGCTCTCGACCTGGTTCTACCGCATCCTTCTCAACGAGGTGCAGCGACACCGACGCTGGCGTTGGGTACGCGAGCGCGTGGCCGGTGAGATGCCCGACGAGCCGCGCGATCCCACGCTGCGGGATCCGTCCGATCCCGCGCTACGCGATCGCGTGGCGCGCGCCGTGGACGCCCTGCCCCGGGGACAGCGCGAGGCCTTCGTGCTCGTCCACCTCGAGGGCATGACGATCCGCGAGGCGTCCGAGCTGACGGGGCGCGCGGTGGGAACCCTCAAGTCCCACCTGCACCGCGCGCTGAAGGCGTTGCGCGCTGCACTGGCCGACCTGCGCGATCCGGCCGCGGGGGACGAAGCATGACGACGCGGAGCAGGGACCGGGACACCGGAGCGGCGTCGGCGGGCGAGCTCGATCGGCGCGACGAGGCGTTGGTCGCGCGCGTACGCGAGGCCTATCGCGCACCCGAGCGCTCCGCGATGCGCAACGCCGCCTTAGACGCGCGTCTCGAGGAGCGGCTGCGAGAGCCCCGGGGAGGTCTTGCGTGGCGCGGCGCCGCGCTGGGCGCGGCGGTCGCGACGGTGCTCGTGCTCTTCGTGACGTGGGGATCGGGGGACGGCGTCGACGAGCCGGGCGAGCTGCCTCGGCTGGCGCGACAGGTCGCCGTCCCGGCCCCGGAGACGGACGCGTCTACCGCGCTCGAGGACGCGCTCGTGGCACTGGCGACGGGGTACGAGTACGGCGAGCGAGCGGATTCGGAGGCCTCGATCGCAGACGATCTCGAAGCGTCGCTCCCGACCGACTACGTCGCGATCGAGAGCCTCTTCCTGGGTGGATGATGCGGCGGGGCGGTGACATCGAGGCCGAGACGAGGGCGCGGAGCGGTCGGCGCGTCCGCGCGACCGCGGTCGCAGTCGCCCTGCTCACGCTCGGCCTCGCGGCCGGAGCGTCGGGCGAGGAGCGCTGGCCGCGTCCTCCCCCGCCTCCGGGTGGCCCTCCCGGCCCGCCTCCGCATCACCGCGGCGGCCCTCCGCCCATCGAGCGCGTGCTGGAGCGCAACGCGGAACGCCTCGGCCTCGACCCCGCCACCGAGGCGGAGATCCGCGCCATCTCGAGCGCGTCCCGCGCCGAGGGCGAACGCATCCGCGCGTCCCTCGACGCGGCGCACCGAACCATGCGCGCGCTGCTCTCCCAGGACGCGCCGGCGGAGGCGGAGGTGATGCGGCAGGCGGAGCAGATCGGGGCGCTCGAGACGGAGGCCCAGAAGAGCCGTCTGCGCGCGATGCTCCGCATCCGGAGTCTCCTGACCCCCGAGCAGAGGGCGGTGCTGGTCGAGATCCACGAGGAGCGCCGCGCGCGCCGCGGCGAGCGCCGCGGACCGCCGCGGATGCAGAAGTGGCGGGACGAGCCCTCCGAACGCGAGCCGGGCGCACCCGAGTGACGTGCGCCGCGGGGATTCCGCGAAGCAAGGCCCCCGGGTCGAGGGGCGTCACGGAAGCGTCGCGCGGAGCACGCGCAGCACGTTGCCGCCCAGGATGCGGCGGATGCTCTCGGGTGCCAGCCCCGCGTCGAGCATCGCCTGGGTGAGGAGCGGAAGCGCGCTGGCGTCGAAGTGCGCCAGCACGTAGCCGTCGAAGTCGGAGCCGAGCCCCACGTGGGCATCGCCCGCGACGTCGACGGCGTGTCGGATCGCGCGCACCGTATCGGCGGCGGTGGTTCCGCACACGGCGGTGTCCCAGAGGCCGATGCCGATCACGCCGCCATTGGCCGCGACCGCACGGATCTGCGCGTCGCTCACGTTCCTGTCCCGATCGCAGGTCCCGTACACGCCCGTGTGGGAGAAGACGACCGGCTTGCTCGCCACGGCCAGGGCGTCCCGGACGGTCGCCTCCGAGGCGTGGGAGAGGTCGATCGCGATCCCCAGCCGCTCGAACTCCGTCACCAGCTCACGCCCGAGAGGCGTGAGCCCTCCCTTCTCGAGTCCGTTCACCGATCCCGCGAACGCGGTGTCGGAGAAGTGGGTGAAGCTCGCCATGCGGAGACCGCCGTCGAAGAGCACGCGCAGGTCGCTGCGGAAGTCGGCGCCGAGCACGTGGGAGCCTTCGATCGCGATCAGCCCTCCCACCACCTCCTCACCCGCGCGGCGCGCCTCGAGCAGTCGCTCGAGATCGTCCCGGTCGCGCACGATCCGAAATCGGCCCCGGGACCGCTCCGCCATGTCGCCGAGTCGGCGCGCGTGGTATAGGACGCGCGCGCGCCGATCGAACCACGTGGAGGGGGGCCAGAGACGGACGAGTGCGAGGAGCGTGACGAAGTCCGGGCGGTCGCCGTCGGTGCGCTCCAGGTCGTAGCCGAACGGCGCCTGGGTGACGACGCTGAACACCTGGAGGGCGACGCCGCCCTCGAGCAGCCGCGGGATGTCCACGTGCCCGACACTCGAGCGCTCGAGCAGGTCCCGGCCCAGCAGCAGCGAGTCGGCGTGGAGGTCGACCACGTCGCTGCCCCGGTGAAGCGCGAGCGCCGCCTCGCTCACCGGGCCGTGGGGCTCCCCGGAGATCCGGTTGATCCGCGGCTCGACCTGGGTGCCCGCTGCGTAGAGGACGGCTCCCAGCAGGAGTGGGATTGCGATCAGGTACGAGAGGCTGCGCACATCGCGACTCCCCGCGCGACTCTAGAGGACCTCCTTCTCGGTTTCAGCCGATCCGTCGCGAGCCGTGGGCGATCCGGAGCGGGCACGCCGCGACGACGCGGCGCGAGGGGCCCCCGCTCCGGATCGTCCCGGAGCGTCTGGATGGATGCTCAGGGCCGCTCTCGGAACATGTGCTGGTACTTCACGCCGGGGGGCGACCAGCGCCACTCCTTCGGAAGCGGACGCTTGGGCCACTCCTGGACGGCGGTCTCGACCGTCTCGACCTCCTGCCAGGCTTCGAGCCCGTGGGTGGCCGCGGTGGTCACGGCCGATCCCAGGAGCAGGCCGAGGGCGAGGCCGGCGCTCGCGAGGACCCAGCGGCCGGTCCTGCGAGGCTCGACTCCGAGCCACGGGTACTGGGTTGCGGTGTGCTGGCTGAACATGGCTGGAACTTCCTTCCGGGCGGCGCACACTCATCATCGTCGAAATAATCTGAATAGCCATAGCGAGAATCTCGCAGTTTGATATTCATTCATGAATGAGTGATTCGAGCGCGCGGGAGAAGAGCTGGGCGCCGGATCCTGCCGACGGTCTCAACTGGTCGGCCCTGAAGGAGTTTCTGGTCGTGGCGGAGTGCGGGACGCTGTCCGCGGCCGCGCGCCGGCTGGGCGTCAGCCAGCCCACGCTGACGCGCCGCATGCGGGACCTGGAGGAGAGCCTGCGGGCGGAGCTGTTCCGTCGTACCCCCCGCGGCCTGGCGCTGACGGAGGCCGGCGAGGCCCTGATCGCCCCGGCGCGGCAGATGCAGGCGGGTGCGCACGCCGTCGAGCTCGCGGCCACCGGCCACGACAGCAGCCTGGCCGGCCTGGTGCGCCTGACCGCGACCGAGGGCATTGCCCTCGAATGGCTCACGCCGGCGCTGGCGGAGTTCCGGGGGGATCACCCCGCCATCGACGTCCAGGTGATCGTGAGCAACACCGCGGTGAACGTCCTGCGCCGCGAGGCGGACATCGCGATCCGGCTCGGCCGTCCCCAGCAGAAGGAGCTGGTGGCGCGCCGCGTCGCGGACCTGGTGCTCGGGCTCTACGCCTCTCGCGCCTACATCGAAGCCCACGGCGAGCCCCGGACGCGGGCCGACCTGGCCGAGCACGAGGGTGTGGCCTTCGACGCGGAGCTCATGTACTCCGGCACCGGAAGCTGGCTCGAGCGCAGCATGGGGCCGGCGCGGATCGCCTACCGGGCCAACACGCTCGGGGCGCAGCTCGCGGCCATCCGCGCCGGCTTCGGGATCGGGGGCCAGTCCTGCTTCATCGCCTCCCGCTACCCCGATCTGGTGCGCGTCCTCCCCGAGGTGGAGATCAGTCTCGACCTCTGGCTCGTGACGCACCCCGGGCTGCGGCGCACGGCGCGCATCCGGGCCGTCTACGACTTCCTCGCCGAGCGGCTGGTGGAGGCGCGTCCGCTCCTAGCGGGGATCGCTCCGTCGAAGCGCCAGGGCGTCGAGGCGCTCGCATAGCGCCTCCACCTGGTAGCGGAGCGGGGCGCGCTCGAGGATGCGTCGCTCCACCACGCGGATCGCGTTGGTCACGGCGGGGTGCTCCCTGCCGAGCGCCGCACCGATGGCGACGAGTGACGCATTCGTGTAGCGCCGACACAGGTACATGGCGAGC
>JAAUYK010054115.1_pt1 | contig 16959 bp, 16 predicted proteins | sample 7278021 | NCBI WGS metagenome assembly JAAUYK01 (sample SAMN14350223, study PRJNA611818) | marine sediment metagenome | isolation source: surface marine sediment (1.8m) | place: French Polynesia: Moorea | collected 2018-08
CAAAGATACTTAAGACATACACATTGTAATGTTATGAGACAACAAATTAATAAGTACAATCCATACTTATTACAATGATGGAAACAATAAATTTTATAAAAGATAATCAAACACCAACACTTCAAAATTCTGAATTACCTAAAGCATTACAAAATTCAAAATCTGTATATTTATGCGGCTCTTGGATGAAAATATGCTTTGTGATTTGTTTATTAACTTTAATTCTGCTAAGGGAAATATTTTTCTTAATCTCAGAAAAACATTTGGAAACATTGTTAAATTTAATGATTTTAAATCAAACAGATTTGGGTTAAAGTAACGTTTTTCTTTGTTTCTTAATTGGTACCAACATTTGATGCCAACATTTTGTTTGAGAGTGCGTCTTTTTGTCTTTATATACACTGTACAGAACATACCATCAATTAAATCAGTTTTCATTGGGGGAAAAAAACGGGTGTGCTTATATTTTATAGTACAACAATGATTTGAGATTTGACATTGAACCAGTTTGAAAACAGTCAAGATTTGACTTCCACCATGGAAAGTGGTCAAGAAATTTCTAAAAAATCTTCTCCACTTTTAATGAAGAAATACAAGGCGGCTTCAACATGCCCATTGCCAAGACGAGGACTTAAGGTAATGTGACAAAAAATATTTGATGAAGTGTTGTTTATACTGTTATTATTAATGGAATATTATTATTATTTGAAAAATAGGTCAAATTTCAAACCCTGAAGTCCTCACGATCCGATCCTGGAGGACAATCGACCTCGTCGACCATGGTTGAAGCAGCCTCGTCCCCAGAAAAGGAAGAATCAACCTTGTCGACCATGGCTGAAGCAGCTTTGACCCCAGAAAAGGAGGAATCGATTGACATTACGGATAAATATACCTTTATCTATGACACCCCTGTTCAAGTGGACAAGGAATTGTCCGTAGAGTTTACCCTCTTTCGTGGTAAACCAATTCTGCTTTTAAATAAGCAGTCTGAGGGGTGAGTTTTAATACATTTTACTTTTAATTCTTAAGTCTAATAATATTCAACATTTTTTAGATATGAAGGCTACGTGTCATTCATTACGACTGAATCCTTGGACCAATTTTTGACTGGTTTGGAAAATCTACTTTCCAACAAAAACAATTTGTCCATGCGAAGTCTCTTTGGGCATCCAATTTCCATCAAAATGGGTACCAATGTATCTCTGAGAATCAGGGTTGCCATGTCCAAAAATGGGTTTCTGTACCGTAGTTCCGTCTTTGAGAGGGTGGATGAGGAAGGAAAAATCACTCGATTTTGGATCAAGTTTGATTCCTTGGCTAAGTTCATGGAAGCTATCCAATCCTTGATTACTCCCAAGTAATTAAAGGTTGAAGGGTTTTTTTATTATAAAAAATGCATTTTTTATATTTACTTTTTTTCATACCTTATTTTTTTAATTTACTAATACAGTACTATTTTACTACTATTTTTTTTCACCATTTATTATTTTTTTAAATTTAACATTGACTTTTTTTATTCCAAAGAATGATGCACAAAATGACCATCCAAACCAAATTTAAGATTTTCGATTAACATCTAGAAAATCGTTATATTACGCTCTTTTTTTTTCAAAATATCGCAAAACATGACATCTACACTGATTTTTTTTCTTAGATTAACACCAACTAATAATCTAAAAAAAGTCCTAATTCTTGGAATAGAAAACAAATTATATGTATGTTAGTTTTTAAGGGTTTTTATGATACAATAAAGTATTATTTTTTTGGTCGACACAAATTAATAATCTTTTATTTTCGGCATAATTACATCAATAATAGTTTACATAGTTTATAATTTTTAATCATTGTCGGATATGTTACTTCACAATGATTTGCAATTTGTTGAGTTTTCCATTTCGTTCCATGCATATAATGAAAATGTAAAATAGCGACACTACATAAGGTTTTTGGTTGTACATTAGGCACATTTTGTAATTTATCTAAATATGATTTGATAAGTTTTATTTCTGAAAATGCCAATTCTAAATTGGTACTAAACCGTTGAAGAAAATCACTTAAGTTACAGTTTAATTCAATATTTTGTTGTAATGCAAATTGAGAAAAGGTTTTAATATTGACAATATCAAATAATAAACATATTTCATCTATGGAATGTGAACAGTTGAAGTCGAGCAAAGTCTTATAAAAAGCAAACGCAAATATCTTTTTTCTATACATGGATTTTTCTTCATTTTTTTTCACGAGAGAAACATAGAGAGTAAGAGTGTTGTGTATTACTTCCTGTGGGAAGTGCCATAAATCACGTAATGTTGTAATTAGGTCAATTTCATCTTTCCTATGCTTTAAATAGATGTTGTTCTTTAATTGACCCTGTTGTAACAATTTCTCACTTTCAGTTTGCTGTCTGACATAGTGTGGTTCAAATGAATAGAGAGGGTCTAAAATCTGACCACAAAGCAAACAGACAGAACTGCCTTCCGCATTGTCTTCCAATACTGATTCGTGCGAACATGTTGAACTGTAGTCACTCGTCATTTTTTGGATAAAAGTTTATTTCACGTTTGTTTCTTTCTTCATTGAGTCGCAATACTTGCCCATGAAAACATCTAAAATAGTTAGTTGTGTATAAAGACAGTGTTTAGTAGGTGTGCCGACAATCACAAATTTCTTAGAAGAGAATACAAGAATTCTTCCTTTCCGGCGAATGGCTTTAATATACAAAGCAGGAAATATACTGGTATTGTATCTGAAATAGAATTGATTTTTTTCTCCAGTCTCTGTTGATGTAAGTATTTTATATAAATCACTTAAGCAGAACTTTGTGTTTACATTAAGAATGCCGTGACAACATATGTTTTCTATTTTATATGGAATTGAGGAAATTGTAGCATTGTTAATGTCAAAAATTTTCAAGAATAAGTTTAAGGAATCCAAAATTTCACTTTCTGAAGATACTTTGCAAACGTTAATGTGGCCTGATCTAAATATGACATAGGTATACTTTTTCTTGACTATGCAAAAGTTGTAATGTTTTTTCTGTTTATTACTACGTATATTATTAGTATCACATAAGCAATTCTTACCTAAAAAATCTGGTTCGAATCTAAAACTATACTTTATATTATTTATTTTCCAGGTTTTCACATAGTCATAAGACGGTGTCATTATGGCTATTAAATGTCAAGAATGTGGTCAGTCCTTCATTTCCATTTCAAAACGTAATGAACACCTTAGAAATGCGCATTTGAAGTGTTTAGAATGCAATAAAACATTCAATTCCAATGATTTATTAACCCAGCACTACAGTAGATTTCACAATCGGCAATTATCGAGCATTGATCATAACAAAAAAATACATAAATGTGAGCATTGTGACAAAGTGTTTTTACACCTTAGAAGTAAACAAGCTCATATAAAACGTCACCACTTAATGTCGCAATTGGCAATAAGGTGTCACATTTGTAGACAGGATTTTGAAAATATAACAGCTTTACAAAATCATAAAATCAATCATCACAATAAAAAAACACTTTTTACACAAGTTCAGTCAGCACTTAGAAACAATTGTTCAGTTTATTTAATGACATTACCTTATGAGGGGTCTAATGCAACTAAGACAATTGATGGGTTTTTTAATTTATATTATAAGGATGTCTATGACCAAATGATCAATCAGTTAAATTTGAGAAGGCATTATAAAGTCTGGCTAATTTTATACGCAGATATATACAAAACTAATGAAAACAATGTTATATCAGAATATGACACATTTTTTTTCCGAACTGGTAGAACGCACAATATCATTAATGGGGAACATGACATAAGTAGATATTTAAATGTTTCTAAAGAAATACTTCGGTCTCGATTTGAAGCCATTTTAACCAAAGGCAGTGGGTGGTCCATGCATTCAATTACTAGTTGCTCTTTAGAAATCGCAAAGGCTATGCCTTTGAATGGTTCTTGTATCACAGATAAAATTTCCATTTCACATTTGAAAGAATTAAAAACCATCAATTTTATATGGGAAGATAACAGAAAATACCAAAATGGGTGTTTATTTTACTGTATTGCTGCTTATTTCACCTCTTCCAATGAAATGCATATTTTAAATGATTTTATAGATAAAAAAATGAACGTTTCAAATATTGAAACGCCAGTAAGCTTAAGTCACATTCATCAGGTCGAAGAGCAAAATAAAGAATTGGATTTTAAAATAAATGTGTTGGAATTGCAAGTAGACGAAGAACATCATAGATTTAACAGGAAAAAAGTTATTCCCATTAGAGCTCACCAGTATAAAAGTGCTCAACATATAATTAATGTATTGTGGGTGCGTTTTTATTCAGAAGTTTTAGTCAATCAATTTTTAGACAGAGAAGATACATATGACAATGAGTGTGACGAATTAGTTTTTGAATCAACAAATGTGGCAGCTGATAATATTGATGATGATGAAGGAGACCAAATAAGTTCAGTTTATTGTGACAAATTCTTACAATTGTATGGGAAACGTGGTCACTTTATGCTGATAAAAAATATGCAAACATTTTTACGATACCATCGTAAAAAATACATTTGTACAAACTGTCTAACCCAGTTCCAATCTTTATCTAAGTTTAAATTACATGAAACAATCTGTTATACGTTTAAACCAATTGTAATGGAAATGCCAAAAAAAGGGGACACGTTGAAATTTACAAATTTTAACAAGAAATTCAAGTTGCCTTTCGTCATCTTTTATGATTTTGAAGCTATTTTACAACCTGTCACTAATGCTGTAAAATGTATGAATTGTCTCAATAGAAACGACCTCATTTGCAATCATAAAACCAAGGTCATAAATAAACAGGTACCCTCTTGTTATTCATTGCTTCTGTTAGATGAATATGAAAATGTACTCGATCGAAGCGTCTACACTGGGGAAGACTGTGTAGAACACTTCTTAGAAAAACTTTTTTTCATTCGTAACAAAATCTTTAATTTATTACTTGATAAGGAAGAGATGGTTATGTCACAGAATGATCGGCTTCACTTTGAAAATACCAATACTTGTCACATATGTGAAAAACCCATTTTGAAAAACGACAAATTGGGACATAAAACAGCCGATCACAGCCACACAAAAAAATCGTATCTGGGTCCAGCTCATAATCTTTGCAATTTGAAACGACGGGAAAAGTTTTGCATTCCTGTCATAGCACATAACTCTAATGCCTATGACCAGCATTTTATACTGTCTAAGTTACATAAGATAGCTAATCCAGGTTCCATATCGGCCATTCCCAATAATTCAGAATCTTTTCGCACATTTAGTGTATGGGGTTTAAATTTTCTAGACAGCATGGCATACTTGCCTTCGTCATTAGCTCAATTAGCCAAAGATTTAAGTCTAACGCCTAATATACAGTACAATATTCTCGATCAATTAAATTTATACAAACAAGGCGACCATGACAGGAAAGAATTATTACTTAGGAAAGGGGTGTACCCATACGAATATGTGACACATTTTGGAGTTTATAACGAAAAATCATTACCAGAAAAAGAAAAGTTTAACTCGACCTTGAGCAATAGTAGTATAAGTGACGAAGATTATCAACACGCGCTGAAAGTATATAAAATGTTTAATTGTGAGACTTTTAAATCGTACACCGAATTATACTGCATACTGGATGTTGCCATTTTGAGCCAAGTTGTTATGCAATTTCGAGATATAATTTACAATGATGTCAATCTTGATCTCTTACAGTACATATCATTACCCCAAATGTCGATGGATGCTATGTTGAAGACGTCAAAGAACGAATTGGAACTCTTAACAGACGAAACAATGCATATGCTAGTAGAACAAAATATTAGAGGCGGAGTCGTTTTTTGCAATGACAGGTATAAAGAAAATGATTTGCATGATTCCACACAGGATTTGATTTATGTGGACGTCAATAGCCTTTATGCTACAAGTATGACATATCCTTTGCCCTATTCTAATTACAAATGGTGTTCTTTAGACGAATTAAGCAGGATAGATTGGAAAAATATCGATACGGAGGGCACAACAGGTTACATTCTCCAGGTGGACTTAATTTGCCCCCCTGAAATACATGATTTCTTATCAGAATACCCAGTTGCGCCTGAAAATGTGACTATAAGGTATGAGCAGCTCAGCCCTTATGCCAAACATTGTTTGCATGAATTGCGTGATAAAAGAGATTACAAAGCACGAAAATTAATTGCATCAGTAGGCGATAAGAAAGAATACCTGACTCATTTTGCTAATCTAAAATTTTATTTGTCTCTCGGTTTAAAATTGGGTAAAATACACTGTGGGTTTAGTTTCATTCAAAAGAAATGTTTTTCCGATTATATAAATTACTGCATGGAAAAACGTAGGTCTTCAGTATCTAAATTTTCCAATATGACCTACAAGTACCTTGGAAATTCGCTGTATGGGAAAATGATTGAACGCATGAGAGATCGTTTGCAATGCAAATTCACGACGCACCCGTCATTTTGTTCCAAATTCATATCCGACTCCAACGCCATGTCATTTAAAATTCTAAATGATAATTTAGTTTGTGTTTTTAGCAAGCAGCGTCATGTCTATATGAATCGACCCCTGGCCATTGGATTTGTGACCTTGGAAATCTCAAAACGTCTTATGTATGAGTTATTTTATAAACAATTGAAGCCTAGATTTGCACTCCTCAAATGTCTCTATACAGATACTGACAGCCTGGTGGTCTGGTGTAAGAAGCTTAAGAAGGATTACAATAGGGATGTCTTTGAAATCATTCAAGACCTAATGGACTTTAGTAATTTTCCTAAAAATCATAAACTATACACCACACAATTTAAAAATGCCTTGGGTAGGATAAAGAGTGAATTAGGATGTAATAAGATGATTCGTATAGTGGCTTTACGTTCCAAGACATATGCAATCGAAGTTGAAAACCAAAACATGATTCGAAGAGCCAAAGGGGTGTCCTATAGCTATCAGAATAACATCCCTTTTCAAGCCTACCTGGATTGTTTAGTAAACATCAATCAATATTCCATCGACCAATATCAAATAAGATCTTATAATCATAACCTTGTAACTCAAAAAATGACCAAAATAACATTTGACAGCTTTGAAGACAAAAGATTTTTATTTAACTGCTCAATACACTCTTTACCTTATAATCATTACAGATTAAATATGGATTACACTGTATGTCCTATATGTAATATAAGTATAATTTAATATATGCATGTATTTTCAAAATAGAAAAAAAATAAAAGAGTACTTATTGTATATCGCTTGCTTTAATCCAAGAATTGTGTTGGCTAGAAAAATCTAACCACTTAACATAATGTTCCAGAATATTATTTCGTTTTCTAGACTTTAATATTTTCTCAATTTTATAGACATCACCTTTGATAAGTTGTAATTCATTGGAGTAAAAACCGCCCTGTATAATTTCATTATCGTGCATGGATTTCAATTCGTAAGTGGTAGTGGGTAAATGGTCAAATATTTTATTGATAACATAATACTCTCTAGAAAATTGTTGTTTATACCCGCGGTCAAAAACCTTTTTCCATTTCTTAATACGTACAACTTGTCCAGGTTTAAATAGTTTTCCTTTTCGCTTTAAATTTTTGTCAATGATGGGGTGAATACGATTTTGTTCGACACGACGGAAAAATGACACATTTTCATCTCTGACAGCATCAATTGGTCTGTTAAATCGTAAACTACGATGAGGTCTATTATTGTATGTTTTCACTAAACTTTGCAACACATCTATATACCGTTGGGTTGTTTTTTCGGTAAGATATTTGTTGATCAACGTTTTGAGTGACTGTATACATCGCTCAACATAGACTGCTTTTCCAGTAGCTGTAGGATGAAATACTTTAATGTTATGATTACGTAAAAGAGTTTGCACACGTTTGTTCCGAAATTCAGTACCTTGATCAAAACTTAATTGTTTTGGTAATTCCGGCTGCCACATTTCGATCAGGGTCTTGAAAGCATTTTCCATTTGTTCACTCGTCTTATTTTTTAGGGGGATTGCCCACAAAAATCGTGAAAAACAGTCAACACATACCAACAAAAAAGCTGTATTGTCATTATACTTTTTTAATAAGGCTATGTCAAGCAAATCGCATTGTATTTGCTGTTTTGGAGAACGAATGTTGAGATAGGGGTTAAACTTTGGTCTCTTATAAGCACGATGTAAAGGGTAGGAATAATTATAACTTAAAATATTATCATTAACATATTGGTTAGATTTTCTTATACTTTTCGAAACTGTACTACGACCAGAGAAGGCAATGGGGTCTCCAGGAGTTGTATAACGTTTTAAAATGGCTTGATCATTCGGATTCATTTTATTTCTTTAAATGTTGAAGGCGTTCCGAAACCTTGACCTTTACTGATTATTGGACTAATTTTTGATTTACTTTTACTACCTTTTGCAGATTTGATGTTTTTTTTACTACCTTTACCTTTACGAACAACCCCCTTTTTCTTTGATGTTGTTGTTGTCTTTGGTTTCTTCACTCCCTTTCCTTTTTTCTTCACAGCCTTTACCTTTGCTGTGATAGGTTTCTTTCCCTTCTTGTAGTTTTTCTTTTTGGTGGTCTTCACATGCCTAGGTTTGTTCTTAGTAACTTTACCCCTTTTACTTGTTGTAATTTTATTGGTGGCAGTAGTGACAACAGAGGGAATTTTCAACGGAAAAGGAGGGTGGCAAACAATCAGTCTGCGATTAAATGGCATCTTTAACAGTTATTATTTTCTTTTTCTTTTTCTTAGTACTACTTTCAAGCTCGCCTTCATCTATGGCTTTACGTTTACGTGTTCCCAAACTTTTTGCAACCTTTCTCCTACTATTTTGTTCATTTTCAGAGTCACTTTGCTTCCTTTTAATACCCTTCTTTGGTTGCATAATATCTTTCACAATACTCACCTTATTATCGTTGACTACCTTCACTTTTAGTTTCTCTTTGCCTTGTTCACCACCCCTTACAGGTGTATTTTTCTTCAACTTTTTCTTCTCAGTAACCATTCCTTCCTCATTTTCCAAGGTGTTGGACTTTCTTTTTCTACCTTTTTTCTTCTGAACTATATCCTTAATCAAGGATACTTCATCATCGTCAAACACTTTGACCTTCTGCATTTTTTTCTCAACCATTTTTTTCTTTTTCTCCAAATCTTCCATTGAGGAAATTTGATCATCATCAATTACTTCAACCTTAACTTTATGACTTTTGGCTTTATTAGCCAATAATTGTTTTCGTTTCTTTTCTTGATCAGCAATCTTTTCGTCAAGCACATCATTATATATATCCAAAAGTTTGATGTAATCCATTCTAGCCTGCCCCAATTTTTTACTAAAGTGTCTTTTTTTCCACTTACCAGTGTTATCCAAACCCCTTTTAAACTGTTTTGCTTTCACTCCACGCAACAAATGCTCATATCGATAAACTTCTTCCTTTTTGTCCTGAACTAATTCATTCAGGTCACTTAATTTCTGATCATCCAACATATCTAGTTCAGTTTTGACGCCAGCAGGGGTTAAATGTTCTTTCTGAACAGTCTCTTTTGTTACAATTTTTGGAGTTAAGGGTGCTAAATCAGCGTTGTTATTGCCAACAATAGTCATATTATCATTGTCTTTAATAGGAATAGATTTCTTTTTCAAATCTTCTTCTTCTTCTTTACGAAGATGATTTCGTAACTGAGCACGAAAATTATTTTCATTATTTTTTAATCCTTTAATTTGCTTATTAGCTAAACGTTTCACTTGATGATAAGATTGTGTAAGAGGAGGAGCATTTTGCCATTTGAGACGCGAAAATTGCGATTTACTTAATTTTGGGATGATATGATTCAAGACATTTTCAGAACTAACTTCTTCATTGCTTGAAAATTCGTCAGTTTGTTGCAAATTATTATTATCACCATCATCATCTTGAACAGAACTAATCTTTGGGGTGTCAGTGGTGAGTTGTTGAACTTGTTCTATAGTATTTTCTTTTTCTTCAACAACATTACTTCTACCTACAGTACCAACTCTGTCATCTGTCACATGGTCATTCTGAATCGATCCAACTGCTTCAGGAGGCGTAGTAACATTGGGTTGATTATTTTGCTGCTGAGTAGACGTCAGTTCAGGATCTACCAAATCTGTAGCTAATTTTGGTCTCACTTCAGACACATATTTTTTGGAAGGGGGTTGGTTTTGTAACAAGGTTGGATAATCTTGTATTGGCATTGATGGATCAGAAGAAGGTGGTAGGTCACTTTGCGGCGGATGTGAATGTTCAGTTTGACCACTTTCATCAATGTTTTTTTCATTCTTTTTCAGATTTTTTTTCTCTGACACATTGACATTTTCAATATTCACTTCACCCTGACTACCCATTTGACCACTTTTATTATTTCGATGATTTCCCTCTTTGTCTATGTATTTTATATTAATTTTTTCCAAAATGTCATTTCGAGCCAAACCCCACTTTTGTTTATCAGGTTGATTTGACTTACAAAAATTGTTAAATTGTCTAATATTGACACTAGAAGCCAAATCCCTGACCTCATTGTCTAAATGATTTAAACATTTTTCATAGAGGCTTTTGGGAACCAGAACCATATTACTGACACGATCTTTAAATTCTTTTGAAACACTCATATTGATTAAAAAACTCTCCAATATCAATTTTTGTTTATTCCATAATTATCTTAAATATAGGTAATAACATAGTAATTAAAATTACAATTAAATGGTAACATTTGCAGCATGACACACATTTATATTTCATTGACATATCCTGAAATACAAATTGGTATAAATATAGCACATTTTTTTCATTCCTTTGCAATGCATCATAAAGAAATGCAATCTGATCGTTAGAAAATAAGGTATGTGTATTGATCATAGCATTATAAATACATTCTCTCAAAAATGTAAGAAACTTATCATCGACATTTTTCATTAATAATTTCATTTCGTGTGACGATTCAACTCGACACAACTTTTCTAACAATGGCATTGATTTCGCAACATAGTTTTTTTTCCTCTTCTTTAAAAAACAAGTATGCGTAGGATTAGTCAACTTTTTATCAACTTTTCGCCCTCCCATCATTCTATGATATACATTTCAAAGGGCCATTCGTCTGGAAGCACATTTGTCATCAACCTAAATTTCTCAGAAGTAGAGGGTCTTAAATCAATCCATAAATAGGAATACTGTTTTTGTGTTACATGTTCATAGATTTCTCTTAAGAGTCTAACTTTTCCAGGAAGAAACTGTTTGGCAAAGTTCGTAAATTGTGATTTATCAATAACATTTTTAAAAACAATGAGATCTGTACAGTTCTGTCGGATCGTCTTACCAAAGCCAGAGCCAGAATTACCACTAGGAAAAAAATTTTGCCAAAGTAGAAAGACATTGACTTTACAATGGGAAGATATTCTTGTAAATATATTAGCAAACGTTTTATCCATTTCAGTTAAAAAATCGTCAAGAATCACGACACATCCAGAGTGCTCATAAGGCTCAACTTTGCTTAAAACCTCTTCTTCTGTAGGTTTACCTTTTATAAACTCAGTCACTAAGTACTTAAAATGATCAAACTCACGACACCAAAGGGAATAATAATAAAAAACAGTTTTAAATTGTTTTGGATCATCAAATAATACATCAGCATATTCTAGTATATGAAAAAGTCTGTATGTCTTGCCATAACCCGAACTTGCTGAAAAAATAAAACGCACAGGTGTGGGAAACTGATACTTAAATTCTTCTACCTCCATTTTTATCTCATGTAATCAATTAAATTTCTGTCACTTTACAATCAAGATTATAATCTATCGTCATGGCTTTTGTATAAACAAAAAATGCAATTATAACTTTTGCTCTAGTCACTTTTGGAAACTTTATTTTGAGGCCTAAAGTACCGTACTGAGGTGGATAAATATTCCAATTGTTATTAAAGTCCTTACTAAGGTCGAATGCAAAAATAGAATAATCTGTTTTATAATAGGAGGGGGATACAATATTTGCATGTTGTGTAGTTCCTTTAGTATTTTTCAAATATTGTTCATACATATATAATCCTTCCTTATCAAAATCAGGCTCCAACCGAAAATGTTCTAATATGTGTCCATTTAGAGATAATTCAAAACTGGTTATTGAGAGATGTTCAAATAGAAAGGGGGAATGAGTGAATCTCCCATTAAAATTAGCATTATCAACAATAACAAAATACAATGATTTCGGTAAAATTCCTCGAGATAAGTTATGCTCTTCAAAGAATTCGGTTTGGGGAGTGATATGATACGTACGCGGTACAATATGTTGAAAATAATAAATGGCTGGCTCTCTCTTCCACCTATTCATAAGATTATTAGTTATGCTATCGCTTAGTTTAAGCATAGGTACCTTAACCCTCATTTTATCAATAGTAAACTTTACTTTATACTTATCAGCCGGAACATGACTTAATAAGAAAAACTCGTCATTGTGTTTTTCGAAAATTAATGAAAAACTCGCATTGGGTGGAAAGTACTTATGTTGAGTAAAACAATCAATATGTAATGGTGACGAAATAAAATAAGGATTGTTGTCTGCTAAAAGTGCCTGTCTAACCCATACCGGTCTCACTCTAGTTTCTTTTGGGACTTTAGAGTTATAAACCTTATTTCCGCTTACTTCTGTTCCAGTTATGGAATTAAAATTACGGAAATCTGCCTCATTGCTTAGATAAGTCCCTGGATAATCAAACTGACCTAATTTTGGATACAGATAATCATCTAGACTTTCACTTCTAGATTCCAGTAAAGTTTCTAAATACGATTTGTATGCATACATATCTTGAGTAATTTCAGGTATATTAATGTTACCGACCTTAATGCGCACAACTTTAAACATAGACGTGCCCAGTAATGGTACAGCTGATGCATCGAATTTACCAGATAATTTTTCGACCGTAGTAGGATCGTTAGCTTTTACAAATTCATATTTTAACCACATTTCTAAACGAGCATGCTGCAAATCTAAAAAATGTGTTCCATCTCCCGTAATCGGAATTTCGTACGGGCCAGTTTGGTTTAATAATAATGGATAAAAATCCCGCTCCAACCAAGATTCCACCTCTGTGGAATAAGTGACAGGTTGGAACAAATCATACTTGTTGGTTCTTAACGTGTATGAATCCAATTTGCTAGACGAAAAACCACTTGTCCCAGTTAATTCCATATTTATATTTATATAAACACAAGTTGTTAAAAGAATGAAATAATAAAAAACTAGAATGTATCTTAAATAGCACATAAAAAGTTTTTATTTATTTTCTTAAGTAAGATGCGCTGTACATTGAATTAATAGGTATAATGCACATAGAACTCAATTTTTTTCAAAATACCATTATTCTTCAGATTGCAATGACGACATAATGCGACTCCTAAGTACTGATCGTAAACGTTGAAGAATATGTCGTAAGAAATAAATAACAACCATGATTTTTGTTCGTCTTCCTTGAAAAAGACAATAATAATCCACACAATTTGGAATAGAAAAAGTTTCACACATAAAGTCATAAAGAAAATCATAATATTTTCTCTGGTACCCAAATTCAAGTAAGACAGTACTACAATAAAATCGATACTGTTTTATCATAGCTTTACGAAATTTAAAAAAAAAATCGTGGGATACTAGATGAATATTGTCTAACTTATTCACTATGGCATGCACATATTCGAACCTTTTAGAAACTTGTCTTTTAACTGTCATAGAGTTTTCAGTATGTTCACTTAATGGGAATTTTATCACTTGATCTGATGTAAAGAAGTCTGACGATATCTCTTGCAAAGCCATTCTTTTTCATTATTTCATTCTTCAGGTTGCATCGTATCCCATTTTCGTTTTCTAAATTTCAATCGCAACTCTTTACAAATGTAGCGTAAAAAAAACACAACAATCATAAATCGAAATCGCTCAACTTCATATCTCCAATAATTGTCAATACATGTCACTAAATCGAACTTCTGATCCATAAAATGTAAATCCATCTCCATGTCAAAATATTTCTTATGATACCCAAATCGTAAAAGAGCGATATCACAATAACGCATGTATTGTCTCATCATAGTTTGTCGAAACTTTCTAAAAAATGTATGTGACGCAATGTTTATATCACTACACTTTTTCAGAATAGCATAAATGTATTCAAATTTTTTGCATACACTACGTTTAATAGATTCTGAATCGTTACTGTGTTGGTAAATGGGGAAATTCAAAAACTCTTCTGAACAAAAATAATCTCTCGATAGTTGAAGTGGCATCATATTGACCTTTTACCAAATTCCAAGATCTATATTTTCTGGTCTTTCGTTGGGTCGACCACCAGTTTTTGAAAACCGTACATGTGGCCAAAAATAAAGACAATTACCTGGAGGCAAAAGTCTCTTCATTTTACGATAGTATTCCACGATCATATTATTAATCATGGCACGCAAAAAGAACCAACAGTCGGTCAATCTGCCAACCTCATTGGGTGACTTGAACTGAATAACTCGAATAATTTGATTGGGATCATAGAAATATAATCTATGCCTCAAAACAAAAAAATTCTCGTACGAAATAGAGAGGTTGTACTTAATCTTCAAAATATGTCCGATATAAAAATGTTCCTCCAAAAGTGTAGATATCACTGCTTGCAAGACATGAATGGAAATTGTATGTAATATGTTATGAACTCCCAACACAAATTGTGCATTTCTTCGCAGCAATTCTTCATTCCCATCTTCAAACATAAAATACATGAAACGAAATAATCCTTCATGCATAACCCACTTCTGATCTGGATCCTCAAATTCTTTCAAAAAGTCGTCTTGAATTTTGAGCAAATTGGCAGAATCTGTCTGTTGTACTTCTTCTACCTCCACCACATCTTGAATATCTAACTGGTCAACATACGCAACCTCCATATTATCCACATCTTGTTGTTGTTGTTGTTGTTGTTGTTGTTGTTGTTGTTCCTCTTGATCTTCCTCTGAACAATATCCATAATCATGTTCAGGATCAACATCATCCCACCAAAGACCCAGATCCATCACAATACATTACATCACCACATCACGAAAACTGCAGAAAAATAATCTTTTCCTTTCTATAAAAGTCTTTAGCAAACGATTTCCTTTGAAAAAATCATGTGATTTCATAGAGGATATCTTATCAACTAAATTTCGTCTGTAACTTAATGCTTGATAATCCAGAAAAAAATAGATTAACCACTGTCAGAAAAAAGGTTTAGTAATTAATGCATCTCAAAGATAACCAAAACTAATGGTACTTAATTGCTCGTTATTCAACTATTGATTTTCTGTTAAAATTGGCTAATAAAGTGTTTGATAAAAAATGGTTGTAATCCTGTCAGAAAAAAAAGGTTTGGTCATTAATATTTCTCAAAAATCAAACTAATAGTCCTTAATTCTGGAACAAAGTAAAGCATTGAAGTACAATAATTACTGTACAGCTCCATAATTTGTATTAATCCTCTAAAATTATCTTCTTCTTTTTCCCTAACATTAAATGGATAATAAAAGAAATGTTCATTTACAACAGGTTGTAGACAAACCACACCCGACACAAACTGTTTCTTTTTTTTCTCACCAAAGGACAAATATTGGGTGGAAATATGAACCAATATCGACCGCAAAGCATGTGAAATGACATTAACATTCATGTATTGAATTTTACGAGTGAAAGTACACACACGATAAATGAGAGCCAATCGTTGTCTAGTTTCTAAATAATGACCTCTTAACTTATAATTAGAATAATTGTCTATCGTACGTTTATGATCTGGAATCCACAATGAATTTTGTCTTTTTCTGACTTTATTCCACTTTGATCTTCGATTTCGTCTTCGTTTTTTTAAAATATCATTATCGATTTTACGATACTCGGATTCCATAATGGCAAACATATTAATCATAAAAGGTAGATTTCAATAAACTCACCACAGGGGGTCCGTCACGTATAGACACTGAAGAAAAGCAAGTGGGGTTTCCAGATGTAATGGTCAAAATTCGACCTACAAAATCAGACAAAAAATGTCGCACTTTTAACATACATCTGTGTGGACTCAAAACACTGGCTCCATCATCGTAAGTATCCCAAATGTCCATCAAGTCATACCGTAAAGCGATTTTTGCACATTGGATTTCCTCATTATGATAAAATGCAACAATGTCATTGTTTGACGGTGAAGTCCCCAAAAGTCGCATCAGTCTTTTACAGTACCAATCATCTAATTTACCAATTTCGTCTACAAGTAAATTTTTCAACTCAAAAACAAAACCGCGATCGACTTCAAATTCAGTCATACATTGCATAGCTTGATTCCAACATTTCAAAACTTCTTTCAATTCAGGTTTAACTCCTCTTTGAAACAACCCTTCTGTAAATTTGTAATCGTTGATATTGCTTGAATATTCCATTTAAAATGATAAAAAAACGATCATGTTATCTGTATGACATTCATTACATAACTAAACACTTTCCGTTCCTCTTTTTCTTTCCATTTAATATCTATACATATTCAACTAAGCATACCTTAATCATACCCAATCAAACACCCTGTTTAAATTCCCAATTACCATCACCCAATGAACATTTGGCACCATCCTCCTTTTTTTTTTTTCAGGAACCAATCACAGAAAAGAAGAAGAATCTTTTTATTCCTCATTTTTTTTTCTAGGCAGACCAATCAGACATTTTTCCAGTCCCAAACAAAAAAGTGACCCTCATTTATATCCCTGTCAACATTACTTAATTGGTATTTTCATTGGAAACTCATTAACTCACTCAAACAAAAGTGAACCAAAAGTGATTAATGACCCTTCATTTCCTGTTGTCATTTATCCCTGTCAAACATTGGAATGCAATTTTGCTCTATTTCCCCAA
>JAAUYK010094672.1_pt1 | contig 16958 bp, 18 predicted proteins | sample 7278021 | NCBI WGS metagenome assembly JAAUYK01 (sample SAMN14350223, study PRJNA611818) | marine sediment metagenome | isolation source: surface marine sediment (1.8m) | place: French Polynesia: Moorea | collected 2018-08
CGCCGCCGCCTCGTTGGCTGTGGCTGCCGGCATGATAACATAGCTCGTTTTGAAAGTCAATCAACCGTCATAAATTGCACTTAATTCCTCCCATTTGACTGGCAATTATTGTTTATTTACCGTGAAAAATGTCTTGTATAGCACCTATGCAGGATGGACGCACGTACTACCGGAAGAGCGAGATCTCGTTGTCCTCTTCCCGCAGCTCGTTCCGCCGCTCCGTGTACCTCGCGATCAGCCGCCTGATGTTCTCCAGGAATGAGAGCGCCTCCTGGAACAGGTTGTCCGGGTAGGGCTCGCCGCGACACGTCGGCGTCGGCTCGTACACGCACTCGAGGTTCTGCTCGATGCGCTCGAATCGGTCCAGAGAGATGTTGTTGCGGCGGAACGCCTCCAGGCCCTTCTCAATCTACATGGTGGCCGTAAGGGTTAAATCAAAGGAGAGGTCAACCGAGTTAATTATACACTTTACCGTCCTGTTCGATGCGAGCCTGTCCCTGGTGAGCACCCAACCCACCTCTACCTTGAAGAAGAAGAGCACTGAGCGGCACGAGTAGACGGATGTGAAGGAGCCGTAGTCGGTGTCCAGCACCATGTAGTCGCCCGCCACGGGCACCAGCGGAAAGCGCACCTTAAGCTCGCCGGGGTGGTTCTCGGCGTCGCGCTGGTATGCGTAGCCGCAGATCTCGTCGACGACGCCGTTCGGCCGCGTCCCCGTGTTGTAGACGCTGATGGTGCCGTTGCCGCGGTTGCTGTAGCTGGCCCGGATGCACTTGCTGCCAGACGGCTGGAAGAAGGCCGGCGTCGTGTACTGCGTGTACCAGTCGCCCAAATACTGAAGACAAAATAATATCAGTTGTACTGTAGTATAGCAAACGATTGAGAATGACGCGCACGTGCATACAATTACCAATTCAGGGTCAAAGTCAGGAACGGTGGCTATCCTGGGGCAGCGGCCTCTCTGCAGTTGAACATTGGAAAACAAAGACGTCGGGATCCGCGCGGCAACTGACGACGCCAGAAGGAGGCAGAGAAAGATCTCCATCGTTTCACGAAACCAGATGCACATACTACACACTCAAAAATGTACTTTAGTCACTTGTTCGCAGAATCGCACGTACTCTCTCGCCCTATCACTCTCCGGTTCCGTGGCTTGTCGCTCGCAGTGCCGCCACTGACAATCGCTGCCGCCGCCGCGTCGCGTCGATCCCCAACCGCCGCTGCTGGCGCCGCCGCCGTGCTGCAGCTCTCCTATTTTTTCGACTCTGCACCTATCGCGTAACCTACCGAGCCATCCTGGCTGCTGACTACGTACTTACGTCACGCAGCCGGTATACGGAGCTCATGTCAGTCTTGAAGTAAGAGAATCCGTAATTATCGTGTATACGTAAGGGAAAGGTGTCAATTTATTGGGAATCATGTGTCGATCTTTTGGTTTTTTTGTGGGAGCCTTCTTAATCAATATGATTAGCTATAAAGTTCGGCAATAATCTGACGGACTGTTAAATCTTGAATCCGGTCGACAAATATCTTCCAGCGAGGCGCCCGAATCCCGTGAGCACGTTGAAGACCCTCTTGACCGGGTTATCGGGGTACTCCTCGCCCTTGCACGTCTTGGCCACCTCGTACTCGCAGTCCGAGGTGTGCACCACACGCTCGTAGCCGTCCCGGGAGATGCCGTTAGCAGCGAGAACATCGAACATGCGATCGATCTGAACGACAATTAAAGATAAGTTTATGTTAGCCAAACACACCAAAAGTTACCGTGGCCTGATCCGGATTAGGATCCCTGGTCATCAGCCAGCCTAACTCCTGGCCGTTGGTGAAAAAGTTGCCCTCGCTGCAAGAATACACCACGGCAAAACTTTCATAGTCGGTGTCGAGCAGCCAGTAATTTCCTGCCCCGGGGCTGACGGGGAACTCGACGAGCAAGTCGCCCGGGTTGTTCTCGGGGTCGGCCTGAGAAGCCCGCCCACAAACTTCATCGAAGACGCCATTGGCCATCCAGCCGGAATTGTACACGGAGATGTAGTCTCCCGCACCCACGCCATATCGCGCCCTCATACATGTTGTGCCCGACGATTGGAAGGCGGAAGGAATGGTGTATTGGGCGTACCAATTGCCTAAGTACTACTCGATCGTACGACAAAGATGAGATTTAACCAATGTAACATTAAGTTTCGAAATTATGCCTCTCTTACCCGAGCTTTGTCGAAGCTGGACACAGTGGGCGGTTTATCCGGACAGGAAAATGTTGAAGTGGCGGGCAGCGCTCGAACTGTCGCGGCGAATAACGTCGCGAAGCAGAGAGTGACCCAAGTCTCGGCGGCAGTCCTCATGACGGCACGATATCAGCGGCCTGCGCGCGAAACAAGCAAGCGTCTGAATTCGACTGAAGTGGCGGCCAGGAAGAGGAATTTCTTTTGTAGCCCCGACATCGCCACTTCCTCTTTGCGAACTCAGGGTTGCACATTTGGGCTTACGTATAATATTATTTTCACTTGTACCTTAATACCTTGGGAATTTATTTAAAAAGCGAAAGACTCTCCTTGTTGCCTGGGATTTGATTCTGTGTTTCGTGGACACAAAACGCTGTTGGTTGTGACTTGTCACATGGGAGAACGGGCATTCAAGAATGAGATAATAGGAGCATTCGTACGTTACAGAATAGAAAACGGAAGCAACGTACGAACGAGACAGATGTGGGCAAATAAAAGTACAAACAGCAAGGTTTATTGCCCGTAAAGCGGATGCAAATCAATATGATTTTTTGCTGACTTCGGGGATTTAGATTTTTAGCCCCGTGGTCAGAAACCTGCCGACCATTCTCTTCAGTCCGCTAAACACGCTGACGACCCGCTTGACCGGATTGCTGGGGAACTCCTCTCCTTTGCAGGTCTTGTCAGAGTCGTATTGGCAGTTGGCGTCATGCTCGACGTACTCGTAGGCATCGGTCGAGACGTTGTGGCGCCTCAACACTGCAATGCCTCTGTCGACCTAAAGGACGGTAGTGTTTCATCTGTCTGTCCGATACCTCAAAGACAAACGTTTTGTTACTTACCACAGCTTGATCTGGAATTGGTTCTCGAGTCATAATCCACCCGGACTCTCCGCCTCCAAAGAGGCCTCCTTCGACACAGGAGTACACGACGACAAAGGACTCGTAGTCAGTGTCCAGAATTCTGTATTGTCCCGCACTGGCTGATACAGGAAATTCGACCAGGAGATAACCCGGTTCATTGTCAGGATCTGCTTGGTAGGCACGGCCACAGATCTCATCAAATGTGCCGTCGGGTCTGGTACCCGAGTTGTACACACTGACAAACCCCTCCCCGCCGTCACCATACTGCGCCCTAATGCACCTCGAGCCAGACGGCTGGTAGGACTGGGGGATGGTGTACTGGGCATACCAGTCTCCAAGGTACTGTATGAAAGAGAAAAGTGACTCGAGGCGATTAACAGTAACGAGAAAGGAAACCTCACCCTAGATCCTTCAAAAGTTGATATCGTCGAGGGCAGAGGGTCCGGGCAGGAAAAGGAGGACATTGAGTCCGGCAAGAAAGCGGCGCGAACGAGTGCCACAAGGAGTTGGATTACCAACGACATTTGGCAGAGCCTCTGGAACGCCATCACGGTGTGCACTTAATTCTCTTAGGGTTGATTGTCTCTTTGCCGGATGAAGAGTGACTGAGGATCAAGATGGCCCCGAGTCTGTTTTAGTAGCCACTTGTCCGTCTGTCTGTGCGAGCAGGTCAGGGCAGGGGATGGGAATATGCCACCGAGGAAGGAAAGAAGCAAGGCAATGGCGCACTTTGCGACGTTTCATCTTCCACGTCATGCACTTCGTGGACATACGTATAATAAGAGTGGAGACTCGTAAACTCCGAATTGGAAAACGATTACAGTACCACAACCTCGAATGTATTGTCATAATAATCCCTCCGATGTGTCGTGCTCATCCTGGCAATCCTTACTACCCGGAAGCAAATATTCTTGAGTCAAGCGGTCAACGATCCCAGTTGGTACAAAACATCACCGACAAAACCAACGACGGTTTCAATAGCACTTTTCAGGAGAGGAAGAAAGAGCTCGTGCCAAAAGCAAAAGAAGCGTATTTAATTTCTCCCAAGTTAGAGCCATCCTACCCTGGGCGAATTGCGTCACTTTCTAGCTTCCGCATTGTTTGCAGATGCCATGCCGGTCCGCGCCCGCCTGTTTGAGTCCTCCTCCTCTTTTTACCTTGGGTTTGTTTGACCTTCCGTTTCGACCCGTCTGTCGCGGTCGGTCGGTCGGTCGGTTCCTGACCATGCCCAACTTGGGCCCCGTGGCGCGCGTCCGTCTGACCCACGCCGCGCCGCGGCTGTGAATCCCTGCCGGCGCATTGTCGTACGCGGAGAAGCGCGCGTCCTTGAAAAGCATTCGTTGTCACCGTATTCTTCCTTCCGCTTCAGCGTCCGCCGTCCGCATGTGCTCATCGTAGTATTTGCAGTATGCGAACGAAAACCGATATAATTACGCATTCACTTATTGCATAAGCAGAAGTAGGGAACTTAGTACAGTATTGGCGGCATTTTCCCGTCATCAGGTCAAACTTCGCTATAAGTGAAACGCGCAGAATAATGTACGTACTGGCCAGGTTAATTACGCAATGGGGTCAAAAAGAACGTTCACAGCACGTACTCGTTTTATCACTTACTTATTGTGCACTGCAAGCAAATCGATTGGTACGTACTGTACGTTCGATACTTAACAGGGTGTCCTTTAATTGTGTCTCGACAATTGATAAGAAGCAATACAATATGGTGTATGTAAATACATTTCATGGTTTTAACGAGCCGTACTATTTTAGGCCGCTCTCGAATATAAATATTCCTGGGCGCATCTAATTACATGCCGTCATAATTAACAATCTGTAGCACCTCAATCTGTACGTTTGCTCGTCCATTTATTTTCACGTACAATCTATCACCTTTTTAATTCCCTGATCTAATAGGATTGAATTGCTCATTTGACGGCGTACCGGCACCAACAGCGACTGCGATGATTCTCGAGGTGGTCACCTTGCTCGCAGCCGTCGGAGCATACATCTACTACAAATCGCAAAATGCGTCGAAATATTGGCAAGTGCACTATTGTAGCATTCTAGCATCATATATTGTGAAAGTTTGCGATTTTCAGGACGCGGCTCGGCATTAAACAGCCGGATAATCACGCCATGTTCGTCGGCAACAACGCGATATCGGCGGGGTTGAGCTCCCTGGGAAAGGAGAACGGAATTGTCACGTCCAGGAAACAGTACGAGAGCTTCAAAGGCGAGAAGTACTACGGCACCTACGGGTTTGGGCTGTCGGCCCCCGCTATCCTCGTCCTCAGAGATCTCGACCTCATCAGGCATGTCCTGGGTTAGTACTTGGAGGTCCCATTTGTATTCATAACATTTATTTTTTTGTATTATAAAGTCAAGGACTTTGACCACTTCGTGGACCGGACCCAGGGTGGTGGCCTCAACACCAAGTTTGGAGGTGCGGAAACGGACCAGATCTGGAACAAGCAGCTGCTGGGGCTGAAAGGCGACGCGTGGCGGACAGTGCGCGCAGGATTCACGCCCATCTTCACCTCTGGCAAAATGAAGATGATGATGAAGTTCATGAACGCGACCAGCGACGAGCTGGCCGAGAGCTTCAGCAACGCGGCCGACACCAGCACCGACCTGGAGCTGAAGACCGTCTGCAGCTGCTTCAGTATGGAGACCATTGCCTCCTGCGCGTTTGGAGTCAAGGCCGAGTCATTCAAGCCGTCGGCCAACTCCAAGTTCGTGCAGTAAGCGGAAGCGCTGTTTAAATCCAACTTCATAGACGGAATCAGGTTCATGCTCTACTTCAGCCCGCTCAAGCCGCTGCTCGATTCTTTCAAAGTGGCGGTCCAGAAGCCGACGGAAACCCGCTTCTTCATGGACGTGATCATCAACACTCTCAAGCACCGGAGGTCGACTGGAGAGAGGAGAAACGACCTCATCGACCTGATGATCGACGCCACCAAGGAGGACATGTCTGAGGACTCGCACTCGGACGGAGAGGACTCGGAGAGCGTGATCAAGAAGTCGTCGATCCACAACCCTCACGTGCTCGACGAGGACATGGTGATCGCGACCGCCATGGTCCTTCTGATCGCCGGCTACGACACCACCGGCAACACCCTGAGCTACTTCTTCCATGAGATGGTCAAAAATCCGGAGATCCAGGACCGCCTGAGGGACGAAATCGATGAGGCGTACGAGAGCGGCACCGACAAAACCGGTCGCCTTCCCTACAACACTGTACAGAGCATGGAGTACCTGGACATGGTGCTGAACGAGACGCTGCGCATGTACCCCGCCGCTGGCAACGCCATCTTCAGGGAGTGCATCCAGGACTACAAGCTGCCCGGAACGAACATCATCATCAAGAAAGGGCAGGAGATCAACGTGCCCACGTACGGAATCCACATGGACCCGACCTACTATCCCGACCCAGAGATGTTCGACCCGGAGCGTTTCACGAAGGAGGCGAGGGCCGCTAGGCACCCCATGGCGTTTCTGACCTTTGGCCAGGGTCCGAGGCAATGCATCGGCTCCCGGTTCGCTATTGTCGAGATGAAGGTGGGCATTGTGAAGATACTGAGGGAATATATTTTGAAGAGCGGGCCGCGGACGCCAACGAAGGTCGACCTGGATCCTGAGGCGTTCACACTCACGCCGAAAACCCCTATGCTGATTCAGGTGGAGAGAAGAAATCTTTAAAATTAATCATTCCGAAGCAAGCTAGATAATGAAGCTTTGTGGGCGAAAAGAGGCTCTGTCTTTATCCACTCGTAATAATTCTGAATAGAAACCTATTCAAGTACTTGATGACGTTAAGGACCCTTTCCACGGGATCATCGGGAAACCTTTCGCCTTTGCAGGACAGCTTGTTCGTGTCGTATTCGCAGCTGGCGTCGTGGGTAACCCTCTCGTATGCGGAAGTGGACAATCCGTTCGAAGTCAGGACAGACAGTGCCTGATTCAACTAAAAGGCAAAAAAGGACGAATTGATCGCGAGTGTGATTCATGCATGCCTGTGATCTTACGGTCGCCTGCGACGGATTCGGATTTCTGGTCATCACCCATCCGAGCTCGCCGCCGCCGAAGATGCCTCCCGAGGTGCAAGACCAGACGACCACGTAGTTGTCGTAGTCCGTGCCGAGCACTCTGTAGTTGCCGGGACTCAGGTTGAAGGGGAACTCGACGTTCAAGTGACCCGGGGTGTTTGTCGCATCCACTTGGAAGGCCCTGCCGCAGATCTCGTCAAACATGCCATTGGACCTTGTGCCCGAGTTGTATACACTGATGATGCCATTGCCTGTGTCGCCGTACTGCGCCCTAATGCACCTAGTGCCCGAAGGTTGGTACACTTGTGGAATGGTATATTGGACATACCAGTTACCCAGGTACTAGAAGATGGGGCAATCGGCTATTCATGTAAATGCAATATAGGGCAAAGTACAGTATACTTTAACTACTACTCACTCTAGGGACATCAAACGTAGATACCGTAGGGGGTAGAGGATTAGGACACTGGTACGGAGCGATCCTGTCACTCGCAGGAAGAGCCGCACTCACAGCGGAAATCGTAAAATATAGCCAAGATAGTTTTACAGGTGCCATTCTTGTCACCTACTACTACTAATACGCTGTATGCAATAGCAACGAATATTTATAGCCATTGACGGACGCACGTGAGTGTTCGCATTATGGCCGTGGAGGTCAAACGCCGGCATGGCTTGCAACAAAAAGCTGGCTATTACACGTACAAGTTTTTTTTTTACTGTTCGACGCATATAGTTCGTACTTTATACGCAAGCGTGCTTTTCAGCGAAACTTAATCGTATAAACTAACTGCTCCGCCAAGGACAGTAACGTACACGTGTTGACAATATGCTGAAGCTTATAAGTGCCCCAAATTAAATAGCGCTATCCACTTAGCGACTTTAGCAGGGCATTATGACCAAATTTAATGGTCTAAGATTTATTTACTAAGAATATTGAGTCCAGTGTGGGAATCGCTTAATCCACCAATATTTGGCGTTGTCTGATACACGTCTGATACATGCGCTACCGTTGTACTAGTGCGTAATCTTGGTGAAAAGAGGCAGGGTATTTAGATAAAAATTAATTGCGCCAAGTCGTGTTCAGCCCGAAGCTGCGTAATTCGCCGCCTTGTAGCCGATAATCTAGACGGATAGAATTCGCTACGATGTTCCCAGCCAAGGTGGCCCCAGCCGTTCTCCTGGCTGTGGCCATGTCCCCCGCGCTCGTCGCCGGAGACGTCTATAACATCGGTGTCGGCATCGGCGACGTCACAGGACCGGCCGCTGAAGTCAATATGGTCGATAACGCCCATTCCAACATTTAACAATTGTTTCAATTTCCTTACTCATATTTTCAGATGGGTTACGCCAACCCCGCCCAAACTACGGCTGGCCTCCACACCAGGACACATGCAAGGTATGCCCTTCCGGATGTGGAAATTACCGGTGGTGTCATACACAACATTTAATAAAATCTAGGGCCTACATATTCGAAGACATGGGCGAGGGAGGAAAGCGAACGGCGTTCGTGTCCGTGGACATGGGCATGCTGGGCTTCCTCATCAAGGACAGTGTCATACAGGAACTCGAGAAGGACTTTGGCACAAACTACACGCACCAGAATCTGGTGCTGTCTCCCACACACACTCACTCAGCCACTGGAGGCAACATGCAGGTTAAAAGTCATATCTAGTACGTAGAAATGAAGTTTCTTAGCACCTGCATTAAGTATCTACTCTAAAATAATATCCAGGGTGGTCTGTTTCTCGCTACCTCACTGGGCTTCGTCGAGGACGCATATACGGCTGCGGTGGACGGCATTGTCGACGTAATCAGCATTCCAAAATCCCTTTTGAGCTAGCTACATAGCACAAATATCATTTCAGGCAATTACCATGGCTCATGACAACATGAAGCCAGCCAAACTTTACTGGAACGAGGGCAAGCTGTACGATGCATCAGTAAACAGGTGCCGCATTAAGTTCTAAAGCGGAAGTTGTTCTAACGTTTTGCAATTTATTATGTTAGGAGCCCCACATCGTACCTGAAAAATCCAAAGGAAGAGAGGGACATGTAAGAGTCAATTACTGCTTGCGTTGAAAGGGAGCGCTTAATTTCGGAATTTCCAGGTACGAGGACGACGTTGACCACGAGTTCACCCAGCTGGTGATCGAGGCCGAGCCTGAGGACGATGACTCGACTGCGACCCCGCTCGGCGTGATCAACTGGTTCTCCGTTCACCCCACCTCGATGCCGGTTGAGAACCGCATGATCAGCAGCGACAACAAGGGTCTGGCGGGAATGATGTTCGAGGGGAAGATAAACGGCGACGGCGCCCAGATCGGGAAGGGGCCCTTCATCGCCGCGTTCGCCTCGTCCACACTCGGAGACCTCAGCCCCAACATTATTGGACCCTACTGCAAGGAACCGGGACAGGTACGGATAATTAATTATGCCTAGCTAGCTCTCACAAGGGCGCGAGGGATTGGTTTCTTTGGAAGGGTCGAAAAATTGTCGTAGTTCCGGGTGGGTGGGTGGTCTAGGGAGTGAACTCAATGTCGAAAGCACATGAGGTTCCTCTCCATGGCCCAAAAACTTACATCCGCAGAGCATTGCGTAAGAAGATTTTTAAGCTGGAAATATTATTTGGAAGTACTAATTTGGAAACATTAGACCTGCAACACCGCGACGAACCTGTGCGGCGGTCGTCGCCCCCTGTTCTACGAGCCTTGCTACGCGGACGGTCCTGGCGGCGAAGACTACTTCGAGTCGACGCGCATCATCGCGAAGCGCCAGTTCGACAGGGCGTGGAGTCTCTACCAGGACAGGGCCAGCTACAAGGAGGTCAGCGGGCCCGTCTCCTTCGTGCACCAGTTCGTCGACATGGAGAACGTCGAGGTGACGCTGGACGACGGCAACGTCACCAAGACCTGCCCCGCCGCCATGGGTTACTCCTTCGCCGCGGGAACGGCGGACGGACCGTCACCACTATTTCCCCAAGTATATATCTCGTCTCGTAGGCTAAGTGATACCCAGATAACAGAGTTAATATTTATATATGAATGTTTCAGGGCCAAACGGAATACAAAGAGTTTTGGAAAATAATAACGAATCTTCTGTCCCTGGGAAACCTCTCGGATGAACAGATCGCATGCCATCACCCGAAGCCAATCCTGCTCAATACGGCATACGTATGTTCGTACTAGTATAATCAGGCAGAATGATTGAACCCTATACGTATTATGTATATTTCCTGAATTGGCAGATGACTTGGCCCGTTGACTGGCACCCACGGATAATTGACAACCAGGTAACTAACTAACCCTAACTAACCCCAATTAGGAACCTTTGCACAAGCTTTAATGGTTCTACAGATGATTCGTATCGGCGACTTCGCGATCGCCGCGCTGCCCGGCGAGTTCACCGTGATGGCCGGCCGGCGCATGCGCAAGGCCACCGAGGAGGCCGCCGGTGACCACCTCTCCAAGATCGTGATGGCCGGGCTGTGCAACGCCTACACGCACTACGTCACCACCTGGGAGGAGTACCAGGAGCAGAGGTACGAGGCCGCATCGACCATCTACGGGCCGCACACGCTGGCCGCATACCTCGCCAAGTACACCGAGCTCACGGAGGCGCTGATTTCGGTACGTGAAACACCTTCCGATTTCTGAACTCCACTCAATAATTAATAGACTGTTATTAGGGCAATACGTTGGAACCTGGCACAAAGCCCACCAATGAACTCGACAATCTGTGGGGACTCAATAATTTAGGGCCGACAGCAACTATGTAAGGAAAAAAAGCAAGTGATTGAATGTGGCCGAAGGCAACCCTTGATCCCCAAACTTGCAGGCTGCCCGAGTCCAATGAAGGCAGAAACGCTAGCACCAATTACGGTGACATTTTCAATCAGCCGAGGTCGACTTACTACGCGGGCGACACCGTCTCAGTGACGTAAGCAACAACTCACAATTTGCTGTATTCATTAACTAATGACACTTTCTCGGCAGCTTCATTGCTGGCAATCCATGGCTGTCGAGCGTCACGCGGAACTTTGAGTCGTTCCTCACAGTGAGCAAGCTGAACGAGACTGGGGAAGGCGAGGAGTGGGAGGTGATCGCCACTGACGCAGACTTGGAAACCAAGTGAGGAAACTAACTATAGTTACTATACCTATACATAAACCCAATCAATCTTGTAATTGTATCAACCAACCCTTGTGTTAGGTTCATGTGGTCTTACGTGCGGGGAGACGACAGCGGCCTCGTCGCCCCCCTGGCCAAGAAGTACGTGTGCAACGCCACCGTCGAGTGGACGATCCCGCAGGGCACGCCCAGGGGCGTCTACAAGATCACGCACTTCGGACACTACAAGGAGGGCGTCACCTCGCTGCAGAAGAAGTATGAGGGCGAGTCGCAGAGGTTCAGCGTGGGCGCAGCTCACGGCATCAGGCCGGTCGCCGCTCTTGTCATGCTGATCATGTTCGCCGTCAGAGCCATGGCCAATTGAGATTGAGATTCTAGGAGAATCTGCCCATATTCACTATATCTTTTTTATTGGCACAGCGATTAACCTACTATAGATGTAACAACGGTGCACTCTGGCTGCAAACTTATATATGCGTATATATCGGTCTTGTGCTGTACGTATATTAAAATACGGCCTCGTGTGACATCATCTGGGCGTTTACTTGGAAAAGCAACTTCTGTATTATAAACACTTATTACACAAGGAATGCAGGGAATTCTCTAGCTACTAATTAAGGTCTGGAGCTAAACTCCTTCGTCAGCAGGTGACGTCGGGCGGGCCGGCGGCGGGCGGGCGGGGGCGAATGGGCAACGAGGGCCACGGGGCTATTAACGCGCGCGACAGGCCAAGCTAGTTGAGGTCTCTCTCTCTTGCTCTCGACGATGAGTAATGCTTTCGATGAATGTAATACGTGCTCATAATAAAGAACTCTTGATTGTGGCAAGGGCGTAGCGTAGGTAGCTAGGGTCATATCATCATGGGGCGAGGCGACTGAATCGGGTTATACGCAACAAGAAGATATTGGGCCAGCGTAATTTCTCGTGACGTGATTTATGGCGGCGCTAACGTTGTCTCGCCACCTCCACCTCCTCATCCTTCTTTCTTCACACTCCTAGATTGCCTTGCCGGGAGGGAGGGCAATCTCAAAAGCTAAGAACGTCTCTCGGTTTCCCCTCCTGCTAGCTGCGCAGTTTGTACGTACATCGTATATAAATTGCAATTACGGTTCATGCCATATGTATGTCACAACAAGAATGGTAACTTTTAGTACGTATGTGTATTCAACAGCATTATTACTATTACTGGACATGGAGGGCCATTCATATCGCCGCCACTGCACCAAAAGCCACGAATGTTCTTCAAGGGTCGGTCAATTTTCCGCGTCGTAAGTAGGTTTATTCTTCTTTCTTGATTCCTCCCCGATTTCACTCTGGATGGGAGCGGGCGACCGAGTGAGCACTCGAACGCAATTAAGCCGGACCCCACTGCGGAATAAAGTTAGACGGGCAAATAATTATACGGATGCAATCGTGCCTTGCATGAGCGTACGTCGCTGTAAAATGAAAGCGTCCGGTCCGTCAATTTGCCTTCTCCGCTCGAGCAATTTCGATATCGCTCGCGAGCATTGTTCGAGTTTTAAATGCCAGCTGAGAACACTTTGCGCCCCAATAGTGCGAACATAGTTGCTTGTGAACGAAGCTCAACATTTTCGGATACTGGCCGTACACTTGCTAAAAACTAATATAAAGTCCCTCAATTGCGTAGGATCGCATATTCCTCTACGTACCTCGTCCAGCTCTCCCCACTTATGAAAGACATCGATCTTGGCTCCGCTTTACTTGAAGCCGAACCCCTCATCGGCGCCGCCGGCACCGCCGTGGAACCCGAGGCGCAGGTAGTTATTCCTCTTGCCAGGGTACCACGAGTTGCCGTTCGAGCCGCCGCTCCTTCGCTGCATCGGCTCCTGGATGCCAAATAGCTCCTGGGTGGCAGACAGACATGGCCCGCGAATGCTCACATTTTGTGCAATTGTGCAAGCTTGATTACGATTGAGAGAAAAGTGGCCGAAGCCGTATTTACGCATTCAAGTAGTGGTAGTAGTAGTGAGATATATGCACAAGAAAGGCGGAAAGTGGACTATTTACAAGTTGGCAATTATGCACGTAGTATGCCAACACTATCTGCTACGAGTCACAGGACCTCCGGCGTCTCGGCGGCCTCCTCCGGTCCCCGCTTCATCCTCACGTCGGTCATAGGGAGGTAGTTGGCTGACGTCCTCCGCTCCGTGTTCCCGCCGCGGCCGTTCCTGCCGCCGCCAACGCCGCCGCCACTCCTCCTGTTATACACGCGCACGCGGCTCCCGGCCGCCTGCGCCTTCTTCACGATCTTGGCCACCAGGCTGTTGAGGTCGCCCCGCTTTCCAGTGTCATGTAGCTTTTGTATCTATATACAGTGTACAGTGTGTTGTATAGTGTACATACACTTTACATATTACTCAGTTAAAGCTGCAAACTACGTAAAAATGCGTGGGTATACCAAACTACGTTCAACGTTAAGTTCAGGCTCTACTATGTACAGAATGCTAATTGAAATTAATGTGCGACAGTTAACTCTAAGTAAGGGACAGGCAGAGACAATCGCGTTTGAATTCCAGCCGGCTAGCTAGCTGCCTCCCTTGAGGATCCTGGCCACCAGCTCGTCCACGTCGGGGTCCTGCTTTTTGACGATCCTTGCCACGAGGTTGTCGACGTCGCCGCGCTTCTTCACGATCCTGGCGACGAGATCATCCATGCCGCCGCCCTTCTTCACCACGCGCGCCACCATGTCGTCCAAGCCGCCCCTCTGCAGCAGGAGGTTCACACACTACATACGTACACACGCACATTCTAACCGCTAGAGCTGCACGGCATTACGGGGCACATAGTTAGGTTTGTTAGTATTCGGGGGTTCGCAATTAGAGATTAAGCTGGGACACGTATTACTGCTATATACCGACGTTTTACATACGTCCATCGATCGGGATGTGTACTACGCACACACAGCGAGTTAGAATGTCAGTCAGACACGGCCTGGCTGATGTCTTCGCCGGTCTTACCTTGACGACGCGCGCGACCAACTGGTGCAGGTCGTCGTCGCCGGCGCGGCTCGACCGGCCGCCCGATCGGCCGCGCTTCCTCACCACGCGGGCGATCATGCTCTCGTCGGGGGCGAACCGGCGACCCCTACGCGTTCCTCGGTTTAACTACTGTTTGTCTTTTTAGTCGGCTCCAACTCATTAGGTATAGAAGTGCAAAAGTTACGCATCGCCTTAATGGGCAACCGAGGAACACGAATGAATATCTGCATGACACTGCTCCTGGCTCCCACTAAATTCCCATAAATCTCGCGCAGGGAAGGATGAAGGCGCTGAAGCGAGAATGAGGGAGAAATATGTGTACGTGCCGTACCTAACTTTTTCTTTTGGTATACGTACGCGTACGTACTATCAGACTTATAAATTTCAAAAACTTTGCATGTCCTACTTGCAACTGGCTGGCCTCCAGGTTTCGCAGCATGCTGCGCAGCTGCGAAGTGAGCTCGGCGCCCGACGCGGAATGGTCCCCGCCGTAGCCGAAGTCGTCCGCCTCGGGGTCGGCCGTGACCGTCGTGCCGCTGAAGAGGCCGGCGACGGCAAAGGCCATGACGGTGGCGAGGAGGTGGGAGCGGGAGAGCCGCGGGGGAGGGGACATTGCTAGAGGTGAAGCAAGAATCCTACGAGCTAGATGGATATGCCAAGATGCGCAGTAGCTAGGGCCGGCCGGTGCGGTGGTCGTTGAAGGAGCTTGAAGGAGGCTGGTTAGCCTGGAAGTAGGGTTAATTATACTGCAGTGATAGTTGTATATAACTGCAATTACTTAATTAGTACATTCGCTAAACTTTCTTTAGTCGCTTCTAGGGAAAGACAACCGCGTTTCTGTGTCTGAGGTCGTGAGCTCTTTACAGCCGGGCGTTCACTTATAGTGGCTGTCCTATCGTATTTTGCCGGCCGCTCTCTCACAACGCATGCATGACCAACGAAAAAATGTTTTATTTGTCATTGCAGCCATTCATTCCTAGCAGAATGGCCCCTAAGTTCAAAAGCCCTAACCCCTCCTATGCGGCTAATTAACGCACATTACGTGGTCCATAATTGGTTACGGTGTCGTGTCGTCGCGGTTGCCGAGTGTCACACGAGCACGTCGGTTGGACGACGATCGACCTCCGGGTGCGGTCGGTCCACCCACGCAAATTAACACCTCGAAGCTAGGGCATAACGACGGATATACCAATATCCCAAGTTCGACGACTTCCCTGGCGGTTAGTGTTTCCTTGACAGCCATGGATTAATTAAAAATTCGCTAACAGGAATACTGATTAAGCCGTTGTGGTTCATCAGGTTTCGCTTCCAGCTTACCGCTTGGTCTGCTCCCTTCCAACGGATTTGTTAACTACGAATAGCTGCTCACTTTGTCGCTCCTCCCGAGTCGACGCTTTCCGGAGAAGTGGAGAGCGAAGGGCTTAAAAAGCGGCTTATGATCCCATCCGCGTTACCTCCCTCCCTCCGTCCGCGTCCGTCCGCGTCCGCTCGCCGCACAGAAGCCCGCGTTCACCCCAGCTAGCTCACACCGGGCCCGCCGCGATCGACCGACCGACCGTCGGGCGCTACTCATACGTGAGAGAGATGCCCACGGGAATCCAAGGAAAGCATACAAACTGCTCAGAATTTTACGCCGACTCCCCTTACTCCCAGTCCTCTTAAAACTAACTATTAACTGTGTACATGTACATTGGAAACAATTGTAATATGTCTACAGGTATATCGATATTATAGGTTGAACCTATTCCTACGCCTTAATTCCTACGTAACATACGGTATTTGGCGTAGAAATATCTTTAAATTCTTATCAGCCTATTCTTACGTAGAGTAATTACTACCATACAATTCATTCTACGCAAGCTATATTATAAGTTCGAGATATTATATACTTCGAGATCCATGAGATCTTTGATTCCTTGTTCATTAATTAAGTACTCTGCCAACTGTAACCTTCGGTTTCTTAAAGCTGTTGACCTTCTAAATGAAAAGAATATATCATGGGCAATACTATTTCGTACTCTTTTGGAGTTAAATAATTCTTTAAAGAACTGCAGGTGCAATATTAGTGTGCTACTGGATCTGAGGAGGATATTCGCACATTCATTTTGATTTCTTAATCTTTCACTCACAAATTGCCATTAAATCAATTCATGATTATACGGATTCAGTTTATAATACGTGCGTGTGCGTAAGCGTGTAGTACGGTTTTACGTCATATGTGAAGAATGAGTACTCTGGTTACTGTAACTTCAGTTTCTTAAAACCGGTATGAGTTTAGTTTCAAAGATTAACCCACATTATCAGTGGCGATGATGCTTCACACATACTCCTTCAAAGTTACAATAATTCTTTAAAGAACTGCAGGTGTACTGTACATATTGTGCTACTCATTCTGACGAAGAGGATATTTCTACGTAACTTGCGTAGAAATATCGTTTTAGTTGCTGAAAAGGATATTTGTACGCAGCGTAGAAATAAGATTTGATAAAGGAATAGGCTAATTCTACGTAGGTAGCGTAACATTGAGACGTAAGATTAGTGCTTTCCCCCCCCGACCCATCTGCGTAATTACTCTCATGCCTGCCGCCGCGAGTCGCACATAAGTTGCCTTCTCTCTCAGTAATTTCCTGATTAGTTACTCTGCGGCCACTTGTTGCGCGAACGTATTTAGCTGGCGGGTCAAGTTCACTTCCAGCGTGATCGATCC
>JAAUYK010212633.1_pt1 | contig 16945 bp, 16 predicted proteins | sample 7278021 | NCBI WGS metagenome assembly JAAUYK01 (sample SAMN14350223, study PRJNA611818) | marine sediment metagenome | isolation source: surface marine sediment (1.8m) | place: French Polynesia: Moorea | collected 2018-08
CATGATGCGCGGCACCATGAAGGGGCCGACGCGCCGCGGCGACTTGTCCTTGGCGATCTGGTAGGCGTTGGTCATGTCCTTGGTCGAGGTGCCGCCGGTGCCCATGACGATACCGGTGCGCTCGTGGGAGACCTCGGTCTCGTCCAGGCCGGAATCCGCGATGGCTTCCTGCATGGCCAAGTAGTTGAAGGCCGCGCCGTCGCCCATGAAGCGGCGCAGCTTGCGGTCGAGGACGGAATCAATGTCCAGCTTGATCGTTCCGCAGACGTGGCTGCGGAAGCCGAGTTCGGCGTACTCTTCGCAGTACTCGACGCCCGAACGCCCGGAACGGAGCGATTCGGTCACTTCCTGCTTGTTATTGCCGATACTGGAGACGATCCCGATACCGGTCACGACGACACGCCGCATGGCACCTTCCTAAGCCGGTTTCGGAGCGGTGAAGAGTCCGACCTTAAGATCCTTGGCTTCGTAAACGGGCTCGCCGTCCACCGTCATGCTGCCGTCGGCGATCCCGAGCACGAGCTTGCGCATGATCACGCGCTTCACGTTCAACTGGTAGATGACGCGCTTTGCGGTGGGCAGCACCTGTCCGGCCAGCTTGACCTCGCCGACGCCGAGCGCGCGGCCCCGTCCCGGGGCGCCGAGCCAGCCGAGGAAGAAGCCGACCAGTTGCCAGAGCGCATCGAGGCCGAGACAGCCCGGCATGACCGGATCGTTCTCGAAGTGGCAGCCGAAGAACCAGAGGCCCGGCTTGATATCGAGCTCGGCGATGATCTCGCCCTTGCCGTGCTCGCCGCCGTCGTCGTTGATCCGGACGATGCGGTCGACCATCAGCATAGGCGGTAGGGGCAGTTGCGCGTTCCCGGGACCGAACAGCTTCCCGTGGGCGCAATCGATGAGTTCTTCGTAGCTGAAACAGTACTTGCGATTCGACACAGGTCTTTGCTCTAGGCTCCAAAAAGACAGCAACAGCAATAACATGCCATCGCTGCCCGATACTGCTGCCGACGGGAATATAACATCAAGGCTGTCCGGTGCAAGCGGGCGCCGAGCGCCTGACGTGGCGCGCCCGGGAATCCTGCGCGGAGCGGGGTTTCCCTTAAGATTTTATAGATATTCCAAAACACATCGCAATGGACTGATTTTTATGATTGAAATTCCAGGCATCATGGATCATGTTACGGACATGGCTACGGAACGAACATTCAGCGTCGTGATTGACCGCCTCCAGCAGGCGGGTCTCCGGCCGACGCGTCAGCGCTTGGCCCTGTCGCGGCTGCTGTTCGAGCAGGGCGACCGGCATCTGACGGCCGAACAGCTCCACAGCGAGGCGATCGGGGCCAACGTCAGGGTCTCGCTGGCCACCGTCTACAACACGCTGCACCAGTTCACCAAGGCGGGGCTGCTGCGCGAGGTGGTGGTCGAGGCGGGCCGGTCCTACTTCGATACCAACGTCAGCGACCATCATCACTTTTATTTCGAGGGCCGCTGCCAGCTGGTCGATATCCCGGAGCATGCGGTCAAGCTGGCCGAGATGCCGACCCCGCCGGAGGGCACGCGCCTGAGCCGCGTGGACGTGATAATCCGCGTCTCGGACCAGTAGGTTACATATAAAATTCAGGTTCTTAAGAACGATTCTCGAATCGTTCTAAATTGTTGACAAGCGTGCCAGTGTGAACTAGTACGTGCCTGCAGACGCCTGGGATCCTTTCCGGGCGCGAAAAGACGGCGCCGCGGTCGCCGCGCCGCCCCATTTACTTCAAATCGTGAGAGGGAGAGCGATGCCTAATCTTAAGAACTCCAAGACCGAGCAGAACCTGAAGGACGCATTCTCCGGCGAGAGCCAGGCCAACCGCCGGTATCTCTACTTCGCGCAGAAGGCCGACGTCGAAGGTTACAACGACGTTGCTGCGGTGTTCCGTTCGACCGCCGAGGGTGAGACCGGCCACGCCCACGGGCACCTGCAGTACCTCGAGGAAGTCGGCGACCCCGCCACTGGCGAGCCGATCGGCGCGACCTCCGAGAACCTCAAGGCGGCGATCGCCGGCGAGACCCACGAGTACACCGACATGTACCCGGGCATGGCCCGCACCGCGCGGGAAGAGGGCTTCGAGGAGATTGCCGACTGGTTCGAGACCCTGGCGAAGGCTGAGAAGAGCCACGCCGGACGGTTCCAGAAGGCCCTGGACACGATGGACAGCTGAACCGATCCCGTCGGACTGTCTTTCGCATGCTGGCGCGAGGTCTTTTCGGCCTCGCGTTCCAGCGCCATGTTGACTTACCCTGACGCAGTGCCGCCCGTCAGCCCGCCCTAGCGGGTAAGGGTCGAGCGACGCAGCCTTAATCACCGCGGGCTCGGTCGCATAGCGTTTCCGCGTCCGCAAAACCCGTGAGGAGAGATCATGCGCGAGGGCAGCCTCGACGCGCCGACGCGTCATCCCATCGCCTGGCAGGACCCCGATTTCACCGACCCCGAAAAGATAGATGCCGAGCTGCGCCGCGTCTTCGACATCTGCCACGGCTGCCGGCGCTGTTTTAATCTCTGCGATTCCTTTCCGCGCCTATTCGACCTGATCGACGAGTCCGAGAGCGGCGAGCTCGATTCGGTCGACTCGAAGGACTTCAAGCCGGTCGTCGACGCCTGCACGCTGTGCGACATGTGCTTCCTGACCAAATGCCCCTACGTGCCGCCGCACGAGTTCGACCTGGATTTCCCGCATCTCATGCTGCGTTACCGGGCGGCCGAGCTGGCCCGCGGCGAGATACCCCGGGCCCATCGCGAGCTGACCAAGACCGACCGCAACGGCCGCATGGGCCTGTTCGGCGCCGGGCTGGCCAACTGGGCCGGCAAGACCTCGAACAGCCTGACCCGGGGCGTCATGGAGAGCGTCGCCGGGGTCGACCCGCAGGCGGAGCTGCCCCAATTCCACGGCCTGACCTTCGAGTTGCGCGCGCGCGGCGAGGCCGCCGAGGTCAACCGCGACGCGCCAGCCTTCGGGCGGAAGGCGGCGCTCTACGCCACCTGCTTCGTCAACTACAACAACCCCGACATCGGATCGGCGGCGCGCGCGGTCCTGACGCACAACGGAGTCGAGACCGAGGTGGTCTATCCCTCGTGCTGCGGCATGCCCCAGCTCGAGCAGGGCGACCTGGCCAAGGTCGCCGCGACGGCGAAGCGCGTCGCCAAGGAGCTCGGCGCCTGGATCGACCAGGGCTACGACATCGTTGCGCCGGTGCCGTCCTGCGCGCTGATGCTGAAATTCGAGTGGCCGTTGATCGTGCCGGACGACCCGGCGGTCAAGCGTCTCGCCGAGGCGACCTTCGACATCAGCGAATACGTGGTCGGCATCGCCAAGAAGGAGGGGCTGGCCGACGGACTGCGCCCGCTGCCCGGCGGCGTGACGGTCCACCTCGCGTGCCACTCCCGGGCCCAGAACATGGGCCAGAAGGCGGCGGAACTCCTGCGGCTCGTCCCGGACACGGAGGTCCAGGTGGTCGAGCGCTGCTCGGGCCACGGCGGCTCCTGGGGCATCATGAAGGACAATTTCGATACCGCGCTCAAGGTCGGCAAGCCGGTCGTTCGGCAGGTCGCCCAGGCCGGCAAGGCTTTCCTGGCGTCCGAGTGCCCGCTGGCCGGCTCCCACATCATCCAGGGCCTGGAGCGCCTGAACGGCGAGGACGAGAGCCCTCGGCCGAAGACCTCCGCCCACCCGATCGAACTCTTCGCCCGCGCCTACGGCCTGGCAGAATAGGGAAGACTGAGACCATGAAACGCGAGATCAAGCGCGATGATATCCTCTCCATGGACCGCTACGCCGGCGAGCGCAAGCAGCTCAAGGAGAAACTGGTCGCCATGAAACGCAATCGCCGGGTCGAGGTCGGCCCGGTCTGCACCTTCTACTTCGAGAACTACGAGACCATGTGGCACCAGGTCCACGAGATGCTCTACATCGAGAAGGGCGGCGAAGAGCAGATCCCCGACGAGCTCGCGGCCTACAATCCCCTGATCCCCAACGGCCGCGAACTGGTCGCCACGGTCATGTTCGAGATCGACGATCCGGTCCGCCGGGAGAACTTCCTGGCCGGGCTGGGCGGAGTCGAGGAAACCGCCTACCTGCAGATCGGCGACACGACGGTCGACGGCAAGCCCGAGGAGGACGTCGACCGGACGAGCGCGGACGGCAAGGCCTCGTCGGTCCAGTTCATCCACTTCCCGTTCACCGAGGAGCAGGCCGCGGCCTTCCGGGCCGCCGGCGCCGCCGTCACGCTCGGCTTCCGCCACCCGTCCTATGGACATATGGCGCGCCTGACCGAGGACGTGCGCCAGGCACTCGCCTCGGATTTCGACTAGTGTCCCGATTCCGAAGTTCGAGCGATCGAACTTCGGGATCAGAGGGACACTACCCCTATGATTCTAGTGTGATTCAGCTTCCGAAGTTCGACACGAGAAACATGCCGAACTTCGGAACCATCACACTAGAAGCTGATCGCCCTGCGGCGAGCGGTCCAGCAGGGCTTTCTAAACAGAATAGACCCGCGATTTACTTGCACCGGCCCGAAAGGATTCAGGGTTAACCCCAAATAATCCTGCGGCCCGCCACCCGGAATGATTGCGGCCTTTATTGGTCTCTTCGTCCAGGATATGATCCCGGCCCTGGGGATTGGGGATTGCCTATGGCCTTTGAAGTTGGGGGTCGCGCAGAACAGGCATGGGATCGGGCCGAGGCGGATCCGGCGCCGGCGGTGGTCGCTGACGATTCCCTGATCGAATGCCATGAGTGCGGCATGGTTTACCCCGCACCGACGGATCTCCCGGATGGCGCCAAGGCCAAGTGCGGGCGCTGCGGCTACACCCTTTTCCAGAGCCGGCCCCATGCGGTCGACCGCGCCCTGATGCTCAACCTGGCCGCGCTTATCTTCTTCATTTTGGCCAACGTCTATCCCTTCATCACTTTCAAGCTGCAGGGCCGCGAGCAGGTCTCGACTTTGATCACCGGCGTGATCGAATTCATCAACCAGGACCTGTGGATCCTGGCCATCGTGGTCTTCGGCGCCACGATCCTGTTCCCGGCGGCCAAGATCCTCTCGACCATCTACGTGCTCGCCTCGGTCAAGCTCAATCAGCCTCAGCCGGGCCTGAAGAAGGTCTTCCGCTACGTCGAGATCATGCACCCCTGGGCCATGGTCGAGGTCTATCTGCTGGGCGTGCTGGTTGCGATCGTCAAGCTCTCCTCCATGGCAAAGCTCGAGTTCGGAGTCGGGCTCTATGCCTTCGTCGCGCTGATCCTGACCATGATCGCGGCCGAGGCGGCGCTCGAGCCGCGCGAGGTCTGGCAGCGCCTCGACCGCCTCCTGGGCCGGCCCGGTCCGCGGCCGCAGGTCTTCGAGCACATCAAGGAGAAGCTGCATCACCTGGGCTGCCACGCCTGCGGCCTGGTCAGCTGGCTGCTGCCGGGTCGGGGCCACACCGAGCCGGACTGCCCGCGCTGCGGCGTCCACATGCACCACCGCAAGCCCGACAGCCTGGCGCGGTCCTGGGCTCTGCTGATCACCGCGACCATCCTCTACATCCCGGCCAACACCTATCCGGTCATGACCGTGATCTCCTTCGGCAAGGGGGAGCCCGACACGATCCTGAGCGGCTGCAAGACCCTGATCGAGGCCGGCATGTGGCCGCTCGCCCTGCTGGTCTTCTTCGCCAGCATCACGGTGCCGGTGCTGAAGATCGTCGGGCTGGCCTACCTGCTGATATCTGTTCAACGCAAGTCCAAGTGGCGGCCCCGGGACCGCACCGTGCTCTACCGGGTCGTCGAGGCGGTCGGTCGATGGTCGATGATCGACGTCTTCATGATCTCGATCCTGATCGCGCTGGTGAAGCTGGGCTCGATCGCGACGATCGAGCCGGGCGTCGGCGCGACCTCCTTCGCCGCCGTTGTGGTCTTCACGATGGTCGCCGCCATGGCCTTCGACCCGCGCCTCATCTGGGATTCCATGGAGGAAGAACATGAGCCAAGATCAGAGCCTTAGCGCTTCAGGCGCCGGCCCTTCGGGAAGCGGGCCGCAGGTCGAGGTCGGGACCCGGCGCGGCATCTCGATCGTCTGGCTGATTCCCGTCGTCGCCGGCGTGATCGCCGTCTGGCTCGCCTACACCACGATCAGCGAGCAGGGACCGGAGATCACCATCGACTTCAAGACGGCGGTCGGCCTGGAGGCCGGCAAGACCAAGATCAAGTTTCGCGACGTCGAGGTCGGCCTGGTCGATGCCGTAACCTTGAAGCAGGACCTCTCGGGCGTAACGGTGACCGCCAGCCTGGAGTCCGGCTCGGAGCCGCACCTCAACGAGCAGACCCGCTTCTGGGTGGTGCGGCCGCGCCTGGGCGCGGGGGGCGTTTCCGGCTTGGATACGCTGGTTTCCGGCTCCTACATCGAGATCTCTCCGGGTCAGGGCCAGAATTTGACCAAGTCCTTCGTCGGTCTGGAAACGCCGCCGGTCATCCGGCTCGACGTGCCCGGCAAGGAGTTCACCCTGATCTCCGAGACCCGGGGCTCACTCGGCCCCGGCGCGCCGATCCTCTACAAGGGGGTGCGGGTCGGCCAGATCCTCGGCGACGAGTTGGCGGAGAACGGCTCGCAGGTGACCTTCCTCGCCTTCGTCCAATCGCCCTACGACCAGTGGGTGACGCCGCAGAGCCGCTTCTGGAACGAGAGCGGCATTGAGATCGACGTCGGGGCGGACGGCGTCAGCGTGCGCACCGGCTCGCTCGAAACCATATTGAGCGGCGGCATCGCCTTCGAGACGCCGCCGTCCACGCTCAACGAAGCGGCCGAGGAAGGAACGACCTTCCAGCTGCTGGCCAGTAAGGGCGACATCGTCGAGGAGAGCATCCGCGAGCGCATACCCTACGTGCTCTACTTCGACGGCTCGGTGCGCGGACTAAACCCCGGCGCGCCGGTCGAGCTCCTCGGGATCCGCATCGGATCGGTCAGGGAGGTCCGCCTCGAAGTCACGGACCAGGAGGACAATCAGTTCCGCATCCCCGTGGTGATCTCGATCGAGCCGGAACGGGCGGGCGTCAAGAGCAGCGGCGATCCTTACGGCTCCGCCGACGCCCTGATCCGGCGCGGCCTGAGAGGGCAGCTCCGCTCGGGCAGCCTGCTGACCGGGCAGCTCTATGTCGCCCTGGACTTCTTCCCCGACGCGGAGCCGGCGGAGTTGGGCATGAAGGGGCTCTATCCAGAGATTCCCACCGTTCCCCAGGATATCGAGCAGATCACCCAGTCGGCCACGGAGATCCTGCAGAATCTCGCCGCGCTGCCGCTCGACGAGCTGATCGCCGACGTGCGCCGCACGGTCCAGGGCGTCGAGGTGCTGGTCGACTCGCCGGAGATGAAGCAGTCGGTCAAGTCGCTCGACTCGGCGCTCGCCGGGGTCGACAAGCTGGTGCAGCGGGATGTCGGGCCGATGCTGGCCAACCTGCGCCAGGCCTCGGCCTCCGCCGACACGGCCCTGGAGCAGGCGAACAACCTGATCGAATCGGTCGACGGCCTGGTCGGGGCCGACGCTCAGCTGCGCTTCGACCTGATGCGGATGGTGAACGAATTCTCGGAAGCGGCGAACTCGATCCGCGTGCTCGCGGACTTTCTCGAGCAGAATCCGGATGCGCTGCTGAGAGGCAAGGGAGGGGTTCAGTAATGATCGTGAGTCATCGCCGCGGGCGCCGTCAGGGACGCCTGGTCCTGTTCCTCGCACTGCTGTTCATGCCGCTGGCGGCCTGCACGGAGAGCCCGCCGACGAACCTCTACATGATCTCGGGCCTGGAGACCGAGGCGGCCAATCGGTCCTCGGCAACGTCGAGTCCTGTGATCGGCGTCGGCCCGATCACGGTCCCGTCCTATCTCGACCGGCCGCAGATCGTCAGGCGGGCCAGCGCCAACAAGCTGGTGGTCGGCGAGTTCGACCGCTGGGCGGAACCACTGAAAGAGCTGGTCTCCCGGGTCCTGGCGGAAAACCTGGCGGTCATCCTTGAGAGCGACACGGTCTTCACCCTGCCGCGCCGCCGCCTCTCGGAGGTCGACATCCAGGTCGAACTCGAGGTCTCCCGTTTCGACGCGGCGCCCGACGGCGTGGTCCATCTCACCGGTCGCTGGGCGATCTATTCCGCGGGCGGCAAGAACCTGACGGCGGCGAAGAAGTCGGTGATCCGCGAGCAGGCCGGAAGCGACGACTACGAGGAAGTGACCATCGCCATGAGCCGGGCGCTGGAGCGCCTGAGCCAGGAGATCGCAGTCGAGTTGCGGCCCCTGCTCTGAGCCGAGTCAGCGCTCGGCCTGCTTCCAGGCGGCGTAGCCGCCGGCCAAGGAAGCCGCCTCGCGGTAGCCCATTTCCAGCAAGGTCTTCGCGGCCAGCGCGGAACGGCCGCCCGTGCCGCAGTAGCAGATGATCCGTCCTTCCGGGTCGAGGGCCGGATTGTAGGCCGGACTTTCCGGGTCCGCCTGGAACTCCAGCATGCCGCGCGGCACGTGGATCGAGCCCGGGATGACCCCGTCCTGCTCGCGCTCCCGCTCGTCGCGTACGTCGACCAGAACGGTCTCCGCGTCTTCCATGTGATAGGGCAGGTCCTGGATCGAGACCGTCTCGATCACCGCGTTGGCCTCGGCCAGGAGGTCCTTGAATCCGCGTTTCAGCATGGCTGTCCCCGGTCTGTTCAACCGTCAGCATAGGCGCGCCTGGACCCGGCGAACTTGATCTCTGTCAATCGCCTCGGACCGGGGCCGGGCGCGCACACGCGTCAGTCTGCCACGCAGAGGCCTTCGGCGCACGAGAGTTCGAGAGGTGGGCAGTTCATCTCGCAGCGTTCGGCCACGCGAACCATCGCGCAGAGGCGCTTTATGGCGGCCTCGTAGGCCTCGGCCGCTGACTTGGCCACAGGAGAGCCGCAGCTGCACCCGCCGCAATGGGTCTGGACCGAAGTGCAGTCCTGGGCGCGCTGGCAGAGGCGGTCCGCTGTCGAGATCTTGACGTGGTCGCCGATGCCGATGACGCGCTCGAGCGTCGCGATGCCGCCCATATCGGCGGCCGACCTTAGTTCCAGGGAGTGCCCGCAAAGCGGAGCCCAGAAGAGCCGGCCGATCGCCTGCGGGCTTACCACCAGGTAGCTCTCGCCCTCGGCGAAACCGTCGCCCCAGTGGGTGTTGAAGAGCACATCCAAAGCTTGCCCCCGCGCGACGCCCTTCCAGGCGCGGGTCACCGTGAAACGATAGACCTTCAAGTCGCTGCGCCGGCCGCCCAGCTGGCGCAAGCCTTGGCCGCCGACCCTTGTCGTTTCACCGCGCGTCAAGGGGCGTTTGGAACCCGCTTTCCCTTCGAAAATCACGACTGCGCTGTCGAGGGCCGCCTCGTCGAGGCTCGGATGGGCGCAGCTCAGACTGAGAGCTGGGCCGGAGACGATACAGACGAAGGCGGCGAGAGCGGCGGTCCGAATCCAGGTCACGCGGGCTTATCCCCAAAGGGGGGCGGAGGGGCTCCGAGCCGAGCCTGAAGGACCGGCCTTCTCGAAGTCTTAACGCCACGCGCCTAGGCTGAAGAGGTTACACCGGTCGGACAGAGGCGATGAATTACGTCATTGCAATCGGCGCCCTGGCGGTTGGGATCCTGGCCTTCGTGTTGATGGCGGATGTCTCGGGGCGGAGCGGCGGGATCGACTTTCAGACCGCGTCCTTGGAGGCCCGGCAGGCCTGGATGGATGACAGGGCGAAGAGCCTGAAGACGGCCGCGCGGTTCTTTTTGCCGAGCGGCCGTGGCCCCATGGCGCTGAACTTCTCTCTCAAGGAGATCATCACGCGCCCGGAATCCAGTCGCATCGAAATGATCATCGATGTGAAGGTCCCCTACGGCGCCGAGGTCGGCGTCGTCCCCAGGCACCAGTTCCTCGAGTCCTTCTGCAAGAACTACGTCAGACTGGACTTCTACAAGCAGCGGATCCAGCTGGTGGTTTCTTTCCGCGACAAGAAGGACCGCTCACCGATCACCAGGATCACGGTCAACCCCCACGACTGCCAGTGGCACGCGCCGGAGAATTCCTAGAGCGGGCTCGCTGAACGAGCGCCGGCGGCCGCCGCGCCATCTTGCCGAAAATGGACGGGTCAAATACCGTCGGAACCATGCAGGACGAAGCCGCCCAGCTCGGGAATCTCCTGGAACGCGTGCGCACGGCGACCGGCGCCGACAGGTCCCTGGATTCCGCTCTGGTCGACCGCTTCGGCGCGGAGCCCGGCGCCGAGGAGAACCCGCCCCGCTACACCGCGTCGACGGACCTCTGCATCGCGCTGGTGCACCGGGTCATGCCCGGCTGGCACTGGCACGTCGGCTACGGGCCGAAAGGCATCCTGCCCTACGCGACTGTATCGACCGGGGACCGCCTTTACGAGGCGATCGCCGGCACCGTCCCGTTGGCGCTGCTGTCGGCGCTGATCCAGGCGCGCGCCGCGGACGTCGGGCGAGGGTAGGACGCCGTGGATCAAGGGTGCGGTCCTTGGTCGTGAGGCCCGCGTTCAGCAGGGGCCTCGTCTTCCCCTGGGTTTTCGGCTGAAAGCGGTTCTGGGGCCTGCTTGATCTGCGATGCGGCCTCGGCGGAGCCGCGTGGCGGATAGTCGAGCGTCCCCTCGAGCTCGTCCATGCGCTGGCGGCGCAGCCGGGGGAACGGCAGATCGCCCTCTTGGCGCCAGTCCTCGACCTCCCGCACGGACCGATCCGTCAGGTCCTGATCGAGACCGTCGTCGCGCCCCAGGTAGAGAGTCTGCGACGGGAAGGCGAAGCTCGTCCCGGAGGCTTCGACGATCGTCTTGATGCGGAAGAACACGTCCTCCCGGATGGCATGGAAATCGTTCCAGTCCCGTGTCAGGGCGTAGATGCGGACCCCGAGGTCCAGGGAAGAGGCCCCGTAGCCGGCAAAGCGGACGCGGACGGTCTCGCGGTCGATCCTGGGGTGGGCGTGCAGCATCTCCCGGATCTTCACGAGCACGTTGCGTAGCTGATCGTCCGCGGTCTCATAGCGTAGCCCGATGGTCGCGGTGATCAGCATGCGGTCGCACTGCGCCCAGTTGATCAGTTCCATGTCGGCGAACTTGGCGTTCGGGACGGAGATCAGGGTCCGGTCGAGCGCGCGGATCTGGGTCGAGCGCACGCCGATGCTCTCGACCGTGCCGTTCATGCCGCCGAAGCTGCAGTAGTCGCCAACCCGAATGGGCTTGTCCGCGAAGAGGATGATCCCGCCGATCAGGTTCTCGAGCGTCGGTCGGATCGCCAGGGCGACGGCCAGGCCGCCGACGCCGAGCCCGGCGATCAGCGGCACCGCGTCCACGCCCAGGTCGCGAAGCCCGGTCACGATGATTATCAGGGCCGCGACAATGGCAACGAGACCGCTGACGATGCGCACGAGGCTGCCGTCGAGGCCGCTGTCCGAGATTCTCGGCGAAGCGGTAATGCTGTCCGCGACCGCGATCGAGGCCCGCCAGATCGCCCAGGCGAAGAGAAAGAGCGCGACCGCGCCGCCGATGAACCGGACCGAGCCCAGAACATCGCCCGTGAGGTTCAGGTCGTTGTCGACAATCCTTGCCGCGGCCCGGACGCCGTATCCGACGAGAACCGGAGAAAGCACCTGCGTCCAGCTGCCGAGCGGACCGTCGATTTTCCGGCTCGTCAAGGACACGAGGCGAAAAACCAGGTAGCCGCCGAGCAGCACCACGAGACAAACCAGTCCGAGCCCGATCCATTGCCAACGAGTCTGACCCGCCTGCACGACCAGCAAGCTCTCGGGGAGCTTCTGCGTGAGTCGCCCGAGGAAGTGGGCACTGGGCACCAGGGTGCCGGGCGTCGAAATGTAGCCCTCGTAGAATCCCGGAGAGATCTCCGGCGAGGTGTACTCCGCGATAATGCGGGGATTCAGCTCCGAGCGATAGGGCAGCTCGGCGACCTGGCGGTAGCTCGCGGCGATCCTTGCCACGGAGCCGGGGTCGAACAGGAAGGTGCCGGAACGCTCTTCGTCGGAGACCTCCGAGATCCAGAGACGGGTCCCGGGCAGGCGCCATCGCAAGGGCCTGGTCTCGGCGGCCTCGACGGCCTCCAGATCCGGCACGGTTTCGATCGGCGGCAGGCGCAAGCGGTCGAGAATCTCCTTCAGCATCATGGCGGCTTCGATGGCCTCGTCCTGGCGCTGCACGGCCGGCACCTTGCTTACGTCGAGCGCGCTGGCCGCGCGCCGCAGCAGGCTGCCCGCCCGGACCTCCGCCTCGCGCGCCTCTTCGACCGTGATCTCGGGAGGCGTGGCGGTAAGAGCCGCCTCGGTTTCCGCGGCGATCCGGTAGGCCGCGTTCATGCTGGCGAGAAAGCCTTCGAGCGTGGCGCGTGGACTGGAGGTAGTGAGGCCTCCGAGCAGGATCTTGACCTCGCGGGCGGCGGCGCCTTCCGGCGGCGGGTTGTTCAGCCAGTCTTCGTAGTAGCCGCTTTTGCCGGGCTTGTAGGGCAGATCCTTGATCCGGCGATACGCCAGGTCGATGTCCCCGATCGAGGCCGCAGATATCAGGAAATCGCCGGCGTTGGGGCCTTCGCTCTTGCGTACGATCCGGATGAAGGTGCCCGGTATGGTCCAGCTGTCGATGCTCCCCTCCGCCACCTCGTCGGCGCCCGGGATCTGCCCGAAGGGAGGCAGCTCGATCCGGTCGAGCACCTCCTTCAGCATGGCGATGCGGGCGAGCTTCTCGTTGATCGAGCGGCCGTAGATCGTCGACGCGAAATCGATCGTCTGTTCGGCGCCCAGAAAGTAGAGGTGGCGGTCTTCCAGGGGCCCGCCCAGGGCCCGCGCCCTGTTCAACGCGTCGCTGAAGAAGTGGAAACTCCTCAGCGTGTCGCGCGGGCTGGAGACGTCGGCCGGCCTGAGCGCGCTTGTGTATCCGGGGGCCACGAGGTCTTGCGCGGCGCCGGGGACCGCGAGCGCGATCGTGGCGAACAGCAGGGCCAGCAAGGCCGCCGATGCCCGACGTCCTCGACCGCATCTCCGGAAGCTTCGCATCATGGTCTTCCCCTCTTGGCTATCGCCACTCTCGCAAGACAGGGGATGCCTGGCCAGACCGCAGGGCCTGCGCCCGCCGCTTTCGACGGGGTTCCGCTGCGACAGTCAGCGCCCAGAAAACTCTCTTCCAAAATCATCCCCCTTCCCAACCGAAACTGCGCGGCCCCACCAGCCTTCACCCCGGCTGACCTGCGGCCATGACTCAAATCATGAGATTACGGGCTTCATCAAGGAAGCCGACAGAATGGGACATGGAAGACTGACGGTCGCAGAGCAGGCCGGTCGCCCGGCACGAGCGCCTATTGGGAAGTGTGGCGCTTGTTCTGGTAGGCCTGTAATCGCCCCCGACCCTGCCAGACCGGGCGGAAGATACGCCGAATATCAGAGTGCAGGTTTGAATGGTGGAGCCGAGGGGAGTCGAACCCCTGACCTCTACAATGCCATTGTAGCGCTCTCCCAACTGAGCTACGGCCCCGAACCACGACCCGGGCGCGTTGGGAGGGGCCCGGGAAATCGCCTGGAAATTAGGGAGGGCACCGGGTCAAGGCAAGGGAAAATTGCCGGGATCCGCTCCGCTGCACCGGCTTACGCCGGAGCGCCCCTTAGGACTCTTCCTTCTCGTCGTCCCCGATGACCACGTCGGACATGTCGTCCTCGCCGAGTTCCGAGGCGTCCTCGATGACCTCCTCCTCGTCCTCGCCCTCCGACAAATCCTCGATGTCGTCGGTCTTCTCGACCTCGGGTGCCTCTTCCTCCGTGGCGGCCGGTTTGCTCGCCGCTGCAACGGCCTTCGCCGGCGCCGGCGTTTCGGCCGGCTTGGCCGGGCGGCGCCGCGACTTCAGAAGCGCATCGGGGTTGAACACCGTGCCGCACTTCGGGCAGGTGATCGGACTGCGCGTCAGGTCGTAGTACTTGGCGCCGCAATTCTGGCACGTTCGCTTGGTGCCCCAATCGGGTTTGGACAACGCCCGCCTCGTTGTTTGGTGTCTCTTCGGATAGGCCGAGCCAATTGCCATGATCGTTGTCGGCTGTCAAAAGATTATTGGCCGCAGTCCAGCGCCCTTTTCGCTCCCCGCGCCATTTGCTAGAGACGGGCGCCGGCGCGGCGCCGCGCGGCGGCATGTTCGTCGCATCGGAGACTTTCTCAGGCCATGGCAGAGCTGACCGCGCATCCCTCCGAGGGCCTGCAGGGCACCGCCGCCGTACCCGGCGACAAGTCGATCTCGCACCGCGCCCTCCTGCTCTCCGGTCTCGCCGTCGGCGAGAGCCGGATCGAGGGGCTGCTCGAGGGCGAGGACGTGCTGCGCAGCGCGGCGGCCATGCGGGCCATGGGGGCCGAGATCGAGCGCGGCCCCGAGGGCGTCTGGCACGTCTGGGGCCGCGGCCTGGGCGGCCTGGTCGAGCCGGACGACGTGCTCGACCTGGGCAACTCCGGGACCGGCGCGCGGCTGCTGATGGGGGTGATCGCGGGCCACGGCATCCAGGCGGTGCTGACCGGCGACGCCTCGCTCAGGGTGCGCCCCATGAAGCGGGTCGCCGAGCCTCTGGAGCGCATGGGCGCGCGCATCCTGACTCGCGAAGGCGGCACCATGCCGCTGACGGTCATCGGCAGCGCCGACCCCCTGCCGATTCGTTACCGTCTGCCGGTCGCCTCGGCTCAGGTCAAATCAGCCGTGATGCTCGCCGGCCTATCCGCGCCCGGCGAGACGATCGTCGAGGAACCCGCGCCGACCCGCGACCACACCGAGCGCATGCTGCGCCACTTCGGCGCGGCGGTCGCCGTCGAGGACGACAGCGAGGACGCGGTGCGGCGGATCACCCTCTGCGGCCAGCCGGAGCTGACCGGCGGCGACATCCGGGTGCCCGCCGACCCCTCCTCGGCCGCCTTCCCCCTGGTCGCCGCCCTGGTCGCACCGGGCTCGCGGGTGCGCCTGCCGCGGATCGGCACCAATCCCCTGCGCACCGGCTTGCTCACCACCCTCGAGGAGATGGGCGCCAGCATCCGCTACGAGAACCGGGGCGAGGAGGGCGGCGAGACCGTCGCCGACCTGGTCGCCGAGGCGGGCCCGCTTCAGGGCGTCGAGGTGCCGGCGGAACGCGCCCCCTCGATGATCGACGAGTACCCGATCCTGGCGGTCGCGGCGGCGGTGGCCGAGGGCAGAACGGTGATGCGCGGGCTGGGCGAGCTCCGGGTCAAGGAGAGCGACCGACTGGCCGCCGTGGCCCAGGGCCTGGCCGCCTGCGGGGTCGCGGTGGAGGAGGGGCCCGACTTCCTCGTGGTCGAGGGCGCCGGCGGCCGGCCGCCCGGCGGGGGGTCGATCGCGTCCCGGCTCGATCACCGCATCGCCATGGCCTTCCTGGTACTCGGTCTGGCGTCGGAGAAGCCGGTCACGGTCGACGATTCGACGCCGATCGACACCTCCTTCCCGAGCTTCCAGAGCCTGATGGGCGAGCTGGGGGCCGGCCTGGGCGGACTCCAGGGGCGTTGAGGGCCCGGTGACTGTCATCGCCATCGACGGGCCGGTCGCGGCCGGCAAGGGGACCCTGGCGCGGCGCCTCGCCGGCGCCTTCGGCCTGGCCTATCTCGATACCGGGATGATCTACCGCGCGGTGGCCGCCAAGGTGCTGGCCGAGGGCGGAAGCCCCGAGGACCCGGCGGCCGCCCTGGCCGCCGCCCGGTCGCTCGAGGGCGGCGACCTGGAGCGGGCCGACCTGCGCCGCGAGGCGGTCGGCCAGGGCGCCTCCGTCGTGGCCGCCATGGCGCCGGTCCGGGCGGCCCTGCTCAACTTCCAGCGCCGCTTCGCCGCGACGCCGCCCGACGGCGGCCCCGGCGCCGTGCTGGACGGGCGCGATATCGGCACCGTGGTCTGCCCCGGGGCCCAGGTGAAATTCTTCGTCACCGCCAGCATCGAGTCCCGGGCCCGGCGGCGACACAAAGAGTTGCTAGAACGCGGCGAGGAGAGTATATACGCCCGCGTCCTGCAGGATTTGCAGGACAGGGACGCCCGCGACAGCGGGCGCCAGACTGCGCCGTTAAGGCCGGCGGAAGACGCGATCATTATGGACACGACCGAGATGGACGCCGAGGCGGCCTTCGAGGCCGCGGTCCAGCATGTTGTGACGCGGGCTCCCGCGCTGGAACCGAGACGGCCGTAACCAGGATTGGAGTGAACCCAAGCCCGGGACGAACCGGGAAGACCGCCGGAGACAACCGGTCGGCCTGAATCAGAACCGTAAACGCAAAGGACAGACGCGCTCATGGCCACCGCTACCACCGAAAGTCCCGCAACCGACAAGGAATCGTTCGCCGCCCTTCTGGATGAATCGCTCGGCCACGCCGAGCGGCTGGAAGGAACGGTGCTCAAAGGCATCATCATCGCGATCGAGGGCGATTCGGCCCTGGTCGACGTGGGGCTCAAGTCGGAAGGACGGGTCGCGCTCAAGGAGTTCCATAAAGGCGGCGACACGCCCGAGCTCAAGGCCGGCGACGAGGTCGAGGTCTACCTGGAGCGCATGGAGAACAAGAATGGCGAGGCCGTTCTGTCGCGCGAGAAGGCCAAGCGCGAGGAAGCCTGGGTCCAGCTCGAGAAGGCCTTCGGCGACAACGAACGCGTCACCGGCGTAATCTTCGGCCGGGTCAAGGGCGGCTTCACGGTCGACCTCTCCGGCGCCGTCGCCTTCCTGCCGGGCAGCCAGGTCGACATTCGCCCGGTGCGTGACGTCGGCCCGCTGATGGGCACGCCCCAGCCGTTCCAGATCCTCAAGATGGACCGCTCGCGCGGCAACATCGTGGTGTCGCGCCGCGCCGTCCTGGAAGAGACCCGCGCCGAGCAGCGCTCCGAGCTGATCGCCAACCTGAAGGAAGGGCAGATCCTCAC
>JAAUYK010033999.1_pt1 | contig 16942 bp, 11 predicted proteins | sample 7278021 | NCBI WGS metagenome assembly JAAUYK01 (sample SAMN14350223, study PRJNA611818) | marine sediment metagenome | isolation source: surface marine sediment (1.8m) | place: French Polynesia: Moorea | collected 2018-08
AAGAAAAAAACTTAAACTTGGGTAGATATTTCCCAAGCGTTTACACAAACAATACCAAAGGACATGATATCAAATCTGTTTAATTATTAATTAATTATGAAAAAAGCTATCTTCTTACTACAAATAGCAAATCTCCCTATTCTCCCCAAATACCCATATTTTCACCTCCCTAAACTATATAATAAGTATTCAAATGAATTCTGATATCATCAGAGAAAAATATGAGCCTTGATTTTTAGCCAGATCGAGATTAAAAAAAGTCTTTCAATTACTTAAACTTATTTATAACATCATTTGTATAAATATTTGCCCTAAATACCCAGTTTTCCCCTATAAATACAGCGCCTGTAATATTCTTTCGATCCAATTGCTAAAAAAGTTAATTAAGTAAAATAATTATGTCTGCTATTAATTCTTCAGAAAATATTTCTTGAAATGAAAAGCTTGAGCGTAAAGATGTATCTGAAATAGATAGTTCAAAGCCATTGTTGCTAATAGTCCGGTAGCTTTTTTGAGGGCTGTATTTAGAGTAAAGAAAGCCTTCAGTAAAATTTAAAACCAGCCTTTAGTAATAGGTATCACTAGATATCAATTTGGTAGCTGAGGTGACCCTGAGATTACTATTAATTTCCTTTAAAATTCAGACATAATTTTGTAATTTGCGTCTAACTTATACAGAGAAAACCCTTGCATATCCAGGAATAAATCGGCATTATATTAACTGAAGGTAAGCAAAAGATAAAACTAAAAAATCTGCAAATTATTCCCGATGGAAACGTACAAATTAAAACTCATTATAGAGTCAAAATCTACTATGAAGCATCCTTAACTCCAAGTCGATCCCATAACTCAACTTGTAACAGTTAACGATGATTCAACCAGCACCTCCGTGGAATGGGAGCGCGCAGTTCAACAAGCAGTCATCAATACTAAGATTGGTCTGAAAGTTGTCTCCCATACCTATTCTATATTATAGCAATCGAAGCAAAGGGCGCGGACATTTCTAAATTCTCACGCCTCAGTCATAGATTATTTTTGACTTTTGCATTTTTACTTTTGCCTTGCGGGTAGCGCTATACATGGTTTTGGGGATCTCAACGCCAAACTCATGGTTACTGATAGCTGAATACTCATAGCTAATCACTTATTAATTAACAGAAAAAAGGAGCAATTATGTTAGATACAACGTTAGATATACCACCACTAGCCAATTACTTAGGTTTCTTAGCATTAGTATGCTACGTTATCACTTTACTACCAACAAGTATGAGAATTGTTTTTCCTCAAACAAAACAAACAGAAATACCGAAATTGTTGCTGAAGAACCGACGTGAAATAGGTGTAATTGCCTTTGTACTTGCTTTTGGTCATGGAATTTTATTAGTTGCTAAAAGAAACTTTGATTTTTCTGACTTTCAAACTTATTGGATATATGTACAAGGAGTTGTAACTTTCATTATTTTCACACTATTAACAATTACTTCTAATGATTGGAGTGTGAAAAAAATGAAAAAAAATTGGAAGAAATTACATGAACTGACTTACCTAGCATTGTTTCTGTTAATCTGGCACATAATAGACAAAATGTGGGGGCATTGGACACACCTGACACCATTCGGAATGGTTGGAATCACAGGGATAGGAGTTTTATTTATCGCCAGAAAATGGAAAGAGCGTCAAAACAAATTGTCAAAAGGTAAGCCTAGTAAATAAACATTAAAGCTAAGTTAGGTTGACATAAATGAACCTTAAAACGAAGAATCAAAACATCAATCCAGAAACCTATTTTTACCAATGGATAATTGATAATTAATCAATTCGGTTTAAAGCCTCTCCTTTTAAGGAGAAAAAAATAAATTGTGATTTCCTGATAATTCAATCATCTCGGTTTTAACCAGAGGTAATTATCCATTATTCATTATCCATTATCAATTAATGAAAAGGTTGTCAGCGTTTTGAATCTCCATCACTCTTTTAGAGATAAAAAAACCAAGTTACTTACAACTTAGTTAGTAATTAAATCAAAATTCAATATTAACTTTCAGGAGGTCAATAATGGTCGGAGTCAAAAAATCTACACAAAACTTACCTATTCTTGATAATTCTTATACGGTAATAGGGTTAATTGTTCTAGCAGCTCTTGGAGGTTTTTGGTTATCGCGATCGCGATTAATATCAGTCAAGAATCCTGTTTCAACAATAACAGAACAAACCGTACCCGCCCAAATTCTGGCAAAACATAAAGGATGGGTCTATACAGTTGCCATTAGTCCTGATGGTCAAACCCTAGCCAGTGGTAGTTATGATGGTACGATTAAGATTTCAAATTTAACCAATGGTGAATTGCTTTATAAGATTAAAGCTCACGACGATGCTATTGAATCTCTTGCTATTAGTCCTGACGGAAAAATCCTTGCTAGTGGTAGCTGGGATAACCACATTAAACTTTGGGATATTTCAAGTGGCGCTCTCATCCGGGATATTGATAGTCATACTGATGATGTGAAAGCTATAGCTTTTAGTGTTGATAATCAGACTCTAGCTAGTGGTAGTTATGATGGCATGATTAAGGTATGGAATATTAAAACTGGCTCTATTAACCGTCGTTTTAAACATCCAAGTATTTTAACCTCTCTAGCTTTGAGTCCGGATGGAAAGATGCTTGCCACTGCAGGCAAAAATGGTCTAATTAAGACTTGGGACTTGAATACAGGTAAAGAACTTCACTCAATAGCAGCACATAAAAAGACTATTAGGACTCTTGCTTTTAGTCCTGATAATAGAATGCTAGCTAGTGGTAGTCAAGACCGAACAGTTAAGTTATGGCAAGTAGACACTGGTCAACTACATGAAACTATCAAGAAACAAAAGGCAGTTTTTTCTGTTGCTTTTAGCGCCGATAGCAAAACTCTTGCCACTACCAGTCACGAAAGAGATATTTATCTGTGGCAGGCGGATACAGGAGAATTAATTGAAAAGTTGACAGCTCATTCCAAAGCAGTTTGCTCTGTAGAGTTTAACCCTGATGGTCAAACTCTTGCCAGTGGCAGTGCTGATGGTACTGTTAAACTTTGGTCTATGTCTAATTCAAAGAACCAGTTACAAGATATAAATATAACTCTCGAACCGCCTGTTTTTGAAGAGAAAGCAGTTCCTAGTGTACCTTCAGAAATTACTGATGTACAACCAGAAATTACTGATGTAGCTCAGTTAGAGAAATTAAACCAAAAGTTGTATGACCAAATCGACATAAGTTGGCGACAAACTCCCAGATGGTATGAGGACTTAGTATTTCAAATCAAAGTTAATGCCGATAATAAGATTATCAACATAGAACCAATGAATCAAGAAGCCATAGATTATATTGGACAAACACCTTTACCAGACCTATTAAATACTGCTAATTCTGAAGTTACCACGCAGAAACAACCTTTGGGAATATTCCGTGTGGTAATGACATCAACAGGCGTACTGAAGGTCGATCCTTGGCAAGGTTGGTTGTAGTTTCAAAGTGAAATAGGTACTCTTTTAACAATCTTCAGCTAGAAGTCAGGAGTCAGGAGTCAGGAGAATTTTTTGAGCTTTCTTCTGAGGGACTGGCTACTGACTGGAAGCCTTATGGAATCTAAATCCTTACTGTCTCCAGAGGTATCTGCTAGAACAGAAAATACCTCCATTTTTCTCAAAAGAGAAAAATAGTATTATACCAGTTTCAAAAAATACTGCTACATTAACTTTTTTTTGTAGTTAGGGAAGACCAGAACCAGTACCATACAGGAAAATTAAATAAAGAGCAAGGGTTTTCCCTACTCCCTACTCCCTTGAGGAAAAGGTTATACATTAATAGCGATATAGCTGCTGCTAGGCTCCGCCAACGCTAACTAATATGAGAAAATTCGATATTCAAGACTAGGCCAGAAAAATGGAGCAAGAGAGAATTCTTAGATGGTATCTTGTATCAACAGGACTTAGGCATTTTTGAGGATTAAACACTACATATCTATAGCGCTATAGTTTTTTAACACTATATCTAGTGTCTATCCGTAAGTCCCGATCGACTAAAGAATGGTTGTAACTGGTGTGACTTACCCTGGATATTTACCTCCATATTCAACAGTATTTTAGCATTACAAGCAGTGGCGAGCATCAGGGGTAATTGAGAAAATTAGAGATGCAAGAGCATTCTCAAGTAGGTCAACAGGTAAAAAAAAAGCGCTTCGGGATAACTTTAATAATCATTAGACATCTCCAAAAATCAAAAATAAAATCAATTCTTATCCATAAATTATCAATTATTTCTCCCTGTTCCCTGTTCCCTGTTCCCTGTTCCCTCTTTTCTGGAGATGTCTATTGATTCATAGACAGTCAAAAATACCTGTAATGCTAGTATCAACTCAATCATAATTTTGTTTTGACAAATCTACGAACGCAATTAAGTGACATAAATGCGGTAGATAGTCTCGGTTTTCCTTTTTTTACTTATTGCAGCAAAGCCAATAGACATAGGCGTGATAATCAAAAATAAAATCAATCCCATACGCAAAAATCATCAATTCTTTCCCCCTACTCTGTACGGACGTTGCACTTACGTCCCTACCTCCGACCTACTCCCTCTTTTCCGCAGAGGTCTAATGTATCTGATTTGATTTGAGATATTTTTTACTTTTGCAGGAGGGGGAAATATGTTAATTTTATGATTAGTTAGATGGGTGAGGATTCGGAAACATGAATATTAACTAAGCTAGTTAAAGTTGAACTACATTTCTTAACAATCTCAACTTGCCCAACTTGCTCCTTTATCCATTCATTAAACAAATATGACATAATTTGACAACGCAATTTATCTGTTAACTCCGCTTGAATAATTTCTTCCACAAAAATTAAATGTACCCCATGAGAAGTTACTATAGGTTTAATAAGTTGGGGCGGTTGAGCAGCGAAAACTACTTGATAAACTTCAGGTCTTAATTCCCGAAGATTTACTATTCCTCGATATCCACCAGCACGTCGTAATTCTTGGTCTTGAATATACTGATAAGCAACTTCAGAAAAAGTCATTTTTCCTTCCTGAATGGCAGAGAATAATTCCATTGCCAAATCTTCATTATCTAAAATAATTTCATAGATGACTGCACCACCATAATTTAACTGATTTTCTAAGAAATATGACTCTATCTTCTCCTCAAATAAATGATCTGCTAATTTTCCAGATAAAAAACTATTGTAGGCAATTTCCTCAAAATCATCTATAGATAAACTATGTTTATCTAACCAAGCCCATGTTTCCTTAGCACCATGTAGCTTATTAATTACCCGCATTGCATCGGCTGCTTTTTGAAGTTCTTCTCTTTTTGCTTCAATCCCTGCATCTTCTGCTGCTATTTTAATAACTTTACGGGTAATTATTCCTTCTATAATTTCTGAAAGTTTCAAAGAAAATTTAACTTGCTGGAGAATATCTTCTGGTGTAATGGTAATGCTTTTCAACATGAATTTACTCCCTAATATGCACTAGATGATTATGTATTTTCTATTAATTGAAGCAGCAGTCAAGAGACAGCAATCTTTGTTCGTGGGAATTCTTGATTCCAACCAATTCTAGACACGACAGGTGACAGTGGGGATGTTTTACCCCATAATGCTTCTAGTCTGCAGTCAGGTCTTCACAGCAAAGCCCAAAAATTACTCCTGACTCCTAACTCACTCCTCCTGACTTCCAGCCCTTAGCTGTTAATTGGAGGTAGGATAATCAAGATAATTTTTTTCTAGTGTAACTAGGTCAGTATCTAATTTTTTATGACTGTTAGATTGCATTTTTTCCGGTAAATTTAGTTGATGCATAACCTGATTTTATCCTATTTTATTTGAGGAAGAAGGAGTGTCTCACTTACAACCAAAGCAGGATACTCCCACTACCCAAAAATTTAATTTTGATAGGCTACAAGTTGTGGGCTAACCATTTTTTTTTTGATAATTAATTTTATTAAAAGTAGAAAGTAGTTAACTAATACTCTTAATAAACAACTGCTAATATTTCAGGCAGCCACACTTGATTGTTGCTAATCTTTTCAAACAGTTTTATATTTCTTTTTATGAAAGTGGATACCTTAAGACATGATGAATTCGCTTGTCTAGACTGATTTTGAGACATTTTACAGCCTAGAAAATCTCTAAGTACCACATATTTATTGTTAGTTTTTAGAAGGGTCGAAACTTAATGTTCTCAAACATGAGTCAAGATTTAGCTCTGAGTTAAGATCGTGAATTACAATGTTTTTGCCATTGCTATCTCGATCGATAGTTGGCTCCATTTTAGGTCGTTTTCCTTTAGTGGATAGCCCCATTTGTTTTAACAGTCGATTAATATGGCGATCGCTCAACTCGATGCCAAATTCTCTTGCTAAATGTTTTCCTAGCCAATTGGCAGTCCACCGCCGGAATACATAACCATATTCTTTGGGGCTATTAGTTACCAACTCTTTCAAGCGTTCTAAATATTGTTCGTTAACTTCTTGAGGACGACCTATGGGATGATCTTTCCATTTATGGGCTTGACCAGACTTAGCCATTAGTATCCAATGTCTAGCTGTACCTGGAGCACAACCTATAGCTTCACAGATTTCACTCTGGGTTTTACCTTCATCTGCTAGAAGCATAATTTCAATTCTCTGGCGATATTGCCACGGTAGGTCATCATCTAAATTCTTCTGTAAGTGTTGGCGCTGAAAAGATGTTAAGTAGTTACCGTTTACGGCTAACTTAGTCGTTTTGATTTTGTAGTTCAATTGATTAGACAACATAGGTTTCTGATTAAGTATTTGCAATTCCAGTTGCTATTTTTCCAGTTGCTATTTCTTACAACCAGGGGTATTTCTGAACTATTGGCACTTATGCAGTTTTTGATCTCAATGTTGAGCAAATTTACTTGGGAATTGGTTTTCCGCCTTATAAGAAAACCATAAGTTCCTCAGCCATTGAAGATCGACTACTAAATTTTGTTAACTATCCTTATGTTTTCCAGGATACATTAGGGGGGATGAGTCACAGGATTATGTTTTTAGGAAAACATCTTATCTGAAACCATCATGTAACTAACTTTTGAGAAATTTAGCCTCTAATAACCTAGACTTTGTAATCTATTCAGTTTCTTAAGATTTATTTTATAAATCAACAATTAAGAAATTAACCTAATTTATGAAATATTGCAAGGGGTTTTACTGAAATTAATCAAATATTTTTAAACTGTCCTATTATATTCTTCGTTACATTCTGGACATCACAAATGTTATTCACTTTTATTAAACTAACCTTAATCTTTGTTAATTTTTTTTATGTCGTTGATTGTTGTTAAAGTAAATTTAATGTCTTTTAAATTAGTTTTAATCTAAAAATACACTTCAAGAGTTTATTTTATACAACCCAAACAATGCCAATTTATTTTCGATCTACTCCCTACTCCCTGCTAGAGCTAGTTAAGGTTTGCTGAAAAAAGCAGAGTGTGGGGAGTATGGGGAGTTTTAGGAGATCGAATCTTGTCTGCTCAAAATGCTAACTTTTTTAGCTTTTCGGTCTAAAAAGCTGGCACTTTTTTCGACCGAAAAAGGCGCTTGCCTTTATCTGTGAATACTTTGAGAATTAATCAGCAAGCCCTAGTTAACCTAATAATAATTAGTTGGATTGAGGATGACAGAAGCTACAAAACTTAACTCTATTAGCAATGAGCTATAGGCGATCGCATCTTACCCATAGAAGTTAAACCTTAATTTTATGAGCTATAGCGCTACGCAAATACGCTCTTGACATTCCTCTGTTCCCTTACAGCCCAAATTTATTGTCAAACACCAAAAAACGTAGTGCTATAATTGCGATCCATTTCAACTCTAGTAACATCAAGTTTATTTAATTAGTTGATAAAAAAACCTATCTTTTTGCTTCAAAGACAAATCTTCCTATTCTCCCAACTAAATTGAGAATTATCGCAGCAACCAACATAACTTCATTAACACTTAGCTATGGGCGATCGAATCTTACCCACAGAACTGAAACCCTAGTTTTACTCAAAATTTAGGTTTAAAGCCTTGCCCTTAAGGCGGCTACTTTTTGATTGCTGGATTTTGCAAACCTGCATGATTATTTATTTTATCTAGTGATATCAATTTTATTTAATTAATTGTTAAAAAAAAAATATTTTATATCGCTACGCGCTAGGGAATAGGGAATAGGGAATAGGGAATAGTAAACTGTTAAAAGGTTTCAGGGTTTAGAAATGTCCTAACCTTAATGCGTAGTGCTATAAGAGCTGATTTGTCAACTTAAAGGAATTCAACCTCTTAATATTTACTTAATAAATCAGCTATAAGAAACTTAATTTCTTAATATTTACTTAATAAATCAACTTTCAGCAGCTAACTGTCCAGGCAACCCATAAATGGATGGTAATGAATTGTTACGATAAGATGAGCCGTAACTTAATATAAATACTATGCAACTAACTTGGTTAGACAGTAATTCCTGGCTAATTGAAATTGGAGGCAAACGACTTCTCATAGATCCTTGGCTCGTTGGCCCCCTGATTTTCAGTAATTTACCTTGGTTGTTTAAAGGGGAACGCCGGACTCCCCCTGCCATTCCAGAAAATGTAGACCTCATTGTATTGTCTCAGGGACTAGAAGACCATGCTCACCCAGAGACACTTAAACAATTAGACAAAAATATTCATGTTATTGCTTCTCCCGCTGCGGCAAAAGTAGCACAAGAGTTTGGTTACTCTCAGCTAATCACACTTGGTCATGGTGATACCTACTCTTTTGACAATAGTGTTGAAATTAGAGCAGTTCCCGGTTCACTCGTAGGCCCAACGTTAGTAGAAAATGGTTACATTTTCAAAGACTTAGTGCGATTCGTTAGCCTAAAGTAAGCCCTCAAAAGCTTGCGGGACGGTAATCCTATTAAATAAAAACTAGGAAAACTGATTACACTTGAGGTGCAAATCCTCCCTCCGAGTGCTTGGAGAGAAAGCATGACCCCTATTAATGAGGCCAGCAACTTTATTGGTAAAGCGGGGGCAAAAGGCAGACTACTGCTAGTCGAGTGCGGTAACTGCCGAGCATGGAGTCCATGTGTAGCGAAAGCAAAGATGTGTCTGAACCATCGTCATGAGAGATGGCCATAACGACTGTTGAAGGCCAAGCCAAAAGGCAAGGATAGGGCATAGGCATTTTAAGTCATGACCTATAAGCACCGCCCACAAACCCGGTGGATAGCATCACACTAAAGGCTCTAGAACTGTGTAGTCGGAACGAAGTAACCCCTATATATCTCTGGGATTGGTCGATACCCAGTAGGTGCTAACCGCATGGTATATAGGGGTGGGATGGAGTAAGAAGCCAACGCCAATTGTAATAAATTGGATATGCTGACGTACTCACGGTAACTCCAAAGAAATAGTCAATAGTAGCAATATATATGTCTAATACACAGGTAAAACTGATGGAGGAATGGAACCAAGTCAATTGGCGTAAAGCTGAAAGATTAACGTTCAAGTTGCAAAAAAGAATATTTCAAGCGAGTGAGCGTGGTGATGTCCAAGCAGTGCGTAAGCTTCAAAAGACCCTGATTAGGTCTTGGTCTGCAAGGCTAATTGCGGTAAGACGAGTCACTCAGGACAATCAAGGCAAAAATACTGCGGGAGTGGATGGCATTAAGAGGTTATCCCCAAATAAGAGGTTTAAGCTAGCAAAGAACCTGAGAATCACTGGGAAAGCTCACCCTACACGGAGGGTACTTATCCCAAAACCAAACAGTGATCAGAAAAGACCGTTAGGAATACCGACAATACATGACCGTGCATTGCAAACGTTAGTAAAACTAGCGCTGGAACCAGAGTGGGAGGCAAAATTTGAACCAAACAGTTATGGATTCCGACCAGGGCGCTCATGTCACGATGCTATAGATGCCATATTTAATAGCATTAGGTATAAAGCCAAATATGTGCTTGATGCGGATATTGCCAAATGTTTTGACCGTATCAACCACTATACCCTGCTCAAAAAGATCAACACATTTCCCAAAATAAGACGAGTCATCAAGAAATGGCTCAAAGCTGGATATGTGGACAATCAAGGCACCCTATTCCCTACCACAGAAGGAACGCCACAGGGAGGAACTATTTCACCTCTACTAGCAAACATAGCCCTCCACGGTATGGAAGAAAGGATTATGAAGTATGCGGACACACTAAAAGGGAGTAAACGGGATAACCGTAACTCTCTACGTCTCATAAGATATGCAGACGATTTCGTAATACTCCATGAGGATATGGCAATAGTTCAAAACTGCCAAAAGGTAATAGAAGAATGGCTAATAGACATGGGTTTGGAACTAAAACCTAGCAAAACAAAAATAACCCACACTTTAAAAGGAAAGGGGTTTGACTTTCTAGGGTTTCACATTCAACAGCACAAAGCAGGAAACTACAGAAGTGCCAGAAACCCGCACAAAACAATACTAGGTTTTAATACACTAATCACCCCGGCCAAAAAAGAAGTCCAAGGACATTACAAAAATATCGCTGAAGTCATAGAAAGACATAAAACAGCCCCACAAGCTGCACTTATTAGCAGACTTAATCCAATTATAAGAGGTTGGTCTAACTATTACTCAGCGGTCGTAAGTAAGAACACATTTAGAAAACTAGACAGTCTTGTTTACGAAAAACTAAGAGCCTGGGCCAGGTATAGGGGAAAGGGTGGCATCAACAAAGAAAAATACTGGAAAACAGTAGGAAACCGGAATTGGTGCTTCAGCACGGAAGATGGATTAACTCTAAGAACACATTCAGAAACACCAATTATTAGACACACTAAAGTTAAAGGTGAAGTTAGCCCATACAACGGTGACTGGAAATATTGGAGCAAACGTAGAGGGGAATATCCCGGTACACCCACAAGGGTAGCCAAACTAATCAAAATACAAAAAGGAAAATGCCCCCACTGCGGTCTCTATTTTACAAATGAAGACCTACTAGAAGTTGACCACATCGTACCTAAAAGCAAGGGTGGAAAGGATACATACAGTAACCTACAACTTCTACACAGACACTGCCACGACACAAAAACGGCCTCAGATGGCTCCCTCCACAAGAGCTATGACGATAACCCGTTTTGAATCGTATCCATGACAAAGGATGGAGTTATTGAGGAGCCGGATGACGTGAAAGTGTCACGTCCGGTTCTGAAGGAGAGGTAAAGGTGGGAACGCCTCTATCGACTCTAACAGCACTGGCAATACAATATACTATGAACCCCATGGCAACCATTCTGAAGAAATCAAAGAATTTGCTCCTATAGATGTTGTCATCTCCCCAATTATCAATTTGAATTTGCCGTTAGTCGGGCCAATAATTAAAGGAAATGAAAGTGCTTTACAGGTAGCTCAATGGTTGCAACCTCAAGTCATGCTACCTACAGCAGCAGGAGGTGATGTAGATTTTCAAGGATTACTAATATCTTTCCTCAAAGCTGAAGGAAGTGTTGAGGAAACAAAATCTCTATTAGCTAAAAATAATCTGGCGACAAAAGTTATAGAGCCTCAGCCTGGAGAAAGTTTTGAAATACAATTAGAGCAGCGACCATTAACTTATTAATTTGACCAAAAAATAAGGTCTATAGCCTTTCCTTTTGGGGTTGCTGATTAGGTAATGCTATTCAATATTTATGAACCTTACAACTATAGTTTTTTCATAGATATTTGAGACAAAAGCATTACGCATTGACTAACGCCTAAATACGAAACTAACCAGTACCATTTGGTTCCAATTATATGAGGTATACTTTGGGGTTCAGGAGTACCAATCCCTTTCTCCTGTTCAGTTTGACGACCTTCAATACTAGATTCTCTGTATGAGAACTATGGCCAACTTTCCTGGCAAAGGATTGGGATGACATTACCCTTACTTCGTTTTAAGCCCATGCACTGAGAGACAGAGTTGCTAATTCTGAATCCTGGGATGTTGGAGTCACAAGGTATCCGCGTGGGAAGGAATTTAACCTCCATGAGTATCAGAGTTAACCTTTTACACGGCTGGCTGAAGGTAGACAATTAGGGTCTACTTAAGCCAAACGAGTTGCACATACTGATAACTGAAATGACATACTCCTGACAGTGGGCAATTGCTACACCGCTAGATTTTTCAATACGCAAAGAACAAATCGCGGTTTTGACAGAGAGAGGTGATTTCCTTCCCTAATTATCAATAAAATCCTTTTTTTGACAATCATTTAATTATTGTGTATGATTATCAATAATTATAGATTTTTGATAAAATGCCGTGGCTCTTTATACACCATCTTCATTTAAAGCAGAACTAAATGAAAAAGGTTGGCGAATGACTCCCCAACGGGAGACAATTTTGCACATCTTTCAAAATCTGCCCAAAGGCAATCATCTGAGTGCCGAAGACCTTTATAATATGCTACAAAATAGGGGTGAAAGAATTAGTCTATCTACCATTTACAGAACCTTAAAGTTAATGGCAAGGATGGGAATTCTACGAGAACTAGAACTAGCAGAGGGACATAAACATTATGAAATAAATCAGCCTTATCCTCATCATCACCATCATCTTGTTTGCGTACAATGTAATAAAACCATTGAATTTAAGAATGATTCTATTTTAAAAATTGGTCTCAAGCAAGCTGAAAAATCAGGATTACATCTTTTAGATTGTCAGTTAACTATTCATACAATTTGTTATGAAGCCCTAAGAAAAGGATGGCCTTCCCTCGTATCTTCTGAGTGGTCTTGCCCACGGGCGCTTGCAGATACAGAAAACAGTGAATAGATCGAATTTGCGGAACAAAAAATACCCCCACTTTGAGATGAGGTGGGGTTAAAACTACCTGCCTCTCATCTTCGGTTAAGCTTTAGGTAGTTAATCTCCAATATCTTTTGTAGTAATTCCATAACGTAGTTGAGCTTTTGCCACTGCTGCTCTTGTTTCTGAATTATAAATTCCATTCAATGGACCAAAATAGATTCCTTGTAAGCGAAGTCGATTTTGAAGTTCCAAAACCTGTTTTTGGCTACGAATATAACTGACTTCTTGCCCAGAAGTATTTTGGGTGACAATCAAAGGATGTCTTAAGGCTTCTAATGTATTTCTTCGAGCTACCCCACTAGGAACAAATCCCACATCTTGCTGAAAACATTTGACCGCAAATTCTGTTCCTGGTCCAAAAAAGCTATCAATCACCCCTGGATAATAACCCAATCTTGTTAACAAAATCTGGAGTTGTTTTACAGCCAAACCTCGATCGCCTCTTTGCAGCACACTTAAGTTTGAGTATTGCCTAGTAGTATAATTGACTCTGGAATTAGATACCGGACCTGGAGGTAAAACTTGATTAGGATTAAATAGAAATGCTTGGGTTGTTGGTCCAACTATACCTGTAGGAGTAATTCTATTTCTCCTTTGAAAATCAATTACTGCTATTTCTGTACTTCGATCAAAATAATTAGTTATTTGTCCCTGATAATAACCTAAATTTTGTAAACGTTGTTGTAATTTCCCTATCTCAGGACCTATATTTCCACGTCGCAGAAATACTCTCTCCACAGGAACAGACTTAGTACCAAATAGAAAGTCTCTGGTGGTTATCCCTACCTGACCCGTAGGTGTAATTCCATGAACACTTTGAAATCTAATGACCGCAGTTCTAGTATTTTGGTCATAAATACTATTGATTGGACCTCTGTAAAACCCTAGTTCTTTTAAACGTCTTTGAATAATTGCTACTTGAGGGCTAACTTCTCCAAAAGATAATACTTTTGTGGGAGAGTTTAATAATAAGCTATTAGTTTGGCTCGTTCTTCTACCAACAAATAGTAATGACCAGGTGGTAGGTTCAATTTGACCAGTAGCTGTAATACCATTGTCTTCCTGGAACTGTCTGACAGCTCTTTCTGTTATGGGGCCATAATAGCCAGTTAGGTTGGCAGTAAAATAGCCTAGTTCTCTGAGTTTTCTTTGAACTGCTGCTACTGTTGCAGCTTTGTCTCCACGTCTTAAATAAACTGCACTATTAGGAGACAGAATTGCATTACTTTCTGCTCTAGTTCCAGAAAAAAAAGAGTTTGTTGCTAGTTGTTCTTGAGGTATTTTTCTTTCCTGAGCCTGGCTGAGATTAAAATAACTATTTGTTTCAGGAGCAGAAATTTCTGACACCCTAGCTGAACTAGCATTAATCAGAATAGAATTAATTATTACTAACGATAAAAAGTTTATATAAGCGAAGCTAGAAAGTTTTTTCCAGTTAAGTCCTTCAATAAGTTTGAAATCCTTAATTTCTTCACTAGCGAGAAAAAATTCTAAGTATGCAAGGGATTCCATAAATTTTCCTAGGAGACTCTAGTTTTTAGATTAACAAGCTAAATTTAATTTTAGTATTGAGATTGTTTGATGATTTTTTCTAACTACAACTAAGTCTATTTATAACTGTTTCAGTATTTAAAATTCACCAAGATTCAAAATATATAATGATTAGTAAGTTACACCACATTGGAGTCTAGTATAACTAGAAACTTTTCTAAACAAAGCCAGAGAGGTTGATGAAACATCTCTAGTGCCGCTACGCGGAAGTCAAAAGTCAAAATTCAAAATTCAAAAGTATTGGTTAGTAAGGCTTTTAGGATTTTGTAACTGGTCAGTTATTTCTGCCATCCTGCACTAGGTATTTTTCTATACTTGCTTTAGGGTAGACTGTAATATATTATATTGTTTGTTTTGATTGATTATTAAATAGGTAGATCGCAATTCTCAACAATTTGAGAAACAAAAGTCTTGGATTTGAGGGAATAGTTTAACTGTTAACAGTAAACAGAGAAGGGGGAAAAGAAAAAAAGACTCTACTTCATCAGTATTATAACCCCTGTTTATTATATCAGATTCTCAGTACAATAATGTTATTATAGAAGATCTTAATTTATCTCAACGTTGTTTGAAGACCCGCGCTCTCCTGTAAGGGACTTTCGTATGGGAAAACTAATCAATATTGCGCTAAACAAATAGAATGTTAAAGTTCAAATATAAATATTTTGGCTGCGGGAGGAGCAGTTTCTAGGGGAGCCATCGGATTGGCGACGTACTGTGGAGTGACCGTAAGACCCAAACAGAGTAAGTCTTGGAGGGCAGGTGCTATGTTTCGCTGGGGGACATGAAAAGCGTTTCGCGGAGCGACTTGAATTGCGTTAGCGTACTTCGAAGCTCCTCTGTAAGAGGCAGCTCCTCTGCAAGAGGCAATAGAAAGCTGAAGCCTCTTTCAGAGAAGCTTTCCTAGGTCATGCTACGCAAACGCAAACTTGAGGTTTAGGAATCACGCGCTGTCTAGCTAGAGCAGCGTCGGGAGAATGTTAATTTTACCTCTAATCATCTATTTCCATCATTTTGCTGTACTACACAAATCAAAATTTAAACTAAACCTGCGCGATCGCAAATTAAAGCTACAATAGCAGCAAAAATCGTAATTCCCAGAGCAGTTATAGGATTTTGGCCTTGAGCAACAGCAAAAGAAGTAGCTACACCAGCTCCTAAAGCAGCAGTAATAGCTACAACTAATGGGTCACGGTTTGAACGATTGTTGTACATTTTTAACCCAGGATATTTTTGTTAAACAATTTATCTCAAAGTTGTTTGAAGACTTGCAATCTCGGTCAGCAGAAACTGCCCATCGCGAGGTTACCGAACCCCCCGTTATTGCCCTATGCGGAAATCGGGAGGATGTCAAAACTAACAACGTTGTATAAACCTATCACTCAACTAATGATTAAAGTGGCAATTATTACGGTTTTGCAATTAAGATTTAGATAAATCTAAATTTCTTAACAAATACTATCCTGGACTAATTCTAGTTGGAATTGTCTATAGAACCCATTTGGTATCTTGGCGTTGGTAAATCAAGAGATGAAACTTTAAGAGTAATCGGTTTGTGATATCTCTAAATATCTAACCAGAGTAAGTGATGGGTATTACCCCTAGTAGAAAATCATCTTACCAATTACCAACGCCGGTATCTTTCCGGTGATTAAGTTTTTTTTACAGGAGTCAGAAGTCAAGATGACCAAGTTAGGAGATGGAGGGAGGGAATACAGAAAAAAGGCTAAAAAATACTCCAAAATACTCCCTATCCTCATATCTTCCCCAGGGCTATTTCATTCTAGAATCAAGTGAGGATTTTACTGGCTTTTAGACCTTGATTGATATAACATTCAATCCTTGAAAAAGTATATTTTCCTTAATGCACAAAAAGTCATAAATTAGAATGAAATAACCCTGTATCTTCCCCCCGCGCGTTTTTTCTTAAAGTTAGGATATTTTGCACGTCCACTGAAAAAGTTAGTGAAAGCAGTTTGTAGATGTCTTAAACCTTGCTGTAATGGGATGCTACTGACTTCTGCGAGGAAATCTAAATCTTCCTGCTTTTTCCAAGAAGTCAGCATAGCCGAAGTTTGCTTATACCCTACTCGTTCTTGTTTCTCATACCAAGCTTGAGTTCTTGCTGCTAAAGCTTTGTTGTAGATTAGCCTTACGCACCCCAATGTTCTGTGCAACAGGTTTTCCTGTTCTGGAGTAGGATAGAACCTAAACTTGTATGCTTTCTCAACCATCTACTGTTTGCTTTTCTACTCTTACATTTTAACAGATTATTTGTGAAACCGCAACATTGATTGCCATTCCCATACGACGCTCCCGACGAGGAGAGCGCGGGTATAAAAACCAACATCTTAGATAAATTACCGAATAATTAATAATTAATAATTATTAATTAAATACCTTGGTTAAAAGCCGACTCTAATAGGGGAAAAAAAGTGCTAGGATATTTCCTGCTCTTCAATTCCGTTGCGGTTTTCCTTGAGGTAATTATCCATTATCCATTATCAATTAATG
>JAAUYK010052722.1_pt1 | contig 16941 bp, 15 predicted proteins | sample 7278021 | NCBI WGS metagenome assembly JAAUYK01 (sample SAMN14350223, study PRJNA611818) | marine sediment metagenome | isolation source: surface marine sediment (1.8m) | place: French Polynesia: Moorea | collected 2018-08
ATAGCGCCCACCGGGTCCAAACCTCAAAAAAAACATACACCCCATGTCCCGGTGACAACAGAGGAAATTGTCACCTGTGCCCTGCGCTGCGAGGATGAGGGGGCGTCGATCATTCATATCCACGCGCGGGACAAAGATGAAAATCCGTCGGATGATCCCCAAATTTTTCATGAAATTGTCTCTCGAATTAAAGAGCGCTGCAATCTCATCATCCAGGTATCAACCGGCGGACGGGCCGGTACCGATGTTGAAAGCCGCATGCAGCGCCTGCAAATGCGCCCCGAGATGGCCAGTTTGACAACAGGCTCGGTCAATTTTCCCAATTCGGCCTATGTCAATCCGCCTGACTTGATCGATGCGCTGGCCACAGAAATGCAGCGTCTTCATATAAAACCGGAAATGGAGATATTTGATTTAAGCATGATTAACAATGCCATTGCATTGGGCGAGCGGGATCTAGCGGATCGACCGCTGCATTTCAATTTTGTCATGGGGCTGCGCGGGGCAATGCCCGCAAATGTCGAGCATTTGGTCCATCTATACAGCAGCCTGCCTTCAGGCAGCACCTGGACGGTCTCGGGTATTGGGGCTGCCCAGCTGACCATGAACCTTCACGCTGTGCTGATGGGGGGACATGTAAGGGTCGGCCTGGAGGATAACATCTATTACAGGAAAGGCGAATTGGCAACCAACGAAAGGCTGGTTCATCGGATCGTCCGTTTGAGTGAGGAGCTGGGAAGAGATGTGGCCACACCGGATGAGGCCCGCAAAATTCTGCGCCTGAAACCGCGATAGAAAACAGGGCAAGACAGTGATAATGCGGTGATCATTAAAAATTTTAGGGCATCAGCCCCTCTGTCGATCGGGTGTATCCAAAACACATAAAAGGAGGATGATATTATGGGGCATAATATCGGCTTAGATCATCGGTGCGATGTTGTTGTCGTTGGAGGCGGTATTATCGGGTGCACTGCGGCCTATTATCTGGCAAAAAAGGGGTTTGATGTTATTTTGCTGGAATCAGGAGACCTGGCCTCTGGCGCAACCGGTCATAACATCGGCTATATCTTTATGCATACACGAATTCCAGGTCCCCAATTGGATCTGGCCAGCGCCACCCACCAAATCGCCCGGAATTTACCCGATGAACTCGATTACGACTTTGAACTGCGGCAAAACGGCGGTATGATTTATTTTGATAAAGAAGCGCAGCTACCCATCATGCAGGAATTTGTCGAACAGCGTAATAAAGACGGGGTTACCATGCAGCTGCTCGACAAAAAAGAAGCGCTGGAGATGGCCCCTGTTTTACCGGAAAGCACCATCGGCGCCACCTATTGCCCGCTGGATTGCCTGGTTAATCCGACGCTTTATGTCCGTGCCTTGGCAAGCGCTGCCAGAAGACATGGTGCCCTCATCCGTACCGGCACTGAAGTCTTAGCGGTCAATACGGACAAAGATAAAGTAACCGGCGTCAAAACGGCCAAAGGGGATATTGAATCCAAATATGTGGTGCTGGCCGCCGGGGGCCGGACGACTCAGCTAACGGAAAAACTGGGTCTCGCTCTGGGGATATTCACCATGCGGCTGCAGTTGATGACCACCGCACCTTTAGAAGAAAGACTGCTGGATAAATGCCTGTATGGTCCGGAAAGTGCCAAACAATACAAATTGTTTCAAGATTTGCCAAGTTATGATGATGAGGCCTTCCGCGTGGATTATGAATGGCGTTACGAAACCTTATTTTTGCAAGCTGCCAATCAAATGAAAGCCGGCAACATGCTTTTTGGCATCCCCATGGATTACCCCGCATCGGTTGACATTGCCAATACAGCCGATACGCGAGGTGTGGGGGTCATGGTGGAGTCTATGTACAGTAATTTCCCGGCTCTTAAAAATGCGGTCTTTGACCGGGCCTGGGGCCGGGTGGTGCCCTTTACCTCAGATAGTTTGCCGGTAATTGATTTCGTTCCCGAGTTCGAGGGGCTGCTGATTAATTCAGGGCATACCTTTGGCAATGCCACCGGGCCGATTTCCGGAATATTGACTGCCGAAATGATTGCCGGTGAAAAAACATCGATTGATGTCTCACCCTTTAGCCTGAAACGGCCGGCGTTGGAATCTATGGCTAAAGCATGGTAATCTATATTTTGTTTTGCACAAGCCTGATGCTTCCATATGCTGTGTTATTAAGAGCGAGGCATAGTTCACTATAGCCTCGCCCTTAAGTGCCTTGCATATGAAACCCTCTGGCCCGTGCAAAATACAGATATTAAAATTATTCTACCAGGGTAATTCAATATGGAAATGAAAGTGGGCGGTGAGGGCGCCATGGCGGCGTCTCCGGAAGAAATATGGAAAGTTATTTTTGAACCGGTTTTTATGTCGCGGGTCATTCCGGGCTGTAAAGACATCGTCCAACCGGCAGAGGATGAATACAGGATTAAAATGGTTTTGGGAATACCAGCCGTTCAGGGGCACTACTCCGGAACCCTAAGAATATTGGAAAAAAATCCTTTTGATACCATCAAGGGCTCGATTGTCGGCCAGGGGGGCTTGGGGAAAATTGACGGAACCTGGGAAATGCAATTTGAAAAAAGCAATGATCTGGAAAGCCGGGTGATCTATGCTGTCAATGTCGATATCAGCGGCCCCATGGCCAGCATGGTGGGCGGTTTTATGGAGCAGGTCGCGCACTCGCTAGTCAAACAGGGTCTGGATAGCTTTAATCAGGCCATCATGGGTGCCGAAGAAAAGGGTGCCTCCGAGACGCCCTTACGGACAGACTCAGCATCCGAACCGAACCTCATAAAAATGATATTCAGATCCGTATTGGATGTAGTGATCTCCAAATTTAAAAGCGTATTCAAACCAAAAAGAACCGGTTGATTTTAAAACTCGAGGCCTGGCCTGACTAAATTTTATCCGTGCTATTCCTCCTGGGGAGGCTGCTTGGTTTTGCCGGTCAGATGCTTGATCTCGATGCACCACACCGTACAGGCCGCCACGACCTTATCTGGATATTGCCAGGCATCGTTTTTGGGAAAATACTGCACCATGATGGCCTCCAGAGCGGCCAGCTTTTCAACGGGATCTTCGACGATGCGCACCTGGCCAAAACCCACCACGCTGGAATAGGCCACCGAGCAGTCGCTGGGCTTCTCAGCCGGAAGAAGTTGAACATCTGTGATGACGTTGAAAGAGACCTTGGGGTTTTTCGCCAACACCTCCAGCTTGAAACCCTTGTTAGCCGAATGAATATAGATCAATCCGTTTAAAAGGCCATAGTTGAATGGCAGCACATACGGCTGGTCTCCTTGAGACATGGCCACGCTGATGATTTCACCCTCTTTGAGAACGCGCTCTATTTCGATTGGATCGGTAATTTCGCGGTCTTTTTTGCGCATGGGCACTTTCATAAAATCCTCCTTGGTCGAATCGCTACAAATTTAGGATATCATTTCTTAAAATCAAACTCAGATTCCGATCTCATATGAACCCGCGAGCTGGGTTGTACCGGTTAGATATATCCGATCGTTTCAAATAATCGCTGGCAGATAGCGCCCTTTTCCCCAAAGGCTTTGTCCCAGAGCCGGACAACAGGCGTTATTGCCTATAGGGCGAAGCAAAACAACAAACACTTAAAAGCCAAACACTGATATGCGCCACGGTGTTCTTAACTGATGCAATCGTGGCGCACACACACAAAGGGGCCAGACACATCCAATAAACCCACTTGTTAGTCATCGTAGCATAGCTGGATGCACCCCCTCAAATCAAATAAAAGCTGCCAAAAACCAACCTTGACAGCATCACAGAGCGCCATTAGTTTTCGATTGTTTAACTAGAACTATCTCAAAAATAGTAAATCACGCTCAAGAGCAAGGCGAAAACCGATTCAAAAGTGGAGCATACACGATAGTATTCGAGCATTTTGAATCGGTTTTCAACACAGCCATTGGGCGCCTGTCCGCCTCTGGCGGATTAGATGCATTTTTGAGATAGGTTCTAACAATCCATGTTGAATTGGTTAGCAAAAAGAAAAGGAGGCGAGATGAGAGTAAAAGATTTTATGAAAAAAGAAGTGATTACAGTAGAGCCGCAAACTCCTATATTAGATGCCCTGGACGTAATGAAAAAAAATAACATAAGGCATTTGCCTGTAACTCAAAATGGGGTACTTGCAGGCTTTGTCACCCGCGGGATGCTGCGCGATGCTTCTCCTTCTGATGCAACCAGTCTTTCCATATATGAACTCAACTACCTTGTATCGAAGATGACCGTCAAACAAATTATGATTAAAGAACCAATGACCGTCTCACCGGATCTTCCTGTAGAGGACGCCATATGGCAGGGACAGCAACATAGCGTTGCTGCGTTTCCTGTCCTGGAAAATAAAAACCTGGTTGGCATTATCACCCAGTCGGATATTACGGGAGTTGTCGCCAATGCTTTAGGAGCCGGTGAAAGCAATAGTAAACGGATCACAATTGATGCATCCAGAAAACGGTTCGGCTATTTGAAGGATCTTGTTCAGCTTATGGATTCACATGAAATTCCCATATTGAGCCTGATCGGAATTGAAAGATCCCAAAAAGGGAACTGGTACATTATTTTGCGGCTTAGAACAGAAGATGCATCATCAGCTGTTGCGGACTTAAAAGAAAATGGTTTTAACGTCACGGATGTGACATAGATCGTCATTATTTTTAGTTGACCCAAACCCCTCTTTTGAATATTCAAGATTAGATTCAATTTGTGAATATTCTTTGATTTCGATCAATATGCTCGACGGCGATACCGGGAATCCCGCTAACTCAGGCCGTCGAGACAAAAGACAGGAGGGGTCATGAAACTGCGCTGGAAACACTTCCTGGTTCTTTTAGCTGCCAGTCTGGTTCCATTACTGGCCGTCACCTGGATTACCCACCACGCCTCCCGGCAATTGGGGAAAACCATTTCCGCGAAAGCCCAAAATACCCTTACGGATACCGTCAGGCAGGAGATGGTGCAGGCAGCTCGCAGTTATGCGGCATTCAGTCTTCTGGGCGGATTCGCTGCCGAGCAGTGCATCCAACGACTGGTTGCCCGGGCTGAGCTTGCTCTGGCCTTACCGCCGCCGCCGGAAAAACGGCTGTACTATGCTGCAGATTTTGACGATTCACGGTCAGCTCCCAATGATATGGCGCTCTCGCAGAATCATCCCATCCAATTCAGAGGCGGCGTGGTCACTTACAAGCATGTCAGCCGTGAACACCCCAATTTCCTGTTGGCCCCGGGCACGAACAAGGCGGATGTCGCCAAGGACATTTCCAGGTTCACGCGTTTGAGCGCTACCCTGAAGCGCCTCGGCCAAGACTACGGCGATGGTCTCATATGGGTATATGCCAGCCTGGAGAGTGGGGTGCACATTTCTTATCCGGGCCACGGCGGCTACCCGACGGGCTACGACCCCCGGGAGCGATCCTGGTATAAGAGCGCAAAAAATTCTATGACCCCTAATTGGATGACAATGGTAGATGCCACCACCCATCAGCTGACCTTAACCATTTCCATGCCCTTCCGGCATCCGGACGGATCGTTTGCCGGCGTCGCGGCCATGGATATCAAGATCGCCCAAGCCCTGGTGGAAAGTGAAACCACCTCCCGTTGGTCCCAAAAGATGACCTCTTTCATGGTCGGCCAGGAAACAAATTCCGGTTCAAAAAAAGGAAAAATCTGGGTTCTTTCCTCTGGGGAAAAAACAGCGCCACCCATTACGAAGTCAGGCGGGCAAATATTTAGCCAGATCCCGAAAATCGAGGCGTTGTATGATCGTATCAAAAAGAGCAAATCAGGATACCTCGATATGCCTTACAAAGGTGTCGACTCTCTGTGGGCCTATGCTGCGATGTTTGCAGACCGGTATTTTGTGATTGTCGTGCCCAAATCGGAAATTATGACCCTGCCAGAGGAAGTGGGGCAGATGTTTGTGGGGTATTCTAAGGATCAGAGGAAGTTTACAGGTATCGCCGTCTTGCTGGCTTTATTCTTAGCAGGTATGGTCGCTTTTTTCACCTCCCGTATGAGCACCGGCAATATACTGACCATCATTGATGGCTGGAAGCGGCTTGCGAAGGGTGACTTTTCGGTAAGACTCAAAGCGACTATGAAAGATGAACGCGTTCAGCTGATCCACGCATTCAACGAGATCGTTCCTAAATTAGAGGACCATCTTAGCATTATTTCTGCTCTTGAAGTCGCTCAGGAGGTTCAACAAAGTCTCCTGCCCAAAAATGATCCTGCACTGCAGGGGTTCGATATATCCGGTTCCAGTGTGTACTGCAACGAAACAGGCGGAGATTATTACGATTTCATAAATATCGATGGGGAACGGCTTGGTGTGATGGTTGGGGATGTGTCTGGACATGGGGTGGAATCGGCCCTGCTAATGGCCACCGCCAGGGCTCTGATTATGATGCGCGCCTCCATGCCGGGATCGGCAGCCAGCATTATTAATGATGTAAATAAGCAACTGAGCCTGGATACGTATGATACCGGCAATTTTATGACCTTTTTTTATTGCGAGTTAGCGGCTTCGGATCCTGAAATACGTTGGGTCAGGGCCGGCCACGATCCGGCTCTAATATATGACCCCGATACCGATAAGTTTGATGAACTCAAAGGTCAGGGTTTGGCGTTTGGTTTGGACTTCACTTATCAATACGATGCTTTTAAACGTCGCGTAGAACCCGGACAGGTGATGGTGATCGGAACCGACGGCATCTGGGAAATGCACAATAAAGCCGGCGAGATGTTCGGAAAAGAAGCGTTAATGGAAATAATTCGGTGTAACCATACGGCCTCTGCCAGTCAGATCGTGGACATCATCACTGAAACCCTTGAACACTTCAGGGAAGATAAGGCCCAGGAAGATGATGTCACTCTGGTCGTCATTAAAGTGGACCGCTGATTTCCGGCACCTGACCACTTAACAGATTATTGGATAATGGCGGAAACCAACAACAAGCTGAGGCGTTTAATTGGTCTGGCGGTCAAAGCATTCATCCTGGCGTCCGTTGTGGCTGTTATCCTGCCAATGCCGCAGTACGCGCGTAGCCTCAGAGCTGAGGAATATATTGTCTGGTTGGCGCGGTTGATATGGGTGCTAATGCTGACAGTTGGTGTCGGAGTCGTGCTGCAGCTGGTTGGCTTCCTGACCAGAAAACTGCAAAACAAAACGTCTAAACCCGGGTGATGTTACCCTTTTGTGAAACCTGAACTGTCTGGAAAAGTGGCTTTAAAGTCCCAGATTAGGCCCAAAGGCAATCTGGGCCTGCAGCGAGCTCCATTCGGCCCGCCTTCGACTTGAGCTCAGGCCGAAAGTAGCTCATGGCAGAGGGCAGCCGAGCCGGAATAACGCAGCATTTGGGTCTTAGATGAGGCTTTAAAACCACTTTTTAGACATGGCCATAATAATCCCGATGCGCCACCACCGAATAGGCGTAGTCCAGCAGGGTGCCCCAGCTAAACACCGGCAGATCGACCTCGCGCTGTATGGCCCGCGCAAACGGCTGCATACCGGTGCATTCCAACATGAGCGCGCTGACACCCGGATGAGCCTTGCACACCTCTTTGCACACCCGGATCATATCTTTTTCGGCTTTGTCGTAATTGGCTTTTGGTCGCTCGGGACGTTGCTCAGGATCCCACAGGTTGGTAAACTCCGGGCAGCCGTATTCGTCTAAAGCGCCGGCGATGATAAAATTGCTGCTCAGATCGATCCCCACATTTTGCAAATGGGTCTCGGTCAAAAATCGCTTTTGCGCGCAGACGATACCCACTGTTTTTTGCGGTCCGATCACCTGCTGGATAAACGGCACCTGCAGCAAGCTGGACATAAATACCGGAATATCGACATAACCGGAGACATCTTTTTGAAAATAGGCAAAATAGCCGCATTCGGCCGCAATGGCCCGGCAGCCCAAATTTTCAAGCCGTTTGGCCGATTGCTTGATCGGCTCCCGGCAGGGGCTTTTGTCCTGCTCCCAGACCAGGGTATAATTGTCCACGCCCTTGGCAATATCGTACTGAATCGGATACGGAAAGGCGCTGGCATTACGCACATCCCCTGGAAAGCCCGGGTAGGCATCATCGAGCACGATAATCCCCAGTCCCATGCCATAGCAGGTATGCTGCTTGCGGGTCTTGATGGTGTTAATGCCAAAATCGCGATTGCCCTGATGCATTTGATCCCCTCCTTTCCTGCTTGCTATCTGATTTTAGTCTTTACGACTCACTCAGTTGTTGCCAGGCGGGCATGGTTTTTCTGAAAGGTGATATTCTGGTTATTAACCACGCACAACAGCGTGACCCGATATTTGGGATGGTGGCACCCAAAAACATATTTTGACCACTCACGTGCGTTGAATCCCAAATATCGGATCACAGGCACCCTGATATTCATAGCGCCTTTCAGAAAATGACATGCCCGGCTATCATTTTGTAAATTCTTTTGTAAACGGCGTATTATATCGAATAACGTGCCAAAGCCTCTTCGTCCAGATCACAGCCCAGTCCGGGTTTATCGGGGACGTTTAGATATCCATCCTTATCGATCATCAGGCGATCTTGCGGGCGCAGCATGTAATCGCGTCTTTCAATGGTCCATACCGGCGGATCGAACGGATATTCTAAAAAAGGGCACTTGCTGACAGCACAGGCCAGATGTAAATTGGCCAGCAGCCCGAGACCATTGCCCCAGGTGTGCGGGCTGAACCAGGCATCGTTGTTCTGAACCCGGGCGGCGATTTTTTTAACACCGGTAATGCCGCCAGCCAGCACCACATCGGGCTGATACACATCCAGGGACCCGAGCGTGTCCATCTCCTTGAAATCATGCCAGCGCCGGTTCATCTCACCCCCGGCAATACGCATGTTGGTTTCCTGACGCAGCCGGGCCAGACCCCGAAAATCATGATGCGGCAAGGGCTCTTCCAGCCAGTAGATATTTAAATCTTCCAGCGCTTTGGCCACCTGGCAGGCGCGATCAAAATCCCACGGGGTGCTCGTATCCCAGGGCATGCGCCAGCCCTGGTTGGCATCCACCATGATGGCGATAGTATCACCAACAGCTTTGCGAACCGATTCCACCACTTTGATATCTTTCCGCGGATCGTCATGGTGGAACCTGATCTTAAGGGCCTTGAACCCCTGGTCCAGCAGTTTTTGTACCCTGTCGGTTCGCTCTTCCGGTGTTAAGATCTCACCGGTGGAGGCATAGGCCAGGATTTTAAAGGTGGGCGCGTCCAGAAGCTGGGCGATGGACTGTTGTTTGGCCTTGCCCATGATGTCCCACAGCGCCACATCCAGCGGCCAGCAGCGGCCGTAATGAAAATCAAGGTTGTCCAGGACCTGCCAGTTTCGCTCGATGTCGAACGGGTCTTGTCCGATAAACAGGTCAATATGCTCGGCTAAACCCAGCATGGCATCGCCGGACCCGATGCCGCTGATACCGGTGTCGGTATCTACCCGGACGATGGTTGCTATGAATTTGTTGCGCGGTGACGGATCCCAGGCGGCTTTAAAGGGCGGATCCAGTGGTCGCATATAATTTCTGATATCGATGGCGGTGATTTTCAAACGACCTCCTCTTTTCAGCGAGATAGCAACTCTTGGGCAAAATCACGAATGTCGGCTTTACTGGCCGCATAACAATTATTCGCGTGCATCGGCAGGTTCTCCTCAGAAAAGATGACATCCACCAGACGGCTGCTATCGCTAAGTTTCAATCCGTCCGATTTAAGAGAAAGATCGATGCCGACCTGCCGGATATAATCACTAAACACCTGTGCACCCATTTTGGCAGTTTCTTTGACTGATGCTTTGTTGCGCTGAACTCCCAGGGCTGCGGCGATTTCAGCATGGATATTGACGGCGGCGGTTGCATTTTTCGGAAAAATGACATCCAGCGCCAAGGCGACGGCTCGACCGTGATGAATACCGGCAATCGTTCCCAGTGCATGCCCGATACCGTGCGCCAGACCTGCGCCGGCTCCATCGAGCGCCAGTCCTGCCAGGGTGGCTGCCAGCAGGAGATTGCCGCGCGCACTTTGGTCTTGGGGTTGGTCAATTGCCTTGGCAAGATTTTGAGATATGAGCCGTATGGCTTGCAGACCGTTGGCCTGTGCAAACGGATGGCTGCTTTTGACGGTGCAGGCTTCTATGGCGTGTACCATGGCATCCAAGCCGGTTGCTGCCGTGAACGAAGCCGGCAAGGTTAATGTTAGTTCCGGGTCCAGTATCACCAGGTCGGCAGCGAGCTCGTCACCCCACGCCCAGACTTTGTGGTTTTGTGAATTGGTGAATACCGCTGTGCGGGTGACTTCAGACCCGGTGCCGGCAGTGGTTGGCAGCATGACGAGTTTTACCGATCTTTGTGGCAGGGGATGGTGCATCAGAGTGTAGGAATCGACGCCAAGCCCTGATGCTGATGCGGCGGTTGCCAATTTGGCAACATCCAAAGCAGAACCGCCGCCCAGGCCAATCACCACTGAAGGCTGGCGGGCTCGAATCCTTTGTGTGGCCGAATCTATTGACGCGGCAGATGTCTCACCTATTACTTCATTAAAAAGGTCGACGGCAAACCCATGTTTTTTCAATGAGGCTGTGACGGGGTCGGCCAGGCCGGCGGCAATGACGCCCGGATCGCTGATGATGGTCACCCGTTTTTTAGTGCTGATGGAAATCAGCTCTTCTCCGATGTTTGATGCCAGGCCATAGCCGAATTTTATCAAAGGCCTGACACGATAATCAAAGGTCAGCGCCATTCGCATGTTCCATTATGGTTTGGTCTAATGCAGCGTCATATCTTGGTTAGTTGAATGTCGTCCGTTTAGGGGATCAAAGATTTTTAATTCTGACATATCAGATTTCAATAGGCAATTGAATTTATGGTTAACGCTTAAACGGTTATCTTCAATGGTTGTTAATTCGATTTTTATTCCATTGCCATAAGGCTTTCATTGATATAAGCTCAGCGCCTTGATTGTCTTCGTCCAAATGCGGCATCAAGTCGTTAATGCTGTGTTAAAAGCAGAAATAAAATCCATTTTCAATTCTTTTGATAAATGAATACACAGAACTTCGATAACCCGAATTTTACCTTATTTGCCGGCACCCTTTCTGCATTTTTATGTGTTATTTTCGGCTCAAATGCGGTGGCCATCAAAATGACGTTTACCGGTTTGGGGGTTTTTACAACGGCTGCTATCCGATTCAGTATTGCTGCCCTGGCGATTTTTATCTGGGCCAAAGTCACCGGTCAAACCATCGGGCTCAAAAAAGGTCAGCTTCACCAGGTTTTGATACTGGCGGTCCTTTTTGCAATTCAGCTGTCCATGTTTTATTTCGGGCTCAGCAAATCCAATGCTTCACGCGGCACGCTCCTCGCCAATTTGGTGCCGTTCTGGATTCTATTCTTGGCCCATTTTTTAATACCCGGTGACCGCATTACCGGTCGAAAATTTCTGGGAATTCTTCTGGGTTTCAGCGGAGTTGCTTTTATGTTTGCCGAAACCAAGGGGGTATCTGCCGGATTCAGGATTGCGGAACTGATTATACTTTTGGCCACCTTCATCTGGGCCTGCAGCGTGATATACCTGAAACGGATTATCGCTGACTTCAGCCCATTCCAAATCACCCTTTATTCCATGATTTTTTCGGTACCTATCTTTTTTCTGGAAGCCTTTATATGGGACGCACCGATGGTGTCGCAGCTGGATTCAAAAATCATCGGCGCACTTTTATACCAGAGTCTGATTACCGCCGCTTTTGGGTTTGTGGCCTGGAACACCTTACTTCAAAAATATGGGGCGGTGGCCCTGCATTCTTTCATTTTCATTATGCCAATCTCGGGTGTAGCGCTGGGAGGTGTGTTATTGGGAGAACCGATTACGCTTAAAATTCTGACAGCCCTGGCTTTGATCGTAGCAGGCATTTTAGTAGTGCACCTGAAACCGCGCAAAGCCGAACCTGTCTATCCGCTCGGGAAGGGAATTTAAGTTCAAAAGGTTCAAAGGTTCTGCGTTCAAGGTTCTGAGGTTTAAACAATAGCTGCTGGCTACTGGCTAAAAGTTAAAACCGGGACTAAGTGGCAGCATCCAGCTGTCCGGAAACACAAACCCTGAACCCTGAACCCTGAACCTTACTTGATGTCTTGGATCGTGCGGGGCAGCCCGTTCAACGCTTCCGAAGCTTTCAACAGGCTCTGATTGAGGGCATCATATTCGGATTGATCGAACCGTTCTTCATGCAGCAGGCGGTTTAACTTGCCCAGATATCGCAAAATGGTGCGATTATAATCATTACAGATAATTTCAAGATCCTCAATATACTCGATCACTTGTCGATCCCATGATTTATGGGCTTTGATTTCGATCGTTTCCATCGTTTTTCCTTTGAAATAGGATTTTGGTATTTACCTAAATCCTATATCGGCTTTCCCAGATAAAACTTAAAACCTGTCTGCCACCACACTTTGCCATCTGACATGTGAAAACGCCGTGCAATGTCCTGTTGCGGTTGGTTGCTTTACTGAAAAATATTCCTAAAGTATTGGTCAAAATGGGTCGAAAGCAGATCTAGCAGCAGTCGCAACGGATGCAGCTCTATATTTTCGATTTGCTGCTGGAAGGTAACCCGATTATGAAACAATTTAATGTTGTTTTTGGCGGTGCTGTTTCAGATGATCGTAATGTTGAGGACGTCAAAAAGAATCTGGCCGCCCTATTTAAAGCCGATCCCAACAAAATTGATAAACTTTTTGAAGCGCCCCAGGTGGTTCTAAAGCGTAACGTTGATTACGAACAAGCCATGAAATATCAATCAGCACTGCGGCGCGCCGGAGCCGTATGTGACGTTCAAGAAATCATCCAGGATATTGGCCAGCAAGCAGCCACGCCATCCACACCACCACCGATTCCACAGCAATCGCGTGCTCATATGGTCGGCGGGCGAAAACAATCTGTCCACAAACCGGGACTGCAAAAACAAACATCAAAAAAGTCAAATCGAGGGCCGTTTCTTATTATTCTGGGTGTTTTGATGATCCTCATCAGAGTGGTAAGGATAATCCTTTTCGGTCATCCCGGATTCATGGATTTATTTATGGGCGGTCTGGGGGTATGCTGGTTAATTACCGGTATTCGCATGGTAGTAAAAAAATCTTAATCCGCTTCTTTGATATCCATTCTTGCTGTTGTCCATTCTAATACACAACATAAGGTCGCCTGAATTTAAGTCTGTTTTTAACCGTTAATTGATATTAATCCAGCTGGAATTGCTAAAGTTTTTAACCCACATGGTCGAAATTGTATCCAGCAGCTGTCACACCAAGTGTGTTGGTAAATTTCGGATTTGCTGCTGGAAGGTAACCCGATTATGAAACAATTTAATGTTATTTTTGGCGGTACCGTCTCAGGCGGCCGCAATGTTGAGGAAGTCAAAAAGAATCTGGCCACCCTTTTTAAGGCCGACGGAAAAAAGATTGAACAACTTTTCGAGACACCCCAGGTGGTTTTAAAGCGCAACGTCGACTATGAGCAAGCCATGAAATATCAGGCGGCACTCCAGCGTGCCGGTGCCATTTGTGATGTTGAAGAAGTGATCCAGGATATCGACCAGCAGGCTGCAGCGCCCGCCAGCCCGCCGCCGCTTCCGCAGCAGTCCGGTGTCCATATGGTCGGCGGTCAAATACAGACTGCCCATGAATCCGAGACTGAAGTGTCGCCCAAGGTCAAAGACGGCTCCGGTATTGGGGATATCATTGCCGGAGTGGTGTTGATCGGTATCGGCTTTTTATTTGGGGGCTCCATATTTTTGGGGAATCCGACTCCGCTGGATTATATTTTTGACGGTCTAGGGCTGTTCTGGATCGGCAAGGGTATCTATCGGCTGGTGCGCTGACGCCACTCCGGGGCAGAGCGTTTGATCACCATCTACGTTAGCAATATCTTTCCTAAAACATTCTTATCGAGGACGAGAACGAGGACGATTACGAGGGTGAGTAATTTAGCTCAGCCGTGTTCGTCCTCGTTCTTGTAATCAAACATCACTTATTTAGGTTTTTCCCTGGCAGCTGCCTCCTCCGCTTCTTGAGCTGCCGCGGCTGCAGCTGCGGCAGCGCCGGCCTGGGCGGCATTGGTAGCATCGCTATCTTTATCTTCACCCGGCGGCATGTATACGGTTACATTGCGATGCGCAAATTCAATGCCGTGCTGCGCAAACATTTCCTGGATCATACGGAAGACCTCTCGCCGGATGACAAACTGCTCGCCGGGGATGGTCTTAAACTTAACGCGCATGATCATGGCCGAGTCGTCCAACTCTCTAACCCCCTGGGATTTGACCTTATCCAGTAGGTTGGGCCCCATTTCCGGGTGTTCTTGAATGGCCACATTGATGCGTTTGATAATTTTACGGACCTTGTCCACATCGGTGTCATAGCGCACCCGGAAATCCAGTTTGGTAATGATATAATCGCGGCTGTTATTGGTGACCGTGCCCATACTGCCGAAGGGAATGGTGTGAACCGGGCCCCGGGGGCTGCGCAGTCTCAGCGAGCGCAGGGAAATGTGTTCCACCATGCCCTTGGTGCCGCTGGTTTCAATAAAATCGCCAACGCGAAACGAATCATCGATTAAAAAGAAGATACCCGCGATAATATCTTTTACCAGGGTCTGGGCCCCAAACCCGATGGCCAGACCGATCACACCGGCACCGGCTATCAGCGGTCCGATGTTGATCCCCAGTGAGGACAGCACGATCAGGGTCACAATCACAAATAAAACCGAGATGACAAATTTGCGCAGCAATATCAGCAGGGTCCCGATGCGTGAGCCGCCGGCGCCGCCTTCTTCCATATCTTCATCAGATTCCGGCATTTCTTCTTTGAGCTTGCGATCGATGCGGGCTTTGATGATCTGCCAGGTGATCAGGCCCAGCACAACGGTGATCAAGATACTGAGGATCGAGCGCGTAAACAGGCGGCCAAAGGACAGATCGATGCCCCATAAGCGCAGCATGATGAAAAATAAAAATAAGACCAGAAATATGCGCAGGCAGCGGCTGATCAGCGGAATATAATGTTGAATATCCATCTTGCTGTCAACCGGTTGCAGTTCATCAACCGGCTTTTCAACCGCGTCCCCGCTCAAATCCACAATCTCCGGCAGCTCGCCGGAAGCCATCTTTAACAGGCGCTGGCCCCATTGATCCAGCCCAATAAATATCGGTATGATAAAAATGCTGGCAATCAGCCCAACAATGTCCGCATCATGCTCAAGATAAACCTCATTGATCCAGAAAGCCCCCATGACCAGCACGTATAGGATGGCCAGGTAATGCCAGTTGCGCGCCAGCCGCTGCCCGAAGGTGACCTTTTCATCCTTTTCATCCCTGTCGCCCAACAACCCTTCGGCCACCCGCTTCCGGCTTTGCCAGATCATGATCACCAGTGCCAGAATAACAAGTGCACCGGCGCAGCTGTATATCAGCATATACAGCTGATTGCTGATCCCGGCCCGCAACAGGATAATGGCCGTCCCGGTGACCGTCCCGGCAACGATGGTGATACCGCAAATCCAGCGATGCAGGAAACTGGCATCCCTTTCCTGCAGTGGAAATAGGCGCAGCCCGCCGGCAGCCGGCGCAAAAATGGTTGTGGCTGCAAAGGCGAAAAGCATAATGTAGTAGCTGACGACAATATAGACTGAGGCGATTAAATAACCCGGTTGACCTTTCCTGAAGAACAATACAAATAAGATAAACGTCGCCAAAATGTAAATGACCACGCCAGCAGCATTGAGCAGCATGCGCGATAAAACCCGTCCGAAGAATTCCAGGCGGCCCAGATTCATGGTTTGCAGGAGTTGTTTTCGAATGGCCCATGTCGCCCGTCCGAACAACCATTTGAGAATCAGGCCGGCGGCAATGATCAGGGCTGTTGCGAACAGAATACCCACCAAATGGGAAGCCCCCCTGTCGCCGGTAAGCTTTTTAACGGCTGCATCCCATTGGTCGGAGCGTTCATGCGCGCCGGTAAACACCGAACCGATTTTATTGAGAATCGCACTAGCCTTATCAGCAAAACGATAAAACAGGTCCATCGGTGTGCTTCGTGCGGTGGGCAATGTATTTGCAGCAGTCTCCTGTTTCAGCTTTTGGGCCAGCTGTTGCCTGACCTGGACATCATCCATGGTGGCCAGCTGCGCATCGACTTCTTCCGGAGATAGGTCCGCTGGAACCTGGGTTTCCGGATTATTGCCGCTTGAGGATTTTTTTGTCATCTGGGTGACAGCTGCCGGGTTGGCCTGTGCCGTTGGATGGGCCACAACCATCACCATAAAAATTAATGCCCAAAACAGGATATGACGCTTGGCGAAGTTCACGCTTTGAAAAAGCATTGCTATCCTCCTTTAGATCAGATGCTCGAAGATGGAGCTAATATGACATTGCAAATGGTGTCGTGCAAGCAAAATGTGTTTGGAAGAAGCCCAGCTTTACTTTGGAGGGCTGATAATGTAGATTCTATTGGTTTCAACAGAAAGGAGAAGAACAGATGCCCACACCCATTGTTGTGAAGATCGGAGACTTAGAGCTCACAGGTGAATTTAACGATACCCCTGCCGGCAAGGCGGCAGCGGCTGCCTTGCCGTTTGAATGGAGTGGCAGTCGCTGGGGTGATGAGTATTACGGTCCGCCAACAGCGGATATCGGTGATCATCCCGGGGAAAAAGGCGTCCTCATGAATGTCGGCGATCTGGGCTGGCATGCCCCCAACCAGTGGTTTTGCCTGTTTTTTGGGCCCACCCCGGCCAGCAGTGGCGATGCGCCCGAGGCAGCGGTTCCGATTTTAACCATCGGAAATGTCGACGGAGACTGGATAGCGCTTGGTGAGATGGG
>JAAUYK010150274.1_pt1 | contig 16925 bp, 11 predicted proteins | sample 7278021 | NCBI WGS metagenome assembly JAAUYK01 (sample SAMN14350223, study PRJNA611818) | marine sediment metagenome | isolation source: surface marine sediment (1.8m) | place: French Polynesia: Moorea | collected 2018-08
ATGTTGCCCGGGGCGATTTGATGCCGCGTTTATTTTTAATTTTGCTAATTCTTTCCAGATAGACGGCCCTGCGGGCCTCGGCATCTTCTAATTTTTCTTTTTTAAATTTGGCGGAAGCGGCACGGGCTGCTGATGCTGATTTCTGAGAATTCAGCATGTGATGGAACTGCTCAAGTGCTAAAGAGATGTCTTTGCGGCCGCTAACGACTTCGTCGATGGTTTGAATGCTACAGGCCACCAAATTCATTACCAGAATTTCCGGAAACATTTGATCCAGCGTATCCACCAGTACGAATGCTGATCGCTGGGTGATATATCTGCCGTCTTGGCCTACTATTAGGAATCCATCGGTTACCAGATCCTTAACCGATTCCGCCAATTCATTGTTCAGCATTTATGCCCAGCTCTGTCATGCTTTCCAGCAATGTGTCCCGCGTATGTCTTGCGGGCGTTGATTGGGCAAACGTGTCGATTTCATTTTCACGCTCAACTAGCAAACTAAGACACGTGATCGTAACGAGGGTAAAGGGAAAGGATACAGGTTCAGATCCAAGTTCAATTAAGTGTGTTGAATATGCTTCATCAGCATTTCATCGAATTGAATCATTACAAATAGTTGAGAAAGCGAAATTTTCTGGTATAGTAGGTAATGGTAGAAAAGGGAATTATAGAACGGCGGCATTGGTTATGCATAGTACCTGGCTATCGTTGTATCGTTTGCCGAAATGAAACCCTCCAATGGTCATATGTGGTCAATATTTCATGCGTTCCAATAGGATAGATTTTTGAGCTCTACTTTATCGCTTGAAGGCATTGATCGTGTCCTCGATAATTTAAATTATCGAGATACCAAAAGCCTGAAATATCGGTTGGTCGCTGCTATTCGTCGGTATTATGCATCAGGGCATCCCATCGATCAGCTTACCCATATAAATTCCGACGAACTTATCAAACAGCTTTGGCACGTTAATGAAGCTACTGGAGCGTTAAAGTCCAAACGCAAAAATTTGAATAGTATCGTATCGACCGTTAATGCAGATCTTAAGCAGCTATATCAAGCGCATAAAAACCCTGAAGGCATTATCATTGGCCCCCACTACACCTTTGTCATGTCCAATGAAGCTAAGGACGAATTTCTTAGGTCAATTGCCAGTGCTATCGATATTGGCAGTGACCACGCCCTTGATCGCATATCCGATGTATTGGGTATGATCGGTGGTGCCCTCACAGATGTTGATTCAGAGGTTCTTATACGAAATAGAGATGGTATCGCCAATATTAAAAGGAACTTGAATAATCTATCCCGCATATTAAAAACCGATGAAGTTCAACTGGCAGCCGTTGCCGAACATCTATCTGATACGGAGGCTAGCGCGGAGCTGCCACCAACCTCTGATGTGAACGATACAGATGAGCATGCGCATCTGTCCCGCGAAAAACATGCTGATCGGACGAAAATCGGCCAACATTTAGATGAATCCAGCCAGAAAGATTTAACCGTGAAAAGATCTAGTCATCGGCCTGAATCCATCGATACGGCAGAAATTGCTGAGGATTTGATAGACGGGCAAAAAGCAAATGATAAACCGCTTTCCCAAACGGTAGCAGGATCATCTAAAAAAAATAATCAAATAGACACGAATGGCCACCCCGAATTAACGCATGCAGACGGCAATTTGAGGAAAGATCATAATGCCAGCGATGACATTGTTACGGGTTTAATTGAAGCTGAAGAATCAGACACAAGTGCAGCCAATTCGGAATTAGCGGTTGGATCGGACCCACTGGCAGAAATCGATGATGATGAAATAGAAAGACTCGCCTCTGTTATCGAAGAAGATGACCTTGTGATTGAAGCTTCGGAAATTGAGAGCGACGCCGCCGAAGAGGTCGAATTAATAGTGGATGCTTCGGAACCAGGCACTGAATTTGAAATCGCTGACGATCAGTTGGCAGAAATTGATGAAAAGGAACTGGAAGATGTGGCTGCCAGGATTAAAAATGAAACCGATTCTGTGGATGAATCCAGTGATGACAGTGCCGAAAATGAGATTGTTGAAGTCTTAACCAACGTGGTTGATCTTGATGAAGAACCTTTAGCTTTAGATGATGCAGATAGCATGGCTGACATCGAAGATGGCGAGAATGAAGATGTTATTGAAATGGACCCGGACGAATATGAGCTTATGGATCACGATGCGGTCGATACCGGTGAACCTTTGGAACCATTAATTAAAATTGGCCAAGATGCAGATGAAGCTGGGACCCCGCAAAAAGTTCCCGAAAACGGTGATGACCAGGTGGGACTACCCCGGGAACCATTTAGCGATGTTACAGGGTTAAATGCATATGGCGATGATGAGAGCCCCCGACTTCTCGCTGAGCAATTTGATGGATACTTAGGGGCCATGGAACGATATTATAATCAATATTTGCGGATCGATGCCAAGCAGGTTGCCGTCGGTTGTAAATCACCGCAGCAAGATGAGTTGCCGGAAAAAGTAGTCACGCTGCCTGATTTTTTTATTGGAAAATTTCCCGTTACCAATGCACTTTTTGAGGTTTTTGTCGAGCGGACGGGATATGTGACAACTGCTGAAAAAAAGGGGCATGGATTTGTATACAGGGGCCGGCTCCAAAAAACAGTCGATCCGCATACCGGTCAACCCTGTTCAATTTGGAATGCAGCCTCGGAAAGCGCCAAAGTTCAAGGCGCCTGCTGGTACCAGCCAGCCGGCGAGGGCAGTTCCCTGCACAAAAAGCGTCATCACCCTGTGGTACAGGTGAGTTTAGAGGATGCTGAGGCATTTGCAGCCTGGACGGGCAAACGCATTCCAACTGAAATCGAATGGGAGGCAGCATCGCGGACGCAGGAAGCTAACCTCTATCCTTGGGGAAGCTTGTGGAAGGATGATGCCTGCAACATAGAAGACAACGCTGTCGCGGATACAACTCCCGTAGATAATTTCCCTGAAGCTAAGAATTTTTATGGACTGTTTGATACGCTTGGCAACGTTCTGGAATGGACGACGGATCAGAGTGATTTCCACCAATTGCCTAGCAATGACGCTGGGCTATATATAGCCAGGGGTGGATGCTGGCTTTCAAATCGAGATATAACCCTTTGTTCGAGGTATTGCGTGGAGGCCGATCATTCTTCCAACATTATTGGCTTTCGCTGCGTGGCCGATTGATCGCCAGAGCTACCGTATCAATGTGAAAAAAGATGTGCAATTCAATTGATTGCACGTACAAAAGCGTGTATTAAGTTGGTCTGGCAACGGTTGAAATCTTTATTATTCGAAAAAAGCTGCCGGTAATTCCAATTAGGATTTTTTAACGTGAAGTTGAAACCAGCCGAAATCAAAGTAGGGCGAAATGATCCGTGTCCGTGTGGCAGTGGGCGTAAGTATAAGAAATGCTGTTTAGATAAGGAGCAAACCAAACCTGCAAACCTGAGAGATATCTATACGAGTAAGTATAAGATAAAATTTAAAGAATCCCAAGATATTGACGGTATTCGTACGTGCGGTCGTCTGGCTTTGGCAACGCTTGATATGGTCCAAGAAAACCTACAATCGGGCATCACCACTGATGCGATCAACACCCTTGTGCATGACTATACGATAAAGAATGGTGCAACACCGGCACCACTGCACTATCGTGGATTCCCAAAAAGTGTATGCGTATCTGTTAACGAAGTTATCTGCCATGGAATTCCTGGAGAAAGGGTGTTGCAAGAAGGCGATATCGTCAACGTTGATGTTACCCCAATTCTCAAAGGATATTATGCCGATGTGAATAAAACTTTTATCATCGGTTCACCAGGAGAGGATGCCGCAAAGATCGTAAAAGTTGCCCGCAAAAGCCTCAAAGCTGGCATGTCAATGGTTCAGCCGGGCAATACCATTGGAGATATTGGTTGGGCAATCCAGCGGTATGCCGAGGGTAAAGGATGTTCCGTCGTCCGTGAATTTGTTGGCCATGGTGTCGGTTTTGATTTTCATGAAGCACCTCAAGTGCCGCACTTCGGACGCAAAGGCGAAGGCATCGTGTTATTTCCGGGCATGGTATTTACCATTGAGCCGATGATAAATTTAGGCGCACGCCATCTCAAAATCTTAGAAGATAAATGGACGGCCGTCACAAAAGATGGTTCATTGTCGGCTCAGTTTGAACAAACCATTCTTGTTACCGAAAATGGGTTTGAAAGTTTAACACCATACGATCTTTAAGATTATCATATTATTGTCCCACAGCATCCTGCTGATCGGTTTTGACCGGTATTACAGGCGCGGCTTCATTACTGATTTCCGATTTAAGTTCATTGCATCTTTGCCATAACACCAACTTATTTCTGGCCTTTTTCTTTCTATGCCGACGATAAAGCTCAAAAAAACGTTAGCACAACAATTTGGCGAAATATTAGCGGATGTATCATTAAGGTAATCCAGATAATTGTCGTATAGTAGCGAGAAATAGAGCACGATAGCCCATGCCAAAAGAGCCCACATATGATTTTGTTATTATTGGTTCGGGGTTTGGCGGTAGCGTAAGTGCGTTACGCCTGGCTGAGAAAGGTTACTCTGTAGCAGTACTGGAAGCCGGCAAACGTTTTCGGGATGAAGATTTTCCTAAAAGTAATTGGAATATTTTCAAATATTTTTGGGCTCCTTGGTTGCGCTGTTTCGGTATTTTGCGTATTAATTTACTTTCGGATGTGCTGATACTCAGTGGCGCCGGCGTTGGCGGCGGCAGTTTGGGTTATGCCAACACCTTGCTGGAACCGCCAGCATCGTTTTTCAAAGATCCCCAATGGGCGGGTATGCAAGATTGGCAATCCACCTTGGCGCCGCACTATCGAACTGCCAAACAAATGTTAGGGGTTACCCGGATCAGTTTTTTTTCACCGGCGGACGAGGTCATACAGTCAGTGGCAGAGGAGTTGGGCTGTCAGGATACCTTTAGCCTACAGGATGTGGCGGTATATTTCGGAGAACCGGAAAAGACCGTTCCGGATCCATATTTTAACGGACAAGGTCCCGACCGGACGGGTTGTCGACTATGCGGTGGTTGTATGATTGGTTGCCGTTATAATGCCAAAAACACACTTGAAAAAAATTATCTTTTTCTTGCCGAAAAGTTAGGTGTTAAAATCATTCCTGAAACTCAAGCCAGGCTGATCCGTGAACTGCCTGAGGGGGGCTTTCAGATCGATGCGATCCGCCCCACATCGTTATCCTTCAAAAAACGATCCGTATTTCACGCACGCCGCTTGATCATTTCGGCAGGCGTTCTAGGCACACTGAAACTGCTGTTTGAGTGTCGGGAGAAAGGGACGCTGCCCAATATTTCAAAAATGCTGGGTGCGCGGGTGCGAACCAACAGCGAATCTTTGACGGGAGCAACAGCTTTTGACAAAAGTGCTGACTATACGCAAGGTGTTGCCATTACCTCTAGCATCTATCCCGATAAAGTGACCCACATTGAACCGGTCAGGTATCCAGTTGGTTCTGATGTCATGGGGTTTTTGGCCACAATATTTACAGAAGGCGGATCTCCATTGCTGCGCCCTCTGAAGTGGATTAAAAATATCATATGCAAACCATTTGTTTTTTCGCGCACCCTGCTTCCTTTGGGATGGGCAAAACGGTCCATTATTTTACTGGTCATGCAAACCCTGGATAACAGTGTACGGGTTTATCGACGGCAATGCCGCTGGTGGCCCTTCAAAAAAAGACTTGCTTCTAAGCGGGAAACTAATCGTGCAAAGATACCCGCCTGTATTCCGCAAGCTCAGACCGCCACACGCGTATTAGCAAAAAAGATTAATGGCATTCCAAAAAATGCTATTAATGAGGTCTTGTTTAATATCGGAACTACAGCTCATATTTTGGGTGGTTGTGTAATTGGACCTAATCCTGATCAGGGTGTTATTGATGCCGAAAACAGGGTATATGGATACAAAGACATATATATTGTTGACGGCTCGATGATTCCTGCCAATCTTGGCGTCAATCCCAGCTTAACAATTACTGCTATGGCAGAGCATGCCATGGGCCATATTCCCCCCAAAAATTTATAAATTTTTATCGTGTAAACGAAAGCTTAGATACAATAATTTTAAAATTGATTTTACACTTAACGACAAATTTTTAGTTATATTGAATTTACAACCAGCCTGTGGATCATAAAAATCATCGCGTAGCATCCCAGTGAGACGTCAACTCATACTATTCCACTCTGTCGGTGTGATTACATCAAGTGTCTGGACTCAAGCTATACATCAGTAACCGGCTCGAGCTTTTGGCCCTGGAACTGGCGCGCGTTGTCAGAAAGCCGCTGCCATCGGCATTGACAACTGAAATCATTATTGTGCAAAGCCGGGGAATGGCGCGTTGGGTGTCTTTAAAGATTGCCGATGCGAATGGAATTGCTGCCAATATACAGTTCCCGTTTCCCAACACATTTTTACAGGATGTATTTTCACGGATCCATAAAGAACCGATTGATACGTCATTTTTTGATCCGACCACAATGACGTTTAGCATCATGGATCTATTACCAAAATGCCTTGAAAAATCAGAATTTAAAGCATTAAAGTCTTATGTAACAGAAGAACCCAATGATCGTAAACTTTTTCAAATATCATCCAAAATAGCCCATTTGTATGATCAATATCTCATTTTCAGACCAGATATGATATCTAGCTGGGAATCTGAATATGCAACGTCACAGGCCGATCACCAATGGCAAGCCATTTTATGGCGCAAGCTAATCGCGAATGCCCCCGAAATGCATTCCACTCAACTTCGTAAAGCATTATTTGATGCCATCCGTCAGCAAAGATTAGAAGTGTGCAAATTACCGCAAAGATTATCTGTTTTCGGTATTTCGTATCTTCCACGGTTTCATATGGAAACATTTGCCGCCTTGGCGCAACTGTGCGATGTCAATTTATTTTTGATGAATCCCTGTCGGGAATACTGGGCCGATATTATGCCGGACGCTCAAGCATTGCAGGTAGTTCGAAGAAATAAACGTATTGATGTCGACCACCATGCGTTGCATCTTGAACAGGGCAATCGTTTGCTGGCTTCGCTGGGTAAATCAGGCCGAGATTTTTTTGCCATGATTCATGAATTTGACTGCGAAACCATCGAAATGTTCCAGGAACCCCAAAACGCTACTTTATTGGCTGAAATTCAGCGAGATATTTTAGATCTAATCGATTGCAATAAAAAAGAGCGTGACTGTTCGAAGCGGGATTCTCAGACGGATTTATGGAATGACGGCACGGTTCAATTTCATTCCTGCCACGGCCCGATGCGAGAAATTGAAGTATTACATGATCAGCTTTTGGCGATGTTTGCACAGGATGACCAGCTGAAGCCCGAAGATATTTTAATCATGACGCCGGACGTTGAAACCTATGCGCCCTTTTTAGAGGCGGTATTCGGCACTCAAGATGACGAACGTCAGCGGATTCCATTTTCAATTGCAGATAAACCCATGCAAAGCACAAACCAGATCATGAAAGGATTGCGTGATCTGCTGGAAATGATTGGAGGTCGGTTCGGCGTATCGCAGGTTTTGGCCTTGTTAGATAACGTGTCGATTCGACAGAAATTTGGTTTGAATCAAACTGATTTGAACATTATCCATAAATGGATCAAAGATGTTCGTATCAAGTGGGGTTACGAATCTCAGAGCCTCGCAGAACTTGGTTTGCCGGAATTGACCGCAAATACCTGGGCGGCTGGTATCCAACGATTATTGTTGGGTTATGCGATGCCCGGGCGCAATCAGCTCTTGTTTAAAGGAATTTTACCCTATGACCATATCGAGGGCTCACAAACCATCATACTTGGTCGATTTTTAGATTTTCTAAATGCATTTTTTACTTTTAATGAAGAATTAAAAATAAATAGAATGTTAGATGGTTGGGATCTTTTTTTTAATAAATGGCTTGATATTTTTTTCATTGATTCAGATAAAACTCAACCTTATATACAGTTTATTCGAGAACAGCTACGGGAATTGACCGCCTGCGCTGCCGTCAGCAAATTTCAAGATCGTATTGATATCAAAGTTATGCGCGATTTGCTGTTTCAGCACTTTAAGCAGTACGGCTATCATACCGGTTTTCTCTCAGGAGGTGTGACGTTTTGCGCCATGCTTCCGATGCGGAGTATACCGTTTAAGGTAATCTGTCTAATTGGCTTAAATTATGATACTTTTCCCCGAGAACAACACCACCTTAGTTTTGATTTGATAAAGCGCCACCCCCGGCGTGGCGACCGGTCTCGTCGGAGTGATGACAAACAATTATTTCTCGAAACCATCCTGTCTGCTCGCCATAAGTTGTATATTAGTTTCACTGGCCAAGATATCCGGCAACATTCCAAAATATCACCATCAGTTCTGGTAAACGAGTTGATCGATTATATAGGCGATAATTACGATGCACCTGTGGATCGCCTCATCTACATCCACCCACTTCAACCGTTTTCAGTCAAATATTTCCAAACCAATTCACCGTTATTTAGTTATTCCCGGGAAAACTGGTCCGCCTGTCAATCATTTAATGGTGATAAGGCCAGCCGGATTTTCCTAAAAGATCCGCTTCCACTGGATAAGAACCGTGGACTGCGATTCAAGCAGGTAACAGCTGAGGATTTATGTGCCTTTTTTCGAAATCCGACCCAGTTCTTTCTACAAGAAAGACTAGGGATTGTTTTTGAAAAAGAAGAGGATACCGGTGATGATCGCGAAAATTTTAAGCTCGACGGTTTAGATGCTTACATTGTCGGGAAGACATTGCTTCAATATCGCCTTAAACATATCGAAAGCCCTAAGCGGCTATCGCTTTTACGTGCCAATGGCATTCTCCCGCATGGAACCGTCGGAAGGGTCTATTTTTCGAAAATTAATCGCGAGGTCGAACAATTTGCTAACAAAATCGATAAGTTTACCAAAGAAAATAAATTAAAGGATCAGGAAGTTGAGTTAGAGCTGGAAGACTTCGTTATTAGTGCCCACCTAACTGAACTCTATACATTCGGTATGATGCAGACCTTTTTCACATCAATGAAAGCGAAATATATATTAATTGCATGGATTTATCATCTTATATTATGTGCAATGGATTCAAGTTTACAACCGTTAAATAGGATATCCTATCTGCTATTTAGTGATACCCTTCGAAAATTTCAGCCCGTTACAACTTGTCGGCAGATCCTGATTAATTTATTGAATTTATACTTTAAAGGGATTTCACAACCAATCAATTTTTTTTGTGAAACCTCATATTCATAAGCGCAAGAGCTTTGCGAAAGAAATAGAGATCCGGTGAGGGCCTTAGATGTCGCTAGCCGAAAATGGCATGGTTCGAGGTTTGTTCGCGGAGAGGCGGATGATCCTTATACTAATCTGTGTTTTAAGTCCCGCGATGCTTTAAATGCATCCTTTCAACAGCTGGCATTAGAGGTTTATATGCCGGTGTTTGCGCACTGGTCGCAGGATATTGCCGGATAGGTGTGGATTGTGGCGGGAGAAGACATTAGTGCAGATAAGTTTGGCAATCCCTTATGCCGCGTTGGTTATCAAAAATGAATCCGATTTTTCCCTTCACTTTTGGCAATATACATATTCTTATCGGCACGTTTGATAAAATCGGCAACCGATTCCGCATCATGGTATTCCGCCACCCCGATGCTAATGCTGATATGCACTGATTCATTCCCATTTGGTGAAAACGGTTCTTTGGCAAAGGCTTCACGAATACGCTCAGCAATAATTAGGGATTGTTTACCTTCGGTTTCCGGCAACAGCACCGTAAATTCTTCGCCACCATAGCGATAGGCGGAATCGGTCATACGCAGCGATTCTTTGATGATACTGCCCAACCTGGCAAGTACGCGATCCCCTTCCATGTGACCGTATCGATCATTGTATTTTTTGAAATCGTCTATATCCATAATCAGTAATGATAATGGTCGATTATAACGTGTAAAGCGTTCTGTTTCTATCTTGATCTGATCAAAGAAGTGCCGTGAGTTAAAAATACGTGTCAGATTGTCTGTAATACTTAATTCTTTATACCGCCGCTCGCTTTCTCTTAAAGCGTCTTCGGTGCGTTTGTGCTTTTCAATTTCCCGCTTAAGATTGGTATTCGCTTCTTTTAAAGCGAGGGTGCGATCACTAACACGCTTTTCCAGCTCTTCGTGTGCTTTTTGCAGTTCCCGTTCGGCCTGCTGGCGCTCCGTGACTTCCTGCTGTAATTGCTGATTGGTTTCCGCCAGCTCCGTCGAGCGGTTTTCAAGTTTGATGACATGCTTTTTAACTTTGGAATGCAGGTAAGCCTTTTCGATGGCGCTGCCGATTTCATCAATTAAAATCGAAACAATATTTTGGTCATTATGTTCAAAAGGTTGATGGTTTGTTTTATGGGAAAGCGTAATGACAGCCACCATGGTTTCGCGCACAAAAATCGGCAGTGACAGAAAAGATACATTGGGTGTCTCGGGCAGATCAATATATTGCGTGCGGGGATCTTTGTGGATGTTTTCGATAAGCAGCGGTTTGCGATCTCTCACAATTTGGTGAGCTAGTTGCTCGTTTGCAATGTTCAAATAATTTTCAGGCGTTCCGGTGAAAGAAATTTTAGATGCCACCGTCCGAAAGCTATTTTTGCCAGGTTCAATCAAAAAGACGGCCCCTGCATGGCAATGGCTAACAGCCGTGGATTTATCCAGTAAAGCATTTAAAAGCTCATCGATACTTAAAGTCTGAGTTGATATTTCATATAGCTCCTTGACGGTATGAAGTTCGAAAATCCTCTGTTTCAATTCGCCGGTGGTGCCCTCAAATTTATGCATCAGATGATTGAATGAGGTGGCAATTTCATTAAGTTCAAGGCTTTGTTTTTGGATATTTGTCAGATACTCGTTTTCCGTGACGGCTTTTTTCATTGATGTTGAAACAGAAAAAAGACCGTCAAGAATTTGTCGTAAAATCAGCAATCCCGCAAGGACCAATAATAGAATCAGAGCAAAAATCGACATTTCGGAAACGGTAAATAAGACCCGATTGCGGTAGAAAATGTAGGCCAAGGATAAAAAAGGCAGCAGAAAAATAAGCGCTTCAATTATAAATAGCTTATATTTTAGATCTTTGCCCTGAATGCTTAGTTTCGCACGTTGAGGCGACACCATGATGGCTCCTTCCTGATACATCATAGGTATTACCTTTCAATCATTATTCAAAAATTAACCTAAATTCAGTTATTTTTAAATTCGTAATACAACTAAATTATAGTATAAGGATCATAAATAGTCAAAAATTATAAGAAAATTATGAAAACTGTACCGCATTATATACACGAGCTGAGCGCTTTCGGCCGATACCTGTTTGGCACGGATCCGATCATTTCATTAGAAGATTAGTTCCTTAGTTTACCTTGCCGCACTTCTGTATCAGGTCGTTATATTTAATTTTTTTTATGGGTTTATAACGAGTTTTTGGCCTACGGTAATGAGCGAACTATCTAAATTGTTTTGTTGCTTCAAGGTACCGATCGGTATTCCGGTGCGCTGAGCAATGGAGGAAAGCGTATCGCCCGGCTTAACGATATGAAAACGCGAAGATCGGTCAATTTGTTTTGTTTTTTTTGCGTACGTTTTGCCGGTAAGACGACTAATGACGGCCTGGATTTCATCGGACTTCCCGGCGGGTACGTTGATGGTAAAGTGACCCGTGGGTAAATGGTGCCTCAGTAATTGAGGGTTCATTTCTTTGATATTTTTATAGTCAGTTCCTAAAGCATTGGCAAATTTCGTGATATGCAGCGGCGAATTAACCTTAATTCTAACGCGATCATACTGATTACGACGATAGATGGTATCTGCTGGTAGCCGGTAACCATATTTTGCGGGATTTTCCATAATTATCTTGATGGCGGCAATGCGAAATATATAACGTTCGGTTTCCATGGGAAGATTCAGTCTAAAAAAATCATTTACTTTCTGCTGGACTATTTCCTTTCGTAGCCGATTTTCACCGCAGTTATAGGCTGCCATGGCCAATGTCCACGAATCGAATCGATTATATAGATATTTTAGATACTTAATTGCAGCCAGAGTGGAACTATCGATATTGCGTCTTTCATCAATAAAGCGATCTTTGCGTAAACCATTTTTTCTGGCGGTGCGGCGCATAAATTGCCAATAGCCGACTGCTCCGGCAGATGATTTGATATATGGCAAGAGAGCACTTTCCGCAACCGCCACATATTTTAGATCAATCGGCATGTCGGCCTTGGCAAGCTCCTCCTCGATTAGCGGAAAATATCGTCCTGCACGCTTTAACCACATGTAAACTTGGGCACGGTCCCACATGGCGATGGTAAATTCGCGATCCAATCTTTCCCACACAGCAATATCCTCCAAAGGCAGCGCTTCGCCGCATAATACCAATGCACGGGGACAACTTACATCGATGTGATGAAATAATCCTGCATTTGGCGATGCATTGGAATTCATCCGCGCCGCCTTATATGTCTCATCGGGTATAAGATTGTTAAACGGGCCCGTCTCAATACCGATGCTGGGTGTGACCAGCAGGATCGTCATTACACAAATACCCATAAGGCTGTAAAACAAATGTTTCATTATATCTCCTGATTTAATGTTTACCTTATTAAGAGCAAAAAGTGGGCCACAAACGTTATATTTATAAAAATACAATATTATCAATATGCTATACTTAATTAAATCTGTTTTTAAGAAATAAAATACCGATGTCCGTCAATAATGTGACGCATCGTTTGCGCGAAATGGCAGTCTATGCGCTGAATGCATACCAACGTGATGACGAGAACAGCAGTGAAGTAAAATTAAATTGGGAATGCCTATATATTGACAATATTGGATAAAGGGTATAGCCGATGATAATTAAATCAAAACATACAGAGGAGTTTTGTATTGCAATCTTTATTTAAAAGGAGATTAATATGTATGAAATTATAGCTGATCCGCAAGATTATGGGATCGAAGATTTGGTAAACGGACTTAGCAATGATGTGATTGATTTTGAAAAAGAGAATCGTGAGAAATGGGCTCGCGAAGTTAAAGAATTCGCAACCAAATTGGAAGCACTGGCGGCTAAGGCCAAGGATTTACAAAGTTTATTTGGGAGCGAGCAATCGATCACGGCAACTCCGGCATCTCTTAAAACGCTAAAAATCCAACTCTTCAAAATAAATGATGCTGTCAATCAGGCATTCCATTTGGCCAATCGAATAGAAAATGAAATCATCATAAAGTAGGGTTCATTCGAACCAAATCGATGCCTTGGTGTTTAAAGGAGGTAGGCGATCAATGCAAAATGATGGGTTCCCGCAAATAAATCAAAAATTTGAGATCCAAGAATATAAGCGCCCCGAGAATCACAAAGAACTCCCTAAAACCCATGTGGCCTTCTCAGGCGCGCCTTACAAACATCCTTTTGATGTCGATAAGATTATTTTAGTGGTAGATCCCTTTAGCACTCATACCTTCTACCATGAATTCAAGACGCAAGATATTGCTTACGCCGAGGACCTTGGCAATATTGTTACCGTTAAAGAGGAGACGGTTGCAATTGTGCGGATTTGGGTTAAAAAGGGAAGCGTGGGCGTGCAATGCACGCCCTTTGTGGTATCGGATGTGATCCGACGCTAATACTTTGTCACCGCCAGGGTAACAATTTGCGACCAGTTTTTTACGCTCTCTTCAGATTTTATGCCCTTTGCTATATGCCAATACTTCTAAAATGCCCCCAACTGGCAGGCGGAAATTTTGATATTAAGCTTTTCACAAGCCGCAGCAACATCCATTTTTTTTAAAGCCAACTTTTCCGCTATTGCCCATGCCTGGAAGCAAGTTATACGTTCGCGGGAGACAGATGCGCTGATCTCAGATTCCAATTCTGGGGCGATATTAGCAGCCGGTACTACCTTCTTCTTTTGGGGTGTATATCCGAAAAGCCCCAGTTGGCATTTTTCGATGCGAGTTTCTAAAAGATCAATTGCTTGCCCGACCTCGGATGGTGCAAGGTTCAGATCCTGAACGATTTGAAATGCTGCCGCACAGGCAATTTTGCCATTCGACTGATAGTGATTGATCATTTCTTCAAGATCGGAGCGCAGGGGTGTATTGCGGGGGTGTTTAGCCGCATATTTTCCGGCATCTTTGTGGGTCACGTTCACCTCCTTAATTCTGTTGATAGTTTAAAAAACCTTCTAATATATTATTTTTTATATTTGCGGTACCCCACGATAACCCAATAACCAGCCCAGCTGATGATTACCGGTAAAACCGCAACATACACAAACGGAATGGGGTTTTTATGCCAGGGTTCGAAATAGAGGGCCAGCAGAATTGGCCACATGATTGAAAACACGATTAACAAACGGAGCTTGCCCGTAAGTGCCGGTAACGATTTTGCGCGAACAGGGAATCGATGATGCTGTGCTTGTTTGGCCGTCAAACGGGGCACAAAAAAAATTGCTAGAATAATAATAACAACGATCAGTATTTCGTGAAAACCAGACACAGGAGCGACCTTACCTTTACCCGTTAGCAAATTATGATGTAATCATCTGTATTTTAATGAAATGCTTACTTAACACAATCGCCGTATCAGTGCAAAGCGAAACCAGTTGCTTGGACGTCTGCAATGGATTTGACTTGCATCGTCGAAAGCTTAATCGTATCAAGAAGCGGGGATTTGGGTTGATTATTTATTATACGCCATTCAATTTTCATTTCACAATAAACTGTAATCCATGCAATTATTTGATCTAACGGAATCACCCCTCCAAGGTATTAATTTAATCGAAGCAAGTGCTGGAACCGGGAAAACCTACACGATTACAGGACTTTACCTGCGTTTTCTGTTGGAAAGCGGATTCAGTATTGATCAAATTTTGGTCGTAACCTTTACCAAGGCAGCTACCGAAGAACTAAAAGATCGAATCCGCGCCACCTTGAAACGTGCCAAAAAAGATTTCGAACGAAGTTCTTCAGATGATGACCTCATCGATCAGTTGCTGCAAAAAATCACGGATACGGCAAGCGCTGTCCGATCATTGGACGAGGCTTTGGCGAACTACGATCAAGCGCAAATATATACGATCCACGGATTTTGCCACAAAATTCTGAATGAATATTGCTTTGAAACCGGCAATTTATTTGACACCACGCTGCTAAAAGATCCAACGGGATTCATTTTAGAGGTTGCCGATGATTTCTGGCGAAAAATCTTATACCAATCCCAACCGGAATGGGTGCAATTTGTGGTGAGCCAAAAAATAACCGGCCCTGAATATTTTATGGGGCTACTTGGGGCAAGAGATATTGAGAGCACCTCTATCATACCGCAACTACCAAAGCCTGAACTCATCTCATTGGAGCCATTCCGTCGGTGCCTTCACCGCCTGCGACAACTGTGGTCAACAGATCGTCAGGTTATTCTTCGGTTGTTGCATAGCCCGAATTTGAATGGAACGATTTATGGCAGTGTCAAAACGCCTCATCCATTTTCAGGTAGCTCCAGGCGTGATATGCAACTTAATGAAATGGCAAAAAAAATCGATATACTGGTATCCTACGATTCCATTGGGTTTCCATTGTTTAAGCATTTTTCGAAACTGACCACATCTGCCATCAAGCAATACACGCGTAAAAATAAAACACCAGAAAAGCACCCTTTTTTTGACGTGTGTGACACGCTCCATAATCTTGGGCAACGCCTGGAAGATGAAATGGCGGCTCGGCTGCAATTTTACAAAACCGAGTTTTTTCGATTTGCCAAACGCGCTCTTGAGCAAAAGAAACAACATCAAAATTGCCAATTTTTTTCAGATTTACTGGTTAAATTGAACCGTGCGCTTGATATCGACCGGTCAAATCAATCGTATCGACTTACGCGTACCATTCAGCAAGCTTATAAAGTAGCTTTAATAGATGAGTTTCAAGATACCGATTTTATACAATATAATGTTTTCTCAAAAATATTTTCAGCCAAGGATAGCATTCTATTTCTGATCGGTGATCCTAAACAGGCGATTTACGGTTTTAGGGGCGCGGATATATTTTCTTATCTTCAAGCGGCTGCCGCTGCAAACAGCAAGTACACGCTGTTTTATAATTGGCGGAGCACGCCGGCTATGATCAAAGCGGTTAACTGTATTTTTAATAAACGAGATCGCCCATTTGTTCTCAATCATATTGACTTTGTAAGCGGGCAACCGGTTACATCAAATGCCCCGGAATCTGAATCGCATCAACCGGCGCTGCATTTATGGTATTTATCATCCGAGCAATTTTCGACAACATCTAAACCGATTCCTAAATCAAAAGCCACTGATATTGTTGCGGAAGCCGTAGTCGCGGAAATCTCCAAATTATTGCAATGCAAACTGCCGTCGCATAATCCCGGCGATATTGCCGTACTGGTTCGCACGAACCAGCAGGCTCTTTTAATGCGCCAACGGCTAGCATCTGTGGGTATTCCCGCTAGTATACAGAGCGATTCCAGTATATTTGAATCGCATGAGGCGCGTGAAGTGCTCCGGATTTTAAAAAGCATTGCAACCCCCAATGATGAAACACGATTTCGAACGGCCTTGGTCACGGATATATTGGGTGATGTGGCCGATCAATTGGATTTAAACAGCCTCGAACCGGCTTGGTGGCATAAACGCTATAATCGTTTTCAAAAATATCATGACCAATGGCACCGGACCGGTTTTACGCCCATGTTCCGACAATTTCTATCCCAGGAACATGTCAAGGAGAGGCTGTTGGCGCAGCCTGATGGTGAACGGCGATTAACCAATGTATTGCATCTGGGCGAACTGTTGCATTTTGAATCACATCAAC
>JAAUYK010029349.1_pt1 | contig 16909 bp, 14 predicted proteins | sample 7278021 | NCBI WGS metagenome assembly JAAUYK01 (sample SAMN14350223, study PRJNA611818) | marine sediment metagenome | isolation source: surface marine sediment (1.8m) | place: French Polynesia: Moorea | collected 2018-08
AATTCATCATTGTCCTAATTGTGGGTATAAAACAAATCGTGATGTGGCGGCGAGTCAAGTAATAAGAAATCGAGGATTAGTAGCGGTCGGGCAGCCCGTGAATGAAAATGCGATGCAGCGCGGTCTTGAGGGTTTCCCCCATGAGTGACTGCATCAAGAAGCTTCTGGAGGCGTTCTATCGGGGTCAATTTCTAATTGGCTAGATCAGAGCCTGTGAGAGAAGAATCTCCCGAATTTAGCGTAGCGGATTCGGGAGAGTGTCAATATTACCAAAGCGTCTCAGTTGCTGGAGATAAGTCGTAAACGGATATTGCAACTTATCTATCCCCAGTCCTCAAGGGTTCATCATGAACTAAGGAAAAAACCTGAATGTGATACGATATCTTGTTGTATCAGTTATAAATGGCAGTGATTGAACGTTATACCTTGCCAGAAATGGGCCAATTGTGGACAGATAGCTATAAGCTGAAAACTTGGCTACAAGTAGAAATTGCAGTTTGTGAAGCCCAAGCAGAATTAGGTTACATCCCAGTTGAAGCAGTTGCAGAAATTAAAGAAAAAGCTAATTTTGACCCGCAACGAGTCCTAGAAATTGAAGCAGAAGTGCGTCACGATGTCATTGCATTTCTGACCAATGTTAATGAATATGTAGGGGATGCTGGCCGCTACATACATTTAGGGTTAACCAGTTCTGATGTTCTTGATACCGCTTTGGCCTTGCAATTGGTGGCTAGTTTAAACCTGATATTAGAACGTCTCGAAGATTTGATCCAAGCCCTACGTTATCAAGCGCAACAACATCGTAATACTGTCATGGTGGGGCGATCGCATGGTATCCACGCTGAACCGATTACTTTCGGGTTTAAGTTGGCCGGGTGGTTGGCAGAAGTGTTGCGCAATAGAGAAAGATTAGTTAAGCTACGCAGTACCATTAGTGTCGGTAAAATATCGGGGGCAGTGGGAACTTATGCTAATGTTGACCCCAGAGTAGAAGCCTTATCTTGTCAATATTTGGGACTAAAACCAGATACCGCTTCCACTCAAGTTATATCCCGCGATCTCCATGCAGAGTTTGTGCAACAATTGGCTTTATTAGCTGCTTCTGTGGAACGGTTTGCTGTAGAAATTCGTAACTTACAACGCACGGATGTTTTAGAGGTAGAAGAATACTTTTCTAAAGGACAAAAAGGGTCTTCTGCTATGCCTCACAAACGTAACCCTATTCGTTCGGAACGGTTAACGGGTATTGCTCGTATTATTAGGGGTTATACGGTTGCTGCTTTGGAAAATGTAGCTTTATGGCATGAAAGAGACATTTCTCATAGTTCTGTTGAACGGGTGATGTTACCGGATACCTGTATTTTGACCCATTTTATGTTGAAAGAAGTGACTAATTTGGTCAAGAATTTATTGGTCTATCCTGACAACATGAAACGCAATATGAATGTTTATGGTGGAGTAATTTTTAGTCAACGGGTATTACTCGCTTTAGTAGAGAAGGGAATGATTCGAGAAGATGCTTACAAAGTGGTACAGAAATGCGCCCACGAAGCTTGGAATAAAGAGGATGGTGATTTCCATGATTTAATTAGCAAAGATGCCGAGGTGAGTCAATATCTTGGGGCTGAAGACATAAAAAATTGTTTCGATCCTCAACATCATTTACAGAATTTAGATACCATTTATCAACGGTTAGGAATTTGATAAATTTTAGCCTTTGTAGGGGCTTAATATTATTAAGCCCTCACGTTTGTTATTAATTTTAGATAACAGAGTTATCGAGATAATAGGGTTTAAAACCTGGCTTTTTAAAGCGAAACGTTTTTAAGGCGAGGCTTAAATCATGGTCTCAAAAACAACTTCTGACTTCTGTTCGCTAGAGCCGGAGCGCAGCGAGGAACTTCTGACTTCTGACTTCGTTAACCTGCGACCTCTACGGACTACCATTTTCAGAGAGAGGCACAAATTTTAAACCAGTTTCTTTATTGTTTGTATTTGCTTTTACTTCTAATAATAATCCTGGTAAATTATTACGATTACCGTTGTCATCAAAAGTAATATCTCCAGTTGCACCACCTTGAACTGTTTCCATGTTATTTAAAGTTTCTTGTAGAGTCTGTCGATTAAGGTTGTTTGTCTTAAGAAATGCGTTAATTAACACCCAAGCAGCATCATAAGATAGTGCTGTTCTGGGACTACTTGCATCTCCCCATAAAGCATTAGCTTGTTCAACATATTGTTTATTATCATTATTATCAAAAAAGTAGGGCGAATAAACAACTAATTTCTCCTCTATCACCCACTCTGGATTATCTTTTGCTGCTTCGAGAAAGCGATTATTACGGAGAGTCCATGTTCCTATAATGGGTTTCCTTCCTTGATTTGCTTTCATGATCTCAATTGCATTATACATACTTTGACTTGTTTGCCCATCTGGAAATAGAATTAGAACGTCTGCATCTTCAGCGTTGTTAACTTCATTTTCAGAATTAAAATTTTTTCCTGCGAAAGAGTTATTATTTTCATTATCACCTTTGAATACTAATTCTGGATTGATGTTTCCAATCTTATCTTTAAATTTTTCAATAAACTTATTGTAAACAGATTTAGAAAAATCACTACTTTCATTATAAAAAATTGCTGGATTTTTATAACCTTCTTTCTCGATATATTTAATTAATTTATCTACATGATAAGTTACACCAGGTACGGTTCTAAAAAAGTAATCATCACGGTTTAAAAATCTCTTTTCTTTATTTTCACTGGTACTACCAAAAGAGATTAAAACTAACTCATTATCACTGTATTTTTGAATAACTTCACTTGTTAAATCACTGGCATAGTGTCCCATAACAGCTAAAACTGATTGATTTTTTAGTTTATTTAATTCATCAGCTAAATTGTTAACGTGTTGTTCATTATCATTAGCATCATCAGCTATAATAATTCTTAATCCCCTCTCGTTTTGGCGAATGTTTTGACATAATTGATTGTCAGCTTGAAATGAATCTCGAAATGAATCTCAAAATGAATCCCGAACAAAATCAAAATCATTAAAGTCCTCAGAAAAAAAGCAATAATTGACTAATGTTTGAGCATGAGCGACTCCTCTAAGAATTTCCTTGGCTAAATCTCTTTCATCATCAATTGCTGATCCTGTTCTTTTACTCATTGGTGCTGCTATAGCAATGGTATTAGCTGTTTTTTTCTTAGCTTCTAGCAGCGTATTATTTAGATAAATTAAAGTTTCAGGAGATTTCGTCCTCGTGAAAAGTAATTCAAAATCATCTACTGCATTTTCATATTCAGAGCTTTTAAAATGCTCAACCGCATTTTCTTGTATATTTATATTTTGGTTTCCTTGTTGTTCTTGAATGAATGTTTTTTCTCCACAACTAATAAAGGCATCATTATTATTTCGGGGACAATAATTTTTAAAAGTTACTAAATCAATCATAAGTGGAATAATAAATACTATGATAATAGCAACAATTATTCCTAATATAATATAAAAAATTAAGTTAGATTTAAACCATGTTTTGGGGATTATTTTAGTATATAAGGAGTTTTTAAAATCTGATTTTGAGGAGGGTTTCTGCGTTTGATGTTCTCCTAAAATATTCCGTTGCAATTGTGTCCTAATCTCTTCTGATTCAGTATTTGCAGGTTTTTCATTTACTGGTGGAATATCTTCTGTCGGTAATTCTAATAATTTTTTAAAACCATCTACTGATTCAACTTTTACTCCCTTTACGTAAAGTTTAAACTTTCCAAAATTGGTTGTTCTATCGGTAATAAAAAAATCTATCTTCTGACTCAAAGCATGAGCTATTTGAAGTTGATATTCAAAATCTTCGAGATAGTTAGCAGCTATTTCTAAATTAGTAGAAAATGATTCCTTGTCTGGGATATTATGACGAGAAGAAACTCCTATCTTATTACTTAATTGATGATTGGATAACCATTCTATATGGTTGTCAATCTTTTTAGATTTACAAACACGTTGTAATGTTTCTTCAATGACTATTACGTCTACTTTTAGCTCTCGACGAGCTTCGATTAAAACCAAAAGTTCGCAAAGCTTGTCTGGAGAGTTGACCAGTAAGTCGACATCAACTAAAATCCTAAGAGTGGTCATGAAAGTGCATACTTAATTAATGATAAATCTGGAAACTTTACTAAAGTATATACGAATTCCCTATTAGTGTCGAATTATCGATAGGATTTTTTATTGGAGATCGATCTTCTCCCTTTCCTATTAAATAATCAACATCACAATCTAATACGTGAACCAGTTTAAGATATTTAACTAAGTTATCTAACTTGCTTCCTTGTTCCCATTCTTGAATTATTGCAGGTGTTACTCCAACTATTGCTGCTAATTGACGTTTATTTAGGTGTTTTTTCTTTCTCAATTCTCTAATATTTGGTTCAATTTGACGGTCATCCAATATTTGCTTGACATAACTGGTATTTTCATAGTTAAGCTTCACACATATCAACTGATTAATCTTACAATTTAAAACTTCTGAAAGTTCGATAAATTCTCTTAGTTCCTCCAAAAGCTTACCTTGTTCCCACTCTTGGATAGTTTCAATCGCTACTCCAACTTTATCTGCTAATTCCTGTTGAGAATAGTCTTTTTGTTTTCTTAACAGTGGGAGCCTATTTTGCAACAGTTTGTGTTTTACAATTTCAATTTTCTCATTAATTCTATCAATAATTTCTTCTTTATTATCTAAATCTTTGATTCCCTCATAAATTTCTAAAGCTTTCTCTAAAGCTTTTTTTGACAACTTTATTTCTTCTTTATCATACAAAACCTCTGCGAACTGTTCCCAAGACTTAGCAGCAAGTTTAGGATTATGCTTATAATGTTCTTTTACCTTTTCTTGTAACTTAAAAGCTTGTTGATAATATTCTTTTTCAACCTTTTCTTTGATTTGTATTTCAAGATTTAATTCTTCTACAAAACTATTGGTTTTTTCAGCATAATTCTTATCTTCAAAAATATCGATCTCAGTGCTATCTAAAACAACGTTGTTATCAATCACTTGTAAAATATAAGTCCCTTCCTTAAAATTGTTGGGAATTTCTAAAGTAGCAACATCGTCAGAAGAATTGATATCCAACGTAATCAATCTTTTTCCTGTCTCAGCAACAAGTTCAACAATTAACTGATGATCAGATGAAAATTCCCCATCTCTGTTTAAATCAATGGTTAACTTCTCCCCAGGTATGGGAACAGGAGGCTGATAGGTTAGAAGTATGGTGGGATATATTGAGTTAGTTAAATGATTTGCTTTTATCATAATGAATTCCATGCGTTTGTTAATTCATTATACACTTGCTGATTCTGACAGATCCCCATATGATCTCCAGGAGGAGTGTTTATCAAGATTCGTGTATCTTCTTGAGAATAAGCGATCGCACTAGCAACGGTTACTGTGTTATCTCCTAAAATAGAAGGAGGAATTGGTCTTATGATATCAAAATTATCTGGACGAATAATATAGTGAATAATCGTCGGTTTTTGATTGGAATAAACGCATTTTATATTAATATCAAGCTTGGCGGATTGAGCTAATTGTTTATGAACATCAATGGCAGCATTAATATATTGATGAAGATCCGGATTCCAAAGCCTTTTATCTAGGGGAGAATATCCTGTTCCACCTTCATCATAAAGTGTGATTATTTCAGGAGCAGGAAGCAATTGATACAAAGAATAACATCGTTCAATAGCTCTTTGTAAAGCTCCCATCGTTTCCGCTCGTTGAAACCACCGCCATACTCTATCAAAAATAGGATCAAGTTGAGGATAACGTCTAATACCAAAATAGGCTTTTGCAGATCCTTGAATGGGACTAGCAATCTGAAAAAATAAATCCGTTTTTTCAGCAATATCATCGTTATTTAATAGCATTAAACGAATAATAATACCACCCATACTATGACCAACAAAACAAAATCGACAATTTTTATCTTTATCTTTTTCTCTAATATAAGCTGCTAGTTGATCAGCCGTTTCTCGATTATCCGCTAACCAATTATAAGCAAATGGAAAAAAGTTTGTTCCTTCAGTTAAATTTAAGCCTGTTTCTTGAGTACAAAAATCCATTAAAGATTGATACACAATAACTCTATTAACAGGAACAGGAATAAGACTTAACAAACGTTGAGGAAATCTTATATTGTTGAAATAGCGAATAACTTCACCGGCTTGAATATCATGGGGATTTATGGGATTAAGATATTCAGGATGTAGATGAAATAGACGTACATTTTCTTGAAAATCATTACCCCATATTTGTTCTGTTTGACTTGTTCCAAAAGCTGTCTTGCGATTGAGAAATAAACTTGATCCCATAATACCAGGAACAAAAAAAACAAGCCTAGATGAGTCAGTAGAAGATGCAGTGACCAAAAAAACCCCCTTAGTAAATTTTTGAGAAAAATCTCCTAATTGTTATTGAATTATTATTCTACAGTATTAGAGGGTATGTTAGGCTAGAATAAGCTTCAAAAAGAGCAGAAGCAAAAAAATGAAAAGTTATCAAAAATTGATTAAGTTAGAGAGGACATCCAATTTAGTTCTGGATGATTTGCACTTCAAAGAAGGAGAAGAAATAGAAATTATTATTATTCCTAAAAATAAATAGCGACAAGAATTAGTTGCAAACTTTAAAAATTTTCTCAAAGAAACTCAAGCTTTACACTCAGAAAGTACCTTGACATAATTGGAAATCCAGAAAAAGTTATTTTATTTGTATTAGATATGAATAATCGTTGCTTGCACCTTTTTAGAAATGGGACAGATTAGGGTTATGAAAGCGAGATGGTTTTGCCAGAAAATGAAACAGTATCTCTATTATAATTTCCTGATATCGAGATTAAAGTCAGAGAAATATTAGCACTAAGAAAATTAATGACTGAGAAGAAATAACTTGTGTCAATCATAATTAATGTTGTCTAACATCAGAAATAAGACTTTGTTGAGGAGTTCTATGATAGATTGTGGAATCCTTAAAGCCTCCAATTTCCGCTACTGTATACAAAGGTCTACCTTTTACCTCTTCATAGATGCGTCCAATATATTCCCCTAAGATACCAAGACAGACAAGCTGAACTGAGCCTAAAAAGAAAATGGCAATCATAATGGTAGCCAACCCTGTAATGGGGGAATTTTGTTGGTATAAACGCCAATAAAGTACCAATAAAGCCATTAGTAATGCTGCCGCAGCAGAAAGTAGTCCTAAATAGGTTGATAACCTTAAAGGTACTCTCGAAAAGGCAATCAAACTATTTAAAGCGAGGGAAAAGGATTTACGGAAAGTATATTTAACTTCTCCAGCAAAGCGAGGATCGCGCTCAAATTTAACGGCAGTTTGCCGAAAACCAATCCAAGCTCTCAAACCCCTAATATAGCGATTATTTTCTGGCATGGCATTAAGGACATTGACAACACGCCGATCCATTAAACAAAAATCTCCCGTATCTGCCGGAATATTGACATCGGCTAATCGTTTCAGAAGACGGTAGAATAAATAGGCACTAAAGCGTTTAAACCATCCTTCTTGCTTACGTTTGAGACGTTGCGCATAGACTACTTCATAACCCTGTCTCCACTTATCAACCATCTCAGGGATTAACTCGGGTGGATCTTGTAAGTCAGCATCAAGAATAATCACTGCTTGACCCCTGGCAAAGTTAAGTCCGGCTGTTACGGCTGTCTGGTGTCCAAAATTACGGGCTAAACTAAGATAAGATACTCGCGAATCGCTTTGATGTAGTTCTCGAATCAATTTGAGGGATCTATCTTGACTGCCATCATTAACCAGAATTAATTCAACCAAACCGTCAAGACGATTCATTACCTTGCTTATGCGGTGGTAAAGTTCAGGTATTGTTTCTTCTTCGTTGTAGATGGGAATGATTAAGCTGTATTTGGGATTTTGAGCAGCATTGTTCATAGACTTTTGAGACCCAAGAGAAAGTTTACAGTTCATTGTTACATAAAGAAGAAAAATTAGAATTCTTTGTGCAACTAAATGAAAAAATAAACAACAATATATAAAGACGAAACAAATAAGCTTTAAGTTTCAAAAGAAGATTAAATAACAAAAACAGAGTTATGATACTAATTAAATAATTACTATTAATTGACTGATAAATTATTTTTATTTGAGGTGAAATAATTATTTCAAAACAAAATTTATAACTGAAAAAACCATTTTAATACTTTTTAATATTGCTATGAAAATATGACCAAACATTGAACATTGAACATTAAACTGCCGACCCACCTCGAATTGAATTCGAGGTGGAAAGCGGCAGTGCATTCCGCACATCTTTCATTGTGGTTTCAAGCCTCTCCCTTTAGGGAGAAAGAAGTTTGGGAGAGGTTTCAAGCCTACTTCCAAACGAATGATAAATGATAAATGTTAAATGATAAATGAAATGGCCTTGCTTACAATCTAATAATATAAGGAAACTGACAGGGAGAATTATCAGAAGATTCTTGCAAAGTTTGGGCAATCTCGGCTACATTATTAGGGTCACTTTGTTGAAGATATTTCAATAAAGTTTGACTTTCTTCTAACAATTGAGAAACATTAACTGTCTCATATTCAGGTTGATAGTCACGGAGTCTTCTCACCCCTTCTCCTAATAAGATAACCGCACCACGCCAATTATGGTTCGTGAGATGATAACAGCCAACTGCTACTTGTAAAATACCTTGATAAAAACGTTTATCTAACTCGGCAGAGTCGATCCAGATCGCTTCTAGGGTATCATGACAAGCATAAAAGTCTTGTTGATTAAATTGCTCAATACCTTGCAAAAATGCCTCTGATATCATGATTTTATTTAGGCTGACATATTTTCTCGAACTTCTTTAATATACTCTAAGTCAATTTCTTGTTCTTCCCCAGCAAAGTCATTATCTGAGGTAATAAATAACATACAATGACATTCTTTGCGTTCTCGCATGGGGACACAAGGACAGTTCCAATAAGTATTCTTAACCTCTGCTTCTTTATCCTCATAATGACGACAGGGACAGAGTGGGGCCCCTAATTCTTCTTTATGTTTAGCAAGTCCTTCAATCACCACTGCTGTTACAGAGGGTTCGCTACAAAAGTATGTATCTGTTCGTTTTGCGTACTGTTCAGCAAAATTTTTCATTGCTTCTAGTACTTTATCACTTTGAGTCTTATCAGTGTTGGTGGTAGTCATAGATGATTGAGGATAGATCGTTAAATTATTACGGTTGAATTAATATTGTGACATATTGTTTGTCATTTGCGAACATAGGAGAGGAGTAAACCTACGCTAGACTAGAGATAGATATAGCAGTTTTCAATTGAGTGTATTAATATTTCGGTTGGGGGAGTGTGGGGAGTTTTTAATTTTTAATGTTTAATATATACATAAGAAAAATACTGTAATTGCTAAATTTGTAAATATTTCCTGAACTATGAGTCAACCCACGAATTTAATTAATACTCAAGTCATTGACTTTATTGCTAAAATTATTTTTTCTTTGAGCAAGGAAGAAAGTCAAATATTAACAGATAAAATTCAGTATACACAATGATATGAGCAGAAACTGAAACATAAAAATTTTGTTTCACCCTAGTTCTTTAATCATTGATAATTTTCTTGTATCAAAAGATTTTTCCGTCAGAGAAATAGAGTAGCTTATAAGTTTATAATAGATATTAACAAGGAAAGTCACCGAACAACTTAGTTATCCTTAAGTATGACTCATTTATTATCTTGGCACTGGCGATCGCTTCCCCTAAAAAAGTTAACTGCTTCAGAGGTTTTTGATAGATTATACGCGTCTGATGCAACCATTGCAACTTTATTAGAAAGTCCCTTTCCTACCCCTTCTGACTATCCTTATTTATCCCGTTATTCTATCTGTGCAGGGGAACCCCGTATTATTAACGGAAAGCCTCAATTATGGACTCCAAAATTAGGCACTATTTTGCCATTTTTACAACAATTATTAAGACAAAAAAACGACATTATTTCAAGCCCTGATCATCTACCTTTCGCGGGAGGATGGTTAGGATGGTTAGGCTATGATTTAGCTTGGGAAATCGAATCTTTACCCAATTATAATAAGGATACTCTTCCTTTTCCTATTGCTTATTGGTACGAACCTAACTCTTTCGCTATTTTAGATCATCTTGAACAAAAACTATGGTTAGCGAGTCACACTTTAGAAGGGTTAGATCATTTACAATCTAAATTAGAAACAAAATCTTATACCTTTCCCTATCACCTCAAAAATTCTCCCTCTCACTTATCTTTTTACACGGCTCAATCAGAGTATGAAAAGGCAGTTTGTAAGGCAAAAAAATATATTCAATCAGGAGATATTTTCCAAGCGAATCTCTCTTTAAGATTTCAAACTACCACGTCATTAAAAAGTTGGCAATTATATAAAAAGTTACAACAGATTAACCCTTCTCCGTTTGCTAGTTATTGGCGATCGCCTTGGGGAGATATTATAAGTTCTTCACCTGAAAGATTAGTTAATTTAAATGATAATATTGCCCAAACTCGTCCCATTGCTGGAACCCGTCCCCGTGGGAAAAATTTCCAACAAGAAACAGCGATGTTAATGGAACTTTCTTCTGATATTAAAGAAAGGGCAGAACATATTATGTTAGTTGATTTAGAGCGCAACGATCTGGGAAAAGTTTGTCAATGGGGTTCCGTAGAAGTTGACGAATTATTAACCGTCGAAAGATATAGTCATGTCATTCATTTAGTCAGTAATATTAAAGGAAAATTACGTCAAGAAAAAACATCAATTGACCTTATTAAAGCTTTATTTCCTGGGGGAACAATTACAGGATGTCCCAAAGTAAGATGTTTAGAAATTATTGAACAGTTAGAACCTGTTAAACGTAATTTATTCTACGGTTCTTGTGGTTATTTAGACTATCGGGGCAATTTAGACTTAAATATACTAATTCGTACCTTATTATATACCCCACTATCTCCTGATTTATCTAGTGTTTGGGGACAAGTTGGTGCCGGCATTGTTGCTGATAGTGATCCCGAAAAAGAATGGTTTGAATCTCTACAAAAAGCAAAGGCACAGTTAAAAGCTTTGAATTTATAATGGATAATTATTCATTATCCGTTGATGACTGTGTTATGATACGACTAATTTAGTCTTGTTTTTTTCTGCTTAAAATTTTTGTTTTTTTCTGAATCTATTTTTTTACAATCATGTCTTTAATTCGCATTCCTCCTTCTTGGGATATTTCTGAAAATAAAATCACCCCTGAGAACGTTTATTTTAACCGTCGTCGTCTCTTAAAAGGAATAATCGGGGCAAGCATCGCTGGCAGTTTAATTCCCCTGTCAGGGTGTCAAAAATCAGCTTCTCAGACCGCATTAGAAGCAACATTAGAAAAGCCTAAAATTCCAGGGCTTAAAACCGCCCCTGAATTTAGTAAAGTCGATCGCCCCATGACTAAAGAAATTTTAGCGGGACAATATAACAATTTTTATGAATTTGGAGGAACCAAAAAGATTTGGTTAAACGCCCAAAACTTACCTACAGAAAACTGGAAAGTTGAAGTTACAGGATTAGTTAAAAATCCCAAAACCTACGATATTGATGACTTAAAAAAGACGTTCCCTTTAGAAGAAAGAATATATCGTTTTCGCTGTGTTGAAGCTTGGTCAATGGTATTACCTTGGGTTGGGTTTCCTATGAAAGCATTAATGGCAGCAGTGGAACCAAAGAGCGAGGCAAAATACGTACGTTTCACCTCCTTTTATGACAAAGAAATTACCACGGGACCCAGTTTACATTTAGGAGCTTTGCCTTGGCCTTATAAAGAAGGTTTAAGAATCGAAGAAATGGCTAATGAGTTAGCATTTTTTGCTGTGGGAATTTATGGACATGATTTACCTAAACAACACGGCGCACCGATACGTATGGTTGTTCCTTGGAAATACGGATTTAAAGGAGCAAAATCAATTGTCAAAATTGAATTTTTAAAAGAACAACCAGCAACTTATTGGAACACTATTGACCCCAACGAATACGATTTTGAAGCCAATGTTAACCCGGCTAAACCTCACCCCCGATGGTCACAAGCAACGGAAAAATTTATTAGTATTGGGCCTGGTTTATCTTGGGAAATAAAAGAGACATTACCCTACAATGGTTACGGAGAATATGTAGCTAATCTATATAGTTAACAGAATACAGATGTGACTAATTTGTTTTATAGTTATTTGTCATAGTAGTTAAACTTTTATATAAGATGAAACTTCCCTGGTATCCTTTAAGTCTTTTTTCCATTTCCTTAACCACTACCTTATTGGTCTATCTTGCTTTGGGTAATCCACAAGCTGAAGAAACGGTTAACCTCAATATCTCACCAACCATTGCACCGGTTGAAGCATCTAATTCTATCCAGCAAGGACAAGCAATTATCCTCAATGGAAAAACCTATAAAATTCCTTGGACTCAATGGCAACAAGGGGATAAAACTCGCATCGGAATCAGTGATATTGGGGCAATGAATTTACTTGGGTTAGAGTTACTAAGTACCGATGATCCTAGTTTACAGCCAGTTCGTTGGTTTGGGACAAATTCTAATCAACCTTTACCTATTTTAGCTCGCTTTATTGCTCCTTATCGCTACCTCGATATCACGGAATTAATTCAGTTGGCTGGTGGACAGCTTCAAGTTAAAAATAATACCTTAGAATTAAACTTTCCTCTAGCACAAATTAATAACATTCGTCAAGGTAATCAAACCTGGGGAAAACGTATTGTTATGGAGGTTGACCGTCCTACGGTTTGGCAAATTAGTCAGGCAAAGGGTCATGGTGTAGTAATGGTTTCGGGTAAAGCTTCTCCTAGCAAATTATCTAATTATGATGGTTCTTCTACTCCGAAACCTTCAATAGATACCGATGAAGATGATTTGGGTAGTCCTATTTCTCAACCAAAGGATTCTTCTTTATTCTCTTTGGAAGATACGGGTAATTTAACTAAGGTTCATGTTAATTTACCTACGGCACATGGGCTAAATGTTTTTAGTTTATCTAACCCCAATCGTATTGTTATTGATGTCCGTGCTGATGGGATGGTTCCTAAAGAAATTGTTTGGACTCCAGGGATTATTTGGCGACAACAATTAGTGACTATTAATAGTGGGAGAAAAACAGCAACTTTTCCGGTAAACTGGTTAGAAATTGACCAAAGATCACCGCGTATTTCTCTTAAACCTATTACCACTAATGTTAATGGACAAACAGGAACAGCACCTTTAGTTACAACTACTCGAAAATGGCAAGCTGCTGCTGCTATTAATGGTGGCTTTTTTAACCGCAACAATCAACTTCCTCTGGGAGCTATTCGTCAAGATAATAGTTGGTTATCTAGTCCTATTTTGGGTCGTGGTGCCATTGGTTGGAACGATAAAGGTCAAGTTTACATGAACCGTTTGGCACTAAGAGAAACTATTACTACGGCAACAGGAAATAACATTACTATTGCTTTTTTAAATAGTGGCTATATTCAAGCTGGAGTGTCTCGTTATACTTCTGAGTGGGGTCAAAGTTATACTCCTCTTAGTGATAATGAAACTATTATTTTTGTGGAAAATAATCAAGTTACTTATCAACAAAAAGCAGGAAAAGCAAAAAGTAGGTCTTATCCTATCCCGACTAATGGCTATCTATTAACGGTTCGCAAAAATGCTGTTGCTTCTAGTTTGCTTTCTCCTGGGACACCCCTAAGGTTACAAAGCAATACTATCCCTACTGAATTTAATCAGTTATCTCATATTTTAGGAGCCGGACCGTTATTAATTAGTAATGGCAGAATTGTTTTAAATGCTGTTAGTGAACAGTTTAGTAAAGGGTTCCAAAAACAAAAAGCTTCTCGTAGTGCGATCGGTGTGAGCAAGCGCGGTACAATTATGTTAGTAGCGGTTCATACCCGTGTTGGGGGCAGTGGCGCAAGTCTCGATGAAATGGCTCAAATTATGCAAAGTCTAGGCGCGACGGATGCTCTTAACTTGGATGGAGGCAGTTCTACTGGCTTAGTTTTGGGGGGACAGTTGATTGATCGCTCTCCTGTTACAGCAGCAAGGGTTCACAATGGCATTGGAGTTTTTGTTAATCCTTAAGTTTTGATGATGATTGATGATTTTTCTAATTAACTGTAGGGTGGGCAAATTATTATCAATTTTTTCAATTTTGCCCATCTTACTTGGTATTAAATAGTAATTTAGATGCTTAACAGCTTATGTCTTCTTCTCCTTGGCAACAAGAAAAGGTTATCCTAAGAACTCAATTAATTGTCAGTAGTTTTGAGCATTGGTTGGGTTGTTCTTTATTTGAACATTTTGGTATAAATAATGTTATAAATGATCCTAGAGAAGTATCTAAACAACTCTTTGAAGCTGATTTTATCGTTGCTTCTCATGGGACTCAACCTGATCCTATTTTTAATTATGGCAACCAAAAAGCTTTGGATATCTGGGAATTAACTTGGAATGAATTTATCCAAACTCCTTCTCGAAAAACGGCAGAAGCTATAGAACAACAAGAACGAAATCGTTTGCTCAAAGAAACAACAGAAAAAGGCTATTCTCATTTCTCCACTATCCGCATCACTAATACGGGTAAACGCTTTAAAATTAATAACGGTATTGTTTGGAATGTTTTCGATGACGTACAAAAGTATCAAGGCCAAGCTGCTGTTTATTCAGACTTCTATTTTCTGCCTTAATTTACTGCTTATCTAGATACAGTTAGGGCATAATACCTGACTAATTATCATTATAACATAAAAAAGTAGTATGGTCTGTAAGTCCCATTGTCTCGTTAGCTATTAAAAATTATTCCTAATAATTCTGTGGGGTACTTGAACAGTTTCTCTGGCAGTTTGTATCAAAGATTACTGTTTTTTCAAAAATTTGCCCAAAATATATTGATTAAAAATACAAATATAATACATGGTTTTAAATAAGGATGCTATTTGGGTTAAACTCATATCTTGCACCTTCGATAAAAGTAACCTCAGTTCAGTGTTATACCATTTTCATTAACTTAGACTACAGATGTTTATTTTGTAGGGGTCAAGGGCCGTTGAACTCTACACCGAATGTGTAGCCAGACTTTTTGAAATTGGTATAAAACAATGTAAAGAACAATAAAAAATACTTAGAACCATAAAAAACTGCAAGTAGGCAGATAACAGAATAATCACGCGGATGCAATAAAAAATATTTTATAAGTTTATTAAATATGTATAAATATAATTACCAATTATTCCACTAAAAATACCCATTATAATACTAATAAATGCAGTTAAGCTCCACTTTTTAAAACCTCTATCTCTAGTTAAAAAATACTTATCTTTATCATCTACAGATTTATCAGTTAATAAAATAAAGCCATAATTTGGTAATTTAATTATTTGTAAAATACTAAAAATAAAGGCAAGAAAAGAGATAATTAGTATTGAAAATATAAAAATTTGAAGACTAATAAAAAAAACTCTTTCCTTTCCAGCAACTAATATTTCATTAATTTGAGAGTTATGCAATCCTATTAATAAATCCAATTTATCATTAATATCCATGTCTTTTAACAAAGTATTTAATTTTTCTGATGTTAAAAACTTTAATTCACTTTCAAAGTATTTATCAAAATAATCTGAAAATAACAATCTCTTACTATTAAGAAACAAAATCTGAAATAAACTTACAAAGACAAACAGTCCTATAAATAGTAGATAGAAAATATTCTCAGGTGTTTGTAAAAATGACTTACCTAAACCAGTCAAAGATTCTCTTAAATTATAAAATATAATTTTCTTGTTTTCCTTATTAATCAAGGTTTCTAACATTTCATTAACTTTTGTCCCAATAAAAATACCCCATTGCTGTGAAGTGTACTCAATAGAATAACTAATTTGACTAGGAGAAGAAGATTGACTATTAGTTATCATTGATATATTTATTTGTTGTTTACGACTATTTTGAGCCTTTGGAAAATTTACTAAATAAATCCAATTTAATGCTATAGAAGTACATAACAAAGATTTATATTGATTAAATTCTAAAAGTTCATCAATACTATTAAATGAAATTGATGAATCATCATTAAAACTAACTATTGCGCTAAATTCAATTAAAGAAGAAGTATTAAATTCATTAATAATATGATCAAGATATTGATCAATATACTTAATAAAAGATGAATCAACTATGTAAGAACCTATCAATTTTCTAGTAATATTTTGAGGCTTTCCAAGCAAAGAAACTATAAAATCATTAAAAGTTTCTTGATTAAAAGGCAATATAATTTTGTCCTTAAAATATATAAGCGGAAGAGCTGGTTTTTCAGGTTTTTGTCCCATTAATCTAACAAATTATAATCAAAATAAAAATATAAACTAACAAACATTATAAGAATAATTATACCATAAAACCCGCTATATATTCTTTTTTATAAACCAATAATATTATATATCAGAGAAAAATATCAAATTAACTAAATTATTTATGTATTTATATAAATAGTAATTTAGATGCTTAACAGCTTACTGGTGCAAGATATCAGTAAAAACTAAGATCAACGTTTAGAAGGTTGAGAGGCAAAACTAGCAATTAACAGAAATATAATACCAATATTGATAAAAACATCCGCTAAATTAAACACAGGAAAATTAATCAAACGAAAATCTAAAAAATCAACCACATAACCAAACAAAAAGCGATCTAATCCATTGCCTAATGCACCAGCTAAAACAAAACCATAGCCTAATTGTTCTGTGACTTTCATTTTTTCTCCCCACCAAGCCAAAGCCATTAACCCTAAACTTACCCCTAAAGAAAGCCAGCGT
>JAAUYK010009457.1_pt1 | contig 16889 bp, 19 predicted proteins | sample 7278021 | NCBI WGS metagenome assembly JAAUYK01 (sample SAMN14350223, study PRJNA611818) | marine sediment metagenome | isolation source: surface marine sediment (1.8m) | place: French Polynesia: Moorea | collected 2018-08
CCCCCCCCCCCCCCCCCCCCCCCCCCCCCCCCCCCCCCCCCCCCCCCCCCCGCCGCAGCTGGATGGATGGAAGTGCGAGTGCGAGTGCACGAGCTGGAGCGGAGCGGAGCAGGGCAGAGCAGAGCGGACTCGTTGTCGTTGGACTGTGGTCTCCTCTCAGGCTCTCAGCAGTGGTCTGTGGTGTGGAGGCCGGCCGGACGGACGGAGCTACAGCTACTCGAGTCGAGGAAGTCAGTCCGTCAGTCTCGACTCTCGACTCGCCTCTCGAACTCGTTGCCTGCGCGGCGCGGGTGCGCGCGGAGCGAGCTGACGGAGACGGACGGACGCGGACGGACGCGGACGGACTCTCTCCTCTCCTCTCCTCTCCTCTTCTCTTCTCTTCTCTTCTCTTCTCTTCCTCTTCTCCTTCCTTCCTTCCTTCCTTCACGGCCGAGACGAACGAGGAACGACAGAACGAGACCAGACGAGAGGAGACCGTGCCCGTGCCGTGGCCCGTGTCCGTGAGTGAGACTCAGTGAGTGAGCGAGTGCGACGTGCGAGACTGCGACTACAGTGCGGAGTCAGCAGAGTGTGCAGTGCGAAAGAAAGAAAGAAAGAAAGAACCTCCGACGGACGGACAGACAGACAGACAGACAGGAGGAGAGGAAAGACGAAAGGAAAGACGAGAGCGAGAGACGAGAAGAGGAGGAAAGAGAGGAGAGGAGAGGAGAGGAGAGGAGCCTACCAACAGACTCCGACTCCGAGCGAGGCGAGCGAGACTCCAGCTCCACTCCTCGCCAAAAAGTGTGGGCAAAAAGACGGGAGGAGACCGCCACCAGGTTCAACTCGTCGCGTGGAAAGCGGAAAGCAAGGTCTAAATAAACCCCACGTCCAAGTTTGCGGCTCGTGGGCTTGATTCGATCGCCGCCCGCCGAGGTCCCGCCAGACCCGAGCTGCCTGATCGAGTCGACCATACCATTGGTTTGGTTGGATTGTCATTGAGGGCCGGATTGAATTAAGTGGCCTGATTGCCACATTGAGGCCGACGGTGTGCGCGACGCCACCGACCTCTGACCGGCGTCCAAAACAAGATTCGAGTTAGAAAAACCTGGAAGAGGATTTGTTCCCCAGTTACTGGTGAGTAAAAGACCATGCAAAGGCCGGCCGGGAAGCGGGAACTAGGGACTCGCGGCCTCGAGCCCCGGAATAGAAGAGAGCTCCCTCTTTGCGACTCTGAACTTGCAGCAATCCCAGCCTTCCTTTCTTCCCTCCTTGCGTTTCAGTGTCCCCGACCCTGTGTGATGAAACGACGATCTGCCGCGCACCCGTCGTTTGAAGGCGGAAAATGGCCGAGGAGACCTCTGAAAAGGACCACTAAGATCAACTCCGACAACTTCTACGGCGGGTAAGATGCTATTATTCGTACAACGGCTTTGAAGGGCTTCAAATGATGGGCCCTTACTTCTTTCTTAGGTCTCTGGTCTATGCCAAGCTCTTGTTGCTCTGGCTGATTGTTCTCTCCGCCGACTACTTCCTGGAGTTCCGCTTCGAGTACCTTTGGCCCTTCTGGCTCTTCCTCAGGAGCGTCTATGATTCCTACAAATATCAGGGACTGGTGAGTGCGAGTGCGAGTGGCGCAATCACCGCCGCGTCAGTCAGGGCTAATCGATAATCCCCTCATTACGGACTGCTCGATCCACTTCCTTTCAGGCCTTTTCAGTATTCTTCATTTGCATCGCCGTCACCTCCGATATGATTTGCTACCTTTTCGTGCCGATCCACTGGCTCTTCTTCGCCGCCAGCACCTACGTGTGGGTGCAATACGTGTGGCACACGGGTGAGTTCACGAGGCTTAATTTCCGATTGCTATCGAAACAACGCGCTTACCTGCATGCCTCACTCCTTGTCTTGCAGAGAAAGGCGTGTGCGTTCCCACGATATTTCTCTGGCTTCTCTTCATCTACATAGAGGCCAGCATTAGGCTCAAGGAGTTCAAGGCGAACATAGACCTGAGGAACTTGCCGTTCCATCTCGACCTTTGTCGACCGTTCGCCGCCCATTGGTGAGAAAGAAATATGACTTGGATCAAATGAGATACGTCATAGAAGCCATTGACGTATATTCACAGTATCGGTTACCCCGTGGTCACGTTGGGCTTCGGCTTCAAGTCCTACGTGGGCTACCGAATGCGGATGCGTCGGCAGCGGGACGTGCAGCGGGAGAACGACTACTACTACGAGTTCCTGCGGCAGGCGTTGCCGCCGGGACAATTGAGAGAGGAGGCGTTCAACGCCAAACCTAGTCCGAAGCCCTGTCTGGAGGACAGAATCTCCGCGGCGGAGGCGAGCAACTCGTCGACCGGGGCGCTATCTTTGTCGTCCTCGTCGTCGGCCTCAGGGGCGAATTCTTCCGGCCTGTCCGGCGGACTTGGCTCACTTTCCTCGCTCTCTGCCAGCTCTGTGGCGGCGGCAGCCTCGGCGGCCAACCACAACTCTTCCCTTTCGGCATCTCACAGTCACTTAAACGGGGACGCCGCCAACTCTCATTCGTCGTCATCCAAGGCGTGGTCGCTCAAGACTGCCAACGGGAGTCCCCCAATGGCCGGGTCCAATTCCCTGGGCAATTCCGTCATGAGCAACGGTGACTGCGTCGATGACAAGCATCACGCCGACGACGATGGCGGAAGCGGCGGCGGCAATGCGGCATCGGGCGGCGGAGGCTCCGGTGGCAAGGGCAGCAAGGCGAAGCAGTCCGCGGCCTCTACTGCCGGCGTGTCGAAGGAGGCGCTGCGCAGGAGCAAGGAGGCCAAGATGACCAAGGAGGAGATCGCCCAGAAGCTCGAGCAGGACGTCAAGAGGTACAAGGTGGACCTGCAGATTTCGAGGAACAAGGAGAACGACTTGAGAAACCAGATCATATCATATATGAGCAGTAAGTACCCATAGGATTGTTTCATTCAAGTAAGGTTGGCAGGTCGTTGACCCTGTGTTCGTTACAGGCGAGCGTCACCTCAAGTCCGAAATCTCCAACCTCCAAGTCGAGAAGTCCGTGCTTGAGTCCAGGGTCTCCGGCCTCCTGTCTACCCGGGCGAGTGAGAAGGCGCAGCTGGCCACGCTGGAGAAGAAGCTGGCCGAGGAGCGCAAGCAGAAGACCGAGTTCCAGATTAAGCTCGAGACGGAGCGAAAGATCAAGAAGGAGGCCGCTAACGCAGAGAGAACCGCTCAGCAGATCCAGACGAGGTACGAGTACTTCTACTTAAATTAAAGGCAAGTCATGCAATGGATGTTAATTTCAGATCTGAGGTGCTCAAGCTCGAGGCTGACATCAAGAGTCTCCGCGCCGAGTTGCAGACCGTCCGCGAGCGGTGCAGCTCCGCCGAGCAGGAGGCCTACATGCTCCGCAAGTACAAGGAGACGCATGGAGATCCTGAGGTCCTCGTCGCCGCCCTGAAGGCCACCCAGGAGAAGAAGAACCAGCTGGAACAGTCGCTCTCCGCAGAGACGAAGCTGAAGATGGATCTGTTCTCCGCCCTGGGCGAGGCCAAGAGGGACCTTGGGATTCAGATTGGTGAGAGGGCAGTCGTTCATTTCTAGCCCAGGAGGGGCTTAATCATACTCTAACTTCGTTTCAGACCTCGTGCGAAGCCAGGAAAAGGATATTGCTGAGCTTAAGGCCAAGATCGCCGAGGTTTTGGCCGTGATGCCGCACCACGGAGGCGGCGGCGCTGGTGGTGCGGGCGCGGTCGGCACCCCATCCCCCGCCGGCGCCGTTGGCACCCCCGTTGGCGGCGGGCTGAGCAAGAGCAGCGCTTCCTCCTTCGTCCCCTTCACTCCGACCACCCTTGCCCTGGACCTGCCGCAAGCCACAGACTTAGCTACAGACCTGTCTTTCACCGGGAAGCTGTCTTCGCTGGGTCTCTCCGACCTCGACGGAAAGCTCCGCGGGGAGTCTGCTGGCGTCGACGCCGCCTTCGGGCCCGCGACGTTCGCCACCAACGGCGCCAAGAACGGCGACTGCTAAGCTAACCGGACACACACACACCACGCGATTGGATGGATTAAACGAAGACAGACAGAACAACAGGAAGCACACTGATAATTAAGAAGACAAGCAAGCAAGGCATCAACCAGTTGTAGTACTATGTATGTTCGTTCGTCACACACACCAACCAACCAACCACCTCGTCTCGTCGTACCTTGTGTAAACTACGTATGTACGACCGGATCCCCGCCGATGAGCGGACTACTGCTGCTGGTTTCATGTAAAGTATGTTTTCTTTTCGATTAACCAGGCACAGGGAGCGGGATATTAGGTGAAGAAAACTTACCGAAGAAAGTTAATTCCCCTCTCAGGATCTCCCCTTCCTGATCCTTATGTCGATCGCTGCTGAGAAGCAAATTGTTGTGTAAGCGAATAACTACGCCGAAAAGGAAAAAAAATCTATGTTCCTGTGGAGACAAAAACTTGTGTGATGTCGGAAAGGTTCTTAACTTCGCGCTATAGTGTTATTCGCTAGCTTTAACCCTCGTATATTTGGTGGAATGTCCCTACAGACATATTAAGTTCGTTCCAGTTGGGCTTGGTTAAACGTTGACGGCCTTCTGTGTCTTCTTGTGCTCATGCCTCTCCCATGGCAACAGGCCTCGGACCTGGCCGCCCAAATTGTTCTCGTAGGCGTCGTAGTAGAGCTCTGCCACATCCAATTCGCCGTCGCTCTTCGCCCTCTTAACGTCGGCGTCAATCTGCTTTTTGGCCTTGGTCTCGATTTCCTGCAAGACGAGCATTCGAAGTGAGGTGACAATTCCGTGGCAGAGATCGATTGTTTTATCCTCACCTTCAGCTCCTCCGCTTCTGCCAAGCCAGAGCCGATGAGCTTCTCCTTAAATCCAGTGATAGGATCACGAGTTTGCCTCATCTCCTGCACTTCTTCTCGCGTTCTGAAAGAGGACATATGCAGAAAACGAAGTTGGAAGGAAGTTTTGATGTTCATACCTGTAACTCGTTCCTGGATCGGACATAGAGTGTCCGTGGTAGCGATAGGTGGTGATCTCGAATACGAGCGGCCCCTTCCCGCTGCCGCAGTAGTCGATGGCGAACCGCGTCGCCTCGCGCACCGTCAGCACGTCCATGCCGTCAACCTGTACGCCGGGAACGTAGTCGCCTCTCGTGTAAAAGGTCGTGGAGGCAGCCGCACGGTCCTGGGACGTACCCATGCCGTAGTGATTGTTCTCGCAGACGAACACAACTAGACGCAACGAATTAGTAAATAAAGCAATAGTTCTACACTAAAAGACTCTACCAGGGAGATCCCAAAGTTTGGCCAGATTGTATGCCTCGTAGACCTGTCCCTGCTGCGCGGCGCCGTCTCCGTAGAGGGCGAAGTTGACGCCTCCGTCGCCCTTGTACTTGTGCGCGAAGGCGATGCCGGCGCCGAGTGGCACCTGCGCGCCCACGATGCCGTTGCCGCCGTAGAAGTTCTTGGCGTACATGTGCATCGAGCCGCCCTTTCCCCTCACGCAGCCAGACGTCCTGCCGGTCAGCTCGGCGAGCACGCCCAACGTGGAGACGCCCATCACGTGGGTGAATCCGTGCGCCCGGTAGCTCGTGATAATGCTGTCCTGCTCCCTGATGCCCGCCTTGATGCCCACGCAGACGGCCTCCTGGCCGGAGCACAGGTGGCAGAAGCCGCGCACCGCCTTCTCCTTGTACAGGTTTGCGGCCGCAGTCTCCATGCGCCGCACGGTCACCATCTGGGTGAAGAGCTCGATGCCCTCGTCGCGACTCAGCGTCGTGTTCGTGTTCGGGCCCTGCTCCAGCAGGTGCAGCTTGAACGGCTCCACCTCGAAGGAGGCGCTGTCCACGGACGCGTGGCGCACGCCGACAACGGACGCCGAGGGGAGAACATTGACGCGGGAGAGGAGAGGAGACTACAGCAGGGGAGGAAAGACAAGAGGTCATCAAAGTCAAACCAATGCACAGCACAGGATGCATGCTCCTAGCTAGCTGTTCTTACTTTGGCGATTTGTTTGAGCTGCTTGGACGCGATGGCGACTGCTGCGGCCGTGGTGGGGCCCAACATGGCGCGGGAATTGAGCAGTCGATCGGTGCACGAAGTTTATCGCTATGCCAGACACAGCTGGTGGCAGAGGCAGACCAGTTTAGAGGGGCAGCGTCGGAAGAGCAAATGTCCTTTCGATTTCGTCCCTAGCTCGAGACGAGACAAGCAGACAAGCAGTATACGTATAGTCGACGTCTCGACGATGATATGGGTGTATGACGCCAGTGTAGACATACGGCATCTTTAAATTAAGGCAATTTACAGTAAAACTACAGCTATCTTGACGCATACGCTTAATTATAAGTAGCACTTCGTATGTAGAATCAACCTCTCATGCGCATCTAGGGCAAGAGCAAAATGAACTGCAATCAAGTTTTGTCTCAAGCATTCGTTAACTCCCTCGCCATTACCTCTGATCTGAATGTCAGCTGACCTGCTTTCTAATCAGCGATCGCCTCGCCATAATAATGGAAAACATTCACGAAACCTCTCACGAAAGCGCGCGGCAACAGCTTAAGAAATAAAAATGCATCATGCCGACGCCATTTTACTTTTTTTCAAGAAATTTACACTGGTTGCTCTCTATGATAGAGTGCTTGGATCGTGGTATATTTAGACCAGAGAACGTTCGACAATATTTTCTTTGCGAATGATTGCGCTAGTAACAAATCCTTTTTATACGTACCTATCTGCATGTTGTTTCGTACGCCAAATAAGAAATACTATATTTTACACGTATCGGAAAGTGATGACGAGCCTGTAACATAAGTCGTTTAAAGAGCCAGGATCAAATTGCAGATTCAAGTGCGTCCGATCATTTAGCGCGTCTGTCCACTTCGTCGTTGCTAGCTTTCTTTTGAGCGATCGATGCTTCCAAAGTCGGCTCATGTCTCGAATAAGTGGTGCCAGTGCTGCCAAACTGCAGCTGTTGTCACTGTCATTGTCGCACCCAGCCAGTTTCACACCACAGGCCACACAAGGCGACTGTTCCACTTGCCATCCCCTAGCTAGCGTGCTATATACGCGTAGTGAAGTGAATGGCCCGCGGTTCTACGACTCCGTCAGTTCAGTGGACCCGCGTTATAATGGAGCTCCCTCATGGCCGCCTCTTGGGCGACGGCCACGCCGTTTACGTGATCGCCGAGATCGGCCAGAACCACCAGGGATGCGTCCAGACGGCGAAGCAGATGATCTCTGCTGCGAAGGTGGCCGGCGCAGACTGCGCAAAGTTGCAGAAGTCCTGTCTGGAGGCCAAGTTTACGCGTGCCGCGCTCGACCGGCAATACGACGGCCAAAACAGCTGGGGGAAAACCTATGGAGAACACAAGGAGTTCCTTGAATTCAGCCATCAACAGTATTTCGGTGAGTATGCAATGAAAGGAGTTTAAATTGTGAAATTGTAGACCCTCTATCTGTTTGTCATATGCATGTACTGTATCTGTGGGAATTAACACTTAATAAAGTAGCACTACAAGTAACTAATGCGATGAGCAGATGACGCGCGGTCGCCTATGGCATAAACGGCAGGTGCCCGTAATTTTTTTGGCTAAGATGATACGACATTAATGCACCAAAGAAACATATAATTATATCTCTTCGGCATTTGCATTACAGCAGTACGTATAATGTAATTAGGAGAAACCCTGTATATAGATCCTATTCCTTTCCTCAATTCTGCAGAGCTCCAGGCGCACGCTCTAGCGGAAGGAATCGACTTTACGGCGTCGGCAATGGACGTCCCCTCAGCCAAGTTTCTGGTGGAGCAGCTGAAAGTGCCCTTCATCAAAGTCGGCTCGTCTGACCACAGCAACACGCCCCTCCTGCAATACTTAGCGGCGGAGACGGACACTCCGCTGATCGTCTCCACGGGCATGGCAGATCTATACCAAATTAAGTCCACTTACGACCTCCTGAGGAGGCTGAGGAAGGGCTCGACGGCCAAGTTTGGCCTCCTACAGTGCACGAGCGCCTATCCGACGCAGCCAGAGGACGTCAATCTGGCGGTGATCGACTCCTACAGAGACCTCTTTCCCGACGCCGTCATCGGATACTCGGGTGAGTACGCGAGGGAGGCAGGGACGGTAAGAGGACGACAAAAACGCAATCAGTCGCGCGCATGCCACCGACCGATGACACTTTTTGTCGCCTGTTCTTTTTTCCACGCAGGACACGAAATTGGATACGTGCCGACCCTGGGGTAAGGAAGGAAGAAGCGGCGGCGGCGGCGGCGGCGGCGGCGTCTCAGAAGGGCCACCATGCAAACGGGAAATGAAAGGTTAGATAGGTGCCCGCCCGCCTCACCTCACTAGCTGGGCCGAACGGACGCGACGCACAGTTGGTTGGTTGGTCCCGAGGGAAATAAGCCCTCGTTCGCTCGTTCGTTCTCACACGAGGGCGGGCGGGCGGGCGGGCGGAGGAAGGCAGTAAATTGTCTGTCGCGCCGCGTCGGGGCAACGAGCAATTTTTCCCCGAACGAGGAGCAAAAACGGGTATATCCAGAGAGACGCGCGTCGTTGCGCTCAAAAGCGAATGCAGAAACTGTCAATTACAAGCCTCGCCGTCAATTTGACATTCTGCAGTATAATCGTTTCCTCTGTCTCTGAGACGCCGCAAGATTACGTGATTGATTTTCTTTCGACGTCAGCGCGGTGGCGAAGGGGGCGAAAATCGTGGAGCGGCACGTCACCTTTGATCAAGACGCCAAAGGGAGCGACCACGAATGGTAAGGGGCAATTAACCCGGAGACAAAAATCCCGCTCACTGTCCTCCTTCAATTCTATATACAGCTCCCTAAGCTTTCAGCAGCTCCAAGAGATGGTGTCGTGCATAAGGATAATGGAAAGTTGTCTCGGATCGCCGACGAAGCGAAAGCTCGGCTGCGAGGCCGCCTGCTTCTCCAAACTGGGCAAATCCTTAGTGGCGGCGAAGAGTCTCGCCGCCGGCACAAAACTCGCTCCCGCAGACATCGAGGTCAAAGTGAGTGAGTGAGTGTGATCAAGTTGGGACGAACTTGTTAGGCGATTTTCTCTCTTTCTCTCTCTAGGTTTCGTCTCCTTTTGGCGCTGAGTCGCAGCTCTTCAGCTCCTTCGTCGGTCGCACGCTGTCTCGGAGCGTGGGCAAAGACGAGCCCATCACGGCGGAGATTGCGATCGCTGAAGATGGCCGCCGCGAGGAGCAACAATAGCCTCTGGATGTTTGCCCGGCCTCGCTAGCCGCGAGATAGAGCTAGCTGTACGTCCTGTACATGTACAATATAATTTCTGCTCCATATTATTGCTCGCCCTCTCCAGTCCGTCATTTAGGCCACTCTGGCCCCGATTTTTGTCTCCTCGCTCGCTCGCTCGCTCGCTCGCGCGCTCTCTCTCTATCTCTCTTGCGTGCCACTGCCATTCCCACTGTTGGGAACTGTCAGCGGCAGCGGTGGAAGGAAGGAAGGAAGGAAGCCTCATCCAACAACTAGCAAGCAGGCTTTTTCCACTTTTTTGTCCGGCTGTCACTGCGCGGTCGTAATGGGGAGGGCTCGCTCGCTCGCTCGCTCGTTCGTTCGCTCGTTCGTTCGTTCGTTCGTTCGTTTGGAGAGGGAGGGGAGCGAAGGGAAAATAGGGAGGCGGGCGGTCGAGGAGCAAGCCGCCACTGCCGACGACGCCTCCGGTTTGTTTGTGACTATCCGTTCACAATGCGCTTAAAAACTGTAATCGTCTTATTATTGCTGCTGCAAGCCAGCTCGTACGTAGAGGAAAGTCCTTCAGACGTACGCGTTCCAACGCCGCTCGCGTAGCGCGTATGTGCAATTAATGAACGTTTATAGCCGCGCCATAATGTCTCCTCTGCCGAGCTATTTACTCCCCAGTGCCTGCAGCCATCCAGCACTCCTCCTTTTGCAACGGACAGAGGAAAAAAGATTTACAGGGGGGTGCAAAGAATGGGGACAATGAAGGTCAATTGGTTGGTGCCAGAGGAGAGTATACTGTACGTACGTGTATAGCAGTGTACCTCAAGAAGGAAGAAGCGAAATTTTGCTCCTAGCTGCTTTTTTGCCTTGCTCGTGTGTGTTTCCCGTTCAATTTTCGCAGTAGTACGTCGTATTCAATTAAATGGATATTGTTCGACTGGATCCCGTCGACTCGAGAATATTACGTGGAGGGGAGCTAGCGATTTCAATCTCGGATTCGTACCCCTCACCTCGATCGCTCGTTCGCTCACTCGATCCGTCAGCTGCTCAAATATGGCAATAGCAATAAAAATAGGCGAGGACCAATCGCCGTTCGCAGTGCCAGCCATTTAGCTTTATTATCGGCCTGTGGATCAACAATTTTCCTCCTTGGGGTGCCTGCTGGGCTAGAGCTACTAACCAGACAGCATCTGATGGGGATCGCAGCAAATACCCCGTTCGTTCGTTCGTTCGCAACATTAGATCCCCTCGATCGCACGCCCTGCCAACTTGTAGCCCCAGCCCTTTACTATACGTAGTTTGCTCGATCCAACTCTCCTCCCTCCCTCCTTCCTTTTCTATCAGTTGGGTCGGCGTTGCCCCAACTCTTCCACCGTCGTCGACGGCCGGCGTGTGATAAGCTAGCCAGACTCAACTCGATCAACCCCTCCCCTCCCTCCGCCCCGAATTCTGACTCTTCTTCGCCGGCCAGCGCCTGTTCGATCGCTCTCTCGCCGGTCGGTCGGTCGGTCGGTCGTTTCTCCCGATGTCTAGCTGTAGTCCAACAAGTGATTCCATTACGTATTGCGGACGGATGGCCGGACGGCGCTGCGCTGGCCGTATTCAGAAGTGTGGGCGGGCGGGCGGGCGGGCGCGATCATTCTATCCAGACCCGGTGGTGGCCAGTCACTGCTTGCTGGCCTATTCCTCCGCCGCGCCGTCCATCCAGCTAGAGTTGCGCATAGCATCGCATCCACCCACCCGCGGTGCTCGCTCGCGCCCGCTCGTTCGCTCCATTGCGATGCTAGTTGGAGGTGCACGAACGCCGCGCTGCCCAAAATTCAGCACTGACTAGCTGTCCCTCACTCACTCCTCGCCCATCTCAGGCTGTTCGTGTCTGTCCGATCTGTGTACACAAGGGTGCTGCTGCCACGCCGACGCCGCCACCGTACGCCGAACGTCGCTCGCGTCGTCGTCGTCGCCGCCGCCTTACTCCGTCCAAGTCTTCCCCTCCTCCTCCTCCTCCATACCTCCACTGGCGCTGCTGCTGCCCAAACAAGGGGCTGGCTGCCTTCCTCCCTGCCCATTCTGCGGACGGAGGGACGACTGGCTGCGGCGATCATAGCCGCTGACTGCTCCGCCAACGAGGAGAAGAGTAATTGTTCCCTTCAACAAGTAGTCTGGTCGCTCGGACGCGGACGGACGGACGGACGGACGGACGAGCGTGCGAGAGAGCAGTGGCGGCGGCGCTGGTGTGGTGGCCGGACGGAGCACCAGTGCCACAAGTGAGGTTGCTGAGGCAGCTAGCTAGACAGGCACCCACGGACAGACGGGCGGACGGACGGAGGAATTTCGTACGTAGTAAATGCCCGCACGACCAACCAGTGCGCGTACGATCGGACAGCTAGCACCAAAACAAACCTGTGCGCACGATCGCTTCCAAGAAATTACCAGGACATGTGACGGACATGCGGTGATATATCCGACCGAGAATGGAGCTCGACGCTAGGTACGGGGAGAGGGGCAAGGGGATGTGCTCGCCCCTCGCCGCCGTCACAATCGCCCTTCTGGCGACCGCCGGGATCCACGGTGCCGCCGCCAACTCTTCGTCCAACTTCGTGGAGGAGGAGTGCCCGACGGGATGCTTCTGCGCCCTCTCCGAGGTGGACTGCTCCAACAGGGGACTGACGCAGGTCCCCAAGAATCTGCCTCGAGGGACCAAGCAGCTGTGAGTGAAGTCAGACGATTTTTTTGTGAAATTTAGTCGTACGTCACGTCAGCGAACGAGGTCGATAACTGGCTGCCGTCGGCGAGCACGGCATTTATAAAGGCCTGTGTAGTACGTAGTACATCGCCCGTTCGTTTACATAAACTTCCGATCGATCGCCTGGCAATCAAGTGTCTATCTGTCCATGAAGTTTACGCGCAATGTTAGCTGGGGTGAAAGAAATTTGAGAAGGTCTCGTTTCGCTACGACGCACCGGCTGTCTTCGCCGGATGTCTGGCGCTCTCACTATATTTCTGAGCTTTTCAAGATGTATCGCTTTCCATAATACGAAACAGACGGTGCTAACGAGCCAGTCAGTCCATTGTTAACGAGAGAGCGAGACGGGCGGAAATGCGACACCTGGGCAATATCAAATTAGCAAGCGAGAAAATCACTAAACTGCGTCCCTAAATTCTCGATACTTAATTACGAGAAGACATGTTGGCTCCTTTGAGGGCATGCAACTCAACTACTTTAATTGTCATGATGCCCTTGGGGCGACAAGCGTTGAAAATCCCGCGGCATGCTAATCGCCGTTTCCCTTGTTACTCAGACTGGCCAGACAAGATAATTTGTGTAAAGACGAGGGAGAAGAGCAATTCACCTCTGCGGTCACTTCTCAACGACGAGACGAATGATAGAAGCAGAGATTTAGATCTGCGATTGGCGTGGCCCGTAGATTTACAGCGAGTGTCGAACCGACGGACGAAATGTTGACACTATAGAGAACGGTTTAGTCTCGAGGGATTTTCCACAGGATGTCCTTCTGAGGACATGTCCGCATGGCCCCCATTTCCTACGACATAAAGTATGCGACCGCGTTAGAAGTTGCGATGTGCGACGAAAGTGTAACATATTCTCCCGCTCCTAGGAATCTTTCGAGGAACAATCTGACGTCGCTGGTGGCGGGTGACTTCCCCAGCCTTCCTGACCTCCAGTTTCTGTAAGTGCAGCAAATAATAATTCCTTCAGTGGTATGTTCAACGTCCGCCAATATTATTCAGGGATCTCAGCGACAACGGCCTCGACGCGATCGCCGGCGGTGCTTTCCGCAAGCTGCCCAACCTCATGAACCTCAATCTGGGCAACAACGGCCTCCAGTGTCTGTCAGACGACGTGTTAAACGGCCTCGGCTCCCTTGAGATATTGTGAGTACATGCATGTAGTGCGTTGGAAGCAATAATTGACCTACTTGTCACTTGTTATCAGGAACCTCGGCGGCAACCGCTTCAAGCGTCTGCCCGCCAACTTCCCCTCCCTGTCCTCCAAGGTCTTCTTCCACGGCAACCCCCTGTCGTGCGACTGCGCCCTCCGGGACGCGCTCCACGCCGACCGGGGCCGGGCCTCGGCGTCTGCGCTTGAGGGCGCCGTCTGCCACTCCCCTGCCAGGCAAAGGGGCGTCGACGCCAAGACACTGAGGGAGAAAGACTTCCGCGGCTGCGAGGAGGCTGGTAATGCAATTAGGCAAAGAATATTAGTGTACAGAGTGCATGGCATCAATCGCTTCGTATTAATTCTTCCAGACGACGCCGACGGCGACTGCGCGTCCTCCTCGTCCTCCGTGCTCCTCCACTCGGGCCGCCGCCACCACTGCCCCTCGCAGTGCAAGTGCACAGACGGCGTCGTAGACTGCAGGAACAGAAAGCTGGCCGAGGTGCCCGACGGATTCCCGGCAGACACGACCGAGATGTGAGTAACGAAAACAGGACGCGCGCCGTCCGTCTGGGAGCGAGCGGTGGAAAGTTCAAGAACCGAGTTAATTCTTTTACAGCCGTCTAGAGCAGAACTCCCTGACGGCGCTGCCGCCCAAGGCCTTCGCGGGATACAAGAGACTGAAGCGGATGTGAGTTACTATACTATACCGTATGGGTACTACAACTGTAGGCGTTCAATGCGTATTAATTCTGCGACTTTGGAGTTTGAAGAGCCACATTGAGCACGACCAGTATAACAGACGTGCAGAGTATTAGAATGGGCAGACGGACAGACGGAACGGCAGTTTGGTTCCCTTGGTGTGAACGGGCGGGCAGGGAGCTCGGGGCGGATTACTATAATCCGTCGGGGCGTCGACCCGTCACGCACGTTCTTTCGCTCGCCGTCCCGTCCCCCGCTCGCTCGCTCGCTCCTTCGCCCCTATTAACAAAGAGCCCAATGTGCGCAACACGAATGAACGCTATAAGTAATGCCAAATGCCATACGCCAACTCGGGAGGGGAAACTTTTGGCCGTCAACGGAAAAGTGAACGCGTCAATGCGCGAAATGTACGAGACAACCTCATTAGAGAACGATATTTTTCAAGATTTCCGGACGTTCGAACGTAAATTAACCGTCCTACTCGTGTCCTTGCTTTTCAGCGACATCAGCAACAATGAAATTACTTTCCTCCCCAGCGACGCCTTCTCCGGCCTCAGCTCACTCACTTCGCTGTAAGGGTTTAGGTCATTCGTCACCCGACCCACATATTACGCACTTTTTTCTCTCCCCACCGCAGCGTCCTTTACGGCAACAAAATTGTCAGCCTTCCCCAGCACGTCTTCAGCGGCTTGACCTCGTTGCAGCTACTGTGAGTATCGTTTAGGTCTAGCTCATGCGACGAGCGAGGGAAATTATTCCCCTTTGCTTTGATCTCCAAATTCCAGGCTCATAAATTCCAACAAGATCAAGTGCGTCCACCCGAATGCCTTCAGGGACCTAAAGTCGCTAAATCTCTTGTAAGTATTCGAATAGGCAGATGGGTGCATTGAAGAACAATATCAAAATATTGGACACTTTTTTGCCTCGCAGGTCTCTCTACGACAATCGCATCCAGTTCCTGGAAAATGGAACTTTCAGCGGACTGTCTAACCTGCACACACTGTGAGTCTGGCTTCTACATTCAATGCTCAATCGCTGTTCTAATGCGATTATTTCCCAGGCATCTAGCCCGCAACCCCTTCTACTGCCACTGCCGCCTCTCCTGGATGTCGGACTGGCTGCAGCAGAACCCCGTGGAGACGTCCGGCGTCCGGTGCGAGGAGCCGAAGCGCCTCCACAAGCGGAAGATCGCCACCCTTCGCGTCGAGCAGTTCCCCTGCGACGGCGGCGACGGTGACGGCGACCTGGCCTCCAGGGTGGACACGTGTTTCGCGGCGAGCGAGAACTGCCCCAAGGGCTGCCAGTGCCGCGGACGTGGACGCCTCGTCGACTGCTCCAACCAGAGGCTGCGGGAGGTGCCGCACGACCTGCCCAAGGAGACAGAGGAGCTGGTGCTGAGCGACAACCACATCGAGCGCATCCCCGCACTCGGACTCTTCAACAGGCTGCCAAAGCTCAAAGTGCTCGACTTCTCCAGGAACAAGATCGCGGTGATCGAGGACGGCGCCTTCGAGGGTGCAAACAGCATCAGCAAACTGTACGTCACGTGAAGTCTTTCTAGGTTAAACTACCCACTGTACGATTCTCCTATTTTCAGTCACCTTGCCCAGAATAGGCTCAAGGACGTGAACAACAAGATCTTCCGTGGACTGAACAATCTTAAGGAGCTGAACCTCTACTCGAACGAGATCAGTTGCATTACTCCAGGCGCCTTCGATTCGCTGCTCCACATGGACTCGCTGAACCTGATCGCGAACCCGTTCGTCTGCAACTGCCACATGGGCTGGTTCGCCGACTGGCTCAGACTGAAGGGCTTCGACTCAACCGGCCCGCGGTGCCAGCAGCCGAGGCACCTCAAGGACAAGGCCATACACTCGCTGGCCTTGCACGACTTCAGATGCTCCGGTGAGCGCTTCTCAAGGAAAGGCTAGAAAGGCAGATAAACCTGACACTTTACTTAATTTCAGGTTCTTCTGAACCGGGCTGTCTGGGCGAGAACTACTGTCCGCCCGAGTGCACCTGCACCGGCACCGTGGTCCGCTGCTCTCACGCCAAACTCTCTGAGATCCCGCGGGAAATTCCTCGAGAGACTTCCGAGCTCTACCTCGACGTCAATCAGATCAACGTCATCCACCCGGAGAGGATTCAGCACCTCAACTCGCTCACGAGACTGTGTGTACCCCCCAAACCGATTTACTACGTACTTACGTTCAGTACACATAACATGGTTTCCCCTTACATTCCAGGGACCTTAGCAACAACCTGTTGACGGTGCTGCCGCCCTACATCTTCAGCAACCTGACGCGGCTGGCCACCCTCATTGTCAGTTACAACAACATCCAGTGCGTGCAGGAATACTCCTTCGCCGGTCTCTCCAACCTGAGGATTCTGTCGCTACACGGCAATCAAATATCCATGATTCCGGAGTCGGCCTTCGACAAGCGGTCCTCAATCACTCACCTGTAAGTGAGCGATTACTATTATGATTAAACGGTTTAGTAACGCTATTCAATCTGCAGGGCTCTGGGCTCGAATCCTTTTAATTGCGACTGCAAGCTTCGCTGGCTTTCCGGCTGGGTGAAAAGGGACTACATCGAGCCGGGGATCGCGAAATGTGCCTACCCGAAGCAGCTGCAAGAGAAGCTCATCCTGACCACGCCATCGTCGCAATTCATTTGCAATGGTGGGTACAATGTTCTCCGCATCTGCGTGCAATCATGGTATTATTATTATGCAGGGTCCGACGACTTCCACCTTCGCGCCAAGTGCGACCTATGTCTGAGCAGCCCGTGCCAGAACGGCGCCTCCTGTGAATCGAAGCCGAACCGAGACTACCAATGTCACTGCGAGCCCGGATTCTATGGGAAGAACTGCGAGGCCATCATCGACGCCTGCTACGGCAACCCCTGCGCCAACGACGGCCGGTGCAACGTCATGGAGGCTGGGAGATTCACGTAAGTGACACAAACGCGTTCCCTATGGTACAGGATCTCTTTCCATGTCCTATAATTATAGGTGCCAATGTCCTCCCGGCTTTTCCGGCGTTCGCTGCGAGATCAACGACGACGACTGCTCGGGTC
>JAAUYK010068324.1_pt1 | contig 16884 bp, 14 predicted proteins | sample 7278021 | NCBI WGS metagenome assembly JAAUYK01 (sample SAMN14350223, study PRJNA611818) | marine sediment metagenome | isolation source: surface marine sediment (1.8m) | place: French Polynesia: Moorea | collected 2018-08
ATCCAGGCCGCGATGCTCGACGAGGACTCGCTCATCGTCACCTATCAGGGCTGGCGCGGCGAGCCGCGCGGCCGCCACCGCAAGGGCCAGGTGGAGCAGCCCCTCGGAGACTGCGTTGACTGCAACCTCTGCGTTGCCGTCTGCCCCACCGGCATCGACATCCGTGACGGCCAGCAGATGGAGTGCATCGGCTGTGCGCTCTGTATCGACGCCTGCAACTCCGTCATGACCAAGGTCAACAAACCGCTCGGCCTGATCACCCTCGACACCCAGCGGAACCAGGACAACCGTGCGGCCGGCCGCCCTCTCGCCTACCGTCTGGTCCGGCCCCGAACCATGCTCTATGCCCTGCTATTCCTCACCGTCTCGGGCATCATGCTCTGGTCGCTGGCGTTCCGGGCCACCCTCGATATCACGGTGCAGCGCGACCGCAGTCCGCTTTTCGTGAAACTGTCCGACGGCGGGATCCGCAACGGCTACACCATCAAGATCCTGAACAAGACGAGAGAAGCGCGGCGCTACACCCTGGGCTACGACGGTTTGACCGGCGCCAAGCTCGATGTCGTCGGGCATGATGTGGACGGCGAGGTCCTCCTCGAAGCGGAAGCCGACAGCGTGGCGACCTTCCGGCTCTACCTAACCTTGCCATCCGACGCGGCGCCGAATGGTGGCCAGTCTTTCACTTTCACCCTCGAAGAGCTGGAAAGCGGGGAAACCGCGCGCCACGACACAGTGTTTCGCGGTCCCGAGCGTTGAGCGGCCGGAAGGAGCCCGGACCATGACAGCGACGCCGAGCGCCGAGCGGAAGTCGAACTGGATACCCTGGGCCTTCGTCGGCTTCTTCATGGTGGTCATCCTGGCCAACGGGATCATGGCTCTCTTCGCCTTCAGCACCTGGACCGGACTCTCGACCGATGGCGCCTACCAGAAGGGACTGGCCTACAATCGCACGCTCGAGACCCGGACCCGCCAGGCCGCACTCGGCTGGCATGTGGCCGTCGCCCTGGAGCCGGGCGCGGCGGGCAACGCGGCCTTGACCGCCGTTCTCAAGGACCGGAGCGGTGCCCCCTTGTGGGCCGACTCGGTGGTCGCGACTCTGACCCGGCCGACCCACGAGGGCCATGACCTCGCGTTCCCGCTCGACGACAAGGGTGAGGGACGCTTCACGGCGGAGGTCGGCCTCGCGCTGCCTGGCGTCTGGGATCTGACCTTGACCGTGGTCCGGGGCAAGGACCGGCTGGACAGCCAACGTCGCCTTTTCTGGTCGCCATGAGCGTGATCCTCACAGAGCAGGAGAACGACAGCCGGCCGGCGCCCGGCTTCGATCCGCGCAGCTTCAACGCCAGTGCCCTGGCGTCCCAAGTGAGACGAACCGCGGACGGCTTCGCTGAGCTCGAGCTGCTGGTTGAGGGGGCGCGCTGCGGCGCCTGCCTCGCCAAGATCGAGGGCGGTCTGCGGCGCCAGCCGGGCGTGCGCCAGGCTCGGCTCAATCTCTCGACAGGCCGCCTGACGCTGGGTTGGGACGGACCGGCGAACCGCGCCGCCGATCTGGCGGCCGCGGTGCAGGACATGGGCTATCAGGTCGTCCCCTTCGAGAGCAGCCGCGTCACCGAGGCGGAAGCCGAGAGAGAGCGCACGGAAGGCCTCCTGCTCAGATCGCTCGCGGTCGCCGGCTTCGCGGCGGCCAACGTGATGCTGCTGTCGGTCTCGGTCTGGTCCGGCACCTGGGAGGGTACCGACGGCGCCATGGGCCCGGCAACGCTCGGCCTCCTGCACTGGTTCTCGGCCCTGATCGCCCTGCCCGCCATCGCCTATGCCGGCCGGCCCTTCTTCCACTCGGCCGCCGCGGCGCTCGGCGCCGGCCGGCTCAACATGGACGTGCCGATCTCCCTGGCGGTGCTTCTGACCGGCGGCATGAGCCTCTTCGAGACCATGCGCGGCGGCGACGTGGTCTACTTCGATTCGGCCGTCACGCTGCTGTTCTTCCTGCTGCTCGGCCGCTTCCTCGACCACCGCGCCCGGGGCCAGGCGCGCGGCGCCGCCACACGGCTGCTGGCCCTGCGCGCCGCGACCGCGACGGTCTTGGACGAGCGAGGCAAGACCTGCGCCGTCCCCGCCGACAGCGTCACGCCCGGCGGCATCGTGCTGGTCGCCGCCGGGGAGCGCCTCGCGGTCGACGGCACGGTCGCGGACGGCCGCTCGACGGTCGATACCAGCCTGATCACGGGCGAGAGCCTGCCGCGGACGGTCGGCCCCGGTGAGACGGTCTACGCGGGCACGCTCAACCTCGATGCACCGCTGAAGTTGACCGCCTCGGCGGCGGGGGCGGACACGCTCATGGCCGAAGTGCTCCGCCTGCTCGAACTGGCCGAGCAGCGGCGGGCACGCTTCGTGGTCATCGCCGACCGGGTGGCATCGGTCTACGCGCCGGCCGTTCACCTGCTCGCCCTGGTCACCTTCCTGGGTTGGCTCGCCTTCGCTTCGGTCGGCTGGCAGGGCGCGCTGCTGGTCGCCGTCGCCGTGCTGATCGTGACCTGTCCTTGCGCCCTGGCGCTCGCGGTCCCGGCGGTCCAGGTGGCGGCGAGCGGCCGGCTCTACCGGCGCGGCATCCTGCTCAAGTCCGCGACCGCGCTGGAGCGCCTGGCGCAGGTCGATACCATCGTCTTCGACAAGACCGGCACCCTGACCCTCGGACGGCTCGCGCTGGCCGAGCCCGGTGAGGCCAAGGCCGAGTTCCGCGACAACCTGGCGCTGGCCGCCGGCATGGCCGCCCGCAGCCATCACCCCCTGGCCCGCGCACTGGTTCAGGCGTGTCCGGACGCGCCGCCGGTCGATGGGGTGACCGAACATGCGGGCCGCGGCCTTTCCGTCGCGCGCGACGACGGCGAAGTGCGGCTCGGCAGCCGGGCGTGGTGCGGCATCGAGGGACCGGGCGATCCAGCGCCCGAGCTGTGGCTCACCCGGCCCGGGCGGCCGGCCCAGCGCTTCCTGTTCAACGATCGGCCGCGGGCCGATGCCGGGCGGGTGATCGCGGCCCTGAGGCAACGCGGCTACGCCGTCGAGATGCTCTCGGGCGACCGCGAGGCCGTGGCTGCCGGTCTGGCCCGGCAACTCGGCATCGAAGCCTGGCGCGCCGAATGCAAGCCGGCCGACAAGGCGGCGCGGCTGGCGACCCTGGCCGAGCAGGGCCGCAAGGTCTTGATGGTCGGCGACGGCTTGAACGACGCACCCTCCTTGGCCGGCGCCCACGCCTCGCTCTCACCGGCCGATGGCCTGGACATCGCCCAGAGCGCGGCCGACGCGGTTTTTCAGGGCACCGATCTCGCCCCGGCGGTGGAGTTGCTTGAGACGGCGAAGCGCGCCGAGCGCCTGGTCTATCAGAACTTCGCTCTCGCCTTCCTGTACAACGCGATCGCCATACCCCTGGCCATGGCCGGACTGGTCACGCCCTTGCTGGCCGCGATCGCCATGTCGACCTCGTCCATCGCGGTAACCGGCAACGCCTTGCGCCTGGCGCGCGGCCGGATCAGGTTGCCGTGACCGGCCTTCTCTACCTCATACCCGCCGCGCTGTTCCTGGGCGGCCTCGGTCTCGCCGCCTTCTTCTGGGCCCTCAGGTCCGGACAGTTCGAGGACCTGGACGGCGCGGCGGAGCGCGTGCTTCTCGACGACGAGAACCATGAGCCCGACAACCGGAGGCACTAGTCGAAACGGCGAAACGCTCCCCGTCGATCAGGAGACGGTCGCCGCCTTTCTTTCAGATCCCGCGTCCTACGAGTTCGCGGTGGGATCGGTCGAACGGATCGACACCCACGCGTCCCTGGTCTTCCTGGCCGGTGACCGCGCGTACAAGCTCAAGCGCGCGCTCCGTTACCCTTACCTCGACTACAGCACCCTGGAACGGCGCCGGCAGTGTTGCATCCGCGAAGTGAGCCTGAACCGGCGGACCGCACCGGAGCTCTATCTGGGTGTATCGGCGGTCACCCGGAACCCAGAAGGCGGCTTGGCCCTCGGTGGCGACGGCCCGGCCCTAGAGTGGCTCGTGGTCATGCGGCGATTTCCGCAGGACCGACTGTTCGACGACCTCGGCCGGACCGGGCAGTTGACGCCTACCCTGATGACCGCCGTGGCCGATCGAATCGTCACGTTCCACGACGCAGCCGAACAGTTCCTGCCGGGATCGGCCGACAGGTCCGACCTGGACGAGGCTGCCCGCAGGTTCGGCGGCCGGGCGGACCACGGCGGACGCGCCGGGCTGTCGCGGGTGGTCGATGAGACCCTGGCGGGGCTGGCGGAGCAGCCGGCACTGTTCCCCTCGCCAGCGCTGAAGGACCTGGCCGAGGCGGCTTGGGCCGAGCTGACCCGCGTCGGGGTCCTGCTGGACGAACGGCGCGAAGCGGGTTTCGTGCGCCGCTGCCACGGCGACCTGCACCTGAAGAATATATGCCTGATCGACGGCGCGCCGCGGCTGTTCGACGGCATCGAGTTCAACGACGACCTGAGCGTCATCGACACGCTATACGATCTGGCTTTCCTTCTGATGGACCTGGAGCACCGTGGCCGGCGGACGTTGGGCAACATCGTGCTCAACCGCTATCTGCGCAGCGGCAACCAGGTCTCCGGGCTGACGGCTCTACCCCTGTTCCTCGCAGCGCGCGCCCTGGTGCGCGCCATGGTCAATGCCAGCGCGGCCGAGCTTGAAGAAGAGGACGAGACGGCGGGCGGCCCAGGCAGCGTCCCACCCGAAGCCTTCCGCAGCGAAGCGGCGGCCTATTTCGACGAGGCCTCCGCGTTCCTGGCGCCTCCAGGCCCCTGCCTGGTCGCGGTCGGGGGGCTCTCGGGCAGCGGCAAGTCTTCCTTCGCGCGGGCGCTCGCACCCGATCTGGGAGCCGCCCCAGGCGCCTTGATCCTGCGCAGCGACGTCTTGCGCAAGCAGCTGTTCGGCGTAGCCGACGAGGTCACGCTCCCCGAGGAGGCCTATCGGTCCGAAGTCTCGAAACGAGTCTACGATGAGCTGCGACGAAGGGCCCGGACCGCCCTGGCCGCCGGACACGCCGTTGTGGTCGACGCTCTGCACAACCGGCCCGATGACCGCGCCGCGGTGGAGGCGGTCACCCGGGACCCAGAATTGTCAGCGAGCGCGCAAGGGGGTGGCGCCCCGCCATTCCACGGCTTCTGGCTTGACGCCCCGCCGGAAACGCTCAGAGAGCGCGTCGTGGAGCGTCAGCGCGCCCGCGGCGACGCGTCGGACGCAACCCTCGAAGTGCTCGAGAAGCAGCTCGCGCAAGCGCCGGGAGAGCTCGCCTGGCGGCGCCTCGACGCGACGCGGAAACCGCAAGCCCTGGCCGCCGAGGCCCTCAGCGCAGTGCGCGGCTAGATCCAGAACTTTTCCCGGACGGTCACGTTCCGGTCGCCGTCGGGCGCCTCTACGACCAGTTCGCTGCCGGCATCCCAGTAGTCGCGCTCGATCATTGCGATCGCCACGTTGGTCTTGAAGTCGGGTGACCAGGCGGCGGAGGAGACGCGGCCGGCCACCTTCCCGTCGCGGTCCTTCACCGGCCAGAAGTAGCCGACCCCCGGCACTGCCGGTCCGTCGATCTCCACCGGGCGTACCTGCCGCGACGGCTCGGTCTGCTGCGACAAGGCGCCGTGACCGAGGCAGGCCGTCGCCCGCTCCAGCTTGCAGAATCTGCCCAGCCCGGCCTCGAAGGGCGTGTGCTCCCGGGTCATGTCGCTGCCGTAGGACAGGAGGCCGCCCTCGATCCGTTCGATGCCGTTCGGACAGCCGGGCCGGACGTTGAGGTCTTCGCCGGCCTCGAAGAGCTGGTCCCACAAGGCCTCGCCGTACTCCGTCCCATCGAGATAGAGCTCGAAGCCGCCCTGAACCGACCAGCCCGACCGGGCGATGACCATCTGCTTGCCCTGCACCGATACCGGCTTGTGCCGGAAAAAACGGGTCGCCACGATTTCCTCGCCGAACACCCGGCGCACCAGCTCGTCGGCCTTGGGACCCTGGATCGCGAGCGGCGACACGTCCGGCTCGAAGACCTGGACATCGAGTCCGAACCCGCTGGCCAGGCCCTTGAAATAGAACAACGCGTCGCTGTCGGCGAGCGAGACCCAGTAGCGCTCCTCCGCCAGCTTGAGCAGCACCGGGTCGTTGAGCATGAGGCCGGCGCTGTCGACCATGGGGATGTAGTAGCATTGGTCGTCCGCCATGCCCGACAGGTCGCGCGGCGTCGTCATCTGCACCAGCTTGCGGGCGTCCGGTCCGGTGATCTCGACCTGCCGCTCGCAGGCCACGTCCCAGACCTGGACCGCCGACTTCAGGTGGGCATAGTCCTCGGCCGGAGAGCGGTACCACTGGGCCAGCAGCATGTGGTTGTAGACCGTGTAGGCCTTGACCCCGGCCTCTTCCACTTTGCGGGAGAAGGGCGTCCGGCGCAGACGGTTGGACGGCTGAAGGATGAAAGACGACACGCGGGACACTCCCTTGGAAGACGGTCGAATGCTGCGGCTCTCTGATGCGCGATGAGGCCGGTCAGGTCAATCGGTGACTTAGGGTGGCCCGGCAAAAGACCGGGCGTTCCCGGTCGCCGTAGTGGTTGATCGGCCTCTGAAAAGCCGTTAGACCGACCCCGCGGTTCGAGATACGGCAAACTGCGCAGAGGAAAGACTTGTCAGACCAGTCCCCCTTGGTGAGCGTTCTGATCGCCTCTTACAACCACGCGGATTTCATCGGCGAAGGGATTGAGAGCATTTGGGCGCAACCCCACCGGAACGTCGAGATCATCGTGGTTGACGACGGGTCCTTGGACGGCTCGGTCAGTCTGCTCGAAGACCTGCGCGACCGCTCACCTCTGCCGTTTCACTTGATTGTGAACCCCAAGAACATGGGCGTTACGCGCACCCTGAACGTGGCCCTGTCCAAAGCAAAGGGCGAACTGGTGACGGCCCTGGGATCCGATGACAAGTTCGCGCCGGACCGCTTCGGTGCCCAATTGGCGGCGTTCCGGGAGAACCTAGCCCTGAAGGCGGTGTTCGGCGAGTGCCAGACCCTGCGCGAAAACGCCTTGGCCGAGATTACCGGGCCGAAGCGCAAGGGTGAGGTGCTGGCGCAGGACCCTCAGCGGATCCTACATGGTCTCTACACACACAAGAGCCCTTTTTTCATCCAGGCGGCGCTTCTGAAGACTGCTTTCGTAAGAGAGATCGGCGGTTTCGACGAGGCACTGTTGTCGGACGACTGGCCCTTGGTCATCCGAATCTTCGAGAACGTGAAGGATAAAGGGGAGTACGCCTACGTCCCCGACGTGGTGTCCTACTACCGCGAACACCAAAAGAATTCCTACAAGAACTTCGACAGGCACTCGCAGCTGAAACTTCAGGTGATCGATAAATACACGCCTGAGAACCTGAAACGCGAGGCCTACGCCAACGTTCACTACATCATCTCGCGCTGGGCTCTCGACGCCAAGCTCTATGGCAAAGCCTTGCATCACTTCTATCAGTCGCAACGGTCCGGCCTGAACTTCGGCAGAATGCGGTTCATCACCAAGTTTATGCGCGTGTTAGCATCCAACGCTTTCCGAAATCGGACGCGGTCGGACTCCATCCAGAATGGAAAAAATGGGAACAGGCACCTCGGAGTATCTTGAATGGTAGAAACCTGGCGCCTCAAGGAATTCCCCTTTCCTAACGTTCCGTCAGGCCGGAGTTAGACTAGACTCTAGGGGGAATGATTTCAGCCCCCACCGCACAAACCTGCAGGGTATTGGAGACGCCATGGACTTGCGCAAGAAGATCACGAAGTTGAGGCGCAGACTCAACCCGGTCGATCTCACCGACTATGGCAAGGCCTACAATCGAATGGTCGGTGACCTTCTCTTTCGGCACGGGCATGACGACGCCATGAAGATTGCTGTTGGCGGCGTCGAGGCCTACGACGAAATGGGCCTCATGGAGAGGGAGATCCTGATTAAGGCAGGTTTGAAACCCAACCACTACCTCGTCAATGTAGGCTGCGGTTCCGGCCGGCTGGAATTGGCGCTTCGGGACTACCTTACTGGCCCACTCCTCGGTACCGATGTTGTTCCTTCATTGTTAGAGCACGCACGAACCTCATGTCGGCGGTCCGACTGGAGATTTGTTCAAGTTGAAAGTGTCGTTATCCCCCTCGAAAACGAGCAGGCGGACATGGTTTGCTTCTTCTCCGTACTTACGCACACATTGCATGAAGACAGCTTTCGCTATCTCTGCGAAGCGTCACGCGTCTTGAGATCGGGCGGACGCGTGGTCATGTCGTTCCTTGAATTTGCCAGCCCGCCACTTTGGCGTGTATTCGAGGAGTCCGTAAGTTCCCGCGCTAAGGGCAATCTCAAACAGCACAACCAATTCATCAGCCGCGACGCGATTCACGCTTGGGCCCACCATTCAGGCTTTGAGGTTGTCACGATTTACAAGAGTGACGACCCGGAAGGTGATGTAGGTTTCGGCCAATCTGTCTCTGTGCTCGAGAAGGCTTAGCCAAGCAGCGCGTCTCCGCCACCAAGGAGGGTCTATTCTGCGGGACATCAAGAATAGTGCATGGAACAGGCTGCCGATCACTTGGGTCCGTTGAGCTGCCATTGCGATTGGGCGAACCAAAGATCAAATGAACACGATGAAAAGCGAGAGAGCATCAAGGCAGGAATAGAGGATTTGAGAGGCTGTTTCCGTGAACCGCGATACATCTTCACCCTTCGGTATCTATCAAATACATTACAAGCCTGCACTCCGCAGATACTTGGATCCTGCCTTCATTCCCTACGAAAACTTCAAGAATGAGCGACCGGAATGGCGGGAGTTTCATATTTTTCGAAAAGAATGGCTCGCAGGAACCATGGACCGCCACAGCTATACGGGATTTTTTAGCTGGAAGTTTCGGCAGAAAGCGCAGATTGAAGGCCAGTCATTGCTCGACTTTGCCAGAGCCAATCGAGGAGCAGATTGCTACTTCCTAAACCCCTTCCCGTTTGCACTCATTGAATATCAGAATGTCTGGCTTCAGGGTGAGTATTGCCATCCTGGTCTCATAGCGACTACTGAAGAAATTTTCCGAAAACTTGGTTACAACACGCAACTATCTCAAGAAATTCATGGCAGTGATGTCGCCTGTTATTGCAATTTCTGGTTCGCCACACCGAAGTTCTGGAATGCTTACATGAAGTTCTGCCTTCCAGTGTACGACTACATCGAAAACAAGGCATCCGAGGAAGAACGCTCCGTTCTTTGGGCTCAAGCGGATAAGAAGTCTGACGCGACCATGGTGCCTTACATTTTCGAAAGACTCTTCACACAATTTATTTCGACCGAACCGCCTTTCGAAGTCCGACCTTTTTCCTATTCCACTGAACACTTCCAGCAGCGTTTTCACGAACACTTTAATGATTTCTATCGAGAGGCAGAAATTCTGAAGAAACTTGAACGCGAAAGAGATAATCAAGAGCTTCTAATCAAAATGAGGGAACGCAAAGAATCTGCGATCCTCAAGTGCAAGACTCTCGTTAAGCAGAGAAGAAAAGAAGTCAAAGGCGGGAGAATACGAGAAGCCTGGAACCGTTTTCTCGGAGTGCCGCCCGGGGTGTTGCCGCCCTGAACCTCAGGTCAAAAAAGGTAGTTCACGCATTAGATCGGCCGTGAACCCCGGCTGCTCATTATGACGCAATTGTTTAACTGCCAGCAACTCAGGCCGTCCTCAAGTCCTTTCGCTGGCTACTTGCACCAGGTAGGCACCGTAGGTGCTCTTGGCCAGCGGTTCCGCCAGGGCGATGAGCTGCTCGCGGGAGATGTAGCCCATGCGGAAGGCGATCTCCTCGACACAGGCGATCTTCTGCACCTGGCGGTGCTCGACGACGCGCACGAAGTCGGCGGCCTCGCCGATCGAATCGACCGTGCCTGTGTCGAGCCAGACGTAGCCGCGCCCCATCTTCTCGACCTTCAGGCTGCCGCGTTCGAGATAGACCGCGTTGACGTCGGTGATCTCCAGTTCGCCGCGTGCCGAAGGCTTGATCGAGGCCGCGATGTCGAGCACGTCATTGTCGTAGAAGTAAAGCCCCGTGACCGCCCAGTGCGATTTCGGCTTCTTGGGCTTCTCCTCGATCGAGATGGCCGTGCCCTCGTCGTCGAACTCGACCACACCGTAGCGCTCCGGGTCGCGCACGGCATAGGCGAAGACCGTGGCGCCCCGCTCGAGGCCGGCCGCCCGGCGCAGCTGTTCCGGCAGGGTGTGGCCGTAGAAGATGTTGTCGCCCAGCGCCAGCGCGCAGGCGTCCTTGCCGACGAAGTCGCGGCCGATGAGGAAGGCCTGCGCCAGGCCTTCCGGCTTTGGCTGAACCGCGTAGCTCAGCGCCATGCCCCACTGCCGCCCGTCGCCCAGCAGGCCTTCGAAGGCGTCGCGGTCCTGGGGCGTCGTGATGATCAGACACTCGCGAACCCCCGCCAGCATAAGGGTGGACAGGGGATAGTAGATCATCGGCTTGTCGTAGACCGGCAGCAGCTGCTTGCTGACCGCGAGCGTGATCGGGTAGAGCCGCGTACCGGCGCCGCCCGCCAGAATGATTCCCTTCATGACCGCACTTTCAGTTCGTCGCTTCCATGGATGTGCCGCACAACGCCCGGATCACTTCCGCCAGGGCCTCCTGCCAGGGGCGCATCGTGACGCCGAAGCGGGACTCCAGCTTGTCGCATGCGAGGGTGGAGTTGGCCGGGCGCGTCGCCGGCGTCGGGTACTCGGCCGTGGTGATCGGAGTGACGCGCGGTGTCCGGCCGAGGCTCGGTGCGGCCAGCCGCACGATCTCCTCGGCGAAGTCGTGCCAGGTGGTCACGCCGGCATTGGTGCAATGATAGGTGCCCCAGGGCGATGCCCCGCCCCCACCCTCCTCCACACGCGCGGTCTGCGCCGCGACCGTGGCGATCGCCGCCGCCAGGTCGGCCGCCGAGGTCGGCGAGCCTTGCTGGTCCGCCACGACCCGCAGTTCGTCGCGTTCTGCCGCCAGGCGGAGCATGGTCTTCACGAAGTTCCCGCCCTGGATGCCATAGACCCAGGCCGTGCGCAGGATGACGTGCCGCGGCAGGGCGGCCCGCAGGACCTCCTCGCCCGCCGCCTTGCTGCGGCCGTAGACGCCGAGCGGCCGCACCGGATCGGTCTCCAGGTAGGGCGACGCCTTGGCGCCGTCGAAGACGTAGTCGGTCGAGATATGGATCATCGCGGCGCCGGTACCCGCGCAGGCCTCGGCCAGGTAGCCGACGGCCTCGCGGTTCACGCGTTCCGCGGCCGCCTCCTCCTCCTCCGCCCGGTCGACGGCGGTATAGGCAGCCGCGTTGATCACCACGTCGTAGCCTTCGGCCAAGGTCGCCTGGACGGCGTCACGGTCGCAGACGTCCAGTGCCGACCGGCTCCGGCCCTCGACCAGGACGTCGCCGGGCCAGCTCAGGCGCAGCAACTCGCTGCCGACCTGCCCGCCGGCGCCGGTCACCAGGATGCGCAGAGGGTCAGCCACCTTGCCCCGAGGCCTTCTTGCCGGCCGCCGCGAGCCCGAGGCGTTCGCCCGCGTAGCGTCCCGCCAGGATCGGCTCCCACCACCAGCCGTTGTCGAGGTACCACTGGACCGTCTTCTCGATCCCGCTTTCGAAGCTCTCCTGGGGCCGCCACCCGAGCGTCTGCTCGGCCTTGGAGAAATCCATCGCATAGCGGCGATCGTGGCCGGGGCGGTCGGGCACGAAGGTGATGAGGTCCCGGTGGCGGCCCTCTTGCCGTGGCCGGTGCCGGTCCAGGATATCGCAGACCGTGTGGACCACGGCGAGGTTGGTGCGCTCCGCGTCGCCGCCGATGTTGTAGCTGTCGCCGGGCTCGCCGCGCTCCATCACGGCTTGCAGGGCGCGGGCGTGGTCCTCCACGTAGAGCCAGTCGCGCACCTGGGACCCATCGCCGTAGACCGGGATGGCCTCGCCCCCCAGGCACTTCATGATGATCAGCGGGATCAGCTTCTCGGGGAAATGGAACGGCCCGTAGTTGTTCGAACAGTTGCTGAGCACTACCGGCAGGCCGTAGGTGCGCGCCCAGGCCCGGACGAAGTGGTCCGCCGCCGCCTTGCTGGCCGAATAGGGCGAGCTCGGCTGGTAGGGGCTGTCTTCCGTGAAGGCGCCGGTCTCGCCCAGGTCGCCGAAAACCTCGTCGGTCGAGACGTGGTGAAAGCGGAAGGCCGCGGCATCGGGCCCTTCGAGACCGCGCCAGTAGTCCAGGGCGGCGATCAGCAGGGAGACGGTGCCGACCACGTTGGAGTGGACGAAGACCTCGGGACCGTCGATCGAACGGTCGACGTGGGACTCCGCGGCCAGATGCATGACGGCGTGGGGCCGGAAGTCCGCGAAGGCCTGGCTCATGCGCTGACGGTCGGCGACGTCGGCCTGCAGAAAGCGATAGCGCGCGTTGTCGGCTACGTCGCGCAGCGAGTCGAGGTTGGCCGCGTAGGTCAGCTTGTCGATATTGAGGACCTCGAAGCCGGGTTGCGAGAGCAGGTGGCGGACCACCGCCGAGCCGATGAATCCCGCGCCGCCGGTGACGATAACGCGTTTCACTTGGATCTCTTCCTTTCAGTCATGGTGGCCGGTCGGCTCAGAACGGCAAGGTCGCCGCGATCTCGCGCAGGCGGGGTAAGGCCCGGTCCTTGTCGGACAGAACTGCCTTCCCCGGCTCGACCGGCCAATCGATTCCCAGATCGGGATCGTTCCACTGAACACCCCCCTCGTGGTCCGGCGCGTAGAGCGCGCTGACCTTGTAGAGCACTTCGGTATCGGGTTCCAAGGTGCAGAAGCCGTGCGCGAAGCCGACCGGGACGAAGATCTGGTTCCAATCCTTGGCGCTGATCACCCAGGAGACGTGCTGCTTGTAGGTCGGCGACTCGCGACGCAGGTCGACCACCACGTCGAAGACCGCACCGCGGACCACCCGCAGAAGCTTTGCCTGGGCGTAGGGCGGCGTCTGGAAGTGGAGACCGCGCACCACGCCCACCTCGCGGGACAGGGAGTGATTGTCCTGAACGAAGGTCTCGTCGATGCCGGCCGCGGAAAGGGCCGCACTGTTGTAGGTCTCGGAGAAGAAGCCGCGCTCGTCGCCGAACTTTTTCGGCTCGAGGATCTTGACCTCCGGTATCCTGGTTTCGCGAACCTGCACGACCCGATCCCCTATGCCTGAGGCGCCGCCCGGCGCCCGATTCCGGCCCCGGCTCCCGTGCCGAAGCTTTGGACATCGTCCCGATGGGCCGCCGCCCCGCTCAGCTCGCCGAGGACCGACCTCAGGATATCCTCGCGTCGGGACGCCACCGAAGGCCCGCTGAACTCGCTCTCGATCGCGGCCCGGCCCAACGCAACCCGGCGCCGGGCTTCCTCCGGCCGGGAGAAGATCGCCGCCAGGGAGGCCGCCCACTCGTCCCCATAGAGCGCGGCCTCGAGCGGCGCCAGAGACGCCGACATGGTCGCCGCCACGGGCACGCCGAGGGAGAGCGCGAGGGTCGAGCGGTTCGACGACTTCGCCAGACTGAAACTGTTGGCGCGATTCGGAACGACGACAGCGTCGGCGCTCTGGATGCAGGCGAAGATGCCGAACGGGTGCCACGCGCGGTAAGAGGTCGGGAAGCCGGCCGGGACGATCTCTTCGCGGAACCTCTTGCGACTGTTGCTGACGACGAGCAGCTCGATGGCCGTCTCCCGATTGACCTTTTCCAGCTCGGGCAGGATGTCCGCCAGCGCGGAGAGGCCCGCCTCCGACTGGCGCCCCGCCTGGCCGAACCAGACGATCCGCTTTCGGTCCGGCACGCGCCGCGGCGGCGGCACGGGCGGGACGCGGTGCCAGACTCCCCGGAAGTTGCCGCAGAGGATCTCCCACCAGCCGTGGGCGATCCGTTTGAAGGTCTGCCACGGGGGGCTGACACGCAGGCCCTGGATGTCGCGGCGCCAATCTTCGATGTCGTAGGCGGCGCGGGTATCGGTTTCGGTTTCGATCGGGTCGGGAACGACGTGGATCGGGATGTCCGGCCTGAGATGCGGCCGGATCAGATCGATCATCGCCGGACTCGCGACCGTGAACGCAAGGCAGATCTGGGAGAGCTCCTGGATGTTGCGGCGCTGGCGCTCGATCTTCGGCCCGCTGTCGCGCTCCGCGAAGAAGTTGTCGGTCAGATCGTAGATCACCGCGACGCCCGCGCCGGCCGCTTCGCGGGCGAGCGCCACGTCGTTGTCGCGGCAGCTCTTGACCAGGATCAGGGCCGCCACCTTCGACCAGTCCCTCACGCTCTCGTTCCGGAACAGAACCAGCGACTCCCAGCCGAGGTCTCTCAGATAGGGGATCTGCAGCAGACAGCGGTAGCGCAGGCTCGCGTAGTACGGACGCTGGCCCGCGGTCTTCCAGACGATCAGGCGCCGGGCCGAGCGGGATACCGCCGGCCCGCCGAGCGACTCGCCGTGCAAGGGCTGGTTTTCGGAGGTGCTGTGCTTCACCGGCGCCGCCGCGTTACCGTATCCTCGACTACGAACTCCGCCCGGGCCTGCCGTCGCGGAGAGTGGACCCGCCCTCTCCCCTGACGACGGGCCCCGGAAGGGGCCTCGCCAATTTCCGGCGGTTTGTAATCCAGGCGGCATGAGGCCGCAAGGGACAAGCCTCAAGCGGCCGGCCGGCTCACCCTGGCCGGCGGCCTTGTCCTAGTTGGCTTTCCGGACCGCGTCCAGGCAGTCCTGCGCCTGCGGGAGGGTATAGTCGCCCTCGTAGGGCAGTATCTTCTCGATCAGGCAGTTCATGCCCTCGAGCGCCGGCTCGACGTCGCACTTGGCGGTCCCGAGGAGCTGCATGGCCGAGCTTGCCTGAATGACGCGGCGGCCGCCGTCGCCCTGGCGCGTATGCTCGTGAATCAGCCGGCCCAGGCTGTCGATCGCCGCCAACTGGAAGAAATAGCAGGCGTCGCGCCCTGGCTCGGCCGCCCGGGCGCGCTCCGCCGCCGCCCCGCCGATCAAGACAAGAACCAATGTCAGGGCGATGCGAAACATGGGACTCTCCTAGGCAGACTTCGACGGGACCTCGACACGATAGAATATGGAGTACAGCACCGGCACAAGGACCATCGTGATGACGGTGCCCGCGGTCAGGCCGGCCATGATCGTGATCGACATGCCGACCCAAAAGACGTCCTGGAGCAAGGGGATCACGCCGAGCACGGTGGTCGCCGCGGCCAGGACGACCGGGCGCAGCCTGGAGACGGCGGCGTTGACGACGGCATCGTAGGGGATGCTGCCCGCGGCGCGTTCGCGGTTGACCTCGTCGAGCAGGACGATGGCGTTCTTGATCATCATGCCGGCCAGGCTCATGGCGCCGAGCAACGCGACGAAGCCGAAGGGTACCTGGGTCGCGAGCAGCGCCGGCGCGATCCCGATGAAGATGAAGGGGATCGCCATCAAGATCACCAGGGGTGGGCGATAGGCATTGTACAGATAGACGACGATGAAGAGGATGATGACGACCACCGGGATGATGCCGGGGATCAGGGATTTCTGGGCATCCGCCGTGGACTTGAGCTCACCGTCCCAGAACAGCTCGTAGCCCGGCGGCAGCTCGATCTCCTCGAAGGCCTTGGCGACCTCCGCATAGAGGGTCGGAAAGGTGACGCCGTTGGGCGAGGCCTGGACGGTGTTCGCGCGCCGCCGCTGATAGCGGATGATGATCGGGTCTTCCCACCGGAAGGCGACGTCGTCGGCCACCTGGGCGAGCGCGACGGTACCCGTCGAGAGCGCCGAGGACACCTGGAGCACGTCAAGAGCGCCGATGTTGCTCCGTTCGTTCTCGACCAGGCGCAGCTTGATGGGGATCAGGCTGTCGCCCTCGCGGTAGAGACCGACGTCGAGGCCGTCGTAGGCGCGCTTGGTGGAATCGGCGATCGCCACCCTGCTGATATCGGCCCAGCGCGCCCGGGCGTCGTTGTAGACGATCTCGACCCGCCGCACCCGGTTGCGCATGTCGGTGCGGATCTCCTTGGCGAGCGGTGTGCCCTCGAGGATCGACTTGCCTTTGTCGCCGAGTTCCCGCAGGACGGCCGGGTCGGCTTCCGCCGGGCCGCTGAACCGCGCTTCGAATTTCCAGGTGTCGCTGGGTCCCAAGCCATAGAGCCGGACGCGGGTCAGAGCCTGGGCCACGTTATCGTTCATCCAGGGCTCGAGGTCCGCGACCACGTCGGGCACGTCGCCGCCGCTCTTGGTGTTGATGATCAGGTTTGCATAGGTCTCGTAGGGGAACTCTGACTCGACCGGCAGGTAGAAGCGCGGCGGTCCCTGGCCAATGAAGACGCTGACGCTCTCGACCCGCTCGTCCTCCAGAATCCTGGCTTCGATGGCTTTAAGGTCCTCGCTGACAGTCTGCGTCCGCGTCCCCTCGGGCGCCCAATAGTCGACCAGGAACTGGGGCCGTGCCGAGTCCGGAAAGAACTGCTGCGGCAGGCCCTGGAAGGCGAAGAGAGCCAAGACCAGCAGACCGACCATCAGCCCGAAGAAGGGGAAGCGGTTCCGGATGGAGAAGCCCAGGAAGCGCCGGAAGGCGCCGTAGAAGCGGCCGCCGCCGGCAGCCTGCTGATCGGGCGAAGAGGCCGGGATCAGGTCGAGGCACTGGACCGGGGTGAAGACCATCGCGACCAGCCAGCTGAACAGCAGGGCGATGCCCACGACGGTGAAGAGATCGGCGCAATACTCGCCGGCGTCGTCGAGCGAAGCGAAGATCGGGTAGAAGGCCATGACCGCGATCACCGTGGCGCCGAGCAGCGAAAAGGCCGGCAGGTTCGCCGCCTCGATGGCGGCCTTCGTCCGGTCC